>Ga0181573_10000686_pt1 | contig 35098 bp, 19 predicted proteins | sample 101ome_25_FD_148643 | JGI IMG/M metagenome (GOLD analysis project Ga0181573, IMG submission 148643) | Coastal salt marsh microbial communities from the Groves Creek Marsh, Skidaway Island, Georgia - 101409BT metaG (spades assembly) | ecosystem: Environmental > Aquatic > Marine > Intertidal zone...
CCCCCCGGGAGGGGGGGGGCGGGGGGGGGGGGGAGAGCGGAGCAGGGTGGCTCGAGATCCACACGACGGTGGTGTTGGCGTCCGGGGGTGGACCGGTCGTCATCTCGACGGGCGCCTCCGAGGACTCCTTTCTGGCCCCGGGGGCAGTGACGTCGTCGTCGCGGGGTGCAAGCGGCCAGCGCGGCCACAGTGGGGGGCACCCCATCGCGGAAATCAACACGCACAGTCGGCCGAAGGAGGGCGGCTCAAGGGCGAGGGCGAGGACGGAGGATGACAAGGGGCGGTCGCCGGACGATGTTGACGACATCAGGAGCCGTAGAAAGAGAGTGAAAGAGGCTGCGAGCGCGGCCGGGGGCAGAGCCTTGGCGCCCAGCGGGGGCGCGGGGACAACTCCGCAGTGGGCGGCCCTGGTGGGCCAGGCAACGACACCGCCACTGCCGACGGCGGTCGAGGACGATGGGATAGACGACAGCTCAGGCGACGGCGCGAGGGCCGCGACCTGGATGCGAATGCGAGTATTTCCCCGCCTCAGCTCAAAAGAGTGAAGGGCGGCAGGGCGGCCGCACGCCGTACAGTCGGGTGCTGGAGCGTCGGGCGACAGAAGACCGGATACGAGGGCTCCGACAGAGACGTCAGCAGTGGCTCCGTCGGTGGCTGCACTGTCGTCGCCGCGGTAGCAGCTGCTGGTTCTGCTTCCACCGCGTCGCCTCCAGGGCGACAATGTTGCGATCGCATGGGGCCGACACGCCACCGCGACGGCAGCACGCGGGACGCCTCCGCCGTCACTGGGGTTGGTGCCGTCCGTCCTCGCTGTCATCGTATCTGGCGCCGTTGTCGTTCCAGGTCCGAGCCCGGATCCAGCACACATCAGGTCAGGCCCTCGGGCTGTGAAGACAGCGCAAAGGGCTCGAAAGGGGCGGAACGACAGAGTTGGGGGCGGAAGAGGAAGAGAGACGGCACAGGCAAGTGCGCCAACAGTCAAATGGATCCACACGGCCCGCACCGCCGCTTCCATGGCGTTGACGAGGGCCCGCGCTGCGGCGGCTTCGGCCTTGAGTGTGCCGAGGGGCCAACCATCAGGCTCTCCATCGCCGGCAAAGCCAGCGGGGGGCGGCACGAGGACAATGACGCCGCCGCGCGGACCACACGCCGGCGCAGACCGCGTGCCGGTCTTGCCCACGACAACGACAAGGGGGCTTGGGGACGACTGGTTGGCGCCACCCCAGGCCCATCCGGCGACGATGGCTGCAGCGCAGCCCGCGCGCATGCCGCCACTCGCGCTCGCGAGTTTCGGCGCCCCCACACTTGCGGCGGCGCGGCGGAGGGCGCCAGAGTCCAAAGAGTGCAGGAGGACGATGCCGCCGGCGCCGTCACCGCTGCTGTCGCCTTCGGCGGGGTTGCGGTCGGCCAGGCTCGAGGTGTTGGCAGCGGCGGCTGCTGTCAATGCCCCGCTGAGGCCAGGGCTCACCGGGGCTGCTGAAAGCACGGCCTCCCACCTTGAGGGTCCCGCTCGCCCCATTCGCCCGCCCCCGACGGCGCGCAGGGCGGCCCGAACGCGGGAGGCGAGAACATCGTCAGGCGATGGGCCGGGGGCGATCGAGATCGCCCCTGCGTTGGCGGCGCCATCGGCCCGTGGGGGCAGGGGCCGGCCCAGTAGGGGAGACAGGGTTATTCGCACCCCCCCGCGGAACCATCCAGACCATGTCGACGGCGAAGATGGTGGCGGTGGGTCAGCGTCGGGAATGAACCCGGCGCCGGGGGCGGCGGCTGCATCCCGAGGCAGGAGGACGACCGAGACGGCGCCGTCTCCTCCGGTCCCCGGCTCCCCCACCCCCCCCCCCCCCCCCCCCCCCCCCCCACCGCCAAAGCAGCGCCCCCCCGCCCCCGCTCCCGCCCCGCCCGGAGCCCAGGGTGGGAGCTGGCGCCGGGACGCGGGAGCGGTGTCGATGGCAGTGGCGCCAGGCAGCCAGAGCGGAGAGGGGGGGTCAGATGAGGGGGTCGGAGGGGGGCCGCATCCGGGGTCGGCCTCCGCTAGTAGGCCGAGGGCCTCGACAGCGGCGCCTCCGCCCCCTGGCAGGGTCGCGAGCGCTCGGACCGTGACATGCGCCAGCGGATCGACGCTGCGCCCGGGCTTGACGTCGACGGCGAGCGCCGACGCCGCTCGCGCGGCCGCCCGGCCCAGCACTGGCGCCCACGAGACCGACAGAGAGAGGTCTCGCAACTTCCTCTCCGCCATAAGCGACCGTCGGGCGGCGGCTACGGCGACGGCGATGACGTCTTCGGCGGGGACGGCGCCGGCAGAGGAGGTCCGACCGGAGAAGGATGGGGCGAACGGGTCGTCGGGGCCGTGGTCAGAGGAGCTTTCATCATCGACGTTCGAACACGGCGGTGGCGCACGCGGTCGCGGAAAGGGAACACAGTCGTCGATGGGGACGGGGCGCCGCAGCGCGTCGGCTTCAGGGGAGGACACCAGCCTAAGGGGCGACAGCGAAGATCCGTCTTCCGCCATCCAGGCCTCGAGAGCTCGGGCCTGCAGAGCCCGGGCCATCGTGCCGTCGACACCCAGAGGCGCGAACGCACCGCCGCGCTGGCGTGGTGGCCTTGCGCTGGGCCGGCACGGGTGGAAGCGGGAAGGAGCGTGAACCGGCCAAAAGTGCCCCCTTCGACGTGCTTGCAGTATAATTCACTCGATGAGCGGGCGGAGCTTTGCGCTCCGAGTCTCGTCGGGAGGAGGCTATGCCGGTTGCCCCATTTTCTTGGGCCTTCGAGCTACCTGTAATGGAGGCCCAATTAGCTTCCTTCCTCGACACCTGGAGAAATAGGGGCGAAGGATGGCCGCGCGCGTGTGCCCATATCCCTCGACGGCCTCGGCCGGACACAAGCGAGCGAGGGGCGCCACGTATCGGCCGCATCCCACCCGCCCTCGCTCGCTCGGCTGCGATGGACTCGCCTCCGACTCTCTCGCCCCCAAACCCGCGTCGCAGACTCGCTAAGTCCGTCCGACCCGCTATTCTGGTCGCGCGCGCTGGAGGCTACGACACGGTCGTCCCCGCCCCAGACTACCGGCTGGGCGCTTCAGTCCTCGCGCTCGGAGGCACCCTCGCCGCCGCCCACGCAGCCGTCCCCGCCAGCCTCCTCACCGTTCTCGGCGGATTTCTCTGCCTCCAAACCTCCAGAGTCCGCTTCGTCTTCGGCCCCGACGCCCTCGAGGTCGTCCTGGACATCAAGAAGGAAGGTGGAGCCCTGCCCAGTGCGTCCGACGCCGACCAGCCCGAAAACGCCTTTGTCGGTGGAGAGAACAGGTGGCGCTACGACTCGTTCGTCAACTGGGAGTTCTGGTGGCCAGATTTCCCCGTGCTTGTCTACTTTAAGGAGACGCAGACGAGCCCCGAGGGACAGGTCCACTTTTTCCCTTGCCTGTTCGATGGCGCTTCGGTGTTGAGGTTGATGCGCGAGAGGGCGGGGCCGAGCGCCACGACGCCGATGAGCGATGACTAGACGGGGGGACACCTAGAAGATTCCGTTCTCTTTCCCTCTCCCCCTCTCCGCCGTTCACGCCCCGCGCGGCCCTCCGTGCGTGGCGACAGCCGTCCCCCACGCGATCCGGTCGGCGTCACCCTCCTTCCCTCCACCCTCGAGCCCCGACGCCACGCCTGCCGGCCCCCCCAGGGCCCCCCAGGCTGCCGCGTACGAGGCGGCCCGGTCGCCGTCCCCCACCTCCCCGGCACCACCGATGGTGCGCCCATACTCCGCCTGCACCCATGGCCAATCCGTGCCCCACATGGTTCTCTTGGGACCGAACGCCATTACGGCATGTCTGACCGCCTTGCCGAGACTCCGTGCCAGCGCCCCGCGTGGTGGCGGATCGTCCTCGACTCCCGCCCACCCCGCCGCCACATCGCCTGCAGGGCCGTCCTTCCCTACGAGGCGGAACCACGCGGCTAATTTCAAGTGGCAGCCGCGGTATGACCGGCCGAGCGACTCCAGCGCCTCCCACTCGTCCGCGTCGGCGGGGCTGGCGCGGACGCCGCCCGAGGGGCCGGGAAGGCCGGAGCCGCCACGGCAGAAGCCGAGGTGGTCGACGATCACCGTGGGGGGGGCAGTGGCGGTGCTCACACCCCCACCCCACGTCTCGGACGCCTCGAGCAAAGCCTTCAACCCTAGAAGGTACCCGCCACGGACGAGCCCACCTTTGCACAGCACGCCGACACTTAGGCCAAGGTCGTGTGCGGCGCGGGCGAGGGCGAGGGCAGTGGGGCCGCCGAGGCGTGCACCGGCGTGAGGGCCGTCAGCCTCAGGCAGGAGCTCAGGGTAGATGCGGACGCCGACCCAGATGGATCGGGATGCCCCATCCTCGGTCCGCCCCTGTGCATGGAGGGCGTTAAGCGAAGCGACCGCGGCGTCGGGCCCTTCCGAGACGTCGGGGAGGAGGACGCCGCGGAAGCGGGTGGGGTGAGCGCGGATGCAAGAGAGGACGTACGCGTGGTCGCTGCCGTAGATGGTGGGCTGGACGACGACCGCCTCGGCGACGCCGACGCTGTCCATGGCCGCTAGGGTGGCCTCGCTGTCGGAGGGAAGGGTGGGCGGGAGTGGTGGCGGTGTGATGGGGGGTTCCTCCTTCCGTGGGGGAGGCTGCAGCGCTTGGCGCTCCGCCCCCATCGCCCATTCCGTCACAGCTGCTCGCACGCTGCCATCGACGCCGGCAGGCTCCTTCCCAGTCGTGAAGCCCTTGCTGCTAGGGCGTCCGGGAGACGCCCAGAGGTGGATGTGCGAATCGACCTTCATCGCTGCCCCCCCCAAAAGGTGCAGCAGCAGCAGCCGTCGCCGGCGACGTGTCGGCCGTCAGCACCCCAGGGCGGTGTGCGGAGATAGACTCGCTACCAAATGTGAGAGACTGTCGTTTAAATTTCGCACAGACGTCGGCACTCTCACCTCTAGCCGCGCCGAGCCCTCGTAGCGCGGGAAGGAGCCGGCGACGGCCGTTGTGGCCTGCCATTTTGGACGGCTCTCGAGAACTCCAGTCGAACCCAGCGAGCCTTTGTTCGAGCTTCGACGCCAGTGAGAGTAAGTTCAGAATATCGAAGAACCCGCCTCGACTCGAAACGTCGTCGTGAGGCACCGCAGAAGCGCTGCCGCGAGGGCGGCCACCCTCGTGGTGGGGCGTTGCAGGGGCGGCGCGCCGCGGCTCTTGTGTGTGGCGTCCTGCGCTCAGACCGACGCGCCCATCATCGATGAGGCGCGAAGCTCGTCGAAGTATAACGAAACGGTACGACGTGGATTCGCTAGCCACGCAGTGATGGCTTTTGGCGACGGCAGCCGCGGCGCGCTGGGAGTCGCCACTGGGGCCGTTGACGCAGATGGCGACGCGTGGACACCGCGTCCCGTCGAGGGACTGAGCACGATCGAGCGCCCCCGCGCGATCGCGTGCGGACACTATCACTCGCTACTCGCCCCCCACGAGGGTGGGGTTTGGGCTTGGGGCCGGGACTCGGAGGGGCAGGCGTCGGGCGAGACCGTTCCGGGGCGGCCCTCGCCCCGCTGTCCTGCGCCTGTCCCTGGGCTCGTCGACATCTGCGGCGCCCCCGACGACCCTGTGGCCCGGCTGGCGGCCGGGGCGTTCCTGTCGATCGGCGTGCTCGCGTCAGGCCGCTTGGTGGCTTGGGGTCAGCGCACAGCGCACGGCCACGGGGTAGGCGCCAACGCGGCCGCGGGCGCCGCTGGCGCCCTCGCCTCCGTCGCGCCCGCCCACCTCACCCTGCCCCGCGGCGGCCCGCGCGGGGCACTCGCCGCCGACGGGCCCACCGAGGCCCGCGCGGCCGGCGTCGCCGCGGGATGGGGGCACGCTCTGGCTTGGGGCGCGGGCCCCGACGTGGGCGCCGTCTGGGGATGGGGCCTCGCCTCGGGCGGCCGGCTTGGCGCGCCCGTGCCCCCCAGGGGCGAGGCTGCCTGGCCCGGCCCCGCCGTCGTAGCTGCCGCGCTGCCTATCGATGCGCACGCGTCTCCCTGGGCCGGCGCGGCGTGCGGGCTGGATCACTCCCTTCTCCTTACGGGGGGCGGGACGGTCCTCTCCCTCGGAGACCCCCGGACGTGCCTCCACGGGCAGCTTGGGCGGGACGCGGGCGGCGCCGGGGGCGAGGGAGGCGGTGCCGTCGCCTCGGCCGCCGCTGCCACCGCCTTCCCAGCCGGCGCCGTCGAGCCCCCCCTGCCCGCTTGTCGAGCCATCGCCTGCGGGCTCGGACACTCGTTGGCCGTCTCACACTGTGGCCGCGAGGTGTGGGCGTGGGGCTGGGGGGCGGCTGGGCAGCTCGGGGAGCCCCGACCGGGGCCGGGGGAGGACGACGCACCCCCCGACGACGCGCGAACGCCGCGTCGGGTGCCAATCCCGCCCCTCGACCGTGGCGTGACGGTGCGGAGCGTCGCAGCGGGACGGGGACACTCGGCCGCCCTCCTGTCGGACGGGCGCCTCCTCACGTGGGGGTCGCGGCGGGCTGGGCGGCTTGGCCGCGGCCGCGCCCTGTTGTCGTTCGGCGACGACGAGGGGGGGGCGGGGTGGGACGCACCGGGCTTCGTGGAGACGCCAGGGCGCGTCGTGGACCTTGCTTGCGGCTGGGACCACACGCTGATAGTCGTCGAGATAGCGGGCTGACCTCTGCTGCGATGGCCTCGGCTCGGCGTCCTCGGTCTCGAGTTTTTCTGCCTGCACATCCGTGTCAAGGGCAAGTTCGCCTCGCCATCACAATCAGTGGGAGTGGCTTGCTCGATGCTTGCGTCAGCCTCGCTCTCTTCCTTCATCCTCCCTGCGGGAGGTGTCCGAGGCAGCCGCCGTCTGTTCGCCCCCGTCTTCGTCGGCGTGACCTCCTCCATCGCTCCCGCTCCTCTGTGGCGAGTAAAAACAGCACGCGCTAAATCATCCTTTCGATCCCGCCGGACCTCCAGAGGCGACGGCCGGTGTGTCCCCACTGCCTGCCTGTCGCCGGCCGCCCTCTCCTTGAGCCCTGAGCCGTACGTTACTGCCGCTTCAGCTCGATTCTTGAACCACCCGTTTTATCGCAGTGTGCGTGGTCTTGCGGCCATGACCCCGATCCCCGGCGTGGTTCCAGCTGCCCGCGGCCCTGCCCGCCTCGCCGCCGGAGCGAAGGGCCGCGCCCTCATCTCCGTATCGGACAAGGCCGGGCTTGTCGAGCTCGCCAAGGGCCTCTCCGATCTCGGCTACGAGGTAGTGTCCACCGGAGGCAGTGCCGCCGCCGTCGCCGCCGCCGGCATCCCAGTCACCGCGGTCGACAAGGTCACGGGCTTCCCCGAGATGCTCGGCGGCCGCGTCAAGACGCTCCACCCTGGCGTCCACGGCGGTATCCTCTTCAAACGCGACGACCCCGAGCACGTGAACGCGATCAAGGAGGCCGGCATCGGCCCCGTCGATGTCGTCGTGGCCAATCTGTACCCGTTCAAGGCCACGGTGACTAAGTCACCCCCGCCCTCATACGCCGAAGCAGTGGAAAACATTGACATCGGCGGTCCCTCGATGCTCCGTGCCGCTGCCAAGAACCACGCCAGCGTCGCCGTCTGCGTTGATCCGGCAGACTACGAGGCGCTCCTCACCGACCTGAAGGCTTCTCCCGACACCAACGGGACTGAGGCGCTGCGGCGCCGTCTGGCGTGGAAGGCGTTCCAGCATTGCGCGAGCTACGACGCTGTCGTGGCCGAGTGGATGTGGGGGCAGGTCGGGGAGAAGGGTGAGCCGGCCCCGGAGGTGACGATCCCGATGACGCTCGATAGCACGCTGCGGTACGGAGAGAACCCGCACCAGCCCGCCGCTTTCTACCGAGACTCATCGCTGGCTGAGGCTGAGGGCAAGGGTGTGGGAGCCGCGGTCCAGGCGAGTCATCTGGGGCTGAGCGTCGCCCTGCCCCACGCGCGCCGCTGCACCGCGCCTCCCTCCCCGGATGACGAGAAACCATGAGTTTATTCACGACGGTCTTCTGAGCCTTCTCAGGAAGTGATGCCAACGACTCTCATTCCAACACTTGGACTGACGGGACCCGCCAACCACGCGCCACGCTGCTACACCGCCGCATCGCCCACTCACGACCTTGTGCTTTTCTCTCCTCCACATCACCCGACCATCCATTTACACATCACCCCACCATAATCCATCACCTTACCGATTCCACCACCACCATCACCGCAGCACCACGGCAAGGAGATGTCCTATAACAATTACCTTGACGCGGACGCGGCTTACCAGACGTGCTGCGACTATGCTGACCCCACTTGCGTCATCGTCAAGCACACTAACCCGTGCGGAGCCGCCACGGCCTTGGTGTCCGATGGGCTCAGCCCCTCAGAGGAGAATGGGTCGGCCGCCGACCTCAGGGCGGCTTACCGGAGGGCAGTCGAGGCTGACCCGATCTCCGCGTTTGGCGGCATCGTCGCTTTCAACCGGCCCGTGGACGCGGCGCTGGCGCGGGAGATTCGCGAGTTCCGCTCGCCCACCGACGGGGAGACGCGGATGTTTTACGAGATTGTCGTGGCCCCCGGGTACACGAAGGAAGGGCTCGAGACCCTTCGGGGCAAGTCCAAGGCGCTCCGCATCCTTGAGGCGCCTCTCCGGTCCCCCTCGGGCCGGTCAGCCCGGCAGGTCGCGTCTGGGTGGCTCGTCCAGGGCCACGACGACGTGACGCCGTCAACCGACGGGTTCAAATGGGAGTGCAAGACCAAGGTTCAGCCCACCGCTGAGCAGCTCGAAGACCTCGCCTTCGCCTGGCGTGCCGCCAAACATGTCAAGAGCAACGCCATCGCTGTGGCCAAGGGCGGTCGTCTCCTCGGCATGGGCTCGGGCCAGCCGAATCGCGTCGAGTCTGTCCGCCTCGCCCTCGGCAAGGCTGGGAAGGAGGCCGAGGGGTCCGCGCTCGCCTCGGACGCCTTTTTCCCGTTTGCCCGCGGGGACTCGGTCGAGATCGCTTGCCAGGCGGGCGTCAAGATCATCGCCCATCCAGGCGGCAGCCTCCGAGACGAAGAGTGCGTCGCCGTGTGTGACGAGTATGGCGTCTGCTGCGTCACCACCGGTTACCGTCACTTCCGGCACTAGAGAGGGACTGATGGAAGAAGAGAGAGAGAGAGAGAGAGAGAGAGAGAGAGAGAGAGAGAGAGAGAGAGAGAGGACGGAACGTCGCGATTGGCGACGACTCTGCTTTTTGAATCCGTCCGGTCTCGTCCACGCAGTGTCTCTCCTCCTCCTCACGTTCCCCAGCAAGTCCCGCCCTCGACCGGCACCGCCTCGGGCACATACCCGAACTGCGCCACCTGTAAGGCGAGGGCGGCAACCCCCGCCACCGCCACCGCCCATGCTGAGGTTTCGGCGACGGCTGCGAGACCCCCCGCAGCAACGAAGGCTGACGATGGCTCGCAGCGGATGCGCGCGAGGGCCGAGGACGCGAGGGTAACGCCAAGAGCAAGGTACGAGAGCCCCTCGATGGCGCCGACGCTCCCGCCGGGTCCCGGGGGGAGGCCACAACCGGTGGTGCGCAGGACGACCAGCGAGCTGCGTTCGCTGGGGGGGACGGTCGTCGGTGCAAAGTGGGCATGATCGGCGTGGCTTGCAGCGCTCGTTCCCTCCTCCCCGCCTTCGCGCTCGCCTCACCACGACCACCTGGGAGGCCGGTAGCACGGGAGCAAGGGCCGTCATTTCTGACCTCTGCCCCCCCCCCCCCCCCCCCCCCCCCCCCCCCCCCCCCCCCCGCCCCCCCCCACATCCTCCGCGGGCGCATCGGCCGAGGCGGCGGCGGAAGAGGCCCCCGGGCGGTCCGCGTCGTCGTCGTCGTCGTCCTTCCGACTCGGATCTGACGATGAAGACGCCATGTTCTCGATCACCCGCTCAGCCAGGATCTCTTTCCACCCACCGCCTCCCTCGCCCTTGGCGACGCCGCCGTCGCCCTCCTTCACCTTCTGCGATATGGCGAGTAAACTCTTTCCCAGCACCGCGGCCGAGACGGCGTCAGCGGCGACAAGCGCCAGGCCCACAGTGCCGACCTTCTTCAGCGGACTCGACGACGACGACGACTCGTCGTCCTCTTCGGCATCGGCCGCCGCGGCGGGAGCGGTCAACGGGAGGACGCCGAGGACGAGAGGGGTGAGGAGAGCGGCGCGGCGGGGCGAGGAGGCTGATATCGGCCGGTCCCTGCGGGTTGCGCGAGGGGCCGCAGAGCGAGGATGATTCCCGACAGCATTTTGGCACCCCCCGGCGACCGAAAACGTTGAGTTTCTCATCGAAGCGCCCTCTGACGCAGAAGGGGCAGCGCTTCCCGGGCAGTCGCCGCGGCTGAAGCGACGGGCGATGTGGCGGCCTGGGTCGGCAGAGGAGTATTCTGGTCATAAAAGCTACCGCCGGATCCTCGTTTGCGCGGGAAGAAACTGTCTCCAACTTGTCTCCCTCACCGTGGAGAGGGCAGACGAGGCGCGCTGCGACCCCTAGCCCCCATGGCTGCCGTGGCGTCCGCGGTGCCCTCGCCCCCACACCCCACACTTGCCGTGTGCGTGCGGAACCTGCGCGTCTCCGTCGGAAGTGACCGTTCGCCAAAACGAGAGGTCCTGAGAGGCCTCAACCTGGACGTCCCTCGGCGAGCGGGGCCGTTGTCGCTGTCGCTGTCGCCGAGGTAGACGTGGCCCCTCACACGCCGTCCCCTGCCAGCCATCCCACCCCCCCTCCTTCTTCCACCTCTTCGACAACCCATCCTCTCAACTCCTTCACCCCCTCTCCTCCTCCTCCATCGTTCCACCGACCTCAGAGGCCATCTCCACATGGTCGTTGGCGCCAACGGGTGCGGCAAGTCGACCCTAATCCGCTGTCTGGCGGGCCTGGCGACCGCCGATGCCGGGAGCGTACAGCTTGACGGCCCCGTCGGGCTGGTCTTTCAGAACCCCGACCATCAGGTGAGAGTGGATTGGGGATTTGTGGTGGCGGCATGCGGTGTGGTATGGTAGGGTAGCGAGGGGGCGCGGGCGCGGATGCGCCGAACCTCTCTCCTTTGCAACCTACCCCGTCTCCCCCCCCAGGTGGTGATGCCCACTGCCGGCCCCGACGTCGCCCTGGGCCTACTCGCCGACCTCCGCGGCCGGTCCCTCGAGGACCTTCAGGCCGCTTCGGAGCGAGCTCTCGCCGCGGTCAACCTCGAGGGCTTCGGGGACCGCCCCGTCCACGCGTTGTCTGGCGGGCAGCGGCAGCGCGTCGCCATCGCGGGGGCGCTCGCGCAGCGTTCGCGGACGCTCCTGCTGGACGAGCTGACCACGTTCCTCGACGGGGCCGAGCGGGATCGCGTCTTGCAGATCGTCAAGATGGTCGTCAGAGGGGGCAAAGGGGGAGGTGGAGATGGCCGAGGAGGAGACGGGAGCGAAGGTGGCCCCGAGGGTGGAGGGAGGGGCAGGGACGTCGTCACCGCCCTGTGGGTTACGCATCGGCTGGAGGAGCTGTCGGCGGCCGACAGTGCCAGCCTGCTCGAGGACGGCAGGGTGACGGTGTCGGGAGACCCGGCGGCGGTGCGGGAGGCGCTGATGTTGGCGTCGAGGCGCGAGGACGATTGAGATTGTAAGCCGATACTGTGATCGTTATCGTCGGCGGCAGCGGCGAGGCGGCGGCCCCAACACCCCCTCGAGTCGCCGTTCTTTATGCTCCGCTCCAGCTCAGTGGCCCAAGCAAAAGAAGGGGGATGGCTTACCCCCGACAGCCGCGTCTCCTCCACCCCGAGGAGGGCCTGAAGGCGCCCCCGAGGCGCCCGAGGGATAACTGGGGTGGCCGGCCGAGCTCCCTAGGTCTCGGGCTACGTCGCGCTTCCCTGGCGGTTCTGGCACTGGCCGTTGCGATGCTCGCCGGTGTTTTTGGGTCCCCTTCTACGGCGAGTGAGGCGATATGACCTTCGAATATCGCTTTTGTTTGCAGAGAGGGTCATTCCGCCGGCCGCGGCGGCGGGGCACTTGTCCCTCTCAACTTCCCTCGTCGCGGGAGAATGCGAGCCCCGCGAGATATGTTTTACATGAGATTTCACTCCAGTGCGGGTAGAAAGATTTATTTTGTGAGGCGCACGCTCCTCTGCCGGGCGGCCGGCCCGCTGCGGCGTGCCGACCCACTCCCCCAATTATCGTCGCAGGACGACGCTTTCTCTCCCACGCTCAAGAGCTCGAGATGGACCACCGGGGGAGGTGCCGTCTCCGACCTGGCGGTCGCCCGCGTGCGCTTGTCGGACCTGTTGGCGGCCAGCTCACCCGGCGGTGGCGGGGCCCTCGTCACCGACCTCGCCGCAGCCGTCCTGCTGCCCTTCGACGACGGCGACCTCCTCGCCCCCGCCTTCTCCGTGCGTCCTCTCGTGGTGCACATCGAGAACGACACCGGAAGAGCCGTCACGTTCAGCCGCCCCCGCCTGGAAGAGCCCTTGGACCATGGGGACAACGCTGCCGCCGACGCCGTGTTCGCCGATGCCACTGCCGTCCGCATCGAAGAGTTCGCGTCGCCCCACTTCGTCGGTCTCCACCCTGTCGACAACGACGCCGTCGTCTGGCCTCCCGCCGCGGCCGAGCCTGCCTTCGCCTTCGTCGTGTCGTCCGACGTCGTTGGCACCATGGACGAAAATGGAGCAGACCTCGACGTGGCCTTCCCGCCCATCGGGGTCAAGACGGGCGCCTCGTTGCAAATCGAAGCCGTTTTCCGGCCAGGTCGCCGCATCCCTGGGTCAAAGGTGCGCGCCTATATTCATGTCGACGTCGGATCAGGCCGGGACGCAGGTGAAGGGGGGCGACCCAAGATGCAGTCGGTCGTCCTGCTCTTGGAGGGCTCGCCCATCGGTAACCCATACGGGTTGGACAGTCTCTTCCGCATGATCGTGCCGCGACAGGCCAACATCACGCTGCCCTTGCACGTCACAAATCCACACCGGGAGGACCTGCGCATTTTGTCTGTGGGACCGGCAGGGGACGGAGTCAGCCAGCTCCGCGTCGCCATTTCTGGCCATGGTGATCGGTCCGATTGGGACCCACCCCCTGGAAAGAGGATGCTGACGCCGCCGTCGCCGCCTGCCGGGTGGACTATAAGCCCGGGTGACACGTCGGTCATCGTCGATCTCGAGCTTTTCTTCCGAGTGGCGGGCGACTATACTGACACCCTTATTGTGCGCACATCCCACGGGGAGCTCCGTGTGCCGATGAGCTTCTCGGTGCCCGACAAATCGTTGGCAATCTACAGCTTCCCTGCCGAAGTCATCGCCGGCCCTGTGACGGTCAAGGCCCTCGAGCTGTGGACTCCTCGCGAGCACACGATCTTTTCATCATCCATCTCGCCGGTCAAGCTCTTCCAGGCCAGATCGATGCTCCAACGGCTTGACGGCGCGGCCGATGCCCTTGTGTCTAGCGACCCAATGATCCCCACTGTCCTGCCAGGCCGGTGGGCCACGGTGTCATCAACGCTTCCCGCTCTCTCTCACAACTTGATCCAGTCGAGGGATTCGGAGTTAGGGCCGGGACTTGTTTCGACCGTGACGAGGATAATTAATTCCCAGGGGCCCAATGTGCCACTGGGCATCGTGACCAAACTGCTGCCGGATGACGTTGTGACCCTGGTGGATGGCGCCGTTCTACCACGCTTTTCCCTCATCGAAGGCGGGCCGCTCGCCGCCCCCGAGGAGCGCGTGCTGCGTCTGAAGAACAACTTCGAGCAGCCCTTGCGTGTCTACACTGTCCGTTCCCTCACGCGGGGATTCATCGCGCGCCTGCCCTCCGGCCCACTCCGGACGGTGCCGATGGGCGGAGACCTGCCCCCGATAACCATCATCATGGACCGCATGCATCTTCTTGGCTTCCCCGCTCATCAGACCGAGCCTGGCCGGTCCCCTTACCTCGGCCCTTCGTTGCTGATCACGACGACAGCGGGAGAGGCCGTTTTTGATACACATCCGTCCATCCACATGGAGGACCTCGCGTTGGTGGGCGACGGAAAGTGGGAGCGCAACGTGGATGGGAACGGCCGGTGGCGCGTCCCCGAGGTCGCTGACGACTGGGCGCCTGGGGATGGGGATCCTGTCGTGCCCTACCGCGGTACCGACGCCCCGGTGCTCCTTCACTGCGCGCCCGACTTCGTCTATCTGGCGGGCAAGTCCCATCCATACCGCGACTTTTCCGTGGTGGATTTTGGGTTGGTCCCGCCTGGAGAGGAGCGCGAGGTACACTGCATAGTGTCCATCCCTGGCCCGCGGTCTGTCCGCGTGACCCAACTTGAGTCAAGCTCGGAGAAGCATGTGACCGTTAGCGCCAAGATGCCGATCAAGCGGAGCAATCTGAGGCCAGACATCCTCAAACCCGATCGCAACAATGACTTCCCCGCATTGACTCCACTGGCATCGCAAAAGGTCACGCTGCGCCTTGTCAACACTGACTACCCCGTCGCGGAGGACAGAGATGGGGATGGATTCCAAGTCAAATACGGAGAGGCGAAATTCTCGGTAAGCTGGGAGGATGCGCGGATGTTCCCCGAGCCGGGCGCGCCGCTGAGAGGCGTTGAGGAGTTCGCGGTGCGCTGGCAGACGGCTGAGGGCACGCTTGCGCTGTCAGCGCCTGGCCTCATGCCCGGTGGGCAGGTCTACGTCTCGACTCTCCCGGGCGACATCGGATCCATAATACTGACGGCAAGCAACACGTACGGCATTGATCTGTCACTGATCAGTGCCCACGTGTCAGGCTCGATGATAGATGTCCGTATTGCCGGGGGCCGGAGTGCGGTTTGTCCCGCATGTGATGGGAACCCGCTCATCGTGCCGGCCGGGGCCGAAAACGTATTCCTCGCCGAGATATTTGTGCAGCCCGGCGATCGGAACGCGATAAAAGCCAAGAACCCGGTGCGTGGCGTGACAGATCCCGACTGGATCTCGGGTGGCGGCGAGCTGGACGAGCCCTTTGGCTGGCATGACGCCGTCGAGCTCCATCGGCGCCGGGAGTTCTTTCGCCTGCGCAACGAGGCAGTCCTGCGGGGTGCGCGCGATATCTGGCCCGAGGTCTCGTTTCGCTTCGACCACCACGTCACAGCTCAAATTGCCGTCAAGATCGATATCCTCTGGCCCCGCATCGCAACGTCGACATTGCTCGATTTCGGCGACGTGACTGTTGGGAGCACGTCCGAGCAGTGGCTGAAGGTAGTGAACCCGGCCGAGATCCCCATCGAGGTCGCTCTCGGCGCTGCCGTGCTCGGACCGTCTTCCGAGGTTGGCGGCTTCCTGCCTGTCAACCCTTCAGCCCCAGGCACAGGCGTCCTCGCAGCCGAAGCAGCTGTCCGGGACCCCCGCGGCCCGGGCGTATTTGAGCTGCCACCCGGCGCTGTTGCGCGTGTCAACATCGCCCCCAAGAGAACCGCCCTGCTCGGGCCTGTTCGTTTCTCGCCTCGCAACCCCAGTCAACTCCTCGAGGGCCACGTGTGGGTGCGGAGCACGCTCGCTCATTCCGAAGTTGTGACCCTTCGTGGCGCGGCGCTCCCGGGGCCTGACATCGCACTCGAGGTCATGCTTGACTGTGCAGAGTTCAGGGCCGTTGCCGACGGGGATCGTTGCGTTCATCCTGGGTTCTTAGGACGGACGGTATCGGCTCTCTGGACTCCGCAGCTGGCGCACCGGTTGGTTCTGCCGTCTGACCACGCAAGGGTGACGCCCTGTGCCGCTGTCGGGCCCGGCGGGACTTGTGTCGCCGTGGCTAAAGCCAACGGAACGACGCTAAATGAAGGCAACAAAACGGCTGCGTCCCCAATTGTGGGCTGGCGAGGCCTCCAGGCCGAATGGATCGTGGCTGCCGTGCCCATTGATGAAGAGGTTTGGGACGTTGACACAGTCGTCGCGTTAGTCGACGAGAGGGGTGAGCCGACGTGCTGGATGGACGGCCTGACCCTCGGCGCCCCGGCGTGTGTCGACGGAGTGCCCGCTGTCCAGCCGCCCGGCCGCGGTCGCTATGAGTTTGTCATTACCCTCGTCTCGGACGACCCCAGCGTCGTAAACATCAGGGACGGGATCCTGCTCCCGCGGCGCGACCGCGTTGCGACGCTCCAAGTCAAGGTGGGTGGCCGAAGCGCCCAGCTAGAAGTGGCTGTCTCACCCGACGTTGTCGACCCTGTGCAGCCCGACAACGCGAGAGAGACCCGCGTTCACAGACGGTGGATCCTCGTACTCGCTGGGCTCTCAGTTGTTTGCGCTGGCCTCATCTGGCTGCAAGCCGACCGCCAGGCGATGGCCGCCGACCGTGAGCAGACCTGTGCGGCGGTGGGTGTGGACGGACTGCCGCGGTCCGGCAATGGCGTCCTCTCGACGTCGACTGGGCTGCTGGAGCAGGAGAAGACGACGACCGCGTCCTCGACCCAGTCCACCTCGATCACAGCGACCGATCGGCGCCGCTCCCTCCCAGCCATCGAGGGAGGGGATCGGGCGCCTCGGCGCCACAACTCGGACAAGGACTCGGCGGTTCGTGGTGGTGGCGCCGCGGCCGCTGCCGACGCGTCACCCGTCTCTCCTCCGCCGCCCCGCCGCGCTGCGACGGAAAAGGCAATCAAGACCTCGACCGTCGAAGAAAAGGAGGCCGCCATTCCCAAGCAGGCGCCGGCGGCTGCGGCTGCTGCCCGCCTTGCGTCCGGAGCTGGGCGTAACGGTGCGAAGGCTCCTCTGACGCCGGTCTCCACCTCCATCACTGCCGCCTCCTCCGCCGCCGCTGCCGCCGAGGCTACTCCAAGGCGGACAACCCCTGCGTTGTCCGCCTCGTCCAAGGACGCTGGCAGCGGGCGGGTGCGTCGCGCGGAAGGTCACAAATGTGACCCGGCTTCGCCCCCCCCGCCCGGCTACGCCCCCGAAACCAAGAGGCGGACAATAGGGGCGCCCCGTGACCGTGCGCTGTCCGTCGCCGCCCCCACGCCGGCGACCGCACGAAAAGCGGTCAACGCCGCCCCTGCCGGCCCAACAGCGGCGCGGGCGCCATTGAGGAGCGCGCCGGCGAGGGCCGCGGTGTCGCAGCCCACCGCCGCTGTTGCTGCTGCGTCGTTGGCTCCGCCCCGGCGCGGCCTTCCCGTCTTAGAGCAGTCACTTGCCGGGAACGGCGCTGATGCGAATAATGTCGTTTCTGGCGGCCCCTCTGCCGCCGAGGCGTGGCGCGAGGCACGACTGGTCTCATCGTCCCCGGCCGTCCCGCCGAGCGACGCCCATGCCGTGACGGCGGCTGCTGCCATTGTTGCCGCCACGACGGCCGCCTCCCCGACGCCTGATCACCCCGCCCTCGCCACAGCGACAGTGCCCCGCCCCCCCTCGCCGACTCCGCCCCCGCGTCCACCTCCCGTCGAGGTCCCCCCCGTCTCCTCCGTGCGCGGGCACAGCGTGGCTGACGGCCGCACGTCCGTCTCGCCCGTGCCTGACGGAGTGATGATTCCTGGCCTCTTTGGCCTCAGCCCCGGTGGCGTCCTCCCCCCGGGCCCGCCGCCCGGCGTCGGCCTCCGGTCGCACGCCTTTTGGGGCCCAATTGGGCCCAGCGCCGAAGGTATCAACACGGGGAACCCCCGACAAGGTGTGTCCTCCTTCCCCCACCACACGGGAGAGGGGGTCAACTACTTTGACACGTTCTTTGCCTCTCTGGGGGGGATTGGCGGAGGATTCATGGGAGGAGGACCCATGGCAGGAGGACCCGTGGGAGGAGGACCCATGGGCGGACCTGTGGGAACGGCCATGAGGGGCAGCGTCCCCGGTGCTGAAGCGTCGGGCGGCCCTGGCCCCGCGCCGGGGGCCGGGGCGATAGGGGCGATGGCTGGAGGGCCCTTCCTCGGCGCTGCGCTGGGTGGGTGGGACCACCCCGCCGCCCCGATGCTCCCGCCGCTCGAGACCTCCCCCCCCGCCCACCCGGAGACGGAGGAGGCGTCCCGACCTGAGACCCTGTCCCGGAGGCCCGACAGCCCTGGAGGGGCTGGAGGGGATGTGGACGTGAGCGGTGCCGCTGACGGCAGCCTCCCGGATCTTGGCCAACAGGCGCGAGAGTTGGCCGGCGCCCTCGGCGTTGATCTCGCCCATCTGAAACGCGCCGTGTCCAAGAGGGCAGAGGAGTTGTCATGCGCAGGCATCATGGACCAAGCGCGGATCGAAGATGACCTGGCAGACCTGGTCGAGTCCATCCTGGCCAAGGGAGAGAACAAGCGACACTGACGGCACCAAAAGACTTAATACGGACGATGTGGTACTATGTGGAGACGACTGATGAAAAAGGTCGAGTGGACGGTCTTGGGGGGGTGTGAGGACGACCGTGGGGGGGTGAGAGGACGCTTGCGCGACAAGCTTTGGAGGAAGAGCGCACTCGTCCTTATCTCCTCCCACTTCTCTCCCTCCTCTCGGTTCCCCTCAACGCACCCGTTCACTCCACTCCTCTCTCGCACTTTCCCTTTCACTCAGCGTAGAGCCGGCTTCTCCGGGCGGTCGACTCAGCAAGCTGGGCGAGGAGGGCTCTCCGCTTGACCTGGGCCGGCGAGAAGCGGAGTGCCCAGAACGCCCAGGCGGCGGGAATGAAGGCCACCCAAGCAAGGGCGATGGGCGCCCACCGCCAATTGTGGTTGAACGCGTGAACCTCGGCAATTGCCTGCATAGACTCCTCACTCAGGCCAAAGTTCACCGACACCATGTTCAATGGCAAATAGACTCCGTCGCGGCTGTAGACGTCGGGGTAGAAGACCGTCGTGGGAGCGACGCGGACGCTTGTCATCACGGGCTTGGAGACGCGGACGACCATGCCCGTAACAGCGTCGACGTAGTAGCGCCAGGGCCGAATCGTGGGAGGGTCGACCCAGGTCACGTCTTGGTCGGCGAGGGGGGACCCGGCAAAGCCGGGCAGGGTCACGACGGACGGCGTTATCCACACAGCCGTCTGGTCCCAGGTGGCGGGGAGGACGTCCCGGCCGAGGCAGCGCGGGTCCGATGCGACCTCCGGATTACACGGCGCGAGCGACTCTGGGGCCAGCTCGAGCACAACGGTGGGGAAGGGCAGGTCATCGCTGTACTCCTTGGCATATAGGGTGATGGGCCGTGAGATTTCCGGCGCCCAAATGTTGAACCGTTGTCCGAGGACAATGCGGTCCCCAAAGTAGGTGCCGTCCCAGAGGAAGTCGATGCCGACGAGGCCACCAGGTAGGGGCCACTTGTCAAGGTGCTGGTACTGGTGGATCTTGCCGAGGTCAGTGTAGCGGGGCGAGAAGCCGCGGTAGAGCCGCGTGTGGATGGAAAAGGGAGTGAGTTCGGGGCCGATGCTGTCGTAGTCGCCATCAGGGGCAAGCATCGAGAGGACCTCTGAACGGGAACCTGGGACGCCGAGAGAGGCGAACTGGGGAATGGAGATGCCGGCAACGGCGAGGAAGAGGGGGTCAACGAAACCAAAGACGTGCTCAGCGGCCGACCGCTCAGCGAGGAGGCCTGAACGCCTGTTGGCAAAGTCGTACTCGGCGCTCAAGCCGGGCCCCACGAGGCCAGTGGCAACCCAAAGGAGCCACGCCTGGACAAGGGCCGCGTCATCTTCTGGAACTCCCGTGGTTCCGGAGAGGATGGCGGGGTCGGTGAGGGCCCAGAGGAAGACAAAGTCGGCGGCAGGGGTGCCTGGCAGTTGCCCGAGCAGGCCGGGCACGACAACGAACTCGGCAAGGCCCTCGGAGAGGGTTGTCTTGCCCGGAACGGGCAGCTCGGTAGCGACGCGTTTGGCCCACCCGCAGAGCTCGGGCGTGGGCAACATTGGGGGCCAGAGGGGTGCCGCAGAGGTTGCAGTGTCGGCCAGGGAGACGGCGCCGGGGGCGATGACCGAGGGGATCTGGTCACACTGTCCGAATTGCATCGCGGCCGTTGTTGCCGGGTCTTCCACGCCGAGGGCGGCGAAGACGCCGACCATGCCATCGTAGAAGCTCTGGAAGGCGGCTGGGACGCCCGCCAGTAGAAGGTTTAAGTCATCTCCGCCGACAAAGGCCAGAGTCATAAGAAAGCCCCGGTTGGGCGCCACCACAGTGTCCAGGAGAGAGCAAGTCCCCTCCACCGCCAGCTCGCAGCTCCGCGGGTCCGGCTCGACCGACTGGGCGAGAATTGAGTTGGAGTCGACGTGGATCTCGTCCTCGTCGAAGCGGATGTTGGTCTTGATGGGATCAAGCATGCGGACAAAGGGGCCGATCTCCTCGACCGAGGGCGGAGCCAGGCCGGCGACGAAGGCGTCAGGGTTTGTGATGTTGTACAGGAAATATTCTGCGTGGAAGTCAAGCCCCTCGACGGGAACGAGTTCCTGGCCCTGCTTCCAGGCCGGGTGCCCCGGCTTGATGAGCATGGCGTTGACCGCGATGGCGCGGACGGTCGAGGGCAGGATGGCCGAGCCGTAGGCGAAGCCACATGCAGAGAGGCAGCCCATGAACACAGCGATGGTGGCGAGCATGCTGGCGCGGACAGATTCGCGGTCGTAGATGAGGTAGGTGAACTCGAAGCGGGGGGTCCCGTGGGACTCCCACACGCCGTCGTAGTAAAGGCGCCGGAGGGCGGCGGCGGCGGAGCTCGCCGTGCTGGTGAGTGACCTGAGGAGGGTGGGGCCGTGCCACAAGGGGGCCGCTTCCGCGTCCTCATCGGTCCTTTGCCTCCCAAAAATGGTCTGATGTGGACAAAATTAAAGGGGTGATAGTCGCATTTTGTTCGTAAGGGGAGGAAGAAGCCCATACGAGTGGGGGAAGGGCGGCCAGGCCGGCTGAGCGCGCTCTGGCCGTCGGCGGCTCTCCTCGAGCGAATATGGCTCGAGAGGACACACTCATGCCCCCTCCGCTGATTTTCATCAACAGACTGGGGCGGGTAATTGAAGCGACCCGCTTCAGTAATCCCGTCCCTCGACGAGGACGTATTGGCAGCATTGGCCCGTCGGAGTAGGAGCGGTCACGCACCAATTTTGGACGAGGCCCCGCCGCCACCCTCGCCTTGCTGAAGAGGGGCATCGGGTCGCGTCAATCCACGAGGGGCAATACGTCCGCGTTCGCGGGGGGGCGTCTGTTGACGGGGGGTTCGGGGGACCAGTTTCGCATTGCTGGCGAGCTCGACGTCTCCCACAACCGGAACCCGCCAGGCCCAACTCGCTACAGAATGAGCTTGACGTACTCGCCATTGCGCAGGCTGCGGTCAGCGGCGTCCCCGCAAGCTGGCAGACTCTTCATGAACCGCTTGAGGAAGCAAGAGTGAGCGACGACCACCAATACGCGTTCCGGCCGGTCCAGCGCCCATCTGTGGAAGCGGGCGATGCGCTGCTTAATGACGTGGGAGGGCTCTCCGCTGCCGAGGGTGCGGCGCTGCGTGCAGTTCGGTGCGGTGCCGCCGTCACGCGTGGGATTGTACCACCACGTGTCGGGGACATCTTCGAAGCTCGAGGGGGGCAGAACGGAGCCAAAGATGGCGGCGAGCTCGGAAACGGGCCGGCCAACGTCACCCGCAGTGAGGAGGCACTCGGTCACCAGAGGCTGCACGGTCACGCGAACAGGGCACGCCGAGGGCCGGCAGGGGCTGGCAGCGGGGGTCATGCGGGGAGGAGCGTGGTGTCCCGCGGGGGGCGGGGGGGTGCCGCCATCGCCGGCCGGGGGTGGGGGGGCGCGGAGGGGGCTGAAGGCGGCGTCGGAGGCGCCAAGCCCTGTGGCAGCTCCCGGGGCAGGGCGCAGTGACTTGGCGTCCGACGGCGGTGGGTCAGACGTACGCGGGCAGGCGCCGATCTCGCACGCGGCGGGGGCGCCGTCGCCCAGGCCCATGAGGGCGAGAAAGGGCGTGACGCCAGTGGTGGTGGCGCCGTCGCGGGGCCGGCCGGCACAGGCGGGCGTCTCGAGCCCTGCTCCTGCCGAGACACCGGGCTCCGCCGCCACTGCTGCCACTGCCGCCCCGCCACCCTCTTCCGTCCCACCACCCGGCCCGGCCCCGGCCCGCGCGAGGAAGGAGGCCACGTTGGGCTGCCTCCTCTCGTCCCCCACGCCATGGCAGGTTCCCGGGGTCGCCTCGCCCGCTGCCACCGTCGCCTTGCCCGCCAGCGCGCCACATCCCACTCCGGCCTCCGCGGCCCATCGCCGTCGCTCCAGCTCTGCCCCCCGTGCCTTGGCGAGGAATGACGCCGCCGTGTTGGTCCCCGCCGGCCAAGTGCGCAGCTGCCGCCTGAGGTCGTGCGGCCGTGCCCTCACAAAGGGACAACCCAGCAGAAACGTCTGCACCGCCCGCGCTAGGGGAGAGACCACCCACAGCGTCCCCTCCGCCACCACATCAGGGTCCCGGCGGAGGCGCTCCCGCAGGTCGGCGCACTGCTGCCGGCCCCGCTCGGTCAGATCCGGGTCCCAGATGGCGGGCTCTTCCAGACGGTGAGCGGCAGCATTGTACTCCGACTCGCCGTGCCGGACGAGGACAAGGACCTTGGGCCCGCGGGCGATTTTGGGGCGAAAGAGCCGCGTGGCGCCGCCAAGGAAGGACGAATCGGCGCCGGGGCCCGCGCGGCCGCCGCCGCCGGGGTCGCCGGGGCCATCGGTGCCGCCACTGTCCCCTGCTCCTGTCCCCGGGGACCGCCCGTGCCTGCCGCCGCCCCGACCGCCCGTCCACCCCGTGGGCAGGCTGTCGCGGTCAAGACCGCATGGCTTGCGTTCGAGTTCGGGCGTTTGCATCACGCCGCTGGAGACGCGGCGGTGGCCCGGGGGCACGCCGGGGATGCCCCCCGCCGAGCCGAGCGAGAGGCGCATCTCGCCAGGCTGGCCGCCAGAGCCTTCGAGGGCAAGGGCGCCACCGGGGATCCCACCGAAGAATGGGCCGCCCTCCTCGTCGTCCGAAGGGCAGGGTGTCGATAGGGGGGACCTCGGAGGAGTGACTCCTGGGTGGCGGGGTCCATGCGCGTCCTCGGGCGAGTCGGAGAGGTGGCGGGGTGGGCCACGGCCGCGGCCCCGGCCGCGGCGGGCGCCTTCGCCGCCTCTGCCGGCTGCGGCACCCCATCCACCGCGGCGGTGGTGGGACGTGCGGATGGAAAAGTCGCCGGCGCCCGAGGTGGAGGGAGGGCCCGCGGCGGCGTCGTCCTGAGCGGGGCCGCGCGTGGGTGACGCCGAGAAGACGGCGGGAGTGGGGCCGGCGGCAAAGTCGGTGGCCAGGGCAAGCGAGGGACCAGGGCCAAAGGCCGCCGTGGCCGCCGCAGCCCCCGACCCCGCGGCAGCGTTGGACGGGGAGTCCAGGCCGCAGTCCTCCATCGGCGTCACCAGCTGACCGCTTGGGGAGGCCGGGCGGGGCGAGGGGGGGCGGGCTGAGGGGGGGGGGTGTAGACCCTCTGCAGTCGACACCGCTGCCGGCTCGGGCGCCACGTCATGTACCAGCCTCGAACCAGAACAGTTGACGGTTAACGTCCCGGCCAGTTCAGCGGGCGGCGGAATCCTCGACCCCGCGGCAGACACCCCCACGAGCGCGTCGATAGAACAGCGGGGCTCCTGCAAGGGCTCGGGAGCGCCGAGAGGGGCAGCCACACCAGCGTCCGCGCGGCTGAGGTTTGGGTCGTAGCTCGTCAATTTTCGCTGGGATACGCAGGGCGAAGGTGAGTTCAAGGGTGAATTAAGTTGCTATGAAGACAATACGACGACGAGCCGCGGCGTGGAGCGGATTTATGAAGCGTAAGAGGGCCGAACCTCGGCGACCACAGCCACGCTGACCTTTCCTCTCGCCTGAGGATCCGCACTGACACTGGGAGACCCCAGGCGACCCTGCTTTGCGGCAGGACGTCTCGGTTCGGGAGACGACAGCACGCCAAGATCACCCGAAGCGTCACGATGGCCGCTCGGCCTTTTCATCGCGCAGCAGCCGACGTTCGACCAGGGATGACGCCCGAACGCCCGGCACCGTGAGAGATCGACGTTCTCCCCCCTCTGATCACGGTGGCCGCCCGCGCAACGACAAGGGAAGAACCTGGCGTCGAAGTGCTCGACGTTCCCGTTTTCGTTTCCGCAGTCTTCATTATCCTTGCGACGACGGCTCCATCAACCCCATCGCGATCCCGGTTCAGTTCTCGCGGGATTCACCGAGGCGGTGGCGAGCGTCGGGATGGTGGTTCGGTGAACGACACGCGCGAGCCCCTCGGACGACGGCCGTCACGCCGGCCCCCGCACGCCAAGCCCCACCCCACCCCCCTTGCCCTTCCCTTCGCGTCGCAGCCCGGGCGGGCGCCACCTCACTTTCTTGCGCTTCGCCCCCTCGCGCCTCGGCGCGAGTACTGAAGACACAAGTGCGAGATCTCGTCGATGGTCTCGCCCTCGCCCACGATGAAGCGGGTGTGCATCCGCGCTAAAGTTGTCACGCCGCGTCAAGTCGCCGCCCGGCGCGGGCTGGGCGGCGTCCCCCCTCGCCGCACCTTCCCTGGCGCCTCCCCCGACAACCGCCACCGCCTCTCGATCCGCGCCCGTGACGCCCCTGGCGACGAATCAAGCGCCGCCGCCCGCGCCAACGCCGAGGCCGATGCCCGCATCGCTGCCTTTCGGGCCACCGGCGCGGGCGCCCCAGACACCCCCGCCGACGTCGTCGCCGTCCCCTTCAAGTCGACCCTGGAATCTCTCACTAACACTGGGGCTAACCGGGACAAACCTCTCGTGCCCCACCGGTGGCAGACGGTCGGCATGATGTTCCTGGCCTTCGTGTTGTGCAACATGGATAAGGTCAACATGTCGGTGGCCATCATCCCGATGGCGCACGAGTTCGGATGGAGTGCCACGCAGCGCGGGATGGTGTCAGCTGCCTTTTTTTGGGGCTACACTGCGACGCAGGCGCCGGCGGGCTACCTGTGCACACGGTTCAAGGGCACGGCGGTGTTGATGGCGGGCGTGGTGTTGTGGAGCGCTGGGACGCTGGTGGCGCCCGTTGCAGGCGCCTTTGGCATCGCTTGGCTGTGCGCATCGCGCGTCTTCGTGGGGCTCGGCGAGGGTCTCGCGCCGTCGAGCGTTACGAACGTCATGTCGGACAAGATCCCCGCGGGGGAGCGGTCGCGCGCAGTGTCGACTGTCTTCGGAGGACTTGATGTAGGGTCAGCTGTTGGCCTCCTTGTGTGTGGGCCCCTCATCGAGCACTTCGGGTGGCAGTCGGTCTTCTACCTCTTTGCCGTGCTGGGCTTTCTCTGGGCCGCGGCTTGGCCCCTCATCCGGCCCGACGCCGCGGTGGACGCCGAGGAGATCGCCCTTGCAGACACAGCCGCGGCGGCGCGCGCATCCCGGGTGACCGATGGCGATGATGCCGACAAGATCCCCTACGGCGAGTTTCTGCGGTCTTCCGCCGTGTGGGCCATCATCGTGGCGCACTTTTGCTTCAACTGGGGCTACTACACGCTGCTGGCCTGGCTTCCATCATACTTTGACCTCTCGCTGGGCCTTGATGTGTCCAAGAGCAGTCTCCTGACCCTCATTCCCTACATCACGATGGCGGCCATGACGCCCGTGGTGGGCCCTGTGGCCGACTCGCTCGTCGCGCGCGGCTGGGAGCTCACTAAGGTGCGCAAGCTGTGCCAGGGTGTCTCATTCGCAGGGCCCGCACTTTGCATGCTGGGCTTGTCCGTCTTCACTCCTGCCGACCCGTCACTGGCCACGCCCGCCCTCGTCGCCGCCCTCGTCGGCCTCTTGTCGGGCGCCTTTGCCCTCTCGGCCTGGGCCCGCGCAGGGCTCTACTGCAACCACCAGGACATCTCGCCGCGCTACGCCAGTGCCTTGCTTGGCATTACTAACACAGCGGGAGCGATCCCAGGAGTGCTCGGCAACATGCTCGTAGGACGCGTCCTTGACGCCACGGGCAGCTGGACGCAGGCTCTTTTTGTGCCCGCGGTAGGAGTGCAGATCTTCGGGCTCGTCTTTTACACGGTGTTCGCCTCGTCCAAGCGGGTCGATCGGTGGGCTTGAGAGGTGGGGAACGGCGTGAAGAGGCGATTATCGTGAGCGCGATACCGGTCTACGTTGTGACGCCTTGCCACCCCCTGCCCACCGGTTCCTCCCCGAGGGACCGCAGAAGCTCCTCGGCACCCCCGATCGCTGCCTGCAACGACGCCGCGGTGACAGGAGCCATCGATGCGGGTTTCCAGAGGGCGGGATCGAGGAGATCAGCGCCGGCGGCCACAGTGGCCGCGGCAGCGGGCCGGGGCGCGGGCACGGGCGCAGGAGTAGGCGAATGCGTGACGAGCACCGCCGCCATCGACGGCTTGGCCCCGCCCCACGTCCCGCCCCAAGCGGCGACCCCCGGCCCATAGATGGGCCGCAGAGTCGACTCCAGGAAAGCCCAGACAGGGTCGACCGAAGTGGCAGCCTTCTCGCGGCGCTCAACCGTTGGGTCTTCGGCAGCAGCCAGCCCCAGTTCGCGGGCGCTGGCGTTGCCCTCGTTGGGCCCCTCCTCGGCTGCCTGGGAAAGCGCCGCGTCCTGACCGCCTGCGCCCACGCCAGCCTGCTGAGCCCGGCGAGCGCGGGCGCGGGCTGCCAGGGCGTCACGCGGCCTCTCGGCTCGGCGGCGAGCGCAGCGTTCCGTCCACACCGGAGCATCCTTCTCGCCCTTGGGTAGGGACGGGAGCCCGGGGTAGCGCGGCGCATCAGCCAACGCCGCGCGGGAAGGTAGAGCGACGGCTGCCCGGCCCGCGGCGCGTCGGGCGGCCGCGTCTAGCCCTGCCTTGCGCAGAGCGGCGTCCTCGTCGAATCCCGCCCCCGCTGCAGCCGCCCGCGCGCGTTCCAGAGAGGCACCGAGGGCGGCGGTGGAGCATAGGACAGGGCGAGCGTGATCCGATGCGGACGCCAACTGGAGGGCCTGACTGCGAGCGGCGGCCACGTCGGCAGCGGCGTCTATGGAAGCAGGCGACCTGGCCAGGCCGAGGGGTCCAAGTCGCCCCACCGCGTCACGGAGGTGAGCTCCACGTACGGGCCGCGGGGCGATCGCCTGCATTGGACGCACGTTATGGAGCGCGTTGAGACCCGGGGCGGGAGGGGCGGGCCGCGGCGGGTGGGGGGGGGGAAAGCGCGGTGGGGCCGAGGGCGCGGAGGGCATGAGCTGCACCGACAGACGGCGGCAGGTGGCCTCGCCCTCCCCACGGACCTTGTCCCCCCCGGGATTCCGGGCGGGGGGTCCGCGCTCGACTGGGGCGGGGAAGGGGCTGCGGCGGCCACATGGCTCCTCGGGCAGCCCGGCTGACGAGGCAGCTGACGCGTCCAGTTGACACCGCGCAGGGGGCGTCGGCTTGACACGGAGTGGTGTCGACCGTGGGGCGGGGGGCGCCCCGTCGTCCACCCGCTCCGACGACATGGCGTCAAGGCTGGGTTCGGAGTCGTCGGCGGGCACAGCGGGGTTACGGTCTGCTGAGGCGACCGGGGCGACTTGGGCGGCGGCCCAGCTTCTATCGGCATCCCCATCCGAGGGGCCCACCCGGCCGCAGGCAAAGTCCTCCTTCTCCCCCTTGTGTTCGACCGGCAGGGGCGGCATGCCCGCGCTGTGTTCGACCGGCAGGGGCGGCATGCCCGCGCTCCGCAGCGCGTCGTCGGCCTCGGCCCGGCACCAGGCACCAGCGCGGCCGGCGATACGGTCAAGGGCCGCCGCTGCGGGCTCGGCGATGCGCAAACCCGGCGCATTGGCCGCGCCTGGGGCCCAGGGGGCGAGTTTCTCCAGAGGGACCGTCGACGCCGCCACATCTCCGAGAGACCGCAGGTAGGGGCCCTCTCCGAGGGAGGAGACAAGGACGGCGTCGGACCCGGGGCCGGCCGTCGCCGGCTCGCCGGCTAGGCCCGGCCTCGTCTCCAGGCCGACGCACGGCCCTGGCATCCGCAGGAGGCCAACAGCGAGGGGGGCGCCCGGCGGCGCCCCCACTTGAGAGCCGTCGATGCCGGTGCGGAGGGCGAGGAGGGTCGCGACGGTGGCGGGCCCTGGAGCGTCGCCGCGGCGTTGCCGCGGACCGGGCCCCGCTGCCGCGGCGCGAGCGCCCGTCAGGCAGAGAGCCACTGCCCCAACGGCGCCCCCCCCGGGAAGGCGGAGGGATCCGGTCGAACGCAGCTCGGCTGGAGCCTCGGGACCCGCGTCTGGCGGGCACGTGAGCACATGCACCTCGCCCGACGCCGTGCCAGCGACGACGACGGCTGACCTGCGCGCCGGTCCATCGGCCGGTGGGGGGGCCCGGGCGGCCTCGGCCAGGGACCCCTCCTGCCCCCAGGCGCGCCCCGCCAGGCGCCAGGCCCCGGGCGATGGCGGGAATCCAAGGGGCGCGCGGGCGGCGATGGCCGTGACGGCGACACCGGGGCCGCCGACGCCGACCGCCTGGAGGAGGACCATGGATCCACCCGGGCCACGCGGATCCCAGACGCAAGCGCGGCCATCAGCGCCGCCGGAGACAAGGACGGCGGGGCCAGCGTCGGCGCTCCAGGCCACTGCGCCGACGCCGCCGCGGTCGGCGGGCGCAGCTCCGCCAGCGTCAGGCGGCGGGCCTCCGCCGTGGGCACGCGGGCAGAGGCCTACAGGGGCGCCGTCATCAGTGCGCCACGCTGCCAGCAATCCCGACGACGACCCCGCTGCGATCAGACGGCCGCACGGGGAGGACGCCAGGCACGTCACCACGCCGCCGGGCGGGCACGCGAGTCCCCCGGGCGGCGGAGCCCCAGGGCGGGGCCCGTCGGCCAGCGACGCGAGAAGGGCCACAGGGGTCGATGCACCCGCTCCGCCCGAGGGCAGGGCCGTGAAGAGGATGTTCGGCGAGTCCTCCTGGGCCAGCACCAGCGCGCCGGGCCGGCCAGGCACAAAGCACACATCGGCGAGGGGACGCCGGACCCGGACAGGGGCGCCGTCGGTGCTGGCGCTGTTGTCGCCTGTGCGGCAGAGGGCGAAGGCTGCTAAGACTTTTGGCGGGCCTGCTGCACTTAGAGACACCAGGCGCATCAGGCCACAGGCGTCGACGACAAGGGCTCGCCCAGGGTCAGCGGGGTCCCACCTCGCCTGGAGGAGCTCGGCGCCGTCCTGCATCGGGGGCGGTAGGGGGCACGGGCGGGTCATGGGGGCGCGTTCGGATGGGGTGTTGGACGCAGGCGACAGGGCGGCGAGAATGAGGCTCGAGGGTAACAACTGATGTAAAAAGGACCGTGACGAGCGAAATTCGGCGATCATCCTCGCGCGGAGCCCCGCGGACAGCGAGAAAGAGCGCTGAAGCCGGCCGTCTGTCGCCCCGCCGTCGCTTCATGCTCCCCTCACGTCGCGACTCGCATCGTCTTCACCGCGAGGCAGGACCTGAGCGCCAGGAGTCGAGTTTGGAAGCCGCATCAGCGCCAGGACGCTGGTAGAGACCGTCATCGCCACGCGAGCGATGGTCTACGGTCGACACGATGACCGAAAACGCACAAACCTGGCCGCCCACCGCTGGGGCTTTCGGAAGCAAGCGCGGGCCGGCGGCCTAGTGTGGTGGTCAACAGACAATTCCGCCTTCCCCGCTGACCTTCGAGAGGGTGAGAGGAGCTTTCACTTGATTTGACCCCCTGCTGAGGAGGACGGCTGAGCTCAAGTCGGCCCTCGTTCTGACATCCCTTAGCGCCGCCCTCAACCTCCAGTGTCCGGACGAAGCGTCGGGACTGGAGAGGCGGGCACGGCGTAGGCAGTAGCCCGGCTCGAGCGTCGCGCGTTCCTGTCGTCGTTGCGCGCCAGCCGTCCCAGGACGGAACTATGCGGGCCAGCGCCGACGCGCAGCGCCCGAGACGCGAAATGCACGCCGCTTTTCCGGGCCGCGTCGTGCCCTGTCCGCGCGCTGGTCCCCCAAGCGCCGGCCCCGCCTGCCGACCCTTCTGCCCCCCTTTATCGACGCAGGGTCAAGGTGGCGCCCAAGAAGAAGGCCGACGCCCCCGCGCCCGGCGCGTCTGCCGCCCAGCACAAATGCACGCTGTTGAGGGAGGCGCTGCTGGACGAATACATGCGGGACGCGCAGCTGGACGCCGTGGACGAGATCGCCAGCAGTGTTGGCGGGTCCGATCTCGACGTGGCTCTGTCGCAGAGCGACGTCCCTGAGCTGCTGATACGTCTGGTCGATAACGCGCGGAGCGAGGGTCCGAGCCGTGGCGAGAAGGCCCAGCTGGTGCCACCTCCGGCGGCCGAGACGGGGCTGGCGGCGCTAGCGGCGCTGGCTCACCTGAGTCGTCCGGGGTCGGCGTGTCGGAGGGCGGCTTGCGTGCCCGCAGCGGCCCGGGCAGCCTGGGGGGTCCTAGACGCCGTAATCGAGCACAAGGCGTCGCTGGAGCGCGCAGCGCTGGTGGACGCGGGTTTGGACCCGGACGATCTGCCGGGGCCATCGGACGGAGGAGGAGGCGGGGCAGTGGGCGAGGCCGAGGGCGGGGGCGGGGACCCCGACACCGATACGGCAGGTGTGCGCACTACTGCTGCAGCTGTCGCGGTCGAGGCCGCCGGCGACACGGCCCGCGCCCAGGCCGAGGCCCTGCTCGGCGCCCCGGCCTCCCCCCTTGGCCTCAGGTGCCTCCTCCTCTCTCTTGCGGCCCTCTGCGAAGGACGCGCCGCATGCGCCGAGGGCCTCGCCGCTGTCCCCCTCGGCCCCCTCGTTGGTCTCCTGGGCCCCGTGCAGCCCCGTCCCGTGCAGCTGGCAGCGTGCAAGCTCGTCCGAGCCCTCGGGCGGGCGGGGTACCCCACGGCCCGCTGTGTGGTCAAGGCTGAGCTCTTCCCCGCCCTGTTGGAACTGACGAGGCGCCCCCCACCGCCGTCAGCCACAGCCCTCGCTGCCGCCGAGGCTGCTGCCGCCGCCGCCGCTGGGGGAGGCAAGGGCGGGGGGGGCGGGGGCAAGGGCAAGGTGAAGGAGGCGCCAGTTGCTGCGGGGCTCGGGCCCCCCGTGGGCGAGTGGGACCTGCGGGGGGCGGCGGCGGCGGCACTAGCAGCTGTCTGCGCGCCTTGCCCTGCTGCCGCCCTCGAGTTGGGAGAGGACCTCGGGGCCGTGCCCGACCTGCTCTCTATGGTCGCTGAGGCGGCTGGGTCAGGCGTGTCGGAGGGCCAGCCCCGCGACGACGGGGCAGGTGGCGGTGACGATGGGCCGGACGAAATGGGCCGTGGCGGAGGCGACCGGGGGGCGGCGTGCGCTGAAGCCGTCGGTCTCCTCGCCATTGTGGCGGGCGCCAGTCGCCGTTCGACGCGCATCCTGTGGGAACGGGGAGGGTACGACGTGCTGAGAGCACTGCTTCCGCGGGTGCCCCTGCTGGAGCCTCCCGTCGCGGATGCGAGCAGCGGCGGGGGTGGGGCGAATGGTGGGGCGGACGGGGTCGGGTCGGCAGGCGGGGGCAAGAGCGCCCGCGTTGCCGCCGGGTCCCGCCGCGTCCAGTCGGCTAAGAGTCAGGGCCGCGCGTCGTCCCGGCCTGGCTCCGCCCGTGCCCCCTCTCCCGATGGAGGGCGCGGGAGCAGGATCGGGCCGTCGTCGGGAACCAGCGGGCCCTCGGGAACCGTCGCCTCCCCGACGGCGCCCCACCCCTCATCTCTCGTGCACTGTCGTGCTATCGCCGCTTTGACGGCCCTGTTGGCCATGCCCGAGCTCAGAGACACCATCGTGGATCGGGAGCGGGCCGCGGTGGTCGAGTGGCGGCTCGACCTGCGCGCCATGGGCCTGAACCCGGACGATCCGGCCTCGTGGCCGCCGCCCCGGGACCCGAACGCTGAGGACGAGGCGGGGGCGGCCGAGCCGATGGCGCCACCGTCCCCTGGGGGGTCCGACGTGGGCCGCGCCGCAGTTGGGCCGTCCCCCGGGTCGTCCAACCTGCCGCGGCGCCGGGCGACCCTCCTCGAGGCTCTCTTTTACCTCATCCAGCCCCCAGCCCCAGCGACGATCGAGGTCGACGCAGCCGATGCGGCGCCGCCACCGACGACTGTCCGCCAGCCGCCGCCGGGCGTGGGTGCTGCGAAGGGCAAGGGGGGCAAGGCCCCTCTCCCCCCCAAGGGGGGGGCGCTCGCTGACGCGGCTGCGGCTGCTGCCGGCGACGCTCCCCTCCCTCCCCGCCCCCTCCCCGCACAACCCTCCGCGGTGCGGGCGGCCGCGGCGGCCTGCCTCGAGGCGCTGGCCATGTCGGGCGGGGCGGCGGCGGAGCTGGCGCAGGGGGCGCACTCGAACGATCTCCGCTCCCTCATCTCCGATCTGGAGGAGGGAAGGCAGCCCCCCGCGGTGGCAGAGCGGTTACTGCTGGTGGCCTGCGCCGTGCTCGCCCACACGCGCCCGTCGCTGCTCGAGGAGATGGGGCTGGGGAGAGCGCTGCGGACGATGGCACGGGCGGCGGCGGCTGACGGGACAGGGGGGAAGGGCGGGCGGGCCACTATCGGCCGTGCCACAATGGCCCTGCGGCCCGACTACCCGACGCGGCCGCCTCCGCCGGCGCCGCCGCCGCGGCCGCCGCCACCGCCGGTAGCCCCGGTGCTATCACTTTGGGAACAGTTCAGCGGGGGGCACCTGGCGAGCGGTCTAGCGCAGCGGCTGTGAGGGCGAGGTTGGGGGTCAGGCGAGTGTTTCGATGGCCCCGAGAACGACACACCCCCCCCCAGCCCTGACGTCGTCCAGCGCTCCCCCTAATGGCCTTCGCACTCCTTGCTTGGTGGAGCGTCGTCGGTCTCACCTGCCTCGTCGCCTGGGCCCTCGCCCTCTCCATCCCCGTCCCGCCCGCCCTCCACCCCCACATTCTACTCCTTCCCGCATACGCTGCGGTCGGTCTCGGAGCTTATCTGTTGTCGCTTCTCGTCTCAGGTGTCTTTTCCATGGAGGATCATCCGGAGGCGCTGGCGAGCGAGGAGCTCGCCGCCCGTAGAGCGGACGCGCGGCCGGCCCGTCGCAGTCGGCGCGTCCAACGACAGGAGGCTCCTGGCGGGTCTCCCTCGATCGCATTCACCTTTTTCTGCTTGCAGGCTATTCTGAAACAGGATATTGTTGCCGTAGAGCGAGGGTTCTTCGCCTGAGATGACGCGATCGAGCGCGCTTGCGCCTGAGGAGCCCCCCCAACGGCCCGCTCCATCTGCCACGACGGGCGGCCGCGTCATCGCTGATCGCTTCCACCTGGACCCCCGCGCCAGCGCCCTCGGCCGCGGCACCTTTGGTGAGGTCCACGCCGCTGTCGATCTCTTCGACGGGCGCCCCGTGGCGCTCAAACGCATCTTCGTGCGCCGCTACCCGACAGTAGATGCCGATTCAAACGCTGTTGCCGATCAACTCTCGGCCGTCCCCGACTGTGTTGTGCGCGAGATCGAGAGCCTCAGGCGGTGTGCGAGCCCCCACGTCGTCCCTCTTTTGGCCGCTGTGGTGGACCCCCCGCGCCACGTCTGTCTGGCGACGCCTCTGGCCGTCGCAGACCTCTCCTGGCTCCTGGGCCGGGGCCGGCGGCGCGGTGGTCAGCGCGCGGTCGTTCCGCCCCCCCCCACTGTTGTCCTCCGCTCCATCGCCCTCCACCTCGTCCGGGCCGTTGCCTCCGTCCATGCTGCGGGGGTGGTCCACCGGGACGTCAAACCCTCCAACGTCCTCCTTTCCTCGACGGGGGATTGGTGGCTGGCCGACTTTGGCCTCGCTCGTCCTGCGGTCGACGCCGCTCCCCTCTCCTCTCCTTCCCTCTCCACTCCTCCCCCCCCCGGGCTCCCACCCCCGGCCGGCGACGGATCGGCCCCCTCCGCTCTGTCCCGGCCCGGCTCGCCCGCTGGCATGGGGTCGCTATGGTACCGGGCGCCGGAGCTGCTCCTCGGGGCGACGCCGTCCTCCAGGGCGGGGGACGTCTGGGCTCTGGGTTGTGTTGTTGGGGAGGCCGCGGCGGGGGGTGAGCCCCTTTTTCCCGGATCGGGGGAAATCGACCAGCTCCGACGAGTTGTAGAGAGTACGGGGTGGTGGGAGGGGGCGCGACGGCTGCCCGATCACGGCAAAGTCATGGGGGTGCCGGTGGGATGGTCCGCGCGAGGGGCGCACGTGTCTCCGCCCCCGGGGGCCAAGACACTCAACGCCGCCCTCGCCCCACTGGGGTCGCGCGGCGCGGCGTTTGTTCGGGCGACGCTCGTGTCAGACCCGGCAGCTCGGCCGACGGCAACTGATCTCCTGCGGCACCCCTGGATTGCGGGGGCGCCTGACGACGTGCAAGCGCGGGAGGCCACGCTGCGGTGGCTGAGGGGCTGCGACGGCAGACAAGGGGCGCGAGAATGAGCGCCTTCTTCGTTGTCTTGACTGATTCAACCCGAAATCGACGTGTCGACGTCTCACGCTCCCCATCCCAATCATCATGCCGCCCACCCACCCTCATCTTCGAGAAACGCGGCCCCCAACGCCTCACGAACTGCGGGGTCATCCACCCCAGCCTCGTCGAGGGCATAGGTGGTGCCCTCGGGCATGTCGAGCTCCAGACGCAGGATGTCCTTGCCCCGAAACCGGGGGTTCCCGTCCCCCGCGGCGGCCTGGGCCCGGGCGAAGGCCGACACAGGCCTTTTCCCCGCGCCACGGGCGCTGGAGGGCCGTTCCCCAGCGCGGCTCCCGGGCCGGCCTGCCGCCCCGCCCGGTCCATCGACCGCCTCCGCCCCCAATACCCACTCGTCATCGTCGGAGTCCCACTGAGCCCGACGTATCACCTTGGCCTCCTCGTTCGGGGGCACGAAGGCCGCGACGATACACTCCCTCAACGCCAGTTGGGACCGTAGGTCGCTCAGGCGATCAACCAGCTCGTCCCTCTCCCGTGAAAACTCGTTCTCACGCTCAGCCAAGTCGCGATTGAGCGAGCCGAGGTGGGCCCAGGCGGCCTCAAGCTCCTCCCGTAGCGCGTCCCGCTCGGCTTCGACCGTCGCAGCGCGACCCCTCTTCGACTCAGCCTCGGCCGCCCTCCGTTCCAATTCCTCGGCCGCCCGTTTCTCTCTCTCCCTCTGCTCCTGAAGCTGTCTGACTTCGGCCTCGATGCGCGCCTGAGCCTCGCGGGCCTTGCGAGCCAGTTCATCTTTGCCACCTCCGTGGACGATCTTGGCCTGGGGAGGCGGGGGGTGGGGGGGGGGGGGGGGGGGGACGGGGGGGGGGGGGGGGGGGGGGGGGGGGGGGGGAAAGGGGGGGGGGGGGGGGGGGGGGGGGGGGGGGGCCGCGCGGG
>Ga0181573_10000689_pt1 | contig 34949 bp, 24 predicted proteins | sample 101ome_25_FD_148643 | JGI IMG/M metagenome (GOLD analysis project Ga0181573, IMG submission 148643) | Coastal salt marsh microbial communities from the Groves Creek Marsh, Skidaway Island, Georgia - 101409BT metaG (spades assembly) | ecosystem: Environmental > Aquatic > Marine > Intertidal zone...
AGAGATAGGGAGAGAGAGGGAGAGAGAGGGAGACGGTCCCGCTGCTCCGAGGAAAACAATACACACCGAGGAAGCTCGTGGCGATGGCCATGAAGGAGAAACTCGTGACGAGGGTGCCGAGGAGCGGGTTGCCGCTCTCCGAGATGAGCAACGTGACCGGGTCGACGTGCATCGCCGGAGCCACGGCGTCCGCCGCCTTGGAGAAATTCTCGAAGAAACTCAGCGTCACTCCCTCCCAGCTCACAAACATGACCAACGGCACGACGCTCCCGAACACCAGCGCCTGACGAATCTTCGTCGCGTCCCCTGGCGAACGAGCAAACGAGCGAACGAGCGAACGAGCGAACGAGCATGCGTGAGCGGAGGAGGCAGTGGTGGTGATAGACGAGGACATGGTCGGTAACGACGACAAGGAGAGGGGGCTGTTGTTCTGAGGGGTGAACGACGGGTCAGCCTCGAGGATGACAGGAGTGCACCCAACACCCAACACCCGGTCGCTGCTCAGCTCCCGTCGTTCACCCCTCCCTCCTCCGAATAATATCACGAAGACGTACCGTTCAGATACGAGCAAATGAACGGGATCAAGTCGTGGTAGACCAGCGACAAAAACATGATCGGCAGCGCCGGCGGCAGATGCATCAGCTCGCCCCCCGACACGTGAATCAGCGAGTCGATCTGCCGACCCGACGACAGCTCCGTCCCGATCCCGATCCCCAGAATGGAAATAAACGACCCCACCAAGCTAAACGTGAGCCACTGATTCAGCGTGTCTGTCGCCTTCTGCCCCCCAAAGCTGAACAGCGCCAGCGAGGCAGCGACAAACTCGACCACGACCAGATCAACGTTGACCGCCCCGTCCGTCACGAACGAGAACATCTCCGCCACCTTGCTCAGGTAGGCCACCAGCAGGCAATACGACAGCGACAGGTAGATGGTCGTCGTCAGCCTCCCGACGTTCTTCCCCAACGTCCGCTCTGCCATGGCCCGCAACGTCGTCATGTTCATGTTGCTGTTCTTCGCCGTCGCACTGTCCCCGCCAAACTCCCCTCCAAACCCCCGGAATCCATCCAGACGCTCCCGGTCCCCGCGTCGATCGCACACCACCACCGCCTCCGTCAGCTTGAACGGCGTCCCCGCGTCCTCGTCGTCGTCCGACGACGACACCAGCGTGCAGTTCGGCTTGTCGGCCCAGTAAATGTTGATGTTCACCTCTGCCAGCAGCAACGCCTGGGCGACGAGAAACGCCCATACGCCGACAAGCCCCCCCGTCGACGCGACGAACCCCGCGTCCTGGGAAATGTCGGGGAGCGCCAGGATACCGGCGCCGATCGTCGAGCCAATTATCAGCGCCATCGCGCCCCACAGCGTCTTCGGTTCGTCCTCTTCCGCGCCAGCGGATATTGATGTGGATGTAGCAGCGTCGGTGTCTCCGAGGAGACTGTCGGGCGAGTCATCCGTCACGACCACGAGGTCGTCCGTCTCGGGCTGCTGCACGCGGACCCGCGCCGAGGACGTCGTCGTCCGCGCGGACGAGAGGGAGAACGACGACGAGAACGACGACGAGAACGACGACGAGAACGACGACGAGAACGACGAGCCTGAGAACACGCGTGCTTCGTCTTCTTCGTGCGACACCGCCCTCGGACGCACCACCACCCTCGTTTGCGTATTTTTCAGTTGGGGATTTGGAAATGGCCCGACCTGTCCCCTGCGTCCGTTCCGTTCTGCTCCCTCCCGCCACCCCCTGGCCTGTCCACCCAACCGCGTCACCCCGTACACCATATCGACGCTGCACTACGACCGCAAACTACGACAAACACGGAGCAAGTTTTCAACACCTGTGTACTCCCATGCCCTAACGATGGTCCCGTTGAGTCCCGTTGAGTCCAATGTGTCGGTCGCACCGATGTTAATGCTCTGAAGACGCCGTTCGTGCGAATGGAAGTGGCCGTATCGTGGTCTCCACAGCGGTTTGAGTTGCCCACGGCCGTGTCGAGGAAGAAACTGAAGTTTTTTTTTTACCTTCTTCACCTCCTCCTTCGGTATTTGGGACGTTTCAGTCGCGCGCGTTGCTTCTGTTGTGTGCTGTTATAGATCAGTTCCGCCATGTCTGGGTATCGCAACGAAGATATCTCCAGGGCGTTCTCTGGAAGGGTTCGTCGTCGTCCGATTCGCACCTGCCCGCTTGTTGGAGGGGGAGGGGCCACGACTCGCTCGCTCGCTCACTCGCTCGCTCGCTCGCTGGCCGTTTTCAGGAAGGGCAAAACCGGAAGCGTTCTCGGAACGACCGGGACGGCAGGAACAGGGACGGCCCGAGGGGCGACTTCCGCCCGGGGTTTGCGGCGGTCGATCGTTCGACGTGCACGCCGTTCCTCATCAGGTACGAGATTTGCTCGTTGTCCACCGCTGCTTGCGGTCGGAGCTCGTCGGTCGCCGTTCCGAGCCGCCGTTCCGAGCCGCCGTTCCGAGCCGCCGTACGCACCCACCCACTCGCCCGCTCACTCGTGTTCGTTCGTTCTCGCTCGTAGGGTGTTTCCGTACGTCGTGATGAAGAACGAGATTCGTAATCTTCCGGAGAAGAACCCCTCGGCCCCCTTGGCCAACACCGGCAACAAGCAGGTCATCATCGGGACTTCCGGAGTCTCTCGGGCGTACCGCTCGCCGGACACGTACAGGTTTGTGTTCTCTGAGAACGCGGAGAATTCCGACGATCTGCCGGAGATTCGCGTGTATACGTACATGGACGAGCCGCTGGACAGCGTGATCGCCGAGGTGAAGGGGGAGATGGCCAAGCGGGGGCTGCTGGGGGTTGTGCCAGAGGGTCGCAGCGATCGGGTGGGGGTGTCGGTGGCGGCGGCGTGGGAGGAGTGGCATAGGAATAATGGGAGTTTCTTTATGAGGTGTCGGAGTGTGGCGAAGCAGGGGATGGGGCCGAGTTGGTGTCGGTTGGCGAATGCCGGGGCCTCGGGGTTGAACGTGGACGAGCGTGGGTTCGGAGAGAAGACCGACCAGCGGCTGGGGGAGCTGGGCTGGCGGGTGGGGGATGCCATGGACATGTGCTTCATCGTGTGCGAGGATGATTGAGGTGGGGATGAATTGGCGTGTAATAGAGTAGAGCTAGGACTGCCAGCGGTCGGCAAAAATTCTTTAACCTCTCTTCCCCCTCTTGCGATCCCTCCGCCGGATTTATTCGACAATTCGCGGGTACCGTACCGTCGACGAAACGGACCAAGGCCACGCAGCAGTGCCCTTCTTCTTCCTCCTCACGACGCGCGTTTGATTCTAGAGATCCTCACGTGATCAGCACGATGGCCACCTCCACCCCCACCTCCCACGCTTCTTCGTTCCGCGCCGTGTCCAACCTGGCGCACGTCGCGCTGGCGGCCAACGCGATCGCACCGCTGTTCGTCACCTACCCGTTCAACGTCAACGTGATCGTCACGGCCTCCCTGGCCGTGTTCACGGGCTGCATCCGGTCGGTGAAGGACGCGCCGCCGACAGAGGCAATGACCAAGAAGGACGCGATGAAGTTCCCGCTGGTCGGGTCGGTGATGCTGTTTGGTCTGTTTCTGGCGTTCAAGTTCCTGCCGAAGGAAATGGTCAACCTGGTGCTGACGCTGTACTTCATTTTGCTGGGGACGTTTGGGCTGGTCGCCACCACGGCGACCCTGTTCGACGGGTTGCTCGATCCGTCCACGCACCCGCTGAGGAAGGAAAAGTCGGTCAAGGTGCCGTTCCTGGACGAGATTGAGTATTCCACGTTCGACCTCATGTTGACACCGCCGGCGATGCTCTTCTGCTACTGGTACTGGCAGCAGAAGCACTGGTTGGCCAACAACGTGCTGGGCCTCGCCTTTTCCCTGCAGGGCGTGGAGCATCTCAGCCTGGGTACCGTCCAGAACGGCGTCATTCTGTTGTGCGGCCTGTTCGTCTATGACGTCTTCTGGGTCTTTTGCACCCCGGTCATGGTGTCGGTGGCGAAGAACTTTGACGCGCCCATCAAGCTGCTCTTCCCGAAGAGCGTGGCCCAAGCCGACTTTTCGATGCTCGGACTCGGCGACATTGTCATCCCCGGAATCATGGTCGCGATCGTCCTGCGGTACGACCTGGCGAACAACAACGGCAAGGTCAAGTACTTCAAGAGCTGCTTCGTCGGGTATGTCGTCGGCATCACCACGACGATCTTCGTCATGATGACGTTCAAGGCGGCCCAGCCGGCGCTGCTGTACATTGTCCCGGCTGTGCTGTTGGCGACGTTCGGACACGCGTGGAAGGATGGCGATGTCGAGAAGCTGCTGTACTGGAGCGAGGAGGTCGAGGAGGGCGGCGACGACAAGAAGACGGACGGCGACGGGAAGGGCAAGAAGGCGGCGGCGGCGGCGGAGGAGGAGGAGCCGGGGAGGGCGACGGCGAGAAGGAGGGTGCGGAGGGACTGATCGATGAATGAAGAAATTTGTCTCTGCAACGACTGTCTTCTCCGGCACTGCTGTATTGTTCCTGCGTCCATGCAGGTCGGGTTCGGCCCGATGAACACCATGCGCCCGCTGCAGCGGCGGCACCCCATGCTGCGGTTGCCCGGCTCGCGGGAACGACAACGCTCGATTCGTGCTTTCGGCGCTGACGACCGGGGGAGGCAGAAGTACCATCCTCAGGTCAATCGCCTGGCCACGCGGCCGTCGTTCGGTGCCACGAGCTCGTCATCCCCGACCTCGTCGCCGAACCAGGCACGTGTCGGAACTCGCCGCCGCCCCCGCCTCCCGCTCGATCTCACTCGCGTGTCGGAACTCGCCACCGCTTACTCCTGCTCGCGCTCACTCGCGCGCGCTCGTTCATCAGGCACTGGAAAAACTCCTCTACTCGTACTTCAACTGGCGCAAAGACACGATTAGCGACCTGGTAGGTATTCGGACGGCTCCCTCCGCCGCCCTGTTGCCGCCGCACCTCGCTTTCTTTCCCTGCTCGCTCGCTCACTCGCGCCGCACCCTCGCGTTCTTCACCAGGTGCTCTTTGCGTTCCTGAATGTCATGTTTGTCGGGTTGGTCTCGATGATCGCCCAGGCGATGCAATTCTCGGACTCGCTCTCGCTCTACGCGATCGGACAGATCCTCGTCGGGCAGGAGCTGCCCGAGGAGAGTGCCGTCTCCGCGCCGGAGCAAGTATTCGCGTTTGCCGTGGGCATTTTGGGGCTGAGTTCGTTTGCGATCGTGCTCGCGCTGGTCGAGCAGGCGGTGCTAGAGGTTCTCGAGGCGAACGTTCGCCAGGGCTCGAACGTCATCGAGGAAGCGCACGTGGTCCTCCTCAGTTGGGGGACGTCGACTCGTGATCTCGCCCAAACGGTCAGGATCGTGAAGGAGATATGCGCATCGCAGCAGTATTCGTGGATCAAAGACGGCCAGCTGTCAATCGTGGTGCTGAGCCAGGGGCGCGAAAAGCTCGAGATGGAGAGCCTTTTCGACGGCGCGCTGCCCGAGCAGCAGCGCGCGGGCTGTCGACTCGTGTTCCGCCAGGTGGGTATCAACTCGACCGACCGACGTGCGCTCGCACGCCCGACTCTCACTCTCACTCGCGCCACGCGCTTCTCTCGTTCTTCAGGGCTCGCCGCTCGACCCGAAGGCCCTCGGGATGGTGTCCGTGGCGACCTCGCAGACGGTCATCATCAGCGGAGACTACTCGGCGAGATGTCGCGACAGGTGGGTGTTAACTCCGTCCGCCATGCGCTCGCACGCCCTGACTCGCTCACTTGCGCTACGCGCTTCGCTCGTTCGCCGATAGCGACGCCCAGGTGCTTCGGAGCGCGATACTGGTCGATGGTGAGTATCTGAAAACCGGCGACGCACCCCCACACGCCCGTCTGCCCGCCTGCCCGCCTGCCTGCCCGCCCACTCACTCGCCCGCTTTTCGTTCGCTCGTTCGTTCGCCCGCCAGAGATGCTCCAGAGTGCGATGGAGGGCGGGACGCGGCAAGACTACCCTCGCGTCATCGTCGAGACCCAGACGATGGAAGGAGAGGAGCTCCTTCAGCAGTGGACATCGCCGATTATCAGGACGGTGAATACGACCAGGGTGAACGCCATGCGGACGGCCCGGCTCCTGTGGCACCCGACGAACTCTGTGGTGAGTCACTCGCTGTTCGACCACAACTCGACCTGTTTCATCGGCGTCTGTCGCGACCCGGACGCCAAGTATGTGGGGAAGACGATCAAGGAGCTCCAAAGAATGTTCCCATGGGCGACCCCGTTTGGGTTTGTCAACCCGCACACGCAGGACGAGAGTCGACGGTTCGACCTGAACCCGGCGGCGGACCGACACTTGCAGCCGGGAGAAAGCATCGTGCTCTTGCAGTCGGCCGAGCGGGACGCGGCAACGATCGTGGACGTCGACGACAACGTGGGCATGAACGACGAGCGAGGGCGACGGGACCACCTGCCGTGGACCGAGGAGCGCCTCAAGAAGAGCGCGGCCGCGAGCCGCGTCGAGAGGGGACCCACGTCGGCGAGCTCGAGCGGGTGGGGCTTGACTGCAGGAGGCGACGGCCCGTCCACGGCGTCCGGATCGTTCACGTCGTCCGGATCGTCCGGATCGTCCACGGCGTCGCTGGCCGACTCGGGTGAGCTCGCCACAGCCCCGTGTACGATGCTTCCGGCTGCGGCGCTCAACTCTCTCGACTACGTCGACGAAGGTGACGCCGACGTGACGAACGTTCTTATCACGGGATGGCCGGGAATCTCGTACACGATGGAGCTCATCCGAGCCATCGACAACAAGATCGGTAAGGAGCGCAGGACCCAGGACGGCGACGCGACCTCCCACATCCTGATCCTCAATGGCCATGACCCAGCGAAGATCGAACGGGTGCTCGATTCCCTGCGATGCGAGCTGGTCAACACCACCATCTCCCACGCCCAGTGCGATCCCCGAAGCAGATACGAGCTCCAGAGGGTGCTCCCGGACGATCAGCTCGCCAAGTTCAAGGGCGCCTTGACGCTCGTCGACGTCGACTGGTTCCGTGGCGACGACACCTACGGGGGCGAGCCGTCGTCCGACGACTTTTCCCTCTCGTCGGCGTCGATGCTCAAGATGGACTCGCTGATTCTCAACTGCCAGCTGAATCTCCGGCAAATGCTCAACAGCACCGTCCTCGGCCCCCCGAGGGACATGATTTTCATCGGCGAGCGCCTCGCCGGTGAGAGCCGGTGCACGAGGTTCGAGGACCGCACGCGGCTCCCTCTCGGGAGTTCGATCAACTCGGCATCGTTCGCCGCCAAGGCATTGGCCCAGGAGAGCATTCTGGCTGGCTCGATGCGACTGTATGCCAAGGTCGAGGAGCACGTGAAGCTGCACGTGGTGGACAGCTCGCTGTTCGCCGAGCCGGGCGAACTCTGTACCTACGAACAGCTCCAGGCCCGCGCGACCGACATGCACTCGACACTGATGGGATACTACGACGAGCCCGACGGCCGAACGTCCTATGTGAGTCTAACTCTCAACCCCCAGGGATGGGAGACGAAGCGCGAACCACGGGTCTGGAACAGCGGCAGCGGCAGAGGCCGCCTGATCATCGCCGCCAGTCCCGCGTTCCACGACATCTTGTCAAACCTTTAATTAAATTCAAAAGACGAACCACATCACCCGCCGAACAACAGCCGCCGAAACACGTCGGCCTTACTCGTCGCCCACCGCTCGTTGTGCTCTATGATGCGCCCGCGCTCGTCGACGACGTACGTCGTCGTCCCGCTCGCCGCCAGGAGCCCCTTCACCCAGATGACACGCGACCGGAAGATCCAACCCGCCGTGATCGTCTGTCTCCCCCGCTCATCCTCCCCTCGCTGCAGCTTTGTCAACCGACAGACCCGCTCTGGCGTGCTCTGCAACGCCTTTCCGAAGTTTGTCACGTTGCGCCGGAACCGCTCGGTGCCTTTAAAGGACGAGAACTCGTCGGAGAACACGCAATCGGGAGCAAACACGCCCCAGTCCTCGTCCCGGCCCGTGCCACAGAAGAAGTACGACGACGAGTACAGGTTGACGATGGCTCGCGTGACGTCGTCGTCCGCCACGATCGACGCCGACGTGGTGGTGGCTTCCGGGACGTCGGCAGCAGGCGCCGCGTCGTCCCGCGAGGAAAGCGCCATACCGAGCAGCTCGGCCGCGCTGAAGAGGACCTTGTCAAGGAGCTTGCCCTCCTTCTGCTGCTCGGTCTTCGCGGTCTTCACGGTCTTCGCGGAGCCCCGGTCCTTGCTTGCGTTCCCCGCGAGTGGGCGGGTCACGTTCGACGACCCAGGCCCCACTCGATGACTGTGTCCCGCGATTCGATCGACCACCCTTCCTCCTCCTCCTCGCGATGCCCCGAGTCGACTCATCGTTGTTCAGTCTGAAGGGGGCTACCCAGCAGAAAAGACAAAAACGTGGCCAACATCGTACCCACACCACGCCACCGGTCTTCCTGTCACTCGCAGATACCAGGGCGCACATCATACGTACGCGGAAAGCGCGCCGAGCGTGTATCGACCGAAGAAATCCGCCCTGAAATCTTCCCTGATCAGTCGTCAGAAGAAACGCACAAACCTCCCTCCCTCGCACGATGCAAGCACGCCAGTCGAGCCACGCGCCCGCGATCGGGCCGGGGGTCACAGGCGGCCCGCTGGCCCACCCGGAGCGCCCCACCAACGCCGCGGACGCCGACCCGCACGCGACGCTCGTCCCCACGTCTGGCAACGAGGGCCTCGTGGTGGACCCTGCGGCGCTCCGGGGTGGCGACGGGTTCAAGTCGCACACGCAGTACCCGTACGTCATGGGGACGTCCGTTCTGGGGATAACGTACAAAGACGGGGTCCTGCTCGCGTGTGATACGCTGGGGGCGTACGGCAGCACCAAGCGGTACAAGTCGTTCCAGCGGCTGACGGAGGTGAACAGTTCGTGCGTGGTGGGCGCGGGAGGCGAGCTGAGCGACTACCAGCAGATCACCAAGATGCTCGACGAACTCGCGACCGAGGACTTTTGTATGGACGACGGGCACACGATGACGCCGGGCGAGGTGTTCTCCTACCTGACGCGGGTCATGTACCAGCGTCGGAACAAGTTCGATCCGCTTTGGAACTCGGTGGTGGTGGGAGGCGTGAACGCGGACGGCACCCCGTTCCTCGGTAACATCAGCATGATCGGGACGAACTACACGGACGAGACGATCGCCACCGGCTTCGGTAACCACCTGGCCCGGCCGTTGATGCGCGAGAAGCACCGGAGCGATATGAGCGAGGAGGAGGCGGTGAAGCTGCTGCATGAGTGCCTGCTGGTGTTGTACTACAGGGACAAGACGAGCATCAACAAGTTCCAGATCGCCAAGGTGACGAAGGACGGGAGCAGCGTCAGCGAGCCGTTCAGCCTCGAGACCAAGTGGGACTACAAGCTCTTCCAGAACCCCAGCGCCAAGGCCGTGGGAACGTGGTAGGAGGAGGAGCAGAGGAGGAGGAGGAGAGGTGGAGAGGTGGAGTATATATATACTCCGATCCATATATGGATCTACTATAGTACATAGATCTAGCTAGATCTATTTAAAACGGCAAACCCCTCGTTCTCTCCCCCTCGTCCCGACCGACGACCAATACGCCACCCAATCAGTCTCGTATCCGACGACCGGAGAGAGACGCGTAGCGCCTGCTTCCAGTGCGAGCGAGCGAGCGAGAGACTGACGCCTACCTCTAGGTCAAAAAACGTACCACCACCCCGTACCACCATGGTGCTCAACAACGACCCTCGCAAGGTCCTGGAGATGCTCAGCCGCCCAGTGGACCCGCACGTCAACGACGAGGACGAGTTCCTGGACAAGCTCGACCCGAACAGGGTCCCCGGTCCGTCGTCGCAAAACGCCAGCGTCAACCTCGACGACCTCCAGGGCATCAACAACTCGGCCCAGCTCGCCATGCTGATGACCGAGAACGACTACGAGACCACCAAAGAGTCGCTGCCGCGGGACATCCAGACGGAACTGACGGAGAAGGAACGCCGGTTCTTCGCCCTGCTCCAGCAAAGCACAAAGTACGACGATCTGCAGGCCGCCGTGCCGGATTCGCTGGACCTCGCCGCGGTCCAGAAAGTGATTGCATCAAAGCAGCTCCCGACCGTCGCCGTGACGAAGGAAGAGAAGGAATCGCGGCACGAGGACCTCGCGCGGCGCGCCGCCTACCTCGCCATGGCCGCCAAGACGGTCGAGCCCGGCAGCAAGTACCAGGAGTACCACGACAAGTTTGTCGCGTTTTACAAAAAGAGCAACTAATGTACGAACTCGTATTCGAATGGAGTAAAGCTCACCCGCTCCTCAGAAACCGGCTCATCTCGTCCAACCAGTCCATGTACATCCGCTGCTCCTTGTCGGTTGACAGCTGAATCAAGCACTCGCCCAATTCCGCGGTGACCCCACGCTCCTCCAAAAACGCATACATCGCATCCTGCACGGCATCGTCCAGCTCGTCAAAGACGGGCCCGGTATACAGCGCCTCGTCGTCCGCCTCCTCCTCGTCCTCCGGCTCCAAGCTCACCCGCACAATCTCAATGAAGCTCCCGTCACTACGACACTCGAACACCAGCTCGTAATCGCTGTTCTCCTTCAGAATACTCACCACGAAATCCACCGACACGTCCACCTCAATCTCCCCTGTCTCTTCGTCCTCAAAGTACACCGCATCCTCCTCCTTCTCGAGCTGGTCGTTCACCATGATGTCGACACACACAGTCTCGTTCGCGAAGGAACGCGTCAAAGTCATCAGCGTGTCCCCCTCGACCTCGGTAAGCGACCACGGCGCGGGGGGAGACGGCGTCACCGCAGAGGCCTCGGTGTAGTTGGCGCGCTCGTGCGCCGACTCCTTCTGGAGCTCCTCCAGCAGGGCGTCGGAGGAGGAGGAAGACGACGCGGAGGCGGCGAACGAGCGGCGGGGAGACGTCGAGAACGACGAGCGGCGGGGAGACGTCGAGAACGACGAGCGGGGGACCCTGACCGCGAATGCATTCGCCGGGTTTCTCCCGGATAGAGCCATGCCTCCGCCGCACCCGCGTTCCATGACTGCAACACGTGACATCCTCATCGTACGTGCTATGATACGACGCATGCGGTGTACGCACGATACGAAACAAAGGTCTGGGGGATAGGGCCCGCCTACACGCCCAAACTCAATTTCTCTCTCTATTCACTCGTGCGTCTCACACCCCCTCCCCCGGATTCACGCGAACGAACACTGACCGTACCGCATCCCGTTGACGACAGACAGACAGACACAGACGAAATTCAGATTCAAACGTTTCAAATCGAACCATGAGCCCGCCCAAGAACGACGACGCTGCCGCTGCCGAGGAACTGGTGGATTACGAAGAGGAGCCTGAGGTCGCGGAGGCAGACAAGGGGAAGGTACGTACCGCGGCGGTGATCTCCGAGGCCGAGTTTGAGTTTCTGAAAGCTTCGATTGCCCGGCGATTCCCCCGCTCCCGGGTCTCCCGGGTGGTTTGCTCGCGTCGAATGGTCTCACTGGGTGCTTGATACACGTGTGTGTAGGCGGCGACGAAAAAGGGGTTCGTGGGGATCCACAGTTCGGGTTTCAAGGATTTCCTCCTCAAGCCCGAGCTGCTGCGGGCCATCCAGGACTGCGGTTTCGAGCACCCTTCCGAGGTGCAGCATGAGTGCATTCCGCAGGCGATTCTCGGTATGGACGTCATCTGCCAGGCCAAGTCTGGCATGGGAAAGACGGCCGTCTTTGTCATCTCGACGCTCCAGCAGCTCGAGCCGGTGGACGGCCAGGTGGGCGTGCTGATCCTGTGTCATACGCGCGAGCTGGCGTTCCAGATTTGCCACGAGTATGAGCGTTTTACGACCTACATGAAGAACGTGCGGGTCGGTAACTTCTTCGGAGGGCTTCCGGTGAAGCAGCACAGGGAGATGCTGAAGGACTCGAGCAAGTGCCCGCATATCATCGTGGGAACGCCGGGTAGGATCAAGGCGCTGGCGGAGGAGAAGTCGCTTGATCTGACGCACCTGCGCCACTTTGTCGTCGACGAGTGCGACAAGTGCCTGGAGTCGATCGATATGCGTGCCGACGTGCAGGCCATCTTCAAGAAGACGCCGCACGACAAGCAGGTGATGATGTTCTCCGCGACGCTGAGCGCCGAGGTCAGGCCCGTCTGCAAGAAGTTCATGAGGGACCCGATGGAGATCTACGTGGACGACGAGTCCAAGCTGACGCTGCACGGACTCGTCCAGCACTACGTCATGCTCCAGGAGGAGCAGAAGAACAGGAAGCTGAACGATCTGCTGGACGCTCTGGACTTCAATCAAGTTGGTGGGTATCGACTCTGGCCGACGATGTGCGCCCGCGCGCCCTGTCTCTTTCTCTCTCTCTCTCTTTCTCTCTCTCTCTCTCTTTCTCTCTCTCACACACACTCGCGCTACGCGCTTCGCTCGCTCGCCAGTCATCTTCGTCAAGAGCGTGGCGAGGGCCAGGGAGCTCAACAGGCTGCTCAACGAGTGCAACTTCCCGTCGACGACCATCCACGCGGGCATGCAGCAGGCCGAGCGCCTCAAGGTGTACAAGGAGTTCAAGGAGGGCGCCAAGAGGATCCTCGTGGCGACCGACCTGGTCGGACGAGGCATCGATATCGAGAGGGTCAACATTGTCCTGAACTACGACATGCCAGAGACGGACGAGAAGCACGGCAACGGGGCCGACTCGTACCTGCACCGCGTCGGGCGGGCCGGTAGGTTTGGAACCAAGGGACTGGCCATCACGTTCGTGTCGGGCCCGGCGGACAGCGAGGTCTTAAACTCCGTCCAGGAGAGGTTCGACGTGTCGATCACCGAGCTGCCGGATACGATCGATCAATCAACGTACATGAATAACGCCTGAACGGGGAGGATGGTATTAGCGATCTTGATGTAATGGATGTACCACGGCAGCGCCCTCAGAAACTCGTGGGACGCCGAGATTTTTCCAACGCATTCGCATGCACGACCGATTCCGTTTTTTTGGTTCAAGCGCTGCCTCCTCCCATTGTTATTGTTAGTGTTATTCCGAAATTATATTCTGTGCTCGGTCGGGAGGCGTTCACAGGTCGTCGACAAAGACAAAGAGGAGAGAGTCCAGTCGTTCGATTTCGAGTTCGAGTTCGAGGCATCGAGGCATCGAGGTGGCAGATGACCAACACGAGACCGACGCGTCGGTCCACGCCTGGGCTGCTCGCTCTTGCCTGCGCGTTGCTGTTGGTGTTGCTAACTGGCGCGAACGCCGACTGCTCGTCGTGCGACGACGTGTCGGCCGCGGCGAAGGAATGCTCAGCAAACGTCTCGCTGTCGAAGCAAGCCACGTTACAATCGACGCTCCTCCTGAATTGTGCCGCCGCGCTCTGGCAGTTTGGCGGCGACAATTGCTGCCAGGCGATGACGACGTCGGGGGCATTTAGCTGGGAAGAGGCCAAGACATGTCTGTGCGGAGGCCAGACTGGTTTGAGCGGCCTGGTGATCAGCGCGAAGACCATCGTCGAGAGCTGCGGCTGCACGACGGAAAACGCTCGAACCTATGGTACGGTTTTCCCGTCCGGGTTTGGCGCCTTGAATGCGACGGTGTCGATTGCTACAAATGCGGAGAGCGAGGCGGCGGCCGGTGGGGCTGCCGGGGAGACTGCCGGGATCTCCGCCCCGGAGACCACTGGAGTGAATGACGGTGTCGTCAACCCCGTACAACAAGGGGTCGGTAGGAAGAGGAAATTCTGACAAGACCACGATCGTACACCCCAACTAGAAATTTCACAAGAGCGAACCAATAATCAAAACTCGATCACGTCTCCCGTCTCGGCGTCCACAAATGTGATGGTCTTGAGGTCCTTGAACTGGTCCATGAGCGCCATCTTCAGCCCGTAGGCCAGGCTCTTGACGCCGGTGTACAGGATAACGGCGTGCGGGGGCTCGACCGTTTCCACCTCGACGGTGCCGCCGTAGGCCTCGATCGCGCCACGCAGGCCCCCCACAGCCGCGTTGACCGTTCCGAGGCTCGTCGACACGCTGGCAGCGCCCCCGCCCACCTCGATGACCTCCTTCAGCTGGTCTCCAAAGTTGGCCCGCAGCGCCCGCTCGATCCCCATCGACATGGTGCTCTCGCTGGCCGTGCACGAGCTGCACTGCCCCTGAAGGCGCAGGAGCACCCGCCCGTTCTCCACCTCGACCACCTCCACGTCGCCCCCGTCCGCCTGCAGGTACGGCCGCACCTCGTCGAGCGCCTTGTCCACCGTCTCGACAGTCATGACCGCGCTGTTGTCCTCGTGCTCGCTCATCGTCCGGTGCACGGACGCTTGCGCAAACGGTGTCGTCATCTGCGCCGGGGGAGCGGGAGCGGCGGCTCCCGCTCCCGAGCCTGGGGCGCCGGCGATCGTGCCCTGCGTCTGCTCGTCGATCACCGAGCTCCAGTCGCCGCCCTCGACCGCCGACTTCAACTTTTCCCTCGACCCCATCTTCTGGTCCTCCTCCAGCCGCTGCCCCATGGCCGCCACCATCTTGGCCTTCTTGTCGTCGTAAAACTCCTTCTCCCCCTCGCTCATGCTCCCCACCGCCAGCCCGACGCCCCATTCCCCCTTTTCCACCCCGTTACCCGGCGGCACCGTCCCGTTCTCCTCGATCCACGCCTCCTTCTGAGACTCCATCGCCTGCCGCGTCTGCATCGCCCGGTTCTGGAACACCAGCGCCCGAACAAAGGCGCACTTGGTCGTCACGTCCCCGCCACCGACGGTATCCACGACCGACTTGACACTCAGCACGATATTTCGAGAGTACGACACGTACTGGAGCGTGCGTTCCGAGTCGTAGATGGCGAAGACTCCCATGGGGGGGAGCGTGCCTGCTGAGAGTCTCCGGCGCGCCAGGAAGGCGTCGATCGGCAGGATGGCCGTGCCGTCGTCCTCCCCCTCGATGAATTGGTACGGGCGCCGCGTCGCGTGCGCCAACACGGACGCGTCCAAGGCCTCCGGCAAGTCTGTAACGGCGCTCGCCGCCTTTTCTTCGCCACCGTACAGGGTCTCGTGCAGCGCCCTGTGCCCCTCCGGGACCTGGTTGTCCGTCAGCATGGTGGCAGCGGCCGCGGCCGTGGCGTCGTCGTCGTTGGAGGGCGGGGTCGCGCGAAGCGCACGCGTCGTTCCCTCGCTGCTCCCTGCTCCTCGCGTTGCCCGGGTGGGTCGGGGTCGGGCGATGCCCGCGTGGGACGCCGACCGCAAACGCGACGCTATACACGCGGTGGAGGGTACCCTGGAATGTATCATGGCGCCTCGCATTGGTCAATCACGGGCGTGTTGGGGAATGTAAGGCGAAATTTCTTCCAGTTAAGTCTCACCGTAAATCGGCTAGAACTTTCACCTCACCTCACGGATCGCCTTCGCGTCTTTTACAACGGCTTTATATACCCAAGCGCAGTCTCTGAAGCGCGGTTGCGGGACCGGAGAAGTGAGGATTGTGCCGCATGCTCGGGGTCGTGCCTGCACCCGGAATTCGGGGGGGCCCCCGTCTGCGCGGCTCGGCGCGCTGGGATCGTCATCGGGACGAGGACCGACGGCCGATCGACCGTCGTCGCGGTCCAGATCGTCGCGCGACGGTGACGACCTCGGCCTCGGCCTCGGCGTCGACCATGGCGGTCCCTCAGACGCTGACCCTGTTCAGTCTCCCGTTGAACTCGAGCACCGAGCAGATATCTGAGGTCGTCGACGGCGCTTGGTCGCTCCAGTACATGGTGCGGGGGCCTGTCTGGGGCAGCGCCGGGTCCATCGAAACCTCGCTGCTCCCGACCTCGGTCACGTCTTCGGTGAACGAGGAAGACGCCAAGCGTCAGGCGCTGCTTGCGTCGTTCAACAATGCCGTGCTGTTCCGGTACGCCAACATGGAGACGCTGGACGGGTTCATGTCGCACGCCAAGACCAAGCTGATGCTGGACGAGATGTCGTCCGACGCGAGCAAGTCGACGCGGGGTATTGCGAGCCTGACGTTCTCGGTCGATGTGCCGAACGACCTCGAGTCGATCTTCCGGCGAGGCGATGTGTGGGAGGACGGCGTGGAGCTGTTCATGGGACTGCGGCGGACCGGGGGGGAGGACGCTGACGACGCTGACGACGCTGATGCCGACGCGGTCGAGTTCATGGCACTGGTGAACCAGCTGGCGACGAGCTCGGCGTACGGCGCGCTGCAGAGCGGCGTGGGCCGTGTGGCGAGCGGGGACGGCAGCACACGAGGCGTGACGTTCCACTCGTTGCACGACGAGACTGGGGCGCGGGAAGAGGTGGAGAGCCTGCTGGGTTGCGAGATGATCTACGCCGTCCGCTTCGAGGACGACAAGGGTCTGGAGGGACTGTTGCAGAGCCCGCCCATGCAAGCGATCCTCAACTGGGACGACCGGGCCCCCGTCGGGCTCTGCTGGGGTGTCGTGCAACGTATCGTCTCCCCCGAGGCGAACGAGAAGGTGGAAAAGACGAGTTTGTGACCAAGGTCGGAAAGACGACCATGTAACAGAACGAGCAATCTAGAAGCCGCCGACGGCGAGTCCACCCAGGTAAAACGCGTGGCCCACGGCGCAGATCAGGTTGACGAGGTTCAGCAGGCTGCTGATGCCGTGCCACTTGCCGAACGTCTTCTTGAGCGCCGAGATCCGAGCCTGGCGAACGAGCGAAGCACGTAGCGCGAGTGAGTGAGTGAGTGAGTGAGTGAGTGAGAGAGTGAGAGAGTGAGAGAGTGAGAGAGTGAGAGAGTGAGAGAGTGAGAGAGTGAGAGAGTGAGAGAGTGAGAGAGTCAGGGCACGCGATGAGCGAGAGCACGTCGTCGGTCGTGATCAATACCTACCTCGTCCCGCATCGCCGCCGATTCGTTTTCCAGCGCGTACCGCTCAAACATGACGGCCGTCGCTTTGGGCTCGGCGAGTCCCAGGTTCACGATCGCCGTAAACGCGGCGATCGCCAGCAGCTTGATCTCGTGCATCGACGGCGCGCCCCCCGTCAAGGCGTACAGAAGCCCGATCATCAGCAGCGGCATCGCCCCCGTCACGGTAAAGTACTTGGGGAACAGCTTGCTCTGAAGCTTCCCGAACGTCTGCCTCGGCAGGTTCCTAAACGCGACGATTCCAAACACGGTCGACGTCCACGCCAGCGTCCCAAACCAGGTGCCGAACGCCATCAGATGCACAAACGCCAACAGCTTGGCCGACAGCAGCGCGCCACCCGCTTTGGCCGACACGGCCGTGATCGCCACGATCGAGGCCACGCGGACCAACGGGTTGTTGGCGAGCGAGGGCTCGAGCATCTCGCCCTGGACGTCGTCGTTCGCAGCAGCAGTGGTGAACTGGCGGGTCTGCTGCATCGAGCGCGACTTGGCAGAACACGTCGACCGGCGGGCTTGTGTCGTGAAGTGACCCTTTTGAAGGGTCGTCGAATGGGTGGTGCGAACGGCCTGCATTGAAAGAAAGAAAGTGTGCGGGATCGATCGAGGTGTGGACTCCACATGTGGACAGGAGTGGGTTCTTGTTTCTCCTCCGGGAGGACGGCTCATCTCGGTGGTTTCTCGGAGATCGGATCTCCCCACGGCCGACTGGATGGCTGGCCGGCAGGCCGCTGTCAGGTTGGCCTTCGTCCGAGGCCCGCACCTCGCCCGATGACAGGCACGCAGGCGCGGTGATTGCTGCTCTCCTGCCTTCCGACTTGACAACGGCCCGGCCCCGGCATCCTTCGCTCGCCCGTCGGCCATCGCCCGTCGACCATCGCCCATCGACCATCCCCGTCGCCGATCCCCGTCGTCCATCCCCGTCGGATCACGCCCGTCGGATCACGCCCGTCGGATCACGGCCTCGGCACCCCCATGCCCCCCGAGGCTCGGAGCGGATCTCGAGAGAGATTGAGGCGGACATCGAGCGATCGCACACATACCTATTTGAAACATTCAATACCGGTCCCTGTGTTGCGGAAGGGAAGAAGAACGGGGGAGTGAGGCGCTCGTGATTCAAACTTCCCGACTCGCGAATTGAATCCTCATGCCTCCGAAAGCGAAAGGGGGTCCCAGGCCCACCCCCGCGAAGAGGAGCAGTCGGCGTACTTCATCGCAAGCAGAGGACACCGTTGATACCAGAGAGCCATCTGAGACTGCAGACGAGATGATCGTTTCACCGAATCCCCCCAAGGCAGGTACGGGTACGAAGAAGAAGAAGACGGCGACGGCGGCCAAGAGAGATACACCCACGTCCACGAGGAGGAGGAGGGAGCGTGGCCAGGGCGATAAGCAGGACGGAGACGACGGGAATGACGACGGGAATGACAACGACAGAGCCGACGACAGAGCAGACGGAGACGTCGAGAGCGCAGACCCATCTGCGTTCACCCTGCCGACGCTTCCTAAGCCCACAAAGCCGATGACGCGGGACGAGTACGCGGAGTATCTCCTGGCGGAGATGCGACTGGAGGAGGTCGTTTTGCAAAAGGCGCAGGAGATCAAGGCCAACCTGGCAAAGCTCAAGGTCCCGCCGCAGCCGGAGCCCAAGCGGACGCTCACGTCGAAGAAGTCAGACAAGACGCACTGGGAGTCGCTGTTGTTGGAAATGAACTGGTTGGCGAAGGAGTTTCAGCGGGAGCGGCGGTGGAAGCTGAATACGGCGAGGCGGGTGGCGTCGTCGGCGCAGCGTTCCAACATGGACCTGGAGTCGCGGGTGGTGATTAAGCACCAGGAGGAGGAGAAGGCGAGGAAGAAGCTGGCGCAGTGGATTGCGAAACAGGTGATGACGGGCTTTTGGAACAAGGCGCACAAGGTGGTGGCGTTCAAGGTGAAAAACGAGGTCGATCAGCGCAAGAAGGAGGTGTTGGACCGGCAGATGGATGTGTTGTTGCGTCAGACGCAGAAATATAGCGGAATGCTGGCCGAGCGGCTGCGCGGAGGTGACGGGGCGGGTGGGGCGCAGGGGCGGGGGTCGCAGCCAGTGAGCCAGGCGCCGAGCGGGATATCAAACCTGCCCGATCGGCCGGGTCTTCCGACGCCGTCCGTGAAGAAAGAGGAGCAGGATCACTCGGACGACGACTCAGGAATGGACTATCGGAGCGGGGAGGATGACGATATGGACGACGAGGCGACGATCGAGGAGGAGGAGCGGCTGGCGAGGTTGGAGGCTGGGAACGTGGATCGGCTGGTGCAGGAGCGGATGGACGAGACCAAGGGGCTGGAGGAGGATGCCGAGGTGCCGCTGGAGAAACTGTTGCCGGCGGGGTACAAGCCCGTGAGTTCCTTGGACGTCGTCGCCGTCAAGGAGGAGGCGTCGGCCGCGGCATCGGACATGCTGCTGGAGGACGGGGACGGGGACGGGGACGGGGACGGGGACGATGATCAGATGGATTATCGGAGCGGGGAGGATGACGATATGGATGACGAGGCGACGCTCGAAGAGGAGGAGCGGTTGGCGCTGCTGGAGAGCGGCAAGGCGCTGGGCAAGCTGCAGGCCGAGGAGCGGGCCGGGCTCGAGCGCGACGCCGAGGTGCCCCTGGAGGACCTCCTGCCGCCCGGATACAAGCCGGTGAGCGCCACGATCGACCAGACGACCACCGCCGGCGTCAAGAAGGAGGAGGGGGAAGGAGAGGGGGATTATCCGTCGGACCTGCGTCCGTCCACCAACACGAGCAACCAAACCAAGGGGATGAGCGGGGCCATCGAGGCCATGGCGGCGGCCCAGCCGACGGGCTACACGCTGGCAACGACGCAGGTGAAGACGCCCGTGCCGTTCTTGCTCAAGGGACAACTGCGCGAGTACCAGCACATTGGGCTGGACTGGCTCGTTACGCTGTACCACAAGCACCTGAACGGGATCCTGGCCGACGAGATGGGCCTCGGCAAGACCATCCAGACGATCGCCCTGCTGTCGTGGCTAGCGTGCGAGCGCGGCGATTGGGGACCCCACCTTATCGTCGTGCCGACTTCCGTCATGCTCAACTGGGAGATGGAGTTCAAGCGGTGGTGCCCGGCCTTCAAGCTGCTGACCTACTACGGCACGCCCAAGGAGCGCGCTGAGAAGCGCAAAGGCTGGTCTAAACCCAATGCGTTCCACGTGTGCATCACGTCATACACGCTCATCCTTCAGGATGCGAGGGTGTTCCGGCGCAAGAAGTGGAAGTACCTCATCCTCGACGAGGCCCACATGATCAAGAACTGGAAGTCGCAGCGGTGGCAGACCCTCCTCAACTTCAACTCGAAGAGGCGGCTGCTGATCACGGGCACGCCCCTTCAGAACGATTTGATGGAGCTGTGGTCGCTGATGCATTTCCTGATGCCGCAAGTGTTTGCATCCCACGCGCAGTTCAAGGACTGGTTCTCCAACCCGCTGACGGGGATGGTCGAGGGCTCGGCCGAGTACAACAAGGCCGTCATCACCCGCCTCCATTCCGTCTTGAGGCCATTCTTGTTGCGTCGTCTGAAGAAAGACGTCGAGAAGCAGCTCCCCGGGAAGCACGAGCACGTCATCAAGTGCCGCCTGTCCAAGCGCCAGCGCCAGCTCTACGAGGAGTACGTCGCCCAGACCGAGACGAAGAACGTCCTGGCGTCGGGCAACTTCATGGGCATCATGAACTGTCTGATGCAGCTCAGGAAGGTGTGCAATCACCCGGACCTGTTCGAAGGCCGCCCGATCGTGTCTGCGTTTGACATGGAGCCGCTGTCGATCCCGGCGCCGTCCCTGGTCGCCAAGTTCTCCAGAGACCAGGTCGAACTTCCGTCCAGCCAGCCTTGCCTGGATTTTCTGCATCTTGGACAGGCCAGCGATATGTCATCGTGGGAGAAGGACGCCGCCGAGCTCGCAGAGCCGCGTGAGACGTTCCTCGAGCCGCAGACGACCGCGGAGGAGGAGCTCAACGTCTTCCTGGGGTCGGCGTCCAACATGACAATCCTCCGATCGCTTGGTCGCACCCCGGCTCCCAACTCGCTGTCGGTCGTGTCGAAGTTCCTTCAAGACCTGGCGCTGAAGCGCAGACAATGGCGCATGGAGCGGATGCAGTCCCTCGGCGGCATGTCCTGGGCTCGCTGCTCGTTCGCCGGGAGTCCCGCCGCGTACGGAGGTGGGCTCTCGTCCCTCGTGCGTGTCGTTGACTCGGCATCGACCGTCCATCTTCGCGAAGAGGTCGAAGCCGTGCGCGAGAACCTCGAGCCCAACAGCGAGACCGGATCCGGACCCGGAACGGCCGACGGTGGCCCGTTGACCGGCGCCTCGTCGTCGAGCGTCCTGAGGGACATGGTCAAGCTGCCGGATCGCCGGGCGGAGGAAATGTCGGAGGCGCTCAAGCAGTTTGTCTTCGTCATCCCCAAAGCCAGGTCCAAGAGGTCGGAGCTCGTCACCAGCGTTCCCGACACGCCGTCCCTCTCTGACGCCATCGTCAAGGACAAGTCGCTCTGGGACCAGTACTCCGAATCGACGGCCCTGTTGCATACCCAACGTGTCAGGAAGCAGCTGTTCTTCCCCGACAAGAGGCTGCTCCAGTACGACTGTGGCAAGCTGCAGGAGCTGGCCGCCCTCCTCACCCGGCTCAAGTCCGGAGGCCACCGGGCGCTCATCTTCACGCAGATGAGCAAGATGCTGGATATATTGGAGGCATTCCTCAATATCTACGGGCACACCTACGTGCGTCTCGACGGCGCCACCAAGCCCGAGATGCGGCAGACGCTCATGCAGCGGTTCAACACCAACCCGAAGATCTTCTGCTTCATTCTGTCGACGCGTAGCGGAGGTGTGGGGATGAACCTGACGGGCGCCGATACCGTCATCTTCTACGACTCGGATTGGAACCCGGCGATGGACGCCCAGGCCCAGGACCGATGCCATCGGATCGGTCAGACGCGCGAGGTGCACATCTACCGCCTCATCAGCGAGCATACCATCGAGGAGAATATCCTGCGCAAGAGCGATCAGAAGCGTCATCTCGACTTTCTTGCGATCCAGTCCGGCGGGTTCAACACGGACATCCTGTACGGCGGCGACAACGGTGCCCAGCCGGCCCCGTCTGGGGGCGGCTCGGGCGGGCACAGCGGAGGCGGCGCCCAAGACTCTGCCTGGAAGGAGGCTATGCGGGCCGCGGAGGACGAGGACGACGCACAGGCGGCCATCGCCGCTGACAAGGAGACGGCCGCCGAGCTCGAGGAGTTTGCGAGGGAGGCGCCCGCGCCCTCTGCCGTCTCCGACGAGGATAAGCTCGTCAAGGACGAGGATGAAGACGGCGAGGGCGAGGCTGACGGCGACGGCGACGGCGGTTCCGGGCCCAAGGATACGACCAAGGACGCTGCCAAGCCCGCCGCCGAGGAAGCGGACGACGAGGCCATGCGGGAGGTGGAGCGCATGGCGTACGGCCAAGGCGGCGATTTCGACCCGATGCAGGCGCTGAACAACGCGCTCCGCCCCATCGAGCGCTATGCCGTCCGTTTCATCGAGTCTTACTCGGAGAGGATCGACAAGGAGGCCCTGACTGCGCAGATGGAAGCCGAATACAACGTCCAGCAGTTGGACATCGACGCTATGGAGGAAGAAGCGGCCGCGCGCGAAGCGGACATCGACGCGGACGAGGAGGCCAACGTCGTTGCTGACTGGGACCAGGCCGCCGCCAACCGCGCCTACGAGGAGCAGATGCTCGCCGCGGAGGCCGAGGAGGACAAGCGTGTGCAGGCCGAGATGGTGTGGTGGGAGGAGCATGGCGCGGCAATCCTCGCACAGGAGGAGGCCCGGCCGCAGAAGCGCGTCCGCGGCGGCCGCCCGAAGAAGGCAGACATGATTCAAGCCGCCGCCGCCGCGGCAGAGGCCGCCGCCAAGGCTCAGGCCGAACTCGAAGCCAAGGAGAGGGGATCAAAGGCCCTCGTTTACCCTTGGGACATCGAGGAAGACCTGGTCCTGGTCGCTGTCGTCTACATCCTCTGCAAGCAGGGGGAATCGGGCGACAACGGCGGCGCCTTCATCTGGAACACCGCGTCAGGCGCCCTTGCGGCCGGCTGCGCGGCCCGCGATGCGGCTTCTTCGCAGATAGCGCTCCGGAAGGGCAAGCTCCGCACGGCCGACGCGTGCCGGAAGAGGTACAGGCAGCTCGAGCTTGCGTACCTGGCCGCCAAGATGGCGAGCGACAACGACGTCATGGGATCCGAGCAGTACATCCAGCAGCTCATCGCGCCGGCCATCCAGGGCCTGGATGCGAGTCTCAAAGAGGCAGAGAAAGGCAAGGGACCGGCAAGGACAGCAGTTTCCACCATCGCCAAGGCGCTCGAGGCTCGTCGCGACAGCAAGATGGCCAACGACCTGGCCATCGAGATGCACTCGATTCGCATGGGGACTTCCCGGTGGTCGGCTTTGCTGGGTCAGCCCGTGGACGAAAGCATCCAGCTCTCGTTGCCCCTTGCGGCTGGCATTGTCATGGCCGTCAAGGGCCGCTGCGCCGATCCGCAGGCCGTCCAGAAGATCGAGGGCAGGCTCGCTGCCGTCATCCAGGCCGCGACGATCGAGTTGGCGAGCCGACTGTCTTTGTAAATTACGTCTCTTTACACTCTAGAACCAATGCCGCTTTCGAAAGCTATGCAGGCTCCGCATGTAGTTGGGGATCACGTGATCCGCCAATATGGTCGTCGAGGGACGCATGCGGCCGTACAGCGACTGCGGGACGTTGTCCAGCAGGAGCATGTTTTTCGGCGGCGGGCCCGGTGCCGGCTTGAGGGGAGGCAGCGGGCCCTCCATGATGTTCGTGTCGCTCACGGTCCTCGGGTGGAGCATGGAGCCCTCGGTTCCCATGATCTGGTCGAGACCCAACTCGGAGGGCTGCCGGTCGACGAACATCGGTGCGTCCGTCGATGACGACGGGGCGCCAGGGGGACCGGCGCCGCGGCCGCCGCTGGCGACGTCTCGCGCGTGCTGATCCTCGTCGTCCACCGGCGACTCGACGAACGGCTCCTCGTCGTCGATCACGCTGTCCTCCCACCCGGGCACGACGTGCGCCGGGACAAAGTGCATGATGCGCCCTGGGGAACGAGCGAAGCGCGTAGCGCATAGCGAGAGTGAGGGTGAGAGCGAACGTCGGGGAAGGGGGGGGCGAAGGACGGGCGCGCATCTGCCGAGGTCAATACCCACCGGCCGGGTACATGAACCGCTTCCACGACCTGTTCGGCGAGGAGGACGGCGGAGATGTCGGAGCGCCGTGTTGGTCCCCGCCGTAGTTTCCCGGTCGAATGACCGACGGCACGTGCGGCTCGCTGCCTGCGGCTCCGGCCTGCTGCCGCTCTGCGAGCTCCTCCCGCTCCTCTGCTTCGGCGTCCAACACGGCCTCTTCGACCTGGAGGATGAACGAACGAGGGAGCGCGTCGCGCGAGTGAGAGAGAGTCAGAAGCGGCCGCATCCCCGGCTCGTCGAGTTCTACAATACGCACCGCCCGCCGGCGCCACGACGCCTCGGCCTCGAGACTTTCCGTGTCGTGCCCGCTCCCTCGATGCCGTGTCAAAAACGATGTTTCCTCGCTGGCATCATTGTTGTCGTCGTCGCCGTCGATGTGGTCAACGCTGTGCTCGTTGTTGTTGCCACCGGTCCCACCGTGGTCGTCGCCGGCTCCCCCCCACCTGCCGTTCATGAACCCTCGAGCCCGTTCCAGCAAGCCTGTCACCAATGATCCCTGCTGGGCGCCGCAGACGTTCACGTTCATCCCCATCGTCTCCCTCTTGACCCGCACCCACCGTTTCGTGCTCTCAAACGCTCGGAACAGCTTGTACTGCCGCATGTCGCGGTGAAACTCCTCGTACCACTCGCTGGCCATCACTTCCTCCCGCAGACCGTCGGCGCTTCCGGAGCTCATCATCGGGATGGCGTCGCAGCCGTTGACGACGCTCGTCACGTACCCCTTGCAGCTCTCCGCGAGTTCCATCGTCATGCAGGCCGGACACGCGATGGCCAGACAGTGCGCATCCTGAAACACGCCGCCCTGTTCGCGCAACATCATCGTCAGCATCGCCGCCGCCCCGCCCCCCAGGCTGTGCCCGATGATCAGCGGACCGTATCCGGGCGTGTCCCGCAGCGCCTGCTCAAACACGCCCTTTAGTTCCCCCTTGAGCCATCGAGCCGCCGCAAGCATCCCAAAGTGTGAGTATCCCAGCGTGACGCCGTTGCCGTCCACCACGTGGTGCGGCTTGGATGCACCAGTCAACGAGGTGAAGGCGTCCTTGACGCTGTGTGTGCCGCGGATCATCAGCACGATATTCTGAAGCTCGTGATCACGGACCAGCACGTAAGAAGGCTTCAGAACACCGGCACTCGTCGCCTGCTCGAGAAAATCCCGCTCGTCGATGCCCATCTTTTGCAGGATGCGCCGCTTCCGGTACACTGGCCTCCGCTCTCTGAGACACGAGTTGTAGCGGAGACACCGATCCATTCGCTGCAGAAAGATCGTGTTGGTCCGCACCTGCTCTTCATCGCCGGCGGCCACGGCCTCCAGCCCGAACACCGTGCCCGCACTGCCAACGTCGCCGAGCTGCGCCGTGCTCATCGGCCCGTTGGCCTGACACAGGTAGTAAAGCCCGAAGAGCAGATCCGCCGTCTTCCATTTGAAGAGCGTCTCCCCGTAAAAGAACCGAAGGCCCTCCACGAAAAAGTACAGATCCTCGAAGAAGGACGTCGGCGCTCGGTACAGCGACAGGTGCGTGTCGATGATGGACGACGCAGGCTCGTTGCTGTTCTTCCGTTCCGACGTCGACGATGCCGTGGTTGAGTAGTAGTACAGCGCCATGGCCGTGCCCGTGAGCGAGAAAGCCGCAAGCGTCGCCATGAGTCTCTGTGGTTGCGAGCCAACGACTTCCCCTCGGACAACTCGTAGTTTTCGGTTCCTCGGACTCAGCCACCCACGCCGCTGCGCCTTGTTCAGGACATAGAAATGTAGTCTAGGCCATCATAATCAACGCCCGCGACGTGAGTGTTCTTTGAGCGTTTGGTTTGACAAGTCGGTCGTCTCGAATCCGACGCCATCGGCCGAGCCTCGCCCTCGGAGGTCGCTCCCACCGGGTGGGGCAGGTTCCCCGACGACGGCGCTCGGACGGAACAGCAGCTCGAACAGCAGCTCGCTCCGATATCGTCGTAGTCCTCGGGTACGTTGGTCTTTGTCGTTGCCGACGCCACCGGGTCCGGCACGACGATGACGACAATGACGTTGACCACCCCGCCGTCGCTCGTCACTCGTCGCTCGTCGCTCGTCGCTCGTCGCTCGTCACTCGTCATCCTCAGTCGGTCGTCATCCTCAGTCGGTCGTGCACGGGTTGGAGGCGTCCGGAGTTGTTCAGGAGGCAGATGCATGGTCGGTTCTTTGCGGACAGCTGCCACCGCCTTGCTAAAATGATTTTAGCCCCAACGCATTCACCCTTCCGCATCCGCGAGCTTCACTCGTGGATAATTCACGACACACAAGCGCTGTGCCGGGAAAGGTTTCAATAACCTGAACCAAGGTTGACATTCAACGACTGAGATAAACGCAAACGATGAGCAAGATCCTGTCTTCCCGTTGTCGTCGCTTCCTCTCGTTCTTCCTGTTCCTCTCCACCCTCGTGTTCATCGCGGTCGGTACTGACGCTGATGGGTCCGAGGGAGGCAAGAGGGAGGTCGATTTCTATTCGGTTTTCCCCTTCGTTCGCCCATCGGTGAGGAAGGGGCTGACGAGTTATGGCGGGAGCGGCGGTGGGGGCGGCGGTGGGGGCGGCGGTGGGGGCGGCGGTGGGGGCGGCGGTGGGGGCGGAAACAAGCCGCCAGTTTCTCCCACCCCGCCGTCGCCACTCTTACCCGGCTTCTGCCCACGCACCTGCCAGATCGACACCGGCAATTCAGCGCTGGGAGTCCTCGAGGCTGCGTGTGTCGAAGGGAATGCCGCCTGTCGCGAGAACGGGGGCATTCCCGTCATAGAGTCAACGAGCGGGTGCGGAAAGTCGTGCTCGTGCTGCATCGTTCCCTCCCGTGACTATGTGCGGCCGCCGCCGCCGAACCCGAAGCCGCCCACGACGCCCCCGCTGACGTCGCCGCCGCCGCCGTTTGGGGTGCCGCCACAGGTAGGCCAGTGTGGACAGCTGCAGTGCGGCAAATACATACCTGGTGTCGGCGTCGGCTACGGCCGGTGCGTGGTGGGAGCGAAGAACGTCTGTTCGACGCTCGGCGGTCTGCCCGTGACGGAGTACATCGGATGCGACAACGCGAGCAACGACCCGTGTCAATGCTGCATCCTCGAGATGAAGTCAATCGAGGGGCCTCCCGGTCCGCCCGACGGCCAGACGCCAGAGCCGCCCCCCGGAGTGCTTGTTCCATCGCCTCCATCGCCTCCATCGCCTCCATCGCCTCCATCGGAGTGCGCAAACACGCTGTGCGGTGTCGAATTTGGCGGGACGACGTACTACGGTGGGTATTGATCTCGACTGACGTGCGCCCTGACTCGCTCACTCGATCACTCGCGCTACGCGCTTCCTTCGTTCGCCAGGGACCTGCGCTGTCGGCAACTCGCCTGACGCGGCGTGCAAGTCGAGTGGCGGTATGTATGCCGGCAGCTCGAGCATCGGGTGCTCGGATCGCGGATGCTACTGCTGTATCGAGGATACGACAATCTACCCGAGTCCGCCACCGGTGTCCCCCGTCCCCCCGTCGCCGCCGTCTCCCGTCCCGCCCTCGAGCGGCCAGTGCGATGCGGGCGCCACGTGCGGTAAGAAGATGCCCAAGGGCACCGATCCGTTGATCGGCAAGTGCTTGTCGAGCTCGAAAGATCCGGATGAAGCCTGTGCTGATGAGGGGCTCGTCTATGTGTCCGACACGGTCGGGTGCGCCGAAACGTCCTCCTGTTTCTGCTGCGTTAGCCGGCCGTTGCCTCCCCCGTCTCCCCCACCGCCCGCGTTTCCTCCACCAGCGCCGGCGCCCGAAGTCTGTCCAGAGACATGCGAGGTGGTCTTGAGCGGTAACGGCGGCAATGACGTGACATTCGTCGGGAAGTGCGTGCCACACAACCCGGACGCCGACATTTACGAGGACATCGAGACCTGTTACGATGCCGATATCGGCGGTCATCACGGCGATCCGGTCCCGGGAAACTTCTGCGGCCCCGACTCGTGCCAGACGACCTGCTGTATCGATTCATCCGCATTGTGCGGGGGAGACGGAGCAAATTGTCCGGCTGGTCAGTCCGGAGAATGCGATTGTCTGCTGACCCACAGGTCAGCAAACAATCCATGCACCGGTAACCCGGAAAGCAATCCACCCTATCCGGGGCTCATCCACCAGCCGGATCCCCCCGATTCCGGACCAACCGGAGGCGGCAGCGGCTGCAAAGAGAGCAACTGCAACGCCTACGCGCAAAAGTTCCTCAAGGACTATCCAGACGTCGGCGCGAGCTGCTGTGCGTTCTGCCCGACGACCAGGCGACGCAGGCGCGTCATGAGCTATCAGTGAGTGATTTTCGCGAGTAACACATACAGATTCTCCCTCAATCGTTGTACGTACGGGGAGGGCACACAATCCATCCATCCAGAAGTCGACGCGCGCCCAAACGGACCAAAGGCGACGAATTCTCGCTCAACGCCCCCAGATCGAAATCGAATGCCACAAGCCTCGCCCAGCAGCAAGCGGGGCCTGCCCCCTCGCCTTCGGCCCGCCAACCACCCCGCTCCCTCCTCCGATGTCCTCAACGCCGTGCTCCTGGTCGTCCTGTACATGATCCAGGGCGTGCCCCTCGGCCTGTCGATGGGCGCCATGCCCTTCCTGCTCCAGAACATCCCCGACATGAGCTACACGAAGATCGGCGTGTTCACGTTGGCGAGCTACCCCTACTCGTTCAAGCTCCTCTGGTCTCCGATCGTCGACACGCTCCACATCAGGCGTATCGGCCTTCGAAAATCGTGGATCCTGCCCCTCCAGCTGCTCTCCGGCGCGCTGATGATCTCCCTCGGACGATGGGTCGAGGACGTCTTGTTCTCCTCCAAGGACATCGAGACGGCCACGTTGTACTTTTTCGTGCTAGTGTTGCTGGCGGCAACGCAGGATATCGCCGTCGACGGTTGGGCGTTGACGCTGCTCAGCAAGGCCAACGTCGGCTACGCGGCCACGTGCCAGACGATCGGGATGAACATCGGCTACTTCATGTCGTTCACGATCTTCCTCGCGCTCAACGACGCCAGCTTTTGCGAGCGGTGGCTGGGGTCGCCGCGCGAACTGGTGACGTTGGGAGGGTACCTCTTCTGGTGGGGGTGGGTGTACGTCGGGGTGACGTTGGTGGTGGGACTCTTCAAGAGCGAGGCGGGGCCGACGTCGATTCGGGACGACTCGGTGCGGGTCGTCGACGTGGGCGCGGCCATCGACGACGACGGGCGGGACGACTTCAAGGTACAGCGTCCCGCGAACATGACGAGCATGACCCGCCGAAAACTGAGCAACGCGGAGAACGGCGTCGGGCTGGCACTCGCAGCCGAGGCCCTTCGCCACGACGACGACGATGACGACGGCAAGGCACATCGCGTCAAGGGACACGCCACGTCGTCGGCGACGATCAGGAAGGCCTACTCGCAGCTGTTCCGAACGATCCAGTTGCCGCCCGTCAAACTCCTCTGCGTGCTGCTGATCGTCAGTCGACTGGCGATGCTGCCGGCAGAGTCGGCGTCCGCACTCAAGCTCCTCGAGAAGGGCGTGAGCAAGGAGGCACTGGCCAGTCTGGTGCTGATCGAGTTTCCGATCGAGCTCATCTCGGCCCTTATCGCGGGCAAGTGGGCGGCCAGCTCGCATCCCCTCCGGCCGTGGCTGGCCGGCTTCAAGATCAGGCTGCTCATGGCGTTCCTCACGACCGTGTGCGTCTACCTCTTCCCCGTAGGCGTGGCCGACGTTTCCGGGGCACCCCTCGCCTTCTCCTGCCTGGTCGCCCTCGCCCTGCTGACGTCCTTCTCTTCGACGCTCATGTTCACGTCCCTGGGAGACTTTTACAACCGCATCAGCGACCCCTCCATGGGCGGCGCGTACCTGACCATGCTCAACACCGTCGCCAACATCGGCATCGTCGTGCCAAAGATCATCGTGTTTTGGCTCATCGACAAGACGACGGTGTCTGCGGGCTCGGGAAAGAGAAAACACGTGGTCCGAGACGGGTTTTACGTGGTTTCGTTCGCGGCCAACGCCCTGGGGGTCCTGCTGCTGCTGGGCATAGGACGCGTCGTGCGGCGACTCGAGCGCTACCCCACGTCGGCCTGGCGCTCAAACTCGAACACCTGACATTTGTCGACGATATCTACGTGTACGTTATGTTTTCATTGAATGAATGGGACACTGAATAGGATAAAAAACTGCAACAACACGAGCGTACCAACCACTTCAGGCGCTGATCTTGGTGACCAGGAACTTGGTCAGCGGCTGCCTGTGTCCGTTGGTCCTTCGGTAGTGCTTCTTCGGCTTCATCTTGTAGACAATCACCTTATCGCCCTTCTCCTCTCCCAGGATCTCCGCCTCCACCTTGACACCGTCCAGGTACGGCTGTCCCACCTTGAACTGCCCGTTCTGCTTCAGCGCCAACACGCGCCCGAGCTCAATCACGCTTCCCTCCGGCACATCCAAGCGGTTCACGGTGTACCAGCGACCCTCCTCGACAATGAGCTGGTGTCCGCCAATGTCCACGACGGCATAGGTCGCGGCCGGCGCTTCGTACGACGGCTCGGCGGCGTTTGTGACCGGGGCAGGCGCCTGTTTTCGATTGGTTGCGTGCGAGAGATGAGGTGAGATGAGGTGAGATGAGGTGAGATGAGGTGAGATGACGAGAGATGAGGTGGCGAGGTAGGGAGGGCAGCGATAGAGGGCAGGCACTGTGTTGTAGGGGGATTCGCTCCGGCGCCCCCTCGCACGCGGTCCGAGTGCAATGTACATACCTCTGCGGTGGCATTGCACCTGATTGGGTTCAAGTTGACCCTGGGAGCGAGTATGCGGGAGGAGCTGACACGAAGAGCCGGCCGGGCCGCAGCATTTGTCTGCCGAGCCACAGCTTTGGAATTCACAGTCAAGGCGTTGTGCATTGTACTTTCCTGAACTGCTATGTCTTAGTATCGAAGAATCAGTGTGCGTGGCGAGACGACCGTGCAATCGAACGGCCGGAAGCGCGGGACGGGCCATGCAGTTCTGTGTGCGTACGAGAGGTCGAGACGGGGCCGCGGGGGTGGCCATTCAGTACGTATCTTCACGTTTCACCTTCACATGGAAGACTTAGACTCTATATACCTCTCCATGCGCACGGCAGGGGCCGCGATCGATTTTCGGGAAGGGCTGTACGTCAATCCCCGAGGTTCATGGCCGTGAAATCCAATCCGTCTCAAGGCTGTCGGTCGTCGTCGGGCTCCTCCTCCTTCTTCTTCCCCCCGTCGTTGTCAGTCGTCTCCGTTCCATCCAGCTTTTGGACCTTGACGCCGCCAAGGTTGAGCTGGATCTTGAGTCCTGACTTTCGCTTGGCGCCGGCCGACAGCGGGATGGTGTCGTCGTCGTCGTCGCTCTCGTAGTCGACGAGTCGCTGCAGCGGCATCGGGCCGTCGTCGTGATGGACGCCACCTTGGTGGTCGTCCTGATCTCGGAGCACAATCCTCCTGCTCGCGTTGGGAGGGTCGTCGTCTCCGTCACGGCCGTCGCCGTCGCCGTCGTCTTCCTCGAGCTTGCTGAAGTAGTTCTCCTCGTCCTCGTCTGCCTCAAACTCGCCTTTGACACGTCGCGCTTCGGCAGCTGCGATCGCGCGGGTTTCCGGATCGAGCGAACGGAGCCCAGCGATGCCGCCCAACCCGCCCGTGCCGATGCCCCCGAGGTCGACGTCCACGTTGACCATGCCGTCCAATGCCACGCCGGACACCCGTCTGGCGTGTTTTATGTGAGGCTGGTCCCGATCGCCCACGGCCGGACACCCCAGTGAGTGTGCGACAAACCCAGACGGCGGGTCTGCAGTCAGATCTGGCTTGCTCTCGTGGGACATGTTGGCATCGTGCTTCAGCCGGACCGCCCTCGTGATTTCTTTGTCGCACTCTACCATTTCGACCTGTTCCCAGAGTGGGCTCGAGACGCAGGCCGACAGCAGGCTCCGGATGTTTTCCCGCCGCAGCAGGTCGAGCAGGTCGAGCAGCGCCGAGTGGATCAGGTTTTCCTTCCGACAGAACTTCAGGTAGGCGTCCAGCATGCGGTCAATGATATTCTTCTGCATCAGATACCGCACGTAGAACTCGTCCTTCATCTGCAAGCACGTCTTGAGCAGGCGCAGCGCGGCGCCCACCAGTGCCTTCTCCGGGCGTTCCATCAGCTCGAGCACCTTTTCCACCGCGTTGCTGCGGAGAATACAATACTTGATCCTGTACGAATGCTGCGAGATGCAATACGAGAGCAGGTCCACGATGAGCAGCAGGCTGGAGACTGTCGGCGGGGGCGTCGATGGGGAGGCCGTCGACGCGACCCCCACAGTCGCCCCCTCGGCTCGTTCCCGCTGCCGCTGGATCGCCGACGGCGTCCCTGCGGCGAGCGCCTCGATCAGACTGGCGACGTGATTGTCGTAGAACATGCCGCAGAAAACGTCCTTCATCTCTGCCGACTCCATCGTGTCGGGATCGAGCAGAATCTTGATGACGTCCAGCGCCTGCTCCTGCAGCCCGGTCGGGCTCGGATGCAGCAGTACCGCGATCAGCTGTTCGAAAATCACATGCCCCTCCTCCTTGTTCTGAATATGAGACCGGAGCAGCACCGGGTCGTGCAGCACGGTCGCCAGGATGGCATCGATCGCCCGCAGCTTGGCGTCCGTGTCGTTCGTCTGCAGCGAGTCGGACATCACCTTGAACAGCCCCAGTCCGCTCAAATGCACCAGGATCTCGTTCCGCTGATTCATCTGGATATGCCTCGACAGCGTGATCAGTTCCTGCAGGAACGAGATCAGGTCCCGCCAGTCCTCCGTGCCCCGCTCCGCCTCGTGTATCCGATCAAACAGGTCCTTGAAGAAGGTGGCGTCCTGGTGCAGCACCAGCAGCACCTCGACGATGTTGAAGAGGTACATCGACGACAGCGTGGAGAACGTACTGTCATCCAGCGTCTTTGGCAGGATGGTATCCCTGACGTACAGGATCCGATGCGCCTGGATGATTTTCGCCCGCGAGATGGCGTCCGTGATCGGCACCACCTCCTTCAGGTTCATATCCCCCTGCACAAAGTTCCGATACCGCCCCCTCGCCGCGCCCAACTCCATCCCGTCCCCGTACTCGAGCGCCCCGACCACCGGCACGATACACTCGTCGCTGAACAGCAACTCGAGCAAGTTGACGTCGTTCAGCATGATGGCCCCCTTGATCAGCACGTGCCCCGCCTTCACCCCGTCCCCGTCCTCCAGGTCCTCCGCCATCTCAAACACGTCCAGGATCGCCTTCAGATACCCGGGCACCAACAGCTGCTGCGCAATCCCCTCCCGCTGAAACAACGTACACTCGGTCACGACCGTTGCAATCGCCGAGAGGTTCTCCAGCGAGGGCGTATCCGGCAGACTCACCGGCGACGGCGACGCGCGATGCATGTTCGTATGCGTGTGCGGGTTGAGCGAATCGTAGCCGACATTGGCAAAGAACCCCCGACCCATATCCTCCTCGTTGTCGTTGTCGTTGCTGTTGTCGTTGCTGTTGTTCATGCTGTTGTTCATGCTGTTGTTCATGCTGTTGACGCCGTACTGCGCGTGGTACTCGTTCACACCGTTCGGATGACGGTCCCGACCCCGACCCCGGTCCCGGTCCTCCGCAGACGTCCCTCCTCCTCCTCGCAGCACCAGATTCGTGTTCAAAAGCGGCTGTCCCGTCGTCAACGACCCCAACACCCGCGCGGGATCGTGATGATCGTCCTCCTCATCGAACCCGAATCCCCGACCACGACCATGACCACGACCATGACGCCATCCCGTCGTCGACTGCCGCAGCCTGTCGACCGCCTGCACCGCCAACTCGATCGTACTCCAGACGTCATGACACCCACTCGGCTCCTGAAAACTCAGCGCAATATCCGTCTTGTGATACAGATCGTTCCACGTGATGATCGTATCGTCCCCCTGCCGATTATACGTCACCCCCTGCTCAATCCTATGAAACAACAGCTGCTTGGAAGGATCCGCCTCCGAGTGCACCACCACCTTCAAGGCCTGTTCTCGTCGCTCCCGCCCCTCTCGCTGTTGCGCACCCTCGCCCCGGTCATTCCGCTCGTCACCCTCGTCACCCTCGTCACCCTCGTCACCCTCGTCACCCTCGTCATCCTCGTCACCCTGGCCGTCCGCAGACGCCCCAGGCTGCGGATCACAACCATCCTTCTCCTTCTCCTTGCCCTTGTCCTTCTCCTTGTCCTTCTCCTCCTCGCCCTCGGACGAACGCACGCACACCGGAAGGATCTCTTTCCCGCTGTCGTCCACCCCCGAATACAAACTCACGTTCCCAGTACCCAGATCGTCCCACGTCCCCTGCCCGTTCAACCGATACACCTTGACCCGGTGCCCCGGCATCGACACCGCAGCCAGGGCATCCAAGTTTCCAACCGAGCCTTCGTCGACGACGTCGTCGCGCGCCGAATGCGCGAGAGACGCCATGATGATTCGAATCGCTCCAGGAATTCCTCGCGGAATTCCTCGCCTCTCGCCTTCTTCTTCTTCTTCTTCTTCTTCTCGCTCACGCCAACAACAACGCGTTCATTCTTCCTGTTACATGCACGAGCACTTGAAGTATTCAAAACCCACCACCACCCTTCTTCTCCCTCTCTCTCTCTCTCCCTCGCTCCCGCGCACGCTCTCTCTTCCCCTTCCGTATCATCGCCTCGAACGCACTCCCATCCACACTCCCCTCCACACTCCCCTCCACCCCACCCTCCACCCCACCCTCCGCCCCACCCTCCCCGACCCCCTTCACTGCCACCCCCACGTCGTGCCCGTCCAATCCAC
>Ga0181573_10000694_pt1 | contig 34863 bp, 22 predicted proteins | sample 101ome_25_FD_148643 | JGI IMG/M metagenome (GOLD analysis project Ga0181573, IMG submission 148643) | Coastal salt marsh microbial communities from the Groves Creek Marsh, Skidaway Island, Georgia - 101409BT metaG (spades assembly) | ecosystem: Environmental > Aquatic > Marine > Intertidal zone...
TGAGATCCTCAACTCCCTGCACGAGCTCATGCTTGAGGCTGGCTTCCACTTCGAGGGGCGGCAAAAGGCACACTCACAGAACCGCGGCTATGAGCACAAGTATGTGCACCCAGAGCTGGTTGATAGCCTTGAGCGGGCCGGGGTTTCGGCGACGTCGCTCAAGTACTACCTCAAGGCGCTCTCGGATGAGAGTGACGCGGAAGTTGGCCTCACGACGGGAAAGACCTCGCCGCTGCACAATCACCCTGAGTTTCCGCCTGCGAACGCCCGCGACTCTCACAGTGATTCGAAGGCATGGACCAATCGGACCGGGGAAAGACGACTCGACGAGCTCCTGCAGGCCATTACACGATTCACAGCCAACAGTTAGTTGGTTCCCGTGCGAGCTTATCGAGGGAGAGGCGAGTGGGGGGCCCGGAAACAGGTCACTGCCAATCGCTACGAGAGAGACCCCCGCGCCCGACAGCAATTTCGCAAGCACCATGGCTTCCGCTGTGCGGCTTGCGCGATCGACCTTGAATCCGTCTATGGCCGGGTGGGTCGGGGCTTCACAGATGTTCACCACAGGGTTCCGCTCGCCAAGATCGGCGAGGAGTACAAGGTCGATCCGATCCAGGACTTGATCCCGGTTTGCCCCAACTGCCATGCGATGCTGCATCGGCCCATTGAGGGACCCGAACTCTCTGTCGAGGAGCTTCAGGCCCTGTGGCGCCGGACGGCGCCCGAACGGTCTCTGCCGCCTAAGACCTGAATTGCGGAAGGGCCTCACCCGTCGCCACCGAAACCCCCTCCCGAACCATCGGCTCCAGCACCCTCCCCATCCGCTCCACCTCGCGCTGCGGCATCTGCTCGTAGAGCGGGAGGTAGATCGCCGAGGTGAGGAGGGCGCGGGCGGTCTCGGGGGCGGCGTCGGGGCGGCGGTCGGTCGCCTCGACCGGCTTCAGCGAGCTGTCGGCGGTGGCGTCGAAGCCGTGCTGCCGGAGGGTGGCGACGGTGGTGGCGGGGTCCGGGACCCGCACCGGGAAGACCCAGCAGGTGTGCGGGTCCGCCGCGCGGCCCGGATGGCTCTCCGGGGGGAGATGCCGGGCGAGGAGGGCGCCGCGCTCGGCGCGACGGTCGAGCGCCTCGTTGCGGTAGGTGCGGACGCGGCGCGCCATCAGGTGCAGCAGGGGAGCGCAAGGCTGGCGGCGGAGGCTCGCGAAGAAGGTCTCCGCCGGGAAGTTGCGGATCGAGCCGTTGAGGACCTGGTCGAAGTCCCGACCGAGGAGGCGGCAGACGCGCACGAAGAGCCCAAAGACGCGACGGCCGCCGAGCCAGCGGAGTCCGCAGAAGAAGAGGACCCGCTTCAGGTACGCGGCCCGGGACTGGACCGGGTACTCCGCCTGGCGGGCGCGCAGCCGCGCGCGCCGCTCCGGGTCTCGGATCCGCAGGATCCCTCCCGCGAGGGCGGTCGCGGTCTTGATCGGGCCGAAGCTGAACATCGAGACATCCGCCTCATCGTGCCCGCGGCAGCGGTCTCCCTCGAACGCCTGGGCGCAGTCCTCGATGAGGAGCAGGTCGTGCTCCCGCGCGAAGCGGACGAAGGGGGCGAGGTCGAAGCGGGTCCCGAGGAGATGCGCGACGAGGATCGCCCGAGTGCGGTCGGTGACCCGCGCCGCGAGCTCCGCCGGCCGCGGGGCGACCGTCGCATCGTCGAGGTCGAGGGGGACGGCGACGAGGCCGTGATGCTCGATGATCCTCACCATGTCGGGGATCGTCAGGGCGGAGACGAGGACCTCGCTCCCCTCGGGAAGATCGAGGTCCGCGAGGAGGAGGTCGAAGCCGCTCCGGACGGAGAGACAGGCGAAGGCATCCCCGGTCCCCCAGGCCGCCTCGGCGCGCGCCGCCGCCTTGCGGCGGGAGGCGGGGAGGAAGCAGCCGAGCGCGGCGCCGAGCAGGTGCCCCCAGCCGATGTCAATCCTCTTGCGAACCCACATCGGCCCCTCCGTACTTCGTGTGAAACTGGTTCCGGAAGAGACCATCCGGGTCGTGCTCCCGCTTCCGGCGGAAGAACTCCCTCGCCATCGGATAGGCGCGGTGGAACTGCTCCGGAGTCGCATGCAGGCGGTAGGGGAGGTAGTACCGCCCCCCGGCCGCGAGGGCCGCATCGATGAGGCGGCGCGTCAACTTCTCCATCGCCGCCTCTCCCGCGTCGGTCCGCTCCTGATGGAAGAGCATGACGAGGGAGAGCATCGGGCGATCGGCGTAGCGGAGGAAGGTGTCGGTGTCCTCCTCGATGTGGCGCACCGTCACGTTCAGCAGGTTCCCCCCCTCCTCGGGGATGATCCTCCGAAGCCCATCGATGAAGCCCGCGATCGACGCCTCCGGGACGAAGTACTCGTGGAGGATGTCGGTCGAGTCCGCGGAGCGGTTCGCGTAGACCTCCACCGGCTCGTTCAGGAGCTGGTTGCGGGAGAAGACCGTCTCCCCGCCGGGGGAGGAGAGCTGCGTCTCGGCGGTCCATCGCAGCTTCTTGCCGTAGTCGCTCTCCGCGGAGCCGCGGAAGATCGTGCGACGGAGCCCGACGAGCCCCTGCTCGGAGAGCGGGGGCAGCCCCTCGACCGGCCCATCCTCCTCGACGAGGACGCTGAGGATCACGTCATCGAGGAAGTGGTCCGGGTCGACGTTCATGCGGGCGTAGACCATGGCGGTCCCCGCCGCGCCCCCGACCCGCTCGTGGTAGGTGGCGAGCGCCTCGGTCGCGGGGACCACATCGGTCGTCAGTCGATAGGGGCGGTTGGGGACCACGCGCAGGTCGACCTCGAGGATGATCCCGAAGAGGCCATAGCCCCCGAGGGCGAGGGAGAAGAGCTCCGGGTTCTCCGTGCGGCTGCAGCGGACCACGGCGCCATCCGCCTTCATCAGTCGGAACGACTCGACGGTGGAGGCGATCGGCGGCCGCCCGTACTGCCACCCGTGGCAGTTGACGCTCAGCGAGCCCCCCACCGTGAACGACTTGTTCGACTGCATCACCGCCACCGACCAACCCGCGGCGTCGAGGAAGGGGATGACATCGCTCCAGAGCGCCCCGGAGCCGACCCGCAGGAGGCCGCGCGCGGCGTCGAGCTCCATGGCGTCGAAGGGGAGCATGTTGATGGTGATGCCGTCGGGGTGGATCGAGTGTCCCCCCATGCTGTGGCGCGCGCCGGCGATGGAGACGCCGAGGCCGTCCCGCCGCGCCCGGTCGAGGAGCTCCGCGAGCTGCTCCTCCGCGCGCTCCCGATCGACATCCACGATCTCCGCCACGCGGGTGCGATTCAGCCGACTGGCATCGTCGACCGTCCCCGGCGGGGCGACCTGACGCTCGTCGGCGTCGTGCCAGGCGGTGGAGACGAGGTGAAGGACCGGGCGACCCACGGTGAGGAGGAGCAGGACCAGAACCGCGAAGGCGATGAGGCGGGGGCTGGCGAAGAATCGTCGGGCCATCGTCTCGTCCCCTTCTCCTCGAAATGCGGTGGATCCGATGGGAGCCGCAGCACTGGTGGGCCTGATCCGGGTGGCGGGGGTTGATCAGAGTAGAGCCGACCGCCCCCCCGCCTGCAACGGCGGAGACCGCTCGCGCCTCCCGGAAGCCGCCCGAACTCCGCCTCCCGGTCGATACTCTCTCGAGCGAGAGAGCCCGACGGAGCCCGTCTCCGCCCAATGCTGGAAGATCTTCGCGATCCAACAGGTTCCCAACAGCCGGCGGCGACGATCATCCTGTACGCAGCGCCCGACCCGGGGATTCCCCCCGGGGGGCCGCGGCAGAAGGGAGTCCCCATGAACCGCATTCTTCCGACCTTGCTCGCGGCGCTGGCGCTGCTCGCCGCGAGCCAGACCCTCGGCGCCCAGGAGCCCGCCCCCCGCGATCCGGAGACCCGCCTCCTCGAGGCGGAGCTCATCGAGATGGCGGAGGGAGAGCCGGCTGCGGCGCTGCCGCTCTACCAGGGCCTCCTCGCCGTCGAGGGGCTCGCCCCCGAGCTGCGCGCCCGCACCCTCTTCGCCCTCGCCCGCGCCCACCGCAAGCTCGGGGAGCTGGGCGCCGCCCGGCTGCGGTACGAGGAGCTCATCGAGGGAGAGCCGACGGACGCGCGCATCGTGCAGGCCGCCCATCGCTACCTCGCCGAGATCGAGACGGCGGTGGCGGACCTCCCCTCCTTCGACTGGATCGCGCAGGTTCAGGAGAGTCCGGAGATGCAGGCCCGGATCTTCGAGTGGGGAATGGCCCTCGCGTCGGAGGACACCGAGGGCGCCGCGGAGACCGCGAAGGGGAAGCTGATCGCCCTGGGAGAGGTGGTCCGACCGGTCGTCGAGACGATGCGGGCCGAGTCGCGGAACCCGCTGCACCGTCGCCAGCTCGCGGAGGTCCTCCTCCAGGTGGGTGGTCTCTCGCAGCTCGAGATGCTCCTGCGGGAGAGCGGAGAGCAGACCGACAGCGCCCTCCTCGTCACCGTCTTCGGCGACGCCCCGGAGTCGGTGCGCGCCGAGGGCAGGGCGCTGCTCCCGGCGCTGCTCCCGCTCGTCGAGAGCCCGGGGCTGAAGGCGGTGCTGCGTCGGCTCTTCGGAGATATGAGCCAGCTCACCGCGGATGCCCGCGACCTGAGCATGTCGAGGTACTCCCTCATCATCCGCGACTGGGTGACGGACCCGACCTTCCCTCCCCGGATGGTCGAGGCGATCGAGCCGCTCCGAACGACGGCCCCCCGGAGCTACTTCCGGTGGCTGGAGTTCATCACCAGGGAGGGGCTCGAAGCGAGCGAGGGGCTCGGCCTGTACCGCCCTCTCATCGAGGAGACCGGACCGGTCGAGGAGATCAGCGACCTCGCCTCCCTCCTGCTGAGGATGGGGAAGGTGGATGAGGTCTGTCGAATCCTCGCGGGGGCCAACGCCCCCCACCTCCAGTTCCGCTTCCGGCTGGCTGAGGCCCGGACCCCGGGACCGGGGGCCCGCACCGGAAACCTGCGGGTGCCGAGCCACGCCTTCGACCTCTATCCGAGCCCGGTCTCCATCGAGACCCGGGTGGCGATCGCCCGCGCTGCGGGGCACTGGGAGGACGCTCTCCACCACGCCCTGACCGACGACCGCTTCGTCGAGGACTTCGTCGCGACTCTCTCCGCCTGGAGCCCCGACGCCGAGCAGGGAGACCGGAGCGCGGACCCGATGCTCGAGGCTTCGCGGTGGAGGAGCGCTCGCGCCGACTCGTGGAAGATCCCGGTCGAGTGGCTCCCCGAGGCATCCCCGTACCGTGCGACTCCGCGACTGCAGGCGGTGCTCCGCGAGGCGTGGGGGAGCCTGACCGAGCCCCGCGCGAAGTCGATCGTGCTCCACATCCTCGCGCGTTTCGCCCCGGAGGCGACGCCGGAGACCCGGCAGCTCTTCCGCGAGATCCTCACCGCCACCCCCGAGGCCGAGCTCGGTCTCCTCATCCCCGCCGCCGTGGGAGCCCTGCGCTGCGGAGCCGAGGAAGACCGCGAGGAGTCGAGCGGTCTGATCCTGCGCATCGAGGCGGGGAGGATCGAGGCGCAGGCCAAGGCGCTGTCTTCCTCCGTCGAAGAGCGCGGCCGGGCGCACTTCCGGCAGCAGGACCACCCGATCGGGCTGACCACCATCCCGAGCGGACTCACCACGCGCCTCGTTCCTGCGCTCCAGCGCTTCTGGATCGACCTCGTCTCGGAGGAGGCGATGGTCGGCGAGCTGGAGCGGTGCCTCCTCTCCGGTGCGGTCGGCCCCTCCGCGCTGGAGCTGGCCGGGCGGATCGCGGCGCCGAACGGCTCCCTCCGCCGCCGGGGTGGGGTCGAGACGCCGAGTCTCCTCTTCACGGTCGAGACCGCCCTCGAGCGAGGTGCCGAGCCCGCCGCGGTGCTCGCGTACCTGAAGTCCCACCCGCTCGCCACCCGCGCGGTCTCGAGGAACTTCGCCCTCGCGTGGGTGGGCCGCGAGGAGATCCCCGTGGAGACGCGCGCCCGGCTCTTCGCCATCATCGAGGACGGTGCGGACTCCCTCGAAGAGCTCCCCGCTCCATTCGAGGCCGCCGCCTGGTGGGGCGGTGGAGATCCGCTGGTGACGGAGCTGTTCCAGACCTCCGGTGTCGAGGAGAGAGCGAAGAGTCGCCTCCTCCCCCATGCCTCCACCCTCCGGGGCGCGGAGCAGACGGTCGTGCGTCGCTGGGCGTGGCAGCGGCAGGGGGGAGACGTCGGCCGAGAGGAGCTGCGCCTCGCTCTCGCCGACGCCGACTCCGAGGTGGCCGATCTCGCCTGGGAGATCGTGAAGGCCGAGGAGACCGAGGAGACCCTGCCCCTCCTCCATGCGGTCGCGCAGAGCCCCCGGAGCTCGCATCGCACGTCGGCGATCGAGCGCATCGCGGCGTTCGCCAGCCCTCGGAGTATCCCGGTGCTCACCGCGCTGCTCGATGATGACCTCCTCTCGATCCGCTCCGGGGCGCTGGCTGCTCTCGAGGAGATCGAGCGGGTCGCGGCGGAGCGGCGGAAGTGGCAGGAGCGGAAGGCCGAGGGGCGCCGGTGAGCCATCGACTCCTCCTCCCGATCATCCTCCTCGTCGTCGGGCTCGGCCTCGCCGGGCTCGTCGGCGAGGGGGTGATCGGGCGGGATCACGATCTCCGCCGGGAAGAGGCGCTCGGCTCCCTCACCCGCGAGGCGCGCGGCCTCGTCGACGAGGGGAGCGAGCTCCTCACCGAGCTCGCCGCGGAGCTGCGCGACGACGGGCGCGGGACGCGCTGGTGGCTGACCGCGGAGGGAGCGGTGCTTCCGCGCGCACCCGGCGCGGCGATCCCGCTCCTCTCCACCTCTCCCCGCATCGAGGCCGCCCTCGCCACCGGGGAGCGTCTCGCGGCCGCGGGAGAGCCGCTGCGGGCGATCGACGCCCTCACCCTCCCCCTCGCGTCCCCGGAGACCCCGGCCCCCTCGCCGGACCCCGCCGACGGGATCGACCGGGCCCGCCTCCGCCTCGCGGCCGGGCGCATCGCCCTCGAGGTCCCGACGATGGCGGCCTGGGGAGAGTCGGTGCTCCGCGCGCTCGCCGCCTTCCCCTCCCCAGCCCGCGGCGCGGCCCCCCCCGTCGACCTGCTCGCGGCGCTCGCCCTCCCCCCGGGGTCGGTCCCGGTGACGGAGCTCGACCTCTCCCTGCGCCTCGACGAGGTCGCCCCCCAGACCCTTGCCGCCCTCCATCGGCGCTTCTCGGTCCGGGTCGGCTGGAGCGATGACGCCCCCGGCTTCCTCGCCGAGCTGGAGGAGCGACGGGAGGACCAGCGGATCGTCCGCTCGGTGCGGTCGCCGGAGGGAGTCGCCCTCCCCCGCCTCGTCGATGGGCATCTGGTCCTCGCCGCCGACCCTGCGCGCGCGACGATGGGTTCCTTTCCCGTGGAGCTCCTCGTCGAGCGCGTGGAGACGGAGCTCCCGTCCCCGCGCTCCCCGCGGACCGCGCGGTGGCTCCCCCCGGAGGGCGAGCCGCTTCTCTCCGCGGAGGGGGCACCGCTCGCGACCCTCGTCATCGATGATCCGACCCTCCCCGCCCTCCTCGAGAGCATCGATCGACGGGCGACCCGCCTGCGACTCCTCCTCGTGGGGGTCCTCGCCATCGTCGGGGTCGCCGTGCTCACCACCGCTCTCGCCATCGATCGACAGCGCCGCCTCGCGGCCCTGCGGATGAGACTGCTGGCAAATGTCTCCCATGAGCTGAAGACGCCGGTGACCTCGGTCCGCATGCTCGGGGAGCTCCTCGAGGAAGGCGCCCTCCCCCCCGAGCGGGTGCGGGAGTTCGGGCGGCTCATCGCGCGGGAGTCGCGCCGGCTCCATCTGCGGATCGAGGAGATCCTGGAGACGGCCCGCGGAGAGCAGGATCGGACCCCCCTCCCCCGCGCGCCCCTCGAGCTGGGCCCGATCATCGCGGAGGCCGTCGGCCTCTTCCGGGAGCGGGTCGAGGCGGACGGCGGGTGCGTGGAGATCCGGGGGGAGAGCGCCCCCCTGCACCTCGAGACGAACCGCGACGCCGTCAGCAGGATCCTCGAGAACCTCATCGAGAACGCGATGAAGTACGGGCGGGACGAGGAGAGCGGTCGCGCGCCCCGGATCGAGGTGGAGATGCGGCGCCGGGGTGAGAGCATCGACATCGCCGTGAGCGACGACGGACCGGGGATCCCCGCGAAGGAGCGGGACTCGATCTTCGAGGCGTTCTACCGGGGGCGCTTCGACGACTTCGGCGTCCCGGGGAGCGGCCTCGGCCTCGCGATCTCCCGCTCCCTCGCGCTCCGCCTCGGCGGCTCCCTGAGCCACGCCCCCCGGCGGGGAGGGGGGAGCCGCTTCACCCTCGCCCTGCCCGTGGCGGGCGCGATCGCGCGACCGGAGCCGGTGCCTGGAAGGGAGAAGGCATGAGCAGCGCCCGCATCCTCGTCGTGGAGGACGACGAGGGGATCCGCACCGGCCTAGTGACCAAGCTCGAGCTCGAGGGGCACACCGTCGAGGTCGCCGAGGATGGTCGCGCCGCGCAGAAGCGGATCGAGGAGTGGTCTCCCGACCTCGTTCTCCTCGACCTGATGCTCCCCGAGGTCGATGGGATCGCGGTCCTGCGCTGGCTGCGCCGGCGGGACCGCGACCTGCCCGTGCTGATCCTGTCGGCGCGCGGTCGAGAGGATCAGAAGGTCGCGGGGCTGCGAGCCGGCGCGGATGACTACCTCGCGAAGCCGTTCGGCCTCGACGAGCTCTCCGCCCGCGTCCACGCGCTGCTGCGGCGCGCGCTCCCCGCTCCGGACACCATCGAGGTGGGAGGCCTGACGATCGACCCCCATGCGGAGCGGGTCTGCCGCGGGGATGAGGAGATCGAGCTCTCTCCCACCGAGTGGCGGCTGCTCAGCTTTTTCCTCCAGCACCCGCGCGCGCCGATTCCCCGGGAGCGCGTGCACGGAGCGGTCTGGAACGATCCCCACGGGTCGGATGTCCGCACGGTCGACTATCACGTGATGAACCTGCGGCGGAAGATCGAGAGCGATCCCTCCACCCCCGAGCTGCTCATCACCCGGATCGGCCGGGGCTACGAGTGGACCGGCGGGGTCTCGGACTGAGAGGGCCCGGCGCTGCGCCCGGTCACGGTGACCACGTCCCCGCGACCGAGAGCACGCCGAGTCGTCGTGCAACAGGCCCGATCTCCCTCCGGGGGGGTCGGGCTCTCTTCATCCCGAACTCGGAGCTTCCTGCGCGGCATCTCTCGCATTCCCCCGCTCCTCCGGTCATCCTGCTCCCCTCACCGGGAGCCCACACCTCCCTTCCCTCGCAGAGCACCTTCGGAGCCGGGCGGAGCCCGATCGGCCCCGCCTCAGGAGGAACCCGTGCCGGAGATCTTCGACCTTTCCAAGGACGCGGGGGAGAACCCCGACCGCCGTCCGCGCCGCAAGCCCGCCACCTCCACGGATCGGCGGCCCGATCCCTCCCCCCCACCATCCCCCGACGAGTTCTTCGATGCCTCACGGGAGGAGCGGAGCGAGGTGCCCTCCCACGATCGGGAGGGACCGCCGAGGGAGGAGGAGGCCCTCTGGGAGGACGAGGAGCCGCGCGGCGCCACCGACCCCCGGGACGAGCTCCCCGCGGGCGGTCACGAAGACTTGTCCGACGACGACCTCGACGACGAACTCGAGGAGGAACCTGCCGATAGCCTCGAGGACGATCCGGATGACGAGGACGAGGACGACGAGGTGGAGGACCCCTCCGCCTTCCTCGCCCTCGGGATCGAGGAGCAGATCGCCCGCGCCGTCGCGGACGAGGGATACACCGTGCCGACCGAGGTCCAGCGCCGCTCGATCCCCGACGCGATCTCCGGCCGGGATGTCATGGGGCTCGCCCAGACCGGGACGGGAAAGACCGCCGCGTTCTCGATCCCGATCCTCCAGCGACTCCACCTCAAGCCGCGCCGGGGGAAGAGGGCGATCCGCGCCCTCGTGCTGACCCCGACCCGCGAGCTGGCGATTCAGGTCCAGGAGAGCCTGGAGACCTACGGTCGGCATCTCCCCCTGCGCTCCACCGTGATCATGGGGGGGGTCTCCGCCGTCCCGCAGATCGCCGAGCTGCGCCGCACGCCGGATGTGCTCGTGGCCACCCCGGGCCGCCTCCTCGACCTGATCTCACAGGGGCACATCCGCCTCGATCAGATCGAGATGTTCGTCCTCGACGAGGCGGACCGGATGCTCGACATGGGGTTCATCCATGATGTGCAGAAGGTCGTCGAGAAGCTCCCCGAGCTGCGGCAGACCCTCTTCTTCTCCGCGACGATGCCGAAGGAGGTGGAGCGGCTCGCGAAGCAGCTCCTGACGCGCCCGATCCGGGTGGAGGTGACCCCTAGGACCTCCGTGCCGCGCAAGATCGACCAGCGAATCTTCATGGTCGCCCGCCTCGACAAGCGGAAGCTCCTCGCCCATCTCCTGAAGAACACCAAGGGGGCGCGCCGCGTCCTTGTCTTCGCGCGAACGAAGCGCCGGGCCGACTCGATCGTCCGACATGTGAAGAAGCTGAACGTGAATGTCGCGGCGATCCACTCGAACAAGGCCCAGGGGGCGCGGCAGAAGGCCCTCGCCGGCTTCTCCCAGGGAAAGATCCGGGTCCTCATCGCCACCGACATCGTGGCGAGGGGGATCGACGTCGAGGAGATCACCCACGTCATCAACTACGACCTCCCCTTCGAGCCGGAGAGCTATGTCCACCGGATCGGGCGCACCGCCCGCGCCGGAGCGGTCGGCGTCGCCTACAGCTTCTGCGACGGTGAGGAGATCCCCCTCCTGAAGCAGATCGAGAAGGTGATGAAGAGCCCGATCGAGGTGGAGACCGATCACCCTTTCCACACCACGGAGTTCGAGCCGCCTCCCGAGAAGCCCGCCCCCTCGCGGGGACGCTCCCGCGCCGCGGGCGGAGCCTCCGACCGCCCGGCGGGGCGACGGGGCGGCCGCGGGCGGGGGCGCTCCCGCGACACGGAGTTCGTGGAGGACGCCCCGCGGCGCTCCCGACGCCGCGGATCGAGGGGCGTCGCCGACCGGGAGAGGGAGCGAAGCGAGCACCGCTCCCGCCGCGATCACTCCGAGGGCGGGGAGTCCCGCCGCGCTCGACCGGAGCGGGACCGATCGGAGCCGCGTGGTTCCCGGCGCGAAGGAGGGCGGCGCCTCCCCGACGAGGGTCGCCGCCGCGAGCCGGCTGCGCGCACCGGGCGCTCGGGGAGGTCGGACTCCTTCTCCGCCGGCATCGACGACAACTTCGGAGACTCGGCGAACATCTTCGGGGGCGGCGGCCGCGCGCGACCCACCTCCGGACCGGGAGCGGGACCGGCCCGCCGGAGCTCCTCCGGGGGAGGATCCCATCGCCGGAGTGAAGGACCGGGGGGCCGATCGGGGGGTGAAGCGCGGCGACCCTCAGACGGAAGACGCCCGGGAGGCCGCTCCCGCCGCGGAGGCTCCTCCGGCGGGCGCCGCGGAGGCTCCTCCGGCGGGCGGCGCCGCTCCTCCTGAGGCTCCGCCCTCTTTCGAGGGATTCCCGGGGCGGGGATACTCTCCTGCGGGCCCCGGAGACTCCGGGGTCCTCAGGACCCCGAGGAACCATCGCGATCGAGGAGTGTCGTGCGCCGGATCCCCACCCTTCCCCTCCGCCCTGCGCGTCCTCGGCTCATCGCGTTCGTGCTCATCGCTCCCCTCCTCCTCACGGGACTCCGCGCCGGATCGAGCGCGGATCCTCCGTCCAGCGAAGCCCCGGGGTCCGCGCCGGGCTTCGTGGAGGCGGTCTCTCCCTTCCTCCAGAGCTTCTGCACCCGCTGCCACGGACCGGAAGAGAGCGAGGGGGGCCTCGATCTGGTCGACCTCCTCGACCACGCCCGGCGGGAGGGGGTCATCGAGGACCTGCAGGACTGGCGGACGATCCGCGACAAGCTGCGCCACCGGGAGATGCCCCCGAACCGTCCGGAAGATGAGGGACTCCGCCCGGACGAGGGGGAGTATGCCGCAGTCCTGGACCTCCTCGACGGACACCTCGCCGCGTCGATCGCCGCGCTCCCCCAGGAGCCGGGAGCCGTCACCGCCCGTCGGCTGAACCGGACGGAGGCGGCCGCGACGCTCCGCGACCTCTTCGGGGTCGAGGTCGAGATCGAGCGCCATCTCCCCCCCGACGATGTCGGAGAGGGGTTCGACCACATCGGGGATGTCCTCGGGATCCCGCCGATCTTCTTCGAGAAGTGGATGGGACTCGCGGAGGAGGTCGCCCGGCGGGCGGTGGTCCTCCCGAACGAGGACCGCGCCCACGAGTGGCGGCATGAGGGGGATGCCCTCGAGGGGCGAGGCGGGGTCGGTCCGGCCTCCGGGGGCGTCTTCCGCATGTACTCACGGAGCACCGTGTCGGTGAAGCAGCTCATCCCCGCGGATGGCGAGTACGAGCTCGGGGTGCTCGCCTGGGGAGAGCAGGCGGGGAGCGAGCCGGTGAAGCTGGCGCTCTCCGTCGACGGAGAGCGGATCGCCGTCCTCGAGGTGCCGGAGACCCGGGAGAGCGGGGAGGGGAAGACCCTCGTCGCGAACCTCCGGGGTGGCGTCCGCGAGATCGCGGTGAGCTTCATCAACGACTACTTCGCGCCGCTGGCGAAGGACCCCGCCGAGCGGGATCGAAACGCGATCCTCCGGGCGATCACGGTCCGGGGACCCCGAGGGGGCTGCCCGCCAACTCCCTTTCAGAGCGGACTCTGGCCGGAAGAGCCGCCTCCCTCGGAGTGGCGCTCATCGCTCGAGAGGGTCCTCCCCCCGCTCCTCGCCCGGGTCTGGCGCCGGCCGGCGGAGGCGGCGGAGATCGAGCGCCTCCTCGACCTCGTCGATGAGGTGACCCCGGAGGATGCGAACGCGAGCCGGCACCTGAGAACGGCGATCGTCGCGATGCTCGTCTCCCCGAAGTTCATCCTGCGTCTCGAGGGTGAGCGGGACGGCGCCCCGGGGAGCGTCCGCGAGCTCGATGGCTTCGAGCGGGCGACCCGGCTCTCCTTCTTCCTCCATGGCACGACCCCCTCCCCCGCGCTCCTCGCCGCGGCGGAGGCGGGGGCCCTCGACAGCGCGTCCGGCGTCCGCCGCGCGGCGCGGCGGCTCCTCGAGGAGCCCGGTGCTCGCGCCCTCTCCGAGCGGTTCGTCCCCCAGTGGCTGCAGTTCGCCCACCTCCGGGAGCACTCGCCCGACCGGCAGCGTTTCGCGGACTACGACCGGCGCCTCGCCCGGTCCTTCGAGGCGGAGACGATCGAGCTCTTCGATCACGTCCGTCGGGAGGAGCGCCCCGTCCAGGAGCTGATCACCGCGGACTACTCCTTCCTCGACGCCCGCCTCGCACGGCACTACGGCATCGAAGGAGTCGAGGGGCGTCGCCTGAGGAAGGTCCCGGTCGCGCACCCTCGCGGAGGCGGACTCCTCTCCCACGGCAGCGTGCTGACCGCCACCTCGAGCCCCCGCCGCACCTCGCCGGTCGGGCGGGGGCGGTGGCTCCTCGAGACCCTGCTCGACTCCGCGCCCCCGCCTCCCCCCGCCGACATCGGGGACCTCCCCGACCCGGGGCAGCCGGGGAGCGCGCTCCCCCTGCGCGCCCAGCTCGCGAAACACCGCCGGGATCCCCGCTGCTCCCCGTGCCATGTGCGGATGGACGCCCTGGGCTTCGCTCTCGAGGAGTTCGACGCCATCGGACGCTGGCGGAGAGACGATCCCGACGCCATGATCGACTCCCGGGGAGAGCTCCCCGACGGACGGATCGTCGAGGGAGTCGCCGATCTCCGGCGGGTGATCGCGGAGGACCGCGGATACCTGCGGGCCCTCGCCCGCAACCTCTTCGTCTTCGCCCTCGGGCGAGGACTCACCCCGGAGGATGAGCCCGCCCTCGAGGCATTGATCGGTCGGATCGAGGGGGAGCCCACGATCCCGGCGCTCATCGACGAGATCGTCGGGACCCGCGCCTTCCTGGAGCGGAGGGCGCCGCCGCGCGCCGCGACCGCGAGAGAGCTCTGATCGGAGGACCATGACGATGCACCGCCCCCTCTCGCGTCGCACCGTGCTGCGCGGCCTCGGCACCGCCCTCGCCCTCCCCTGGCTCGAGGCGATGACGCCCCTCCAGCGGGTCGGCGGGCGCCTCATGGCGGCGGAGCCGCTGCGGCCGCTTCGTCATGCCTTCGTCTTCTTCCCGAACGGAACCCATCACGACGAGTGGGCGCCCACCGGGGAGGGAACGGAGGTCGCCCTCTCTCCGCTGCTCGCTCCCCTCGAGCGCCACAAGGGATCGATCACCTTCCTCCGGGGGCTCACCCACCGGAACGCGCGCGCGCTCGGAGACGGACCGGGGGACCACGCTCGCTCCGCCGCCGCGTGGTTGACGGGGGCGCACCCCTTCAAGACTCCGGGCACCGACATCCGGTGCGGGATGTCGATCGACCAGCGCCTCGCGGAGCTGAACGGACGGCAGAGCTTCTTCCCCTCGATCCAGCTCGGGATCGAGCACGGCCGCCGCTCCGGCCAGTGCGACTCCGGCTACGCCTGCGCCTACTCGAATCACATCTCGTGGGCGGACCCCTACACCCCGCTCACCCCCGAGGTCTCCCCCCGCCAGTTCCTCGATCGCCTCTTCCTCCGCGGCCCCGCCTCGGAGACGGAGCGCGCCCGGGCGGAGCGCCTCGCCCGCCGCAGGAGCATCCTGGACTTCGTGCAGGAGGATGTGCGACGCCTCGAAGGGCGGCTCGGCGTCCGGGACCGAAGGAAGGTCGACGCATACCTCAGCGCGGTCCGTGATCTGGAGCGGCGGATCGAGCAGAGCGAGCGGGCGGTCGCCCTCGAGGCCGAGGGCTCGGGCCTCGGCATCCCCGAGCAGGCGCCGAACTCCTACGACGAGCACGTGAGCCTGCAGATCGAGCTGATGATCCTCGCCTTCCGCCTGGACCTGACGCGGGTGGCGACCTTCATGCTGGCGAACGAGGGGAGCAACCGCTCCTACCCCTTCCTCGATGTGAACGAGGGACATCACTCCCTCAGCCACCACCGGGGAGACGAGCGCAAGATCGACGAGATCCGCCGGATCAACCTGTACCAGAGCGAGATCCTCGCGCGGCTCATCGACCGCTTCGCGGAGACCGAGGAGGAGGGGGTCCCCCTCCTGGACTCCTCACTGATCCTCTGGGGGACCGCGATCCGCGACGGCAATCGGCACGATCATCACGACCTCCCGATGCTCCTCGCCGGTCGCGGCGGGGGACGGGTCGCGCCGGGGCGGATCGTCCACACGCCGAAGGAGACTCCGGCGTCGAACCTCTTCCTCCGGATGATCGAGTGGAGCGGGGGCGGGGACGCCGCCTTCGGGGACTCCACCGGCGCCCTCGCGCTCTAGTCCTCCACCGCGCCGAGGCGGGGCAGCCACCACACCTCGCTCCCCGCGATGAGGACTCCCTGCTCCGGAGTGAACGCGCCCCGGTCGAGGAGATCGAGGAAGAGCCGCTCCTGCGCCCGCCCCGCCACGATCAGGTCGTCGAGATGGGCGAAGGGGATCGTCGTGGAGGGAACCGGAGCGAGGACCCCCGCCAGCTCCTCGGCGTAGCGCGCCCAGAGGTCCCCGTGCGGCGCGAGGAAGCCGCCGTCCACCTCGTACGCCCCGGTCCAGACGCCGACGAGGGTCGACTCGAGCTCCGCGATCGCTCCGATGGGGAGGACACGGGCGGACAGCAGCACCATGTTGACGGGAGAGAGGGTGTCGAGGCGCATGCGATGCTGGATCTCCGGGACCACGACCACCGCGCGCTGGGGCGGGGTCAGGACCGCCTCGACCTCGAGCATGGTGTCCCGCTTGAGGGTGAGCTCGTCGAGGAGCTTCGTGAGCACCCAGGAGAACTCGTCGTAGCTCGCGTTCAGCTCGGCGAAGACACGGTCGTAGCTCTCACCGATCGCGATCAACTCACGGCTCTGGCTCGCCGCGAGGGGGAGCCCCGCCTCGCGGAGCATGGCGGCGATCATATTGATCAGGGAGAGGGGGTGGGTGAACTCCCCGTTCACCTGCATCGTCGCGTTGGTGGGGAGCTTGTCGAGGATCGAGACCCCGTACTTCACGAGCTTGTTGTTCTCGGTCATCACCCGCTGCTGCGCGGCCGCGCTCGGGGGATTCCCATCGCGGATGTCGGCGAAGAGCGGCTCCACCACCTCGTTGATGCTGCGAATCGCCCCGCCGAGCTCATTCCAGTCGGCGTCCCGGATCTCGGCCAGCTCTCCCCACTCCCCGAAGACGATGACCCCCTCCGGCACGGTCGCCCCCGAGCCGGCCTCCGCGAGGACCGCGGCCGCGGCGAGGGCCTCCTCCGCGCGCTCGGCCCTCTTGACGAGGGAGCCGCGCTCCGCGCGGAGCTGGACGAGCTCCTCCTCGACCCGGATCCGCCGCTCCTCCGCCGCAGCGGAGAGCTGTCGGAGGCTCTCGTAGTGGGAGACCTCGACGAGGGTCGTGCCCGGTGGCGCGGTAGAGCCCCCCGGCCCGGGCCCGAGGGTCCATCCCACCACGAGCCCGAACAGTGCCGCCAGGAGGATCTGAAAAGGAGTGCTTCGCATCGCAACTCTCCCTCGCGTCGGAGGCTGGGCTGGGATGGGAGCCGGAGTCCGACGCGAACCTGGCTCCCCCCGGAGGACCGGCGCACCCCAGAGGGTCCCGGTCGGCGGGGAACGGTGGCGGAGGACCGTCGATCCTACTCGGCTCCCCCCGCCGGGGCCACCGGGAGCGGGATCCTGTCGGAGCGAGCGCTCAAGGATCGCCCCCCGCAGAGCCGATGAAGGGAGGGTGGATCGTCCTCGGGGAGACCTCCCGAGGACGGAGAGCATGGAGCCCAGCGCCGCCCGTCGCGGACGCCCCGACCGGAGGTCCCCTTGAGAGCGATGACCCTGGTCCTCGTCGGGACCTGGCTCCTCACCACCCTGGCCCTCCTCGCCGCGCAGCTGCACTTCTCCCATGGGGAGCTGGTGGCGGAGCGACAGCGGGCCGCCATACCCCTGCTCGAGGACGGGGTGCAGCGGGCCTCCTCCCTCCTGCTCGGGGGGGACCGGACCGCGCTCGCGCGCCGCCTCGAGAGCTGGCGTCGCGGCGCCGGGGTCTCGACGGTGGAGCTCCGCGGTCCGGGAGGAGCGGTGCTCGCGCGCCTGCCCGGCGACGCCCCCTCGCCGACGACGGACAGGGACATCCTCCGCGACCTCCGCGGCGATGGTGCCCCGACCATCCTCGAAGGCCCCCTCCGCAGCTCCCTCGCCGGTCCCGGCTCCACCGCGCTCGGCCAGCTCACCCTCGAGCTCCCCGCGGATGCGGGGCTCCTCGCCCGGTGGCGAGAGAGGCTCGTTCAGGAGCTCGCGATCACGGCCGGTCTCTGCGTCCCGCTCCTCGTGCTGCTCGTCGCTCTCCTGCGCCGCGCGGCGCGAAGAGCCCGCACCCACGAGGACCGGCTCTCCGCCACGACTCTCGACCTCGAGCAGGAGGTCGGTCGCCGCGCCCGCACCGTGGAGCGACTGCGCGTGAGCCAGGAGCGCTACGAGCTCGCCGCTCGCGGCGCCTCCGGCGGTCTCTGGGACTGGAACCTGCGTACCGATGAGCTCTTCTACTCACCCCGCTGGAAGACGATGCTCGGCTACGACGAGAGAGAGATCGAGCCGACCCTCGAGGCGTGGCTCGGCCTCGTCCACCCCGAGGACCGGCCGGAGATGGAGAGGAAGCTCCGGCGGCATGTCGCCGGGAAGGTCGGCCTCTTCGAGGACATCTACCGCATCCGCTCCCGCTCCGGCGAGTACCGCTGGATGCTCTGCCGCGGCCTCGCGATCCGCGATGCGGGCGGCCGACCCCTGCGCGTCGCCGGGTCCCAGACCGATGTCACCGACATGAAGCGGGCCGAGGCGCGCCTGCGCCGCGAGGCGCTGCACGACCCGCTCACCGGCCTGCCGAACCGGAGTCACTTCCAGAAGGAGATCGAGGTGGCGATCGGACGGGCCCGCCTCGACGATGCCTACCGCTTCGCCGTGCTCTTCATCGATCTCGATGACTTCAAGGTCGTCAACGACTCCCTCGGCCACGAGGCCGGAGACCAGCTCCTGCGCGAGGTCTCCTCCCGCCTGAGGCGCTCGGTCCGTGTCCTCCCCCAGGAGGGGCGCCGGACGAGGGACTCGGTCGCGCGTCTGGGCGGAGACGAGTTCGCGATCCTCCTCGATGGGATCGAGTCCCGCGCCCAGGTCGAGAGCATCGCCCATCGGATCCAGGAGCGCCTGCGGGCGCCGCATCTGATCGGGAGCTCCCGGATCTCCGCCTCCGCCTCGATCGGCATCACCCTCCCGGCGGGGGCGGAGCGGAGCTCGCAGGAGCTGCTGCGGGACTCCGACACCGCGATGTACCGGGCCAAGGCGCGGGGACGCGGCTTCCACGAGTTCTTCGACAAGAGCATGCACCTCAGCGCGGTGCAGCGAATGCAGGTCGAGCGGGACATCGAGGAGGGCCTCGAGGAGCGGCAGTTCGAGCTGCACTACCAGCCGATCCTCGACCTCAACAGCGGCTGCTTCGCCGGGTTCGAGGCCCTCGTGCGCTGGAACCACCCGACCCGGGGCTTCATCGGGCCGGGCGAGTTCATCCCCATCGCGGAGGAGACCGGGCTCATCGTCCCCCTCGGGGAGTGGCTCCTCAACGAGGCGTGCCGCCAGCTGCGCGCCTGGGCGCTCGCCGACCCCTCCCGAGCCGGGAGCTTCATGGGCGTGAACATCTCCACGCGGCAGTTCGAGCTCGGGGATGTGGCCGGCATGACCGAGCGCGCCCTGCGGACCACCGGTCTCCCGCCGGAGCTCCTGAAGGTCGAGATCACCGAGAGCGTCATCATGGAGGGCTTCGACAAGACCCAGGAGATCCTCGAGCGACTCCGCGCTCTGGGAGTGCAGGTCGCGATCGACGACTTCGGCACGGGCTACTCGTCGCTGAGCTACCTGCACCAGCTCCCGATCGATGTGGTGAAGATCGACCGCTCCTTCGTCGGCGAGCTCGAGTGGGACGACCAGAAGCGGATGATCGTGAACGGCATCTGCGCCCTCGTGCACGGCCTCGGGCTCGATGTCGTCGCCGAGGGGGTCGAGACGCCGGGCCAGCTCGAGATCCTCCGGGAGCTCGGCTGCCGCTTCGGGCAGGGCTTCCTCTTCTCCCGCCCGGTCCCGGCGGACCAGGCGGAGGCGTTCCTCTTCGGCCAGCCGAGCTTCGAGAACACCTCCGGCCCCTGATCCGCGCCAACGACCGAGATCCCCGCCCCTCGCCTCCTCTTCGGCGTATCCTCCCCCCGGAAGGAGCGCGCCCATGACGATCCCCCTCTATCAGGCGGACGCCTTCACCGACCGTCTCTTCGCGGGCAACCCCGCCGCGGTCTGCATCCTCGAGGAGGAGCTCCCCGATGCGCTGCTCCTCTCGATCGCCCGGGAGAACAACCTCTCCGAGACCGCCTACCTGCGGCGAGGGGAGGACACCTGGAATCTCCGCTGGTTCACGCCGGGGGGAGAGGTGAACCTCTGCGGGCACGCGACCCTCGCGAGCGGCCACATCATCCTCACCGAGCTGGAGACCGACCGGGACCGGGTCGACTTCTCCACGGTGAGCGGCCCCCTCGGCGTCTCACGGGACGGAGGCGGCTACCGCCTCGACCTGCCATCGTGGCCGGGGCGGGAGGTGCCCGCACGGGAGGAGTGGGGCGCCGCCCTGGGGATCGAGCCCCGCGCCGTGCGGAGGACCGACCGCGACATCTACTGCCTGCTCGACTCGGAGGAGGAGGTCCGCGCCGCGGCGCCCGACTTCCGGGCCCTCGCCCGGATCGAGCTCGATGGGGTGCGGATCGATGGGGCGGGGATCGGCGCGATCGGCGGAGATGGGGACACGGTCTCCCGCTACTTCGCCCCGGCCCTCGGCATCGACGAGGATCCGGTCACCGGCTCGGCCCACTCCACCTGGGTCCCCTGGCTGGCGGAGCTCACCGGCCGAAGGGAGCAGACCTGCCGCCAGCTCTCCGCCCGCGGCGGCACGATGCGGGCGGAGCTGCGCGGGGAGCGGGTGCAGCTCATCGCGGGGGCGGTCACCTACCTGCGCGGCTCGATCGAGCTCGGCTGAAGACCACCCGGGCGGCTCAGTTCGCCGGCGCGTCCCAGCGGAACGGCTCCATCGGCAGTCCGTCCGCGTTGACCACGTTCCCTCGCACCGGGTTGTCGCTCCAGTTGTAGCGGATGTGACGGATCACCTCTCCGAGGGGATGGGTGAGGGTCACGCTCGACCGGGAGATCGTGCCGGTCGCCCAGTGCCACTCCTCCCCGTCGGAGGAGACCCCGAAGCCCGCGGCGGGGAGCCCGTCGGTCGTCTTCATCCCCTTCGCCTCGGTGAAGAAGACGCGGACGGTGCTCGCCACCGACCCTTCACCCTCCTCCGCCCGGACCACCTCGCTGAAGACCGGGCCGGTGTGCATCAGCCACTGCTCGTAGACCTTCGCCCGGGCCCAGAGGGCGAGCCTCCGCCCGACCTCCTTCTTGTTCCTCGGGTGAATGTCGTTCGCGTCTCCGATGTCGGTCGTGACGACGAGGCCGGTCTCCACCGTGACGCGATGCGCGTGGCGCTGCGCGTCCCGCAGATGAGCCCAGCCTCCCTGGTTCGGGTCGTCGGAGGCGGCCTTGAACGCCGCGAGCTGCACGATGCCGAAGGGGAAGTTCCCCTGACCCCAGGCCTGTCGCCAGCTCGTGATCATCAGCGGGAGGAGCTCCCGGTACGCCTCCGCCTGGTTGGCGTTCGATTCACCCTGGTACCAGGTCGCTCCGCGGATGGCGTAGGGGATGAACGGCCGAAGCATGGCGTCATGGATCAGCCCGGGTCCCGTGCTGCGTCTCGTCGGATCGACGGGGAGGGACGGGCGACCCGCGCCGAACCGTCCGTCGAAGGCGACCCCCGCCTCGCACAGCCAGGGGCCGTGCAGGGAGAGAAACGGCGGACGGACGGAGGCGTCGCCCGCGGGAGAGAGGCGGTAGCTGGACGGTCCGCCGGTGCCGCCTCCGGCTCCGCCGGTGTCGAGCACGGTCAGGGCGATCACATGCCGTCCCTCGGTGACGAGCTCGGCCGGGACGGTGTAGCGCCGCGGAGTGTTGTGGCTGTGGGTCGTCTGTCCCACGAGGACCCCGTCGAACCAGACCCGGTCCGCGTCGTCGAGCGGACCGAGGGTGAGGACGAGCTCGCGCCCGACCCAGCTCCGGGGGATGGCGACCCCCCGGCGATAGCGCACGATCCCGTCGAAGCCGGCGAGGCCCTCCTGGTCGCGCCAGAGTCCCGGCAGCGGCATCGTCCCCCACTGAGAGTCATCGAAGCCGGTCTCGATCCAGTTCCCCTGGCCGCCGCCGGCGACGCGATGGTCGCGATCCCGCGCGAGCTGCTCCTCCCACCAGGGCTTCATCGACTCCTCGTAGCGGGCGACCGCCGCGGCGTGCTCCTCCCGGATCCTCGCCTGATCCCGGTTCGCCCACTTCGCGACCTCGACCTCGAACTCGGCGACCGACGCGCCGAAGAGGGGGTGCTTCCTGAGAGAGGCCCGATCGGTCCACGGCTCCGCCCGGGTTCCGCCCCAGTGGATGGCGAGCAGGCCGACCGGCACATCGAGGGCCGCGATGAGCTCGAGCGCGAAGGCGGTCCCCACCGCGGTGAACTCACCGATCGTCTGGGGGGTCGCGACGGTCCAGGTCGCGCCGGTGGTGAACTCCGGCTTCGTGGAGAGCAGGTGCGAAGGCCGGATCACCCGCAGGCGGGGGTGGTCCCCGCCGAGGATCACCTCGTCGGCCCCGTCGGAGGCGCTGACCGACCACTCCATGTTCGACTGCCCGCTGCACACCCAGACCTCACCGACGAGGACATCCTTGCAGACGATGTGCTCCTCGCCGCTTCGGATGTGCAGGGAGCGCCCGAGGTCACTCGCCTCGAGAGCGGGGAGATCGACACGCCACGCGCCGCTCTCCTCCACCTGGGTGGAGACCTCATGAGGACCGAATTGGACGGTGACGGTGCTCCCCGGCTCCCCCCGCCCCCAGATCGGGACGGCGACGCCCCGCTGGAGGACGGCGTGATCGGAGAAGACCGATGGGACCTCGAGCTCCGCGGACAGGGTCGGCGAGACGAGGAGCAGGACGAGGAGAAGGGGTGCGAGCAGCGAGCGGGACATGGGTTCACCTCCGTCGGCATCATGGGCGGGGAGCCCGGGCGTGCAAGAGACCTCGGGCGGAGAGCTCGGGGCTGGGTCCTCGGGGCTGGACTGGGCGGGAGCCCGCGAACTCTCGATGGAATGTCCTGGCCCGAGGGGGTCCCGCGGGTGACGATCCTGTTTCGCTCGGCTCGCGCTGCGGTCCTGCCGGACCCTGGCCCGGGCACCCCGCCGGAGCGAACGCCCGGATCCCCGGTCCCCCCGGGGAGGACCGCCCGGGCACCCCGAATCGTCGAGACAGCGACCGAAGGCAAGGCTGTGCCCCAGAGCTGGACCGTGCCCCAGAGCTGGACCGTGCCCGAGTGCTGGGCCGTGACCCGAGCTCCGGGAGAGCCCCACTCCCGCCCGGCCCGCCGTCGCTGCGCCGCCTCCCGCCTCCGCGCGGAGGTCACGGGAGGTGCGCGCACCCCCGACGAGGAGGATCCGAGGACGCCCACAGAGCCCCCGCCTGCGCTGGTTCTCCAGGTCAGCGTAGCGGTCTTCAGCCAGGAGAGCCCGAGCTTCCCCGCTCGGGCTCTCCCTCTTTTCGGCTCCTTCGCCTCCGCGACCGCGCCGCGAGCTTCAGCGGGGCGCGGCGCCGAGCGAGCCCAGGATCCGGGCGTTCTCCCGCATGACCGAGAGCCAGTCCCCCTCCTCGGGAGGATGCTCGCAGGCGGAGAGCACGATGCATCGGATCCCCCGCGCCTCGAACGCCGCCGCGACCGCCCCGATGGGACGGGACTCCCAGAGCAGGACCGAGCGACCGGTCTCGGCGACCGCCTCGACGAGCTCCGGCGCGGGCACCTCCTCCGGATCGATGTCGAAGTTGAGGATCTCCCAGTCGTATCGATGGGCCCCGTAGTCATACGCGGGGTGATTCGCGAGCAGAGGAGGGAGCCCCTCGACCGCCTCGAAGGCCTCGTCGAGAGACTCCAGGTCGGCGTGGAGCTCCGCCGCGCGGGCCGCGAAGGCGTCTCCGTGCTCCGGCAGGAGGTCTCGCAGCGCAGCCTGCATCCGATCCACATGCAGCTTCAGCAACTGGGGGTCGAACCAGACATGGGGGTCGACCCCCGCATGGGAGTGGTCTCCATCGGGACCGTGCTGGTGCTCGACCGCCTCGTCGAAGGTCAGCCACTGCCCGCGGTAGGCATCGGCGAGGGTCACGGTGCGGGAGGGAGCGAGGGTCACCTGATCGAGCCAGGTCTCGAGCCCCGCGCCGTTGAGGACGACGAGGCTCGCGGCCTGCAGGGCCGCCACCCCCTCGCGCGAGGGGGTCCAGTGCAGGGGATCCGCATCCTCCGGGATCGGCATGCGGACCTCGCACAGCTCTCCGGCGAGCCGGGTCGCGAGGTATCGGTTCGCCTCGATCGTGGTGATCACCACGGGCCGCCCGCCCGTCCCGCCGGCGGCGGGCGCGGGATCTCCGGGTGCTTCGGTGGAGCACCCACCGAGGAGGAGCAGGACGAGGGGCACGAGGAGGAGGCCGCGGGGCGACCGTCCGACGCCCAGTGACGAGGGCAGGGCGAGCAGGCGCATGGAGATTCTCCCTTCGGAGAGCATCAGATTCCGAATGTGCGGTCGAGGGCGAGGACTCCGAGGATGACGGACCCCACCGCGACGAACGCGCCCGCCCCGAGGATGAGGAGGAGCTCGATCGTCGCGACCCGCAGGATCCAACCTCGGCTGGCCCCGATCTTGAGCAGGGTCTCCCGCTCCCGCTGTCGGACCTTCCAGTCGAGGGCGAAGACGAGGATGAGCAGGAGTGCGGTGGCCGTCCCGACGAGGAGGGTGTTTGCGTCGAAGAACCGCTTCACCCGCAGGACGATGGAGAGGGTCTCGTCGAGGACCTCCCGCGGCTCGATCGACTCGAGGAGAGGATCGACGGAGAGCCGCGCCCGGAGGATCGTCCCCGATCTCGGATCGCGCGGGACGACGATGATCGCGGAGACCGGCCAGGCATCCGCCTCACCGTGGAAGTGAAAGCTGCTGCGGTTCTCATCCGTGATCTCGGTCCAGGTGCGCACCGCCGCGCTGGCGGTGACCGCTCCCTCGCCGGTCCCGAGGAGGAGCGCCGGGTCGGAGTCCGCGTCGAGGGACTCGTGCCCGTGGCCGAGCCCTCGCACCACCCAGGTGGTCCGCAGGCTGGTGAAGACCGCGCGATCATCCGGCCCCCCCGACCGCGCGAGCACTCCGACGATCCGGAGACGGAGCGGATAGGTCGAGCCGATGTCGTAGAGCCGCCCCGAGTCGGTCAGCAGCGGATCCCCCACCCCGACGCCGAGGGACTCCGCGACCTCCTCCCCCACCACCGCGTCTCCGAGGAGCTGCGGCAGCGTGCCGCGGCTCACCTGCAGCCCTCGAAAGGGGAAGTAGTCGAGGGTTGTCCCGACGAGGGGATGTCCACGGGCGGTGTCATCGAGGAAGAGGGGGATCGCGGTGGCGAGGGGTCGCTCCTCGATCCTCTCCTCCCCGATCCGCTCCGCATCCGCGAGGGAGAGGGTGCGGGCCGGGGTCGTGCGGAAGTAGAGGGAGTGCAGCAGGAGGTCGAACCGACTCCCCGGCGCACCGACGACGAGGGGGGTGTCCGTCGCCCGCGTGGTGATCGTCGACTCGTGACGGAGCATCAGCAGCTGGATCGCGAGGGGGAGCGCGGCGACGAGCGCGATGCAGAGCACGAGGAGGAGCGTGCGCACGCGATGATGGGTGATCGAGCGGAGGGCGAGGGAGACGGGACCGATCACGACCCACCTCCGGGCTCCGGGGACTCGAGATCGATCACCTGCTCGAAGCGCGCGAGGAGGGAGTGGTCATGGGTGACGACGAGGACCGTCGTCCCGGCGCGCTCCGCTTCCGCGAAGAGCTGATCGAGCACGACCGCGCCCGTCCGGGGATCGAGGTTGCCGGTCGGCTCATCCGCGAGGAGGAGGCGCGGTCCGACGACGAGCGCGCGGGCGATCGCCACCCTCTGCCGCTCCCCGTGGGACAGGCGTCGGGGGTGACGACGCAGGAGAGGACCGAGACCCAGACGCCCCGCGAGCTCCTCGACCCTCCCGCTCCTCCCCTCCGACCCCAGCGCGGGGTCGATGGCGAAGGGGAGGGAGATGTTCTCCCGGACGGAGAGATGCTCGAGGAGCTCGAACTCCTGGAAGACGAGCCCGATCCCCGCCAGGCGACGGCGTCGGCGCGCCGCCTCCGGGAGGCCGGAGATCACCTCGTCATCGAGCGTGACGGTTCCGCGGTCCGGCGACAGGATCCCGGCGATCAGATGGAGGAGGGTGGTCTTGCCGCTGCCGCTCGGACCGATCACCGCGGTGCGCGAGCCCGGCTCGAGATCGACGGAGGCGAGGGAGAGGGAGGAGTCCCCCCCCGGGTGACGAAAGCCGAGCTCCTCGCAGCGGACGCGGGCGCCGCGCAGGTGAGGCGTTCCGGGGGTGGCCGAGCTCACAGCGCGACCTCCCGGCCGTCGTCGAGGCGCTCCTGCTCGAGCACCTCCACCCCGCCGATGCGCCAGCCATCCGCCTCGCTCCAGCGCACGCGGTACCGGGCCTGATAGCGGTTCGTCCGCCAGTGTCCGTGCCCCCAGTGGCGCACCGTTCCGATCACCTCCCAGCGGGCGACGACATCGAAGGCTGGCTCGATCGGCGCCCCCGCCATCTCCGGGCTCGCGTCGAGGGTCCGGACCGATCGGATGGTGCAGGTCGCATCCTCGGAGTACTCGAGCTTCATCCTCAGGGAGCGGTAGATCTCTGCGTAGACATCATCGATGAGCTCCGGCGCGAGAGAGCGGGAGAGGGCATCGTAGACCGCCCCCTCATCGTCGTAGTCGAAGGCGCGGTAGATGTTGCGATGAAGCGTCTCGAAGAGCGCGCGGGCATCCTCCGGCGGAGGCAGCTCCACCCGCGCCTCCCCCGGCCAGCGGAAGGGGACGACGAGAACGGATGAGGTGAGGCCCGCACCGAGGAGGGCCGCGAGGACGAGCGCCGGGGCGCCGCGTCGACCGGCGCGGCGACGCCGCGCCCCCCCCACGAGGCCGAGGAGGGCGAGGAGCGCGGAGAGGACGGGGAGCGCTCCCTGCGGCGCCGGCACCCCCGGCGGCACCGCCTCCGGGTCGAGGGTGGGGCGGGAGCCCGGGCGACGCCACTCCGCCGCCGGGGAGTCTCCCCTGAGCTGGAGGACCCGGTAGTCCTCCGGAGAGCTGAAGACGAGGAAGGCCGCCTCCAGGGGATAGTCATCCTCGGTGTCGTAGCGGCTCCAGACGAACTCGATCGTCCCCGGTTCGCCCGGCGCCCCATAGTGCGCGACCACCTCCGCGAACTCGAGGAAGTCGGTGTCCTGGGTCCCCTCGAGGTAGGCGAGGTCCTCGATCACAGGGCGGACATCGATGGCATCGATGGCGACCGGGGCATGAATCGCGAGGAACCGGCCGACCTCCTCGCAGCGCTCCTCGTACTCCTCGTCCCCGAGCTCGGGGAGGGTGCGGACATCGATCCCCGTCCAATGCCGGAAGAGGTAGCGATCGATGAGCAGGGAGAGCTGGAGGCGCCCGTCGCGGAGGTCCGCCTCGAGGTTGAGGGGGGCGGGGACATGCGTGCCGTCCGCCGCGCCCGCGGTCCCGCCGAGGAGCAGGAGCGCGAGGAGGAGGGATCCCGGGAAGTGGTGACGGTGGATCGGCATCGCCATGGGGTTACCGGAGTTGCCGGGGGAGCGCAAGGGGAGCCGGGACACGCGGCGCCGGAGCACGAGCGTGCCCCCCCGCCCCCGGAGGGACGAGAGGGCACGCTCCGATCGACGGGGAGGGAGGCGGATCAGAGAACGATCTTCTCCTTCTTCGCGGCCTCCTCCTTCTTCTGCTCCTCGAGCGCCTTGACCTCGTCGGGCCAGACCACGCGGAGATCGACCATCTTGCCGTCCCGCTTCACGACGACCGGCTTCTCCGGCCCGCCCTCGCGGAGAGCCGGGCCGAGGGAGCGGCGCCCCTCGAGCTCCTTGCCGTCGATCTTCACGATCTCATCCCCGGCCTTCACCCCCGCGGCCTCCGCGGGGGAATCGGGGACCACCCCCTCGACGACGAGCCCGTCGAGGAAGACCCCGAGGCGCCGGCCTCCACGGCCGCCCCCATCCCCCGGCACTCCCATGCCGGTCCGATCGAGCATGCCATCGAGGTCGGCGATGCCGAGGGCGGCGAGAGCGACGACGAGGGTGGAGTGCTCCAGATACTCGGGGATCGCGAGGTCGTAGGTGTCGAACTGGGTGTGGATGCCGTGCCAGGTGTCCGCGCGACCCTCCTGGTCCCAGAAGAAGCCGGGGACCCCGTAGCGGAGGAAGGAGGCGTGGTCGCTCCCGGCGCTGCGCGGCAGGCCACCCGAGGACATCTTCAGCTCGAAGGGGTACTCGGGGTTCAGATCGAAGACATGCCGGAAGGCCTCCTCCATCTGCGGGTGCATCGCCTCGGTGGTCGGCAGGCTGGCGATCACGTTGGGGCCGCCGTCGTAGACGAGGCAGGCGGAGGTCTTCTCCATCAGGTCGGAGTACTTGTCGCAGTAGGCCTTGGAGCCGAGCAGCCCCTGCTCCTCGCCGCTCCAGAGCATGAACCGGATCGTCCGACGCGGCTTGATGCCGGCCTTGGTCAGCAGCCGGGCGACCTCGATCGTGACCGCGGAGCCGCAGCCGTTGTCGGTCGTCCCGGTCGCGCCGTCCCAGCTGTCGATGTGCCCGCCGATGACGACATGCTCATCCGGGAACTCTGTCCCGACGATGTCGCCGTACACGTTGTAGAACTTCGCGGGCCCCTTCTCGAAGTGATTGCGGATGTCGAATTGGAGCTGCGGCGCGTCCCCCGCATCGATCTTCCCCTTCACCAGATCGAAGTGATCCTTGAGGAGATAGATGTTCGGGGTGGTCGGGAGCTCATCCCAGGTGACGCGGGCGTTCCCGAGGGTCTGGATGTACTGGTTGCGGGTGGCGGTGATGAAGCCGGCCACCCCCGCCTCCTCGAGCCAGGTCCGGGCGGCGCGCGCCGCCTGCCGCTCCTCGCGGGAGAGGCGTCCCCCCCGCCCATCGTTCATGAGGATCCAGGCCCCCGCGTAGGCCGAGGCATCCGCGCCCTCGGTCGACTCCGGCGGGAGCATGGCCGGTCCGGTCTGGGTGCCGCGGGTCCCGGCGGACCACGCGGGAGTGCCGAACTCGAGCGCCATGCCCTCTTCGCCGAGGAGCTTCCCCGACCACGGGCCACGGTGGAACGCGACCGGGAACTCCCCGGCCTCCTCCATGACGATGTTCTGGAGTCCGAAGGACTCGAACTGCTCCATCGCCCACTCGCAGGCGACATGGTCGTTGTGACTGGAGGTGAGTCGGCTGCCGATGACGTTCACCAGATGGTGAAGGACCTCCATCACCTGGGCGTCCTCCCGACCCAGATCGATGAGGTCGCGGACCGCCTGCTCGCGCGCATCGGCGGGGGTCGGTGCGCCATCCGCGGCGACGACCGGAGTGCTGAGCAGGAAGATGGTGGCGAAGATCGCGGTGAAGCGCAGCATCGTGATGTTCCTCCTCGGACCGTGGGGTCCGCAGTGGCATGAGGCCCGGACATGAGATCGAAGGGGGGCGAGCGATCGGACATGGCTCACCGACGAGGTCCCGGCGGGAGCGCGGGCCTCCGAGGACCCGGCGAGCGGGCCTCCCGATCGAGCCCGCGGGTCCGGACCGGAGACGCGGAGCACCCTGTGTCGGCAGCGGGACGGGGATCGACTCCCTCGCCCCTCAGGCACGGACGACCGCGCCCTGATTGTCCACATTCCATCCCTCCGGTACACTCGAAACCGCCCCGGCAACCGGCCGGAGCGTCTATGACCACAGGACGGAGAACCCGCATGACCCGCCCGATCCCTCCCCTCTTCCTCGCGCTGATCCTCCTCTTCCCGGTCAGCGCCCGCGCAGACTTCACGATCACCGACTTCTCGACCACCACCGTCAACCTCGTCTACCCGGCGGTCCCCGCCGGCGGGGGGCCCGCGAACGTCGCCTCCGTGGTCGGGAGCGCCCTCCAGGTGACTCCGGGCGTCCTGTCGGCCCTCGGAGCGGTCTGGGTCGACACGCCGGAGGTCCTCACCGGCGGCTTCTCCACCGAGTTCACCTTCGAGTTCCTTCCCTCCCCCACCGGCGGGGGCGGCGGCAGCGGAGACGGGCTCGCGTTCGTCATCCAGAACGATCCGATCGGGCTGGACGCCATCGGGAACCACGCCTCCGCCATGGGCTACGGCGGCTTCTCCGGGAACCCCGGACGAGGGATCAACGCGAGCCTCGCCATCGAGATCGACGACTACCTCGGCGCCGGACAGAACGACCCGAACGCGAACCATGTGAGCATCCACACCCGCTACACGGGAGACAACTCGGCCGACCACGCGCTCGCCTCCCTCGCGGAGACGACGAACGTCCCCTTCTTCGGCCAGGGGAGCGGGATCCACACGGTGGGAGTCGAGTACGACGGGCAGACCCTGAGCGTCTACTTCGACGACCCGAACACGCCGATCCTCACCCTGACGATCAACCTCGCCTCCGTGCTCGGGGGAAGCTCGGGGTACATCGGCTTCACCGGCTCCGGTGGAGGGGCCTACCAGGTCGAGAACGTGTACACCTGGAGCTTCGCCACCGGCGTCAACGGGGCGGAGGACTGCGGCAACGGGACGGATGACGATGGGGACGGGGACATCGACTGCGCGGACAGCGACTGCAGCGGAGACCCGATCGCCTGCCCCGCCGGTGAGGCCTTCTACCGAGGAGACACGAACAACGACGGCGGCGTGAACATCGCCGACGCCGTCTACCTGCTCTCCGTCCTCTTCCCGACCGGCCCCGCGAACGCGCTGACCTGCCTCGACGCCGGGGATGCGAATGCGGACGGGGGGCTCAACATCGCGGATGCGATCACCCTGCTGAACTCGCTCTTCGCGAGCCCGGCGCCGCCCCTGCCCTTCCCGAACGCGGGGGATGGGTGCAGCGTCGATCCGGGCAGCACCCTCGGGTGCGACAGCTTCGACGCCTGCCCCTGACCGCGACAGCGCCGGTCCAACGGCTCCCGTCCGGTCCGCCGCCAGATGGAGCCGCCAGCGGATGGAGCCGGGGCCGGAGCGGCTCCCCCACCCCGGCCCCACCCCAGATCCTCGCCCTGACCGCCGCTCCGGTCGGCGCGCCGGTCAGCTCCCCTTCTTCTCGATCTTCCCCCAGGTGTCCCGAAGCCCCACCGTGCGGTGGAAGGCCGGGGCTCCGTCCGCGGCGCGCACCGGGTCGTTGCAGAAGTAGCCGAGTCGCTCGAACTGCACGACCTCTCCCGGAGACGCCGAGGCGAGCGCGGGCTCCAGCCGGGCGGAGACGACCTGCCTCGAGTCCGGGTTGAGGTGAGCGAGATAGTCGTCCCCCTCCTCCGGATCGGGGCTCGCGAAGAGGTGGTCGTAGAGGATCACCTCGGAGGTGACTGCGTGCCCCGCGCTCACCCAGTGGATGATCCCCTTCACCTTCCGGCCGTCGGAGGTCTTGCCGCCCCCCGACTCCGGGTCGTAGGTGCAGCGCAGCTCGACGATCTCCCCCGCCGCATCCTTGATCACCTCATCACAGCGGATGACGTAGGCGTAGCGGAGGCGGACCTCCCGGCCGGTGACGAGGCGGAAGAACTTGCGAGGCGCCTCCTCCCGGAAGTCGTCGCGCTCGATCCACACCTCGCGCGAGAAGGGGAGGATCCGGGTGCCCGCGCTCTCGTCGCCGGGGTTGTTGATCGCCTCCAGCTCCTCCACCTGACCCTCGGGGTAGTTGGTGATGACCACCTTCACCGGGTCGAGGACCGCCATCCGCCGCTCGGCGGTGCGGTTGAGGACCTCGCGCGTGCTGAAGTCGAACTTCGCCCAGTCGATCGTCGAGTTGTACTTGGCGACCCCGATCTCCTCGCAGAAGTGGCGGATGGCCTCCGCCGGGACTCCGCGCCGGCGGATCCCGCCCAGGGTCGGCATCCGCGGGTCGTCCCATCCCTCGACATGTCCCTCCTCGACGAGCTGGCGGAGCTTGCGCTTGCTCGTGATCGTGTGGGTGAGCTCGAGGCGGGCGAACTCGATCTGCCGCGGCCGGGCGGGGAGATCGAGGTTGTCGAGGTACCAGTCGTAGAGGGGTCGATGGTTCTCGAACTCGAGGGAGCAGAGGGAGTGGGTGATCCCCTCGATCGCATCGGACTGACCATGCGCCCAGTCGTAGGTCGGGTAGATGCACCACCGGTCCCCGGTGCGGTGGTGCTCCTGCCGGATGATCCGGTACATGACCGGATCGCGCAGGTTGAGGTTGGGACTGCTCATGTCGATGCGCGCCCGCAGAGTTCGGCTGCCGTCCTCGAACTCCCCCGCCTGCATGCGGCGGAAGAGGTCGAGGTTCTCCTCGACCGGCCGGTCGCGGAAGGGGCTGTCCCGACCCGGCTCGGTGAGGGACCCGCGGTACGCACGCATCTCCTCCCCCGAGAGGTCGCAGACGAACGCCTTGCCGCGCTCGATCAGGGAGGTGGCGAGCTCGACGAGTCGCTCGAAGTAACCGGAGGCGTAGTAGAGGCGGTCGTCCCAGTCGAAGCCGAGCCAGCGGACATCCTCCTGGATCGCCTCGACGAAGCGGGTCTCCTCCTTGGTGGGGTTCGTGTCGTCGAAGCGGAGGTTGCAGGAGCCGCCGTACTTCTCGGCCAGCCCGAAGTTGATGCAGATCGCCTTCGCGTGGCCGATGTGGAGGAACCCGTTCGGCTCGGGCGGGAAGCGGGTGTGGACACGCCCCTCGTTCCTCCCCTGCGCGAGGTCCTCATCGATGATCTTCTCGATGAAGTGCTTCCGCTCCGGTGCCTCGTCCGCGCGGGGCTCGGCTGCATCGTTCATGGCGACTCCTGACTCGGATGACCGACGCGGGTCGGGGATCGACACCGCGCTGCGGCGCATGATAGCAGCGCACCCCGGAGAAGGAGGATCAGCGGCGCATCTTCGCGGGGAGCTTCTTCGCCTCCTCCGCGATGCGCTTCTTCGTGGCGGCCCAGGAGCAGATCGGGCAGGTCGCGAGGTCGTGGCCCCGGGCGGGGCAGTGCTCCCGGCCGAAGAAGATGATCTGCAGATGAAGGCGGTTCCAGCGCTCCCGCGGGAAGACCCGCTTCAGGTCCGCCTCGGTCCGCTCGACCGACTTCCCGCTGGAGAGCCCCCAGCGGGCCGCGAGGCGGTGGATGTGGGTGTCCACGGGGAACGCCGGCACCCCGAACGCCTGAGCCATCACGACGCTGGCGGTCTTGTGCCCCACGCCGGGGAGGGCCTCGAGGGCCTCGAAGCTCTCCGGGACCTCGCCTCCATGCTCCTCGACGAGGATCCCCCCGAGTCGGGCGAGGGCCCGCGCCTTCTGGGGGGCGAGCCCGATCTTCCGGATGAGCTCGCGGATCCGCTCCTCCCCGAGGGCGTGGAGGCGGGCGGGGGTGGGGGCGAGTCGGAAGAGCTCCGGGGTGACCCGGTTCACCATCGCATCGGTCGTCTGGGCGGAGAGGAGGACCGCGACGAGGAGGGTGAAGGGGTCGCTGTGATCGAGGGGAATCGGAGTCTCCGGATGCAGCTCGTCGAGGATGCGCTCGATCCTCGGGGCCTTCTCATCGCGTCTCACGGGGACCTCCTCCTTCGGATGCTGCCGCTTCGCGCGCCGACCGCTCCCGGGCGGGCGGAGAGGATTGTAGCAGGGCCCCCTACCCCGTTGCCGGAACCGCAGGAGGTGTGCTAGCGTTTCCGGTCCGGCAGAGCCCCGCCCCGCCGGATCGACGATCCGCGCCCCCTGCGGGGGTCGAGTCCACGCCCTTTCCGACCGGAGGTGATCGATGCGCTCCCGAGCCCCACTCTCCCGACCGCAGGTGACGAGGATCACGCTCACCACTGCGCTCCTCCTCACCCTGATCACCCCGGCGCTGCAGGGGCAGAACACCCCGCCGCCGCCCCCCCAGCAGACCCTCGAGGCGACGGTCCCGTCGGTCACGGTGGAGCCGGGTGCCCTGTTCACCCTCCCGGTCCTGCTCAGCGATCCCCTGCCGATCCCCGGGTTCCTCTTCCTCGCGGACACCAATCCGACGCAGCTGCAGTTTCTCTCGATCGCCCCCGGCGCGGGGATCGAGGCGCACACCACCGCCAACGGAGCGCCACCCGTCTGCGATCTCATCGCCGACCCCGGGTCCTGCTTCGCGCTCTGGCAGTTCCTCTGGCCCCTCTACGATGTGGCGGTGTACGGCGAGGAGCTCCTCCTGATCACCGTGATCGCTCCCCCGACGGCAGGGACCTACCCGATCGACTGGTTCCTGGGTGCCGACACCGGCGAGTCCGCCGGCGGGACCGCCCTCATCACCGTCGCCGCGCCCCCGGACGCGGCCACCGACTTCGAGCGGGGTGATGTGAACGATGACGGGGCGTGCAACCTCGGCGACCCCATCGCCCTCCTCGGCCACCTCTTCGCGGGACTCCCCGCGCCGAACTGCTACGACGCGGCGGATGTGGATGACGACGGCGTCGTGGGACTGGCCGATGCCGTCAACCTCCTCTCCGCCGTCTTCGGGACCGGCTTCCCCCTCGATGAGAGCTGCCAGCCCGATCTGACCGAGGACTCTCTCGGCGCCTGCGAGAGGGCCGGCTGCGCCCCCTGACCCTCCTGAGTCGAGGCGCGATGAGAGCGGGGGGAGGGGGCGCAGGCTCCCTCCCCCCGCTCTCATCCGCGCGGCCCTCCTCGTGATGCGGTGGAACCGACATTCGAACGGATCCACCCACGAGCCCCGGACGAACGCTACGATGGAGACATGAGCGAAGCAGAGATCCCCCACGAGCAGGACGGCGGGCTCCCGAGCGGGCGCCCCGAGCACGGACCGGGCGGCACCGAGCCTCCCGAGCACCGTGTCGTGCCCCTCTTCCCTCTCCCCGACCTCATCCTCTTCCCCGGCCAGGTCCAGCCCTTGATGATCTTCGAGACGAGATACCGCCAAATGGTGCGGGATCTCCTCGATGTGAACCCCGAGCTCGTCCTCGGCACCGTCCTCGGTGAGGACAAAAAGCGCATGGCGGAGGTCGCCCCGGTCCAGCCGGTGGCCGGGCTGGGGAGGATCGAGCAGTACCGTTCCCTCCCGGACGGGCGCTTCGTGATCCTCGTCCTCGGAACCCGCCGGGTGCTCGTCCGCCCGCTGGAGGGGGATCACCTCTATCCGGTCTGCGAGATCGAGCCTCTTCCCCTCGAGCAGGAAGTGATCGTCGACCCGATCCGCCGCACGCGCTACGAGGTCCGGCTCCGCAGTGCCCTGACCGACTGCTGGCGCGAAGACTCCCCACCGCCGGAAGGCGTGCCCCTCTTCCAGCTCGCGGACCTGCTGCAGATGCACATGGAGATGGCGCCGGAGCAGCGCTACCGGATCTACGCGACGCGCCCTCTGGAGGCGCGGATCGAGAGCCTCCTCGAGCTCGCCACCCGCTGAGCGATCGACCGCTGCCGAACGGATCGTCGCGGCACGCCCCGCTGCAAGACGGCTCGCTGGCCCGGGACCCACCGACGCATCGGCTGCCCGCCTTCAGATCCCCAGACCCCAGATCCCCAGTCCCC
>Ga0181573_10000696_pt1 | contig 34813 bp, 29 predicted proteins | sample 101ome_25_FD_148643 | JGI IMG/M metagenome (GOLD analysis project Ga0181573, IMG submission 148643) | Coastal salt marsh microbial communities from the Groves Creek Marsh, Skidaway Island, Georgia - 101409BT metaG (spades assembly) | ecosystem: Environmental > Aquatic > Marine > Intertidal zone...
CGCGAAGCGTTTCTACCGGAGTGACCGCGAATGGTCGAGGGGCCTCCGCGGCCCCGGGAACCTTCGGGGGTGACAAGGACGCGGCCTAGAAGAACAACATCCGCGCTCCGGCAATCGCGGAAAAGGCGTAGAGCAGCACCTCAAAGGCTCGTTGTGGAACCAGGGCGATCAGCTTTCTTCCGAGGAAAATGCCAATAACCAGGGCTGGTAGTAGAAGCAGATTCAATTTCAACGATTCGGGATTGATGAGATCGAGTTGTCCGAGCAGCGGCATTTTGAAAAGATTCACGAGGAGAAAAAATCGGGCACCGATCCCGAGGAACTCCATCTTCGGCATCTTATGGACGAGGGCGTAGATCGAGTAGACCGGTCCCGCCGCATTCGCCAGCATGGTAGAGACCCCGATGAGAACGCAGCTGATCCATCGAAAAAAGCGGGAGTCCGGCAGGTGTTCGAGAAATTCTTTCCGGAACTCCCGGATCAGTTGCAGCCCGAACATCAGGAGAATGATTCCACCGATGACTCGCCGGGCCGTCGCTTCTTCGATGATGTCGAGCAGCCACCACGCTGCAAGAATGGAAACAAAGGTCACCGGGACGAGCGGCCAGATCATTTTCCAGTTCGCGTGCTTCCAGAATAGCGGAAGCACAATGACGTCGCAAACGACGAGGAGCGGAAGAATGATCCCGACACTGTTTTTCGCGCCAAAGATCTCGGCAATGACGAGAACATTGACGATCGCAAGTCCGGGAAAGCCGGTTTTCGACACTCCGAGGCTGAACGCACCGAAAGAGGCGAGAGCAATAGTGATCCAGGTTACGTCGTAGGGGAGATTCACAGGTGGAACGTCACCTACGGTGGAAAAGGAAAGTAGGCAAACAGTAAGAGCTTTTGATCGAGCCTGCTGCAGCTGGGGTCTGTGAGCCTGGATTGTGTGGGATTCGGCCGAATGACGACCACTCTGGCCTCACAGAGGCCACGGGGCTGGCCTTCCAGCTACAGATGTTCCACTCCACCTCCTGCCCGTCGTCGGTCTCGTCGAGGCTGAGGTTCAGTCTTGGAGACCAGAAGTGCCGTTCTTCCTCGGTGATACGGATGTTAATGAAACTGGGAAACGATTTCACATCGCAGCGCGCATCAGATGCTTCGAGAGCGGAAACGATCGCTTCCCGCGCGTCCTCGGTTGGCATAACGAGGATTTGGTGAAAGCGGGGCCGGACGTGAAGTCTACTCATAGGACCTTGAATTCCGTCGAATGGAGCAGGTCACTGTCAATCAACGACAAAGCGTTGATCTTGTGGAAAGATGCGCAAAGATTGCTACTGCGATCTCCTGACTTCGCTGTTGAAATTGAGCCGCGAACCTGTAATCGTTGGAATTGTCAGAAGAGCCCATGACTTTGTTTTGGGTCATCGAAGATCCCCTGCATGATCCAAGTCAAAAACCTCACCAAGAAGTATGCCGGTCGCACGGCTGTCGACTCGGTTTCTTTCGAGGTGGGAAAAGGTGAAATCGTTGGCTTTCTTGGTCCGAATGGTGCGGGGAAAAGCACGACCCTGCGGATGCTCACCTGTTTTCTTTCGGCGACGGAGGGAACCGCCTCGGTCGCGGGTTTTGATATCTACGATGACTCGATCGAGGTGCGGAAACACGTCGGATACATGCCGGAAAACGTTCCTCTGTATCCAGATATGCGTGTGATCGAGTATTTGCTGTTTCGCGCTCGACTCAAAGGGATGCGAGCCCGTGAGGCGAAGCGAGCTGTCGAAGAGGCGATGGACATCTGCAGTTTGGCCGAGCGAAAGTTCAGCATCATCGCGACGCTTTCAAAAGGTTACAAGCAACGTGTTGGTCTTGCGGATGCCTTGGTGAACAAACCGGAACTTCTCATACTCGATGAACCGACCAACGGTCTCGATCCCAATCAAATTCGCCAGTCGCGCGAGTTGATCAAACACCTCGGTGAACGACATACAATTCTCATTTCTACTCACATCCTGTCGGAGGTGGAGATGACCTGCGGTCGTGTCGTCATTATCGATCGCGGAAAGATAAAGGCTTCGGATACGCCGCAGAATCTGATCCGTCGACTTCGCCGTCCGGGCGAGATCATTCTGGAGATGAAAGGCGACGCTGAATCAGTGGAAAAGAAACTCGTAAAGCTCGATGGCGTCGAAAACGTGACTTCCTCACAGGCCTACGGTGGCTGGAGTGTATTCAATTTGAAGACGGATCCGAGTATCGACGTGCGCGAAGATGTCTTTTCATTAGTGCAGTCGTCAGGTTGGAAAATTCGCGAACTCGCGAGTCGGGCCGCGTCTTTGGAAGACGCTTTCGTTGATCTGGTCAGCAATTCGGAGGAACAGGCGAAATCGAACGTCGAAGAAACGGAGGAAATTACATCATGAAAAAGATTACTCATTTCCTGCTGACCATTGCGATGTTGGTAGTTGTGTCAGGCGTTGTGGCGCAGGACAAGCACCCGTTGGAAGACTATTTTCAGGCCGAAATTCTTACCGATAAAGCGATGAAAGAGGTCTTGGTTGATCTCGAACTTGACTATGGTTCAACTCCTACAAAACTCGAAGCAGAAATCTATCACACGAACTTGGAGAGGAAGATTGTCGGTCTGAAAGTGGAAGTGGAGAGTGCCGACAAGAGTTTGAAGTATGAGATGGTCATCGAGTTAGAAGCGATGCCTTATGAAAAGGCAATGGGAGAGCAAATTATTTTCCGTTCCGCAGATCTCCGCGACGAAGGGGTGACGCTGAAAGTGATAGAAATCCGCTACGAAGAACTGCCCGTTATCGACGACATGATCACCGAGGCGAGAGAGGAAGAGGAGGAGGGCAAAGATGAATGACTCCCCGACCCTCCTGAAGGATAGGCGAAAGAGGTTTACATCTCTGCTCTAACCCTGTTAGGCCACCGACTGAACCTTGTTAGGCACTACTCTATTATGCGAACCTTCTCCATCCTCTTCCAAAAAGAGCTGCGATCTTTTTTCCTATCGCCGCTCGCGTGGATTGTGATGGCCTTGTTCACCTTTCTGAACGGGTGGCTCTTCGCGAGCATGGTGAACGCAATGCGATTGCGAGTCAGTCCTCGCAGCCTGGTTTACAATCTGTTTGATTCAGGCTGGTTCTGGATGGGCTTTTTCATTCTCTTTCCTCTGATCACGATGCGGCTTTTTGCCGAGGAGAAAAAGATGGGTACCATCGAAGGGCTTCTGACGGCTCCGGTAAGGACTTCCGAGGTGGTGTTGGCAAAATATTTGGCCACTCTGGTAGTCTACCTGATCATTGTGGCTCCCGTGTTTTTCTTTTTCCCGCTGTTTCAATGGATCACGGGTGAACAGGCTGCTTTTCAGTCGGGAGCATTCTGGGGAAGCGCACTCGGGCTGGGGTTGATTGGGATGTTTCATGTCGCGATCGGGACCCTTGCTTCAGCGGTGACGGCGAACCAATTGATTGCCGCGATGCTGACTTTTGTATTTGTGATGCTGCATTATTTCTTCGGTTTCATGGAGCGTTTCGGACTGGTGACAGGCTCAACCTGGAGTGAGACCTTGACCTATTTTTCCACCATCGAACATATGCATTCGCTGAGCGAAGGGCTCATCGACAGCCGACCGATCGTTTATTACGTGAGTTTCAGTATAGTGCTGATTGCAATCACACACCACGTGCTGGAATCCCGGAAGTGGCGGACCTGACAAAACAACATGGCAGAGAAAAAACAGGAAGAGGCAAAGGCTGACGCAACGCCAAAAGATTCTCCGAAATCGGAGAAGGCGAAAAATCGTGCCGCGAAGCTGCGCTCTGCCGGGCGAAAGGTCGAGCGTCGCAAGACTGCCTTGCTTGTTTTTGCTCAGCTCTTGCTGATATCGGTTATTTTCTTTCAGGTGAATTACCTGAGCTGTCGTCGCCATTCTACCTGGGACCTGACGCAGAACCAGCGATTTACTTTGTCGGATACGACTCGCAATTATCTGGAGAGTATCGGAGGCGAGGTGAGAATCGTGATGGCGTTTTTGGGTACTTCGGAACTGTATCCGGAGGTGAAAGGATTGGTTTCGGAATACGACCGAATCGGAGGCGAGCGGATTGTTGCGGAGTATCTGGATCTAAGCCGCAGCCGGGCGCGTCTTTCGGAATTGAAAGACAAGCATCAGCTGCGATTCAGTGGTGATCAGGTTGTGATTCTTGGTGAGAACGGTCGAATCAAAGTGATTCCAGCCGAGGAAATGGTGAGCCGCGATTCCAACAGTGGTCGCGTATCGCAGTTTCGTGGAGAAGAAGTGCTGACGGCCGCTTTGCTGGGAGTGACGGAACAGCGACAGCGAAAAATTTATCTCGTGGCAGGAAGCCGTCCTGCCGATGAGTTGGTCCCGATTGCCTCTCAAATTCAGCCGCTTGCGGCGGCGCAGAATGCTCGCCTCGAAAGTATCGTCTTGGAGGGAATCCAGACGATCCCGGAAGATGCGGATGCTCTATTCTTCCCGGGGAATGCGAGGGATATCAGCGAGCGCGAGATGGAAATGGTGAAGGAATTTTGGGAGGTTCGTCAGGGTGGTTTATTGATTTTTCTTGACCCCGGCGCGCAGACTCCCAACCTTGATCGGCTGCTTCGTGAGAATGGGGCTGCTCCCAACCCGGACCGAGTGCTTACTGTGCCCGGGATTGCTTCCCAACCCATTTACAATGTCCCTGTCGGCATGATGCCGGGCGGCGGCCCGACACGAGATCTGCCAGCGCTGTCGACGCAATTGTCTGGCCGGACAAAGTCGATCGACGTTCTTTTCGAGGACGATCTGCTCCTTTCTGAAAACATTCGACCACGTCCGCTGATGGTTGCGAGCCAGGGATACTGGGGAGAAATGGAATACCAGAACGAAGAAATTTCCTACAATCCCGACATCGATAATGGCCCGCCGGATCTAGTCTACACTGCGGCTTCGGTTGAGAAGGGTGTTCTCGGGGATCCGGACTTGGCCCAGGGAAGTTCGCGCCTCGTTGTGGTCGGCAATGCGAGTCTGATCGCACCAGATGGCAATACTTCAAAAGTGGCTGCGGATTTTACAATGGCTTCGCTGAACTGGATCATGAATCGGGAGGAACTGATGGGGATTTCACCGCGACGTCCGACTTCTTTTACTCTGAATATTTCTCCCGCCGATTTTGGTCTGTTGCAGTCGCTGGCTATTTTCGTGATGCCAGGATTGGCTCTGATTGCAGGTGGTTTTGTGTGGATGAGGAGGCGCGCGTAATTTGAGGGAACGAAGATGAGAGTTTCGACAACCATAGCGCTCGCGGTGATCTCGATTATTCTCGGGATTTTGATCATTGGATTCAACCGCGGCCCGGATTTTGATGATGCAGCAGCAACAAATGTGCTGGCCCGATTTGCTCCGGAAGGGGTTGATAAAATCGTAATCGAAAAAGGGCCTGCAAAGGTGAAGCTCCTGAAACGAGGAGAGTGGTTTTTTGCTGAGCCAGAGCAGGATCGTGCCGACTCACAGCTGATCGCGAAATTGCTTGATGAGTTGAATCACCTTTCAATCATTGATGAGTTCGGAGAAGGGGAGCAGGAACTCACCCCGACCCAACTCGGTGTGGAAGGGGACCAGGCCATTCGGATTCAATTGTCGGGTAAGCCGGAAGATGGCGATGAGATCAATTCGTCTCTCGTGCTCGGAGCTGAGGCTCCTCGACAAAATGCGATTTACGCTAAGCGAAGGGACGGTATTTATGTTGTTGACGGGAATCCGAGGCAGTGGGTCGAGCAACCGCTCGCGATGTTGCGTGATCGCCGTCTCATCAGTGCTCCGGTCGAGGCGATTGTGCAGCTTGGGATCACTCGATCAACTGGAAAGCTGGCTTTGCAGCGAAAAATCACGCCGCCGCGTCAGAACTGGGCATTGATTGATCCAGTTCAGGTGTGGGCCAGTCCCGAGAGGGTGGAGGAATTGCTTACGGAGCTTTCCGGTCTCGCAATTCAACAGGTCGTTACTGCTGATGGTGGGGAAACAAAAATTCCCAACCCACTGCCGGACGATGCCGCAGTGATCCAGTTGGCAGTTTTTGGCTATGAAAAACCGCTCACGGTCTACCTGCAGCAGGTCGAAGCCCCGCCGGTGGCGGGAGCACCCGCGATCGTTGAGGCGCGCATATCCGATCGCCCTGGGGTGTATCGTTTCCCCAGCTTGATTCTGTCGAAGTTGCCCACGGAGGCGGATGAGATTCGTGACCGGACTCTGGCTCGGATTCCCCACCAGTTCCTCGAGTCGATTTTTATTCAAAGTCGGATTGATCCGGATGTGATTCTGCGATCCGAGCCTGCTGCCGAGGGCTTGCGTTGGAAGGTGGCTTACAATGATGAGTTTTTCGATGCCAACCAGGCGAAAGTGGCAGGTCTTGTCGCGGGAGTTAATGAGGCTGCGATTCAAACTTTCATTTCGGACGGCGGCGCAAATTTCGCTGAGTATGGGCTGCAGCCTCCGGCGAGAAAGGTGACCTTCAATATCAAGATTCCTGCCCAGCCGGGCCCTGACGGTACATCAATACAGCCGCAGGCTTTGACGCGGGTTCTGAATCTCGGTTGGCAACAGGGCGAGGAACAGCGGCTTTTCGCGAACTGGGAAGGCGAGCCTCATGTCTATGAACTGGATCCGACCTTTGTGAACTTGATAGCAACGCATCCAGTAAAGTGGCGATCTCTGAACGTTTTGACCTTTCACAAGATTCATCTCGATTCGATTACCCGTGAGCTTCCTGGAATGGAAAAGCTGAAGCTGACATACGACTACAAGACTGACAGGTGGAAGGCGATGCGAAATGGGGTTGAGGTAAACACGCTGGATGTTCTTTCTGCGGCCCGTTTGCAGGAGCGCCTTGGGTCGTTGCGATGTTCAAGCTGGTATTTTTCGATCGCGAATGCGATCAAGGCGATAGACAACCCTTCGGCCACTTTTACAATCGTTACCCGCAAACTGGACCCGGCTGTTGGCGAGGCCAGACCGAAAACGTATGTGTTGAAACTGGCACCGGCGAATATGGTAACCCCCAACACCTCCGAGCAACTCTACTTTGGCGTTCTGGAAGAACCTGATTCGATAGATCGGGGATTGCCGGAAGTATTTCTCATAGATCATGGGGCATATGGAAACCTCATTCGACCTGTTACGACCTCACGTGCGACCAACTAGTTGGCTGGCACTGCTAACGATCTTGCTGCTGATTGTGGGATGTGGAGAAAATGAGCCTGCCGGTGATGGTGGGGAAACGAGCGAAGAGAAGGTGCCGGAAGAGGCAGCAGGAGTTACTGCAACAGTCGCTGCCGATTCGATCGATGCGCCCAAGGGGGCCTACGAGCAGGTTTGCATCGCCTGCCACGGAAAGAACGGGGAAGGGAACGAGGAACTCAAGAGTCCATCCATCGCCGGGCTTCCCGGTTGGTATATCGAGGAGCAATTTCGGAAATTTCGAGAAGGGCAGCGTGGGGCGCATCAGGATGACACCACCGGACAGGAGATGCGGGCGATTGCGATGTCCCTGACAGAAGAGCAGATCAAAGAAGCGGTAGAGACGGTGTCGGAAATGCCAATCGTTCTCACGGCAATGCCTGAGAGCGAAAAGAACATCGAAAAGGGACGATACATTTTTGCCAATCACTGTATGGAATGCCACCGTTACAACGGGAAGGGCGAGGTGGTCTTTCACAGTGCGCAGCTGATTTCGCTGAATCGCAGCTACATCCGCAGGCAGCTGAAGAATTTTCAGTCCGGTTTTCGCGGTGCGAAGGAAGATGATATCAGCGGAAATAAAATGGTCAATATCACGTCCCGATTCAATGATGAGCAGATCGAGATGCTGGTCGATTATATCGGGGTACTTGCCCACGGCGACGATCCGCGGCCAGCGCGGGAGAGGTGATTCTATCTTCCCTCCAGTGCGTTTCCGATCAATCTCTTAAGGTGCACGCGCTGGCGAAACTTTGCAGAAATTTCCATTTTCTCGAAACGATCAAGGTGTTTTTCCAGCAATACGACGGCCTGGCTCTTGGCCGGGCCGGGATACGCGGAATCTTCTTTCATGCCGCTGATCTTGATGAGTCGATTGATGTATTCCAGCTGCAAGCTCTCGCGTAGAGGACTGGGAGTATCGGCTGGGTCTCCTTCCATGATCGCTGAATCAAGGCTATTCATCGCTGCTTCGAGCGAATATTCATTTCCGTAGAGACTCGTATCGAGGATTCGGGCGAGAGTGTGTTTGTGCAGGATCTGGTCGAGGACTGACTTCTGCATGTCGAGAACCCGGTCGTGAATTTTGGGGTCTTCGTTGTCATCCAGATCGAAGAAGTCGAAGCCACGGCGCTGCATTTGCAATCTTGCGATGAGATCAGGCGGGAAGTTGATAGCGTCTGCGCCGAAGACATGTTTGGAAAGATTGTTCATCGCCGATTGCTGCGTCTCTGCATCGACAGGGATGAGTGGATTTTTCGTTGCTCCTTCCTGACCATGGAAAGCTCGCTCCACCTGAACTCCGCCGATGAACCGAGACAGGGTGATAGCCGCGCGATGGTATTCCCGCATCAGGCTTGAAAAAGCGGTGCGTAGCTCGTGGTAGCTTTCGCCCTCGACAGGATATTGCTCAGCGAGTTTTTGGAAAGTCATTTTCACCAGCATCATGCGATCAGCGGCGTGTTCGATTGGTTCGTTTGTGAGATCGTTGATCATAGCCCGAGGGTCAATTCCGCGTCCAGTCGAGCGCATATCATCAGCATCATTGGAGAAGGCATGTTCTGGTTTGGTTGACTCGGACAGTATCTCATCGAGGTCTTCTCCCTCGCTGTATCCAAATCGAATTGCCCAGTGGTCGTAGGGACCTGGAACCACGGAGAAATAGTGACCCTGCTCTCTGGGATCGAGAGCTAGGTTTACGGGGGAATATTCCATGACTGATCCAGTCAGTCCGGTTTTTTCGGTCAGCTCCTTGTTGTGAATCGCTTTGCGATCGTAGAGGTGACTGGCTCGAAAATTGTGGTTCAATCCAAGAGTATGACCAATTTCGTGAAGGACGAGATCGGTGAGGGATTGCTTGAGAAATTCATCTATATCGATGGCGGCATTTCCAAACCGAGCTGTCTGCGCTCGCAAAATCGATCCGGCAGCGAGACGGCTCAAGTGCAGGCAGGAGCCGTAGTCACAGAAATGGCCTGCTTCGCGGCGGAAGAAGGGGAATCTGGATTTTGAAGCTTCGCTACCCAGCTTTACGATTTCCCGCATCCGCATGCGGTAGGTCATGTAGATATACTCCAACATGATGTCAGCACCGAGTATCTGGCCCGTCCGCGGATTGACAAAGCTCGGTCCGTAGCCGCCGAAGGGTGGGTTGGGTGAGGAGGTCCAGCGCAGAACGTGATAACGAATGTCATCCGAATCCCATTGGACATCGTCAGGTTGGATTTTGACCTCCACGGCATTGGTGAATCCGGCAGATTCAAAGGCAAGATTCCAGGCAAGGCACGCATCGCGAATCGTGTCTCGCAGTTCCTCTGGCGTCGTATTTTCAATCCACCAGATAATCGGCTTAACAGGATCGGATTTTGCTGCTTCCGGATTTTTCTTTTTTAGATTCCAGCGATGGATAAAATCCCGATATGGTGCGCTCGATTGCGACGTGAGGTCGGTTACTTGCGTGGAGAAATAGCCGACCCTCGGATCGTCGAAGCGCGGCTCGTAGTCATTCTTCGGCAACGCAATCAGGGTGTGCTGCACCTTGAGAGTGACAAAGCGGGAATCGGCAACGTCAGCGTTTCCTTCTTTGGCCGGGTGGAGATTTTCAAAGACATATTGGACTCGGAAAAGGGTGTTGTCGGGAAATGTCTTCGATTCGATAAAGCGGGTTCTGTCCTTTGAGAGGTCTCCCAATTTGAAAGTATCGTCTTTGTCGTCCCTCTTTTTTCCAGATTTAAGCTGTCGGAAGAATTCTTTTAAAAACACATCATTGGCTTCGATAAGGAATCGTGAGTCATCCTCCTCCTTGGCCACAATCTTGGGTGCGGCCAGGATTGCTTCCGAAATATTCGCGTCGGAGGCCCGTCGTAGCGCGCTGTCGGGGCTGAAATAAAAGGCCGTATTCTCTCCGACGAATTCCAGCTTGTCGAAATGCCGACGAATCGTGAAGATTTTCGACCGGCTGAATTGCCCGCGGAAAAAGCCAAGTTCGGGAACGCCATCGAGAGTGTGGCTGAAATGAATGAACTCCCGTTGGTGGTCCTCTCCGGACAGTTGGTTCGCTTTTACTTCAAGGAAAAGCCCTCCGTTTTCCCGATTCTGGTGAAGGCGGAAGAGGCCATTCGTGGAATCGCAGTCTTTGAGGATTTCCGCGATGGATTTCTCGTCCTTCTTCTCTTTCTCATCGTCTTCCGCAGAGAATGCGACCATCGCTGATCGAGAAAAAAGAACTGAGATTATGAAAAGAAGTCGGAGCAAACGGTGGAGAATAGAAAAAAATGGGTCCATGAAAACGGCGGGTTTTGTGAATTGAAGTCGTCCAATGGTCGTCCTATATTCATAAGTTGTTTTTCAAAAACTACACTCCAATTATGCGTAAATACATTCTCTTACTTGCCATGACGGGGCTCGCTATTCCGACAATCGGATCGAGCGACGACATCGATTTCGCTAAACAGATCTATCCTTTTGTGAAGTCTGGTTGCGTGAAGTGCCATTCGGAACCATACAAGGACGAGCGCGGTCGCACCCGCAAGCCCAAGGCCGGCATTATTCTTTCCACCAAAGAGGGCTTACTCGATGAGTATGATCTCGACAGCGGTGACACCAAGGCCATCCTCGTTCCTGGCAAGCCTGATGAGTCCCGTATGCTTGAGGTAACAAAGTTGCCAATCGACGATGATTTTCACTTCCCGCCAGAGGGCAAGGCTCCCCAGTGGACCGATGCTGAGAAAGAACTGTTCGGGAAGTGGGTAGCTGCTGGTGCCGACTTCGGCGAATGGGCCAAGGACGAAGCTCCTCAGGAAGGTCTCGAGTGGGACGGCGAGGAGAAGGATGAGGGAACGACGGAGACTGCTAAGTAGGTCCGTTTCACCTCTCTTAATTCATTTTCAAAGAGGCCAGGGCATATGCTCTGGCCTTTTTTGTTTTTTCGCTCGTGCGTTGCTCTAGTTCGCCTGCCCCTTCTGCGGTCGTCTTTCGAATTTCGGAAAGTGTCAGGTATTCGTAAATATTCCCGGGGACGATGAGGAAAATGCACCAGACCGCTAGAGCAATGATGAGGGCGATCAGTAGTGGAAGAAGGAAAAGTGCCGAGGCAGCACACCTAGAGCGGGCGTTAGGCAAAATAGTGTTCCGCGAATCGAAAGGTGTGCAGGGCAAGATGGATCGGCCAGTTGAAAAAGCGGAGAACAGGAGCCTTGCGTCTCAATGAACGAACGAAGTAGTTTTGATGTTCAAGATTGGTTGGACCAATTCCGAGTGCTTTCCGAATCCATTCAGCGGCATCCCGCCCGCTGCCCAACTCATCAAGGTAAAGCGATGCGATCAGGAAAATGGTCTGATCGTCTTCCGGGTCCAGGCGCATTGAGCTCTCGAGTGATTCGAGCTGTTCCCAGGCAGTGAGACGATCAGCGGCGTCGGACATTCCTCAGATTTCGGCCTAGATCTGTTCGATTTGAATCGACTCTGGCTGTAGGGAGCGGACCAGGCTCTAGATGTGTTTATCAGCAGTTCGTTTGTCCTCAAGTTCCAGTATCGCAATGGCTTAAAGGTGGTGATCCCGCGAGTTTCCAGGATCCGATCCCAGTATCTGGTGCCCTGTGGAAAGGACTCGATCCCATTGACCAGCTTCTGCCAGATATTCGAGAATCTGGGACTCTCAAAATTCTGCGGCGTCATGATCTGCCGCTATTTTGGGATCGAAACTGATTGATTCGCTATTTCACCGGGGAGTAATCCGTCGTTTTGAGAAATTGCGAATGGACGCCTTTCTTCACAAGTAGCTTTCCATCTTTTTCAGATGCATCGCGTGCTGCTTTCCAGGCTGAGTCTCCTCCGAATGCTTTGAACGAAGCGTTTCTTGACTCGATTGACGGGGCGGAGATGAAATAGAGTAGGGTGTTCTCGCTTCCTTCCTGACCGTCCGCGAGATGGAAGTAGGGAAGGTTGGTAATTCCGTGTTTCTTGAACAATCCGATCGTGTGATCGCGAAAGCGTGCGTCGAGGCTATCGAGTTTGCCCTCGTTTGTGGTGTAGCGTCGCAGTTCATATGTTGGGGCTGCTGACGTTTCCGGGAAAGTGGCGACAGGGGAGTAGTCGGTTAGCTCGAGAAACACGCTGTCGACCTTCCTCACTAATTTGCCGCCCTCTGTGGAATCGGCGTAGGCTTTTTTCCAGACTGGATCATTGCGAAATGCTTTCCACGACTCATCCCGTGCAGCAATGTCAGGATAGCCTAACAGATAGACAAGAATTTGCTCTTCGTTCTCGACAGGCTCCCAGTAAATGAGGTTGGTTATGCCATGCTTTTCGAATAGTGCCACTGTGTGATCGCGAAAGCGGGCGTGGAGAGAATCGAGCTGGCCCTCGTGGGTGTGATAGGTGCGAAGTTCGAAGCACGTGAGCTTTTCTTCAGCGAACACCGGGGCAAGAAAGGAAATACAGAAAATTGTGGAGAAGAAAATTCGGATCATAAGAATTGTCTTAGGTTGATACAGAGGTGATATCCGGCGGAAACCCGGATGGCGAGGAAAAAACTCAGCGCTCAGCCTGGTTTATTCCGAAGTCTGTTCTGTATTGCGATGAAAAATCCAGCGGGCCCAGCCAATGAGAAATGAGACTCCTCCGAACGGAGCGATCGCTCCGAGTTTCCCTATGTCGCTTAGAGCAAGAGTATAGAGGCTGCCGGAAAACAGGATTATTCCAGCAAGGAACCAGCGATACCCCAGCATCTTTTTCCCGGAAATGGCGATCACAAAAAGGGCGAATCCATGAATCAAATGGTAGAGGGTCGCCGTATCCCAGGTATCGAGTCGACCCGTTTCCTCCAACCTGCCATCGAGCAGATGGGCTCCGAAGGCGCCCAAGGCGATTCCGAGAAAAATGACGGAGGCCGCAACTCGAATGGCAGTGGATTGTTTCATTTTTTGGTGAGAATGTTAGTGTTTAGCAGGCCTTTAAAAAGCAAAGGCCGGCCTTTTCAGGGCCGGCCTCTGCGGAACGTATTGCAATTTTGTGCGGTTGCTTTGTGCTGTTGGGCTCTCCGGTGGGAGTGTTTCAACGGCGGTATCTTAGCGGGGGGCGGACTCCTGTCACGATTTTTTGTTTCGAACTGAATACGGAATAGCGTATTTGATCGAATTTACAGTTCCGAATCCAGAGAAATGGAGTCTGCTGTGAGGACGATTTGCGACTCTCCATTTACTTCAAGGCCTGTTTCGTTTTCGCCGGAGAACTCTCTCACGCGTGATAGAACAAGCGATCCACTGAGTGGGCGAAACTCAATTTTCTCAGCCTTTACAAGCCGTTCAGGATGATCCTGGCGCAGAATGACGTTTGATCCGGTCACAGTGTTCGAATCCTGCGAAACTCCTGAGTGCGACACTTTAGCGACGCGAAGTTGTTCTGCTTCGACACGAAATCCTTCGTAGTAAACGATGACATTGCCTGAGTAAATTTTTTCTCTCGCTTGTTCGATCGCATTGTCCGCTTCGATCCGAAAGGTGGCGCGACGCATTGTGCGAGGAGCAAAATCACGAACGGACTGGCCAAAGATTGTCGTCAATTCCCAATCCAGATCCAGTGCTACGATCGATGGGCTAACCACGAAATCAGGTGTTCCGATTTCAACGGTTTCCTCGACCGGACGAGTCGATTTGACTGCTGCTTTGCTGTTCTTATCTGCTGCGGGAGTTGTTGCAGAGTCATCGGCGTATTGCACTAGAAAGACGACTTCCTCTTCCTGCCTCGTGTCTCTGACGGAGAGGTTGGTGAGAACGGTGAGCAACAGGGCGACTGCCGCAGCAGCGAAAGCAACCGTTGTAAACCACGATTTCCGGTCTGCTGCTGGCGATAGATGAAGCGTTTCATGGCGAAATGGTTGCTCGACAGTTTTGAGAAGAATCGAGCGGATTAGCACCTCGTCGTTTTTTTCTCCATCAAGGCGAGCTTTCTCCAGCAAAGCCGAATCGACGAACAGTTCGTCGGGCGGGAGAGGGGATTCAGGTTCCGAGTGTGAGTTCATTGTTCTTCGGATGGGGTGGTAAGTTTTCGATCTAGGCATTGCTTCAGCATGCTTCGAGCTCGTTGCAGACGCTTTCTGACTGCAGCGGGTGCGATGGATAGGACTTCAGCGGCTTCCTCGCCGGTGCGGCCTTCGAAGTAGCAGGCGTGAACGGCTTCCTTGAGATTGTCAGGTAAGCGATCGAGGCAGCGGGAAAGTGCTTCGAGAACAGAACTGTCTGACTCGCTCCGCTTCTGTTGCCACGCTGCGATGTCGGCATCGATTTGGGCGAGCTGTCCATCAGTGAGTTCGTAGCGCATGTTCTTACGAACCCACTCGCGGTATTTGTTCCGGACAATGCCTCGCATCCAGGTGGCGAAGTCCCGCGTCACGTCAAATGTGCGGACTTTTTCATGCGCGACCACGAAGGAATCCTGAACGATGTCGCAAGCAGTCGAGTGATCTCGGCAGAGGGCACGTGCGTAAATCAGAAGTTCACGATGGTTCAAGTGGACCAGCTCCGCGAAATCCTCATCCTTCTTTGGATCGAGATTGGGAGATTGTTCGGCAGGAATGTCGGAAATGTCGCTGATACGAACAAGGTGCATTACTTTCCCCCCATTGGCGAGCGCGGGCCTATTTGTGACCAGTTTTTTACACAGGAAAACGGTCGCTTCATCTTATATTAGAATGTCTAATGTATGGAATCCCGAATTTTGTGGTTTGAGCGGACTTTTGTCGTAACAAGGGATTTTTTATTAGGAGAGGTAATAGGCGCAATTTCGGAGTAAAATCTTTTTGCTTGAGAAAAATCCCCACTCTAGTCTTCCCGAACCGGCACCCGGTTACCGGTATTTACAAATTCCGAAAAGTTTATGAACGGCATCAACCGACTCGCTATAGCGATCACGATTTTGGGAGCTTCCGCGCTAGCGCAGGGAGCAGATATTCACGAAGGAAACTGGCTGTCCTGGCGCGGCCCGCTGCAAATGGGGGTCAGCCTCGAGAGCTACTCCGACATGGAGTTCAATACGGAGCCTGTCTGGACCGACGAAATCTCGGGGCAGGGGACTGCTACCGTTTTCAATGGTCGCATCTACTCCTGGGGCTACCGCGGAACAGGGCCGAATCTCGAAGAGGTCGTTCAGGCTCGCGACGAAGAGACGGGTGGTGTGATTTGGGAATTTGCCACGCACGACTTTCTTTCTGACACGATTTACAATCGTTACTCGATTGGCTGTGTCGCGGTTGATCCCGCAACTGAAAATATTATTGTTGCCACTACTTACGGGCTGGTTACTTGCCTTTCCAAAGACGGTAAGATTGTCTGGCAGGTTTCCATGATGGAGCGCTTTGGTCGCCTGACCTTTCCCAATGGCCGGGCAGGTTGTCCTATTATCGACGGTGACATCGTTATCATTCGTGGCGTTACCAGTTACTGGGGAGCGGATGGCCCTGCTCGCGACCGCTTCTTCGGTTTTGATAAGAACACCGGAGAGCTTCTCTGGTCGTCGACTCCAGGTGTGGGACCTCCTTTCCTCAAGGACACCTCGATGAGCACGCCTTTCCTTGAGACTCGCGATGGGAAGCGTGTTTTCTACGCCGCTACCGGTTGCGGAAACATTGTTTGCGTCAACGTGCTCGATGGAACTCCGCTCTGGCGCTGGCAGGTGTCCAAAGGCGGAATCAACAGTTCACCCGTTGTTTACGGTGACACGGTCATTAATATTCATGGAAAAGAGAACCTCGATACCACGGAGATGGGCCGGATTTTCCGAATCAACATCCCGAAAGACCTCGATAATACTGGAGGTGAAATCGATCCGGTTATGAAAGGTGCGCCTCGCATCACCGGCGACGGCATCGAAGTTTGGCGCGAGACCCTGGAGATGTTCACCAGCTCGCCAGCCCTCCATGATGGCAAGATCTACCAGATGGTGAAAACCGGTTCTCTTTTCTGCGTCGATGCCGAGACCGGCAAAATTCTCTGGGAAGAAAAGCTGGCGAACTCTCAGCTGCACGCCTCTCCAACCTACGTAGATGGTCACCTCCTCATTCCAACTTTCCCCGGCGACTTCTATGTGATCGACGTGACTGGCGAAAAGCCGGAGATCAAGCACAAGATCGAGCTGGACGGAAACTGCATTGGAACGGCTTCGGTTGCGAATGGACGGGTCTACGTTCACACGACTGAGAAGCTCTATGCTTTCGAAATCAAAAACAGCGGCATCGAATACGCAGCGGCCCCCGAGGTGAAGATGCCTAAGGCAGGCCCAGCCGCGAAGGTGCTCCCCGTTCCCAGCGATGTTCTACTTCGTTCCGGTGAATCGGCGACGGTCAACTTGCGAACTCTTGATGCCAACGGCGTTGCTGTCGGAACCACTGACAGTGCGGATTGGGCGACCTTTATTCCTCCGACTGCGAAGGTGAAGGCGACCATGGATGCCGGTTTTGACGGAAACGCCATCTCCGCTGGCGACGACGCAAAGCTCTCCGCAGGGGCTTGGAAAGCGACTTCCGGGGATATGACTGGAATCCTGCGAGGACGCGTCATCGCGAATCTCCCTTACACCGAGGACTTCAGTGGCTTCGAACTCGCCGACAAGCCGGGTGGATCGGTAGTTGGCCGTGCATTCGATTTTCCTCCTCTGCCGTGGATCGGTGCCCGCCTCAAGTGGGAAGTCATCGAGCACGAAGGAAATAAGGTTCTCTCCAAGACTCTCGACCGCGTTCTCTTCCAGCGATCCCTTTCCTTTATCGGACATCCTGACTTGAAGGATTACACGGTTCAGGCCGACGTCATGACTGACGGAAGTCGCCGCATCAAATCGGTAGTGGGCCTCATCAACCAGCGATACATCATTTCCCTCGTCGGAAATGCAAACATCCTCGAAGTCAGCTCTAACCACGAACGAGTGAAAGAGTCTGTTCCTTTTCGTATCTCCGCCAACAAGTGGTATACGCTGAAAACCCGTGTCGACACCAACGATGATGGTTCCGGAGTCGTCCGCGCCAAGGCGTGGGAAAAAGGCACCGATGAACCTGCCGAATGGACCATCGAAGTCGAGCACAAGAATGTTCACAAGAAGGGTTCGCCCGGCATCTTCGGATTTGCCCCGCAGAGCCAGAAGACAGTTTTCGTAGACAATATTTCCATCACCCCGAACAACTAAGTCGTTCGAGTAACGTAAATCATTCACCAATCGAATTTACCTCACCCAAGTCATGATCAAATCGATACTACACCTCCCCTGCCTCGCGATTGTTGCAGTCGCATTCGCAGCATGCTCCCAACCCGAGGCGGAAGCCCCGGCAGACAACGGTAAGGCTGAAGAAGCCAAGGCCGAAGAAAAGGCTCCGTCACCTGCACCTGAAGCAGTACCTGGCGGCGGCGAATGGCCGCAGTGGGGACGCGACGCTTCCAACAATATGATGTCTCCGGCAACAGGACTGCCCACCGATTTTACTTCCGGTGAGTTCAACGACGCCGGCGAAGCCGAAGGTGCCAAGCATCTCAAGTGGGTCGCTGAGATGGGATCTCAAGCTTACGGAACCGCTACAGTGAAAGACGGACGCGTTTTCATTGGGACGAACAACGAAGAGCCTCGTCTTGAGTCTGTTACAGGCGACAAGGGAATTATCATGTGCTTCGATGAGAAGACTGGTGAGTTTCTCTGGCAATTCTCCGTGCCAAAACTTGCTGCCGGAAAAGTCTCCGACTGGGAGTTTCTCGGCATTTGTTCTTCCGTCATCGTTGATGGAAAATACGGTTACGTCGTCACCAACCGTGGTGAAATCATCTGTCTCGATGTCTACGGCATGAGCGATGGCAACGACGGTCCTTTCCAGGATGAAGCCAAGTATGCTAATGGTGGTTTGGAAAAGCTCAACGAAGTCGAGCCAGCCGAACTCGACATGGGCAAGACCGCAGATATCGTCTGGGGATACGATATGCGTTCTGAGCTAGGTGTTTTCCCTCACAACGTGACCTCCAGTTCCGTTGTGATTTCTGACAAACACGTTTACGCCAGCACTTCGAACGGAGTGGACTGGTCGCATATCAATATCCCAGCTCCTTACAGCCCCTGCCTCATCGCTCTCGACAAAGAGACCGGTGAACTCGTTGCCGAAGAAGCCAGCGGAATTGGTGAAAACGTCATGCACTGTAACTGGTCGAGCCCAGCATATTCTGCAGATCTTGCAGGGAATCCAACCGTAGTGTTCGGCGCTGGGGATGGAGTCACCTACGGATTCCACGCTTCGGAGTTTGATGAGGAAGAAGACGGTGGTGAGGTTTTCCGTCTTTTTAAAGAAATCTGGAAAGTAGACTGCTGTCCGAAAGAGTATCGTGTCGATGAAAATGGTGAGGACATCAAGTATGCCACCTATCCTGGTCCTTCCGAGATTATCTCTTCCCCCGTGGTTTATGAGAACAAGGTATACTCCTGCATTGGGCAAGACCCTGAACACGGGGAAGGTGTTGGTTGCGTAACCTGCATAGATCCGAGCAAGGGAACAGGTGAGGATGCTATCGTCTGGCAGTTCAAAGAAATTGGACGCACGATCTCAACTCCCTCTATTGTCGACGGACTTGTCTACATCTCTGACTATTCCGGTCGCCTCTTCTGCCTCGATGCCGAGACAGGTGAAAAATACTGGGAGCACGACACTCTTTCGCACATTTGGGGATCGACACTCGTAGTTGATGGCAAGGTTCTCCTCGGAAATGAGGACGGTGAACTCGTCATTCTCAAGGCTGGGAAGGAATACGAGGAAATCAACACGGTTGGTTATCCTGCTCCGATCTACGCAACACCAATCGTTGCCAACGGAACTCTCTATGTGATGACCCAGACCCACCTCTACGCCTACGAAATGGGTGGGGACAAGGTCGCAGCGGTTCAGCAGTAATTGCAAAATCAACTCAAACCCCCGACGCGAATGAAAACCGCAATCATTGTCATTGTCTTTGTTGCCCTCGCGGTCCTTCACCAGGACGCATGGAACTGGGATAAAGCTGACCTCGTTTTCGGGTTTATTCCCGTCGGGCTCGCTTACCATGCCTGCTACTCGATCGCTGCCGCGGTCTTCTGGGCATGTGTCGTGAAATTCGCCTGGCCAACTCGATTGGAAGAGTGGGCTGACGGTGCTGACTGATGATACTCTTTAGCTGTGGAGCTCCGTTTACCGTTGCAAAAGTTCGGTGAACAGAATTCGCTGCTACCCACCCCTGTTGAGTCACTGACCTTACCTTATTGACTCGCTGACTAACCCTGTATGTGACTATGACCCCCATTTTTGCTGCTGCGGAAGCTGCTGAAGCGGTTTCGAAAACTCCGCTGATCGTTATCACCTGCTATCTTGGGCTGTTGCTCGGGCTTGCTTTATTTTCCGGAAAACTCTTCCGGGGAACTTCGAAAGACTACTTCGTTGCGAGTCACTCGATTGGGCCGTTCATGTTGCTGATGTCGGTCTTCGGAACGACAATGACAGCTTTCGCTCTCGTTGGTTCTACCGGGAAAGCGTTCCAAAAAGGAGTCGGGACCTACGGGTTGATGGCTTCGTCTTCCGGTTTGATCCACGCTGCCTGTTTCTTCCTTATTGGAATCAAAGTCTGGTCGATCGCAAAACGCCACGGCTACGTAACCCAGATTCAGTTCTTCCGGAATCGATTCGAATCGAATGGCCTCGGCTACCTGCTTTTCCCCTGTCTCGTACTTCTCGTGATTCCTTACCTCCTCATCGGGGTGATCGGATCCTACCGTGTCTTAGGCCCGACGACTGCAGGAATGTTCCCTGATCTCTTTCCGCAGGCAGGTCCGCTTGATGGATCGATTCCACCGTGGATCATTGGACTGGTGATCTGTGGGGTTGTTCTTGCTTACATTTTTGCAGGCGGCTCTCGGGCGGCAGCTTGGGCGAATACCTTCCAAACCCTCGTTTTCATGGCGATGGGAGTTCTCGCTTTTTACCTGATCTCCAAAGCTCTCGGCGGGGTTGCGGCGGCTTCCGAGCAGATCTATCCGGGGCATCTCGTGCGAACTCCTGACACCTTGGAGGTCGCGGCTAAGTCGGGGGCCTTTGAAAGAGAAATCGGTATTCCGCCGATTCAGTTTCTGACTTACATGTTCATTCCCCTGTCTGTAGGGATGTTCCCGCACCTGTTCCAGCATTGGTTGACGGCAAAGAGTGCGAAGAGTTTTCGACTGACTGTGATCGCTCACCCGATCTGCATCATGGTGGTATGGGTGCCCTGTGTTCTCATCGGGCTCTGGGCTACTGGCGTTTTCAACGCGCCTCCTGCGGCGGAGTGGCCCAAGCCAGTCGTGAGTATCATGGGAAGTGCTGATGATGCCGGTGTCGGAAAAGTACTTAGTGTGGTCGTGAAATTCCTGATTCAAAACCCTCTGATCGCGGGGATGGTAACGGCGGGGATTCTCGCAGCGATCATGTCCTCGCTGGATTCGCAGTTTCTCTGCCTTGGCACGATCTTCACGAACGACATCGTTCTTCACAACAAGCCGAAGGACAAATACACCGACAAGCAGATCGTTCTGATCGCCCGTTCTTTCGTGATCGCAATTGTGCTTCTGACTTACATTCTGTCTCTCGTGTTGAAGAACGTGCAGAACGTATTTGACCTCGCGGTCTGGAGCTTCTCGGGCTTTGCCGCGTTGACCTCCCTCGTCTTCACCGCACTCTACTGGAAAGGCGCGACGAAGGCTGGTGCCTACGCCTGTATTATCGCAGTCGCCGCGAGTTGGTTCTACTTTTTCGCGAAAGCCGGATGGGGTGGGGAGTACACCGTATTCTCCAGTGCAGAGCGCTCTGATGATGGAATCATGCCCGTAGCGATCTGTTTTGCTCTCGGACTCGTAAGTATGGTTGTGGTTTCTCTAATCACCAAGAAACCATCCGAAAAAACCATCAAAAAATTCTTTCCGTAAAAATATCTACTTCAAAATGACCGCCGACGAAGCAAAATCACAACTCGACGAACGCGTCCGCGAAATGATGGCGTGGCACTTCTCTGAAGAAACTGGCTGCCCCTTCTGGCTCGACTGGAAAGCTGAGGCTGGATGGGATCCTCGCGAAGAGGTGAAGTCTGCCGACGACATAGTGAAGTTTCCTCACTTCCAGGATGAGTGGCTCCGCGATGAAAAGAACGAGCGCTTTGTTCCAAACGCCTACAAGGGCCGTCCATTCAATGTTTTTGAAACCGGGGGCACAACCGGACTGCCGAAGCAGCGCGTTGGCTGGGAGGACTACAAGCACGATTACGAGCAGTTTTCTGACCAACTCAGCGATGAGTATTTTCCCAAAGGTGGGAACTGGATCATGGTGGGACCAACTGGCCCTCGCCGTCTCCGACTTGCCGTTGAGCACCTTGCGAATCACCGTGGAGGCAGCTGCTACCACGTTGACCTGGATCCCCGTTGGGTGAAAAAGCTGATTGGGCGCAAGGAGCTGGATCAGGTGGAACGTTACCAGGCCCACGTTATGTCGCAGGCCGTTGAGATCATCAAACATCGAGACATTTCCTGTATTTTCACGACTCCACGTCTTCTCGCTTCAATTGGTGAGCGCATCTCGATTGCCGATCATGGAATCAAAGGGTGTTTTTGTGGGGGAACCTCAATGACTCCTGAGTACGTGCGTTTCCTTCAGGAGGAAGTGCTCGAGAACAAGGCTCAGTTTGTTCCTACCTACGGAAATACTCTCATGGGGCTCGCAGTCTCGATTCCGAAAGAGCTTCCGCAGAATGACTACAGTGTGACCTACTACGCTCCCCAGCCGCGTGCCGTTCTTCGCATCGTAGATGCGGAAAAAACGGAAATCACCAAGGACTACGGTGAGTACGGCCGAGTTGAGCTGACAACTTTGTCGCATGAGTTTTTCATGCCTCGTTTCCTCGAGCGCGATGAGGCAATTCGTCGTCATCCTCATGAGAAGTATCCGTGGGACGGAGTCGGTGATGTTCGCCCCTTTGGTGCGCTGACGAAAAAGGTGATCGAGGGAGTTTATTAATCGTAACCTTACGAAAATTATGAGCGCACCACACATTCCCATTCTTCGGCAAGGCAAGGCTTACAAAAGCCTTGATGTGCAAACCGTAAACAAGTTGGGATCGGAAGATCCTGCCGCTGAAATCAGCTTCGCTTGTGCGGATATGATTAAGTATGATCTCCACAAAATGGGGGATGCTCGTGAGGCTTTGAAAAAGTTCTCGTGTCAGGAACTCATAGAAATCACGAAGAAGGCTGGCGAGATTTTTCTCAGCGACGATCTTCCGATCGGAGTCGATGGCGAAGTTCAGTCTCCCGAGGACTACGTGCTCTCTCTCGCCGCCACAAGCGGTCTGCCTCATGCGCTGATTCGCATGAACATGAATCGTCTCGGAGGTATCTTCGGGCAGATTGATGACATCTTCCAGGGGTTGAGCCGTGGACTCGATTGGGGCGTTCTCGACAAAGGCTACGGGGAGCAGGGCGGGGCACCCGTAAGCTTTTCCGCGACGACGAACGAGCTTGCGGTCATTCTGCCAAGTAACTCCCCGGCGGTGAATGCGCTCTGGATTCCTGCCGTTGCGATGAAGGTTCCAGTGCTGCTAAAGCCCGGACGCGAAGAGCCATGGACGCCGTGGCGCATCATCCAGGCATTCATCAAAGCCGGTTGCCCGGCGGAAGCGTTCAACCTTTACCCGACGCAACACGATGGGTCGGCCGCGATCATTCGACGCGCCGGACGCGTCATGCTTTTCGGTGACGACTCTACGGTTAAGCAGTACGAGAATGACGAGCGCATCGAAGTTCACGGAACGGGATACTCCAAGTTCGTGATCGGCGAAGACGAGATTGAGAACTGGGAGCAGTATGTAGACTCTATGGTCGAATCCGTAACCGCTAACTCGGGACGGAGCTGTATCTGCACTTCCACAATCGTCGTTCCCAAGTACGGAGACGAAATTGCTCACGCTGTCGCGAAACGGGTAGCCGAAATCAAGCCGCTCGCGCAGGACGATCCTGATGCAAAGCTTTCGGGATTCGCCAACCCGAAGTTTGCCGAGTGGATCAATGAGGCTGTCGAAGAAGGTCTGGAATCAGATGGCTGCACGGATGTGACCGCGGAGTATCGCGAAGGCGAGCGCTTTCACGAGCGGGATGGAATGAACTACCTCCAGCCAACGATCATTCGTTGTGACTCTATCGATGAGCCCCTCGCTCTCCGGGAATTCCTCTTCCCCTTCGCCAGCGTCGTTGAATGCCCACAGTCCGAGGTTCTCGACAAAGTGGGATATTCTCTCGTGATGACTGCGGTAACAAAGGATGTGGAGTGGATCAATCAGCTTTTTGACTGCCCCGAAATCGAGCGCCTGAATATTGGTAACGTTCCGACCAATCGCATCAGTTGGAATCAGCCTCACGAGGGTAACCTTTTCGAATTCCTGTATACACGCCGTTCCTTCGCATTTGCGGAGTCGGCGTGATCGGCTAGGTTCTCCACCAACTTTATGTCTGCCGATCCTCTTTCTATCGAGGCGCTTTGCGCCGGTTTGGACATTCCTGACTGGGTGAAGCGGTTCGACCACATCCCTGGCGGTAAAGTGTTATTTGGCTGGGGGACAATCGACCAGTTGGGGGAAGAAGCTGCAGCGCTTGGAGCGAGCAATGCGCTGCTCGTCACTGATCCGGGACTGGCAAAAACCGTGTGGGTCGAACGTGCTGTTCAATCCTTGCTTCACGAGGTAGGGTCAGTCGTTGTTTTCGATCAGGTTCATGAAAATCCGACAACAGATGATGTTGATCTCTGTGTAGAGGTTGCTTCGAAAGAGGAAATCGATCTCATTATCGGTCTCGGCGGTGGATCCAGTATGGATACGGCCAAGGGTGCCAACTTCATTCTCACGAACGGTGGCACGATGCATGACTACTGGGGCGTGAATAAAGCGACTCAGCCGATGCTTCCGTTTATTGCCGTTCCGACCACTTCGGGAACCGGCAGCGAGTGTCAGAGTTTCGCGCTGATTGGTGATGCCAAGAGTCATGCCAAAATGGCATGCGGCGATAAAAAGGCGGCAGCTGCTGTTGCCATTCTCGACTCGGAGCTCACTGTCACGATGCCGAGTGCAGTGACTGCCCACACGGGGATCGATGCGATTGCTCATGCTCTGGAAACTGCTGTCTGCAACAAGCGTAGCGACATTTCATCGGCCTATTCCCGAGCTGCCTGGCAGCTTTTGGAGCAGGGGTTGGAGCGAGTCATTACTGACCCCGAGAATAAAGAGGCTCGCGCTAGAATGCAGCTGGGCGCTGCCTTTGCCGGGATTGCGATTGAAAATTCCATGCTGGGGATAGCCCACTCTTGCGCCAATCCGCTCACGGCCCATTTCGGCTTAGTCCATGGTCAGGCTGTGGGGACAATGCTGCCGCAGGTTATCGAATTTAATAGTCAGGATCCTGATATTGCGGCAATCTATCAGAAACTTCACGAAGGGGATCTCGTCGCCCGTGTTCGCGATTTGCTTGCTGCGTCGGAGATGGATCTCTCTCTTTCTGATTTGAATGTGGATGATTCGATGATTCCCCAGCTCGCAGCTGAAGCGGCCGAGCAGTGGACCGCACAATTTAATCCCGTTCCTGTCGACGCAGAATCGCTGGAGAAGGTCTACCGTGCCGCGGCCTGATTGAGGCAGGTCCAGAAGGCGAATGCGGGGCTGTTGTCGAATAACTCGAGGTGATCGTTGTAGTTCGGAAATTGAATTTCGAAACGGTCCAGATCCGGGAAGAAATGAATGCTGGATCCTCTGTCGAAGCCCGCATTGAGTTACTGCAGGCCGAACTCGAGTTGGAGCGTGCGAAAAAAACAGTTGATGGGGAGTAAGTGGCCCAGTAATCCTGCCTATGGCTTGGCGATTCCACCTATTGGCGGGAGGATGCTCATGATCAAGTCGTGGATCTTGAGTATCTCTTTTAATGTTTCAAAAAACTCGGTCACACTCTAGACGCTTTGTTAGTGGGACTTAACGACACCGTCGAGCTGATCGAGGTATTTATTCAGATCAAGCGAAAGCTCTTCCATTTGGCGTTGCGCGTGGGCGCAAGCCGAATTCACTCTGCTGCCGCCTCCGGTCGGGCTATACGTTCTCCCTGCGTCCGTAGCTTGAGATCATGTCGCTCACGGAGCGATACTTCAACCCTAATAAGAACCCTGCCAGACTAACATACTCAATGGGCCAGTTCGGGTGACTCGACCAAGAGATCACTCGCGAGTTATCGGTTTTATATAAAATAAATAAAAATTATAAAAAATAATCAAGAAGTGTGAAATGTATTTCAGCCATTCTCTTGTTGCAGGATGCCTTCCCGCTTGATCCCCGACGCAATCGCCGCTAGCGATTACCCATGTTCTACCTTGGAATTGACAGTGGCACGCAGAGCACGAAATCCATCGTTCTCGATCTGGAATCTGGCGAAGTAATCGCTCAGTCCAGTCAGGCCTACGATCTGATCGACGGATTGCCGGCTGGGCATCTCGAGCAACACCCCTCTGACTGGATTGATGCGGTTGAAAGCACGATTGCTGGTTGTCTTTCCCAGCTCGGTGATCGCAAATCGGAGCTTCGCGGCATCGGCGTGAGCGGACAGCAACACGGTCTCGTTGTTCTGGATCAAAATGACGAAGTCGTCCGCCCCGCAAAACTCTGGTGCGATACTTCGACTGTCGACCAGTGCAATCAATACGAGGCTCAGTTTGGCGGCGTATCAGGCCTGATCGAGAAAGCCGGAAACGCGATGCTGCCGGGCTACACAATTCCCAAACTGCTCTGGCTGAAGCAGAACGAACCGGACAATTTTGTGAAAACGAAAACCATCCTGCTTCCGCACGATTACATCAATTTCCGCCTTTCAGGAACAAAGCGCATGGAATACGGCGACGCATCCGGCATGGGAATTCTCAATGTCCGCAGCCGCGAGTGGGAAATGGACCTCGTCGACTTCGTCGATCCACGCGTGCGCGGTATGCTCCCCCCATTAGGATCATCGAATGCGATCCATGGAACCTTACTTCCTGCCCTTGCGGAAAGATGGGGCGTTTCCTCTGAAGTTATCGTTAGTTCCGGCGGTGGCGACAACATGATGGGCGCAATCGGCACAGGCAACATCGTTGATGGCACCATCACCGCGAGCTTTGGCACATCCGGAACCCTTTACGGCTGCGCCGAAAAACCTATCATCGATCCGAATGGAGAGATCGCGGCATTCTGCGACAGCACCGATCGATGGCTCCCTCTCGCCTGCACGATGAATGTCACCGTCGTCACCGAGCAGGTCCGTTCCTGGTTTGGCTGGGACCTCGCCGAGCTGGAAAAACAAGTCGCTTCCGTCCCCGCCGGAGCTGACGGTGTTTCTTTTCTTCCCTATTTAAACGGAGAGCGTACTCCCAACCTTCCCAACGGCACTGGGGTTCTTCATGGACTGGGCGGAAGCAGCGCCAGCCCCGCACATCTCGCCCGCGCCGCGATGGAGGGCGCGACGCTCGGCCTTGCCTACGGCCTTCTTCGTTTCGATGCGCTCGGTCTCACACCGAGCGAGATCCGGCTCACCGGCGGGGGAAGCCAAAGCGCGATCTGGCGCCAAATTTCTGCCGACGTTTTCGGCGTTCCTGTCGTTGGACTTGCTACCGCAGAAGGAGCCAGCCTCGGCGGCGCGATCCAGGCCGCACACGCCGATGGGCAGGGGAGTTACGAAGAACTTTGTGGTCGTCTCGTTTCACTCGATGACTCGACACGCTGCCAACCGAATGCGGAAGCCGCAGAACTCTATCGCGACAAGCTGGATCGCCAGATCAAACTGACCACGGTTTTGAAAGACGCCGATTTGCTGTAAAAAAACAGAGACAGCTTTGACCACGAGTGAAAAAGAATGGAAAACGAATGATCACGAACGCAGCCAATCCATTCGTGAATATTCTTTTCCATTCGCGGGAGCGAAGCGAATTCGTGGTTCTTCTGTGGTCTTGAGTCCAATCCCATGGAAAAAAGCAATGAGATAGCCCCACCGCCTGACCGGGCGATTCCGATATCTGCCAAGTCCCACCGTATTGGCTGGGCCGCGGCGACCTTGATTCGGCTTTTCTCCTGCACCTACCGCTGGCGAATCGAAGACCCTGACAATCTCTCGGCCGACCCTCCCGGTCACCCCATGATCTGGGCCTTCTGGCACAATCGCATTTTCGTGGTGCCGGTGATGTATCGGAAATTTCTGAAAACGCGAAGCGGAGCCGTTCTCTCCAGTGCAAGCAAAGACGGCGAGATCATCGCAGCGACCGTCTCCCGGTTTGGTTGTCATTCTGTCAGGGGATCCTCATCCCGACGTGGAACGGCGGCGCTCCGCGGACTGATCGAGTGGATCCAGGCGGGCTACGACGTTGCGGTTGTTCCAGACGGCCCTCGCGGCCCGCGTTACAAGCTTGGCCCCGGCGTCGTCAGGCTCGCCCAGACCACAAATGCGAAGATCCTGCCGATCCGCGTTGAATACGGATCGTTCTGGGCTTTTCGGAGTTGGGACAAGTTCCGTTTGCCGAAACCCTTTACCCGCGTCACGATCACTTTTGAACCCCTCATCGATGTAGCCGAAAATCTCGACGAAGAAGCCTTCGAGTTCGAACGGCAACGCATCGAAAATGCCCTGAATCCGCACAATGAAACTGATTGAAGGAAAGCTCATCGCCGAAGCTGTTTACGCCGAGTGCGCCAGCGAATTTGCAGAACTCAACGCCGCCGGCAACACCCCCGGACTCGCCGTCGTCCTTGTTGGAGACGATCCTGCCTCGCGCGCCTACGTCGGATCCAAGGAACGCAAGTGTCAGGAGCTCGGAATGCATTCCGTGAAAATCGAGAAGCCTGCTGACATCTCGCAGGACGAGCTTCATGCCGTCATTGAGGAACTAAACGCCGACGATGCGATTCACGGCATTCTTGTCCAGCTCCCCCTCCCGGACGGACTCGATGAAGACGAAGTCATTCTCTGCATCGATCCCGCGAAGGATGTCGACGGCTTGCACCCTGTGAATCTGGGCAAGCTCGCGATGGAAGACCCAACCGGCTTTGCTCCCTGCACTCCTTCCGGTTGTCAGCGAATGCTGGTCGAAAGCGGCATCGAAACGAGCGGAAAAAGCGTCGTCATCGTCGGGCGAAGTCTCCTCGTTGGGAAAAGCCTCGCCCTTCTCATGATGGGGAAAGGCGAAGGAGCCAACGCCACCGTGACCGTTGCACACTCCCGGACCAGAGACCTCGCCGCCGTAACTCGCGAGGCCGACATTCTTGTCGCTGCGATTGGGATTCCCAGATTCATTGGCCCCGAACATGTCAAAGAGGGAGCCGTCGTGATTGATGTCGGCATCAACCGCATCGACGACCCCACCGCAAAACGTGGCACTCGTCTCGTCGGCGATGTCGATTTCGATGCCGTTGCGGAAAAGTGCGAAGCGATCACACCCGTGCCTGGCGGGGTGGGGCGGATGACCATTGCGATGCTGATGGCGAATACGATTCGGGCTTGTCGGCTGCGCGCGGATCGCTCGTAGTCTTACTCCCTGAGAAGCGTGGAAGTAAGAAGAGTAAAGTAGGATTAAGAACTTTGGCCCAACCCTATCAACCCCTCGACCTAGACCTGTTGAATCCGAATGGACGTCCTCTTTGATATCGCCGACCTGAAACGGGTTCCAGGACCGCTGCATCTTGCGATTGGTGTCTTTGACGGTCTCCACATCGGGCATCAGGCTGTCATCAACGAGGCCAAAACGTCCGCTGCCGAAAATGGAGGGACGCCCGTTGTGGTAACTTTTGACCCTCATCCAGTCGAAGTCCTTTCTCCCCGCAACACACCACGGTTATTGACTGCCCCAGTTCACAAGATCCGGCTGTTGCACCAGAAGTTCGGAATCTCTCACGTGCTTGTCATTGCTTTCCACGAAGAATTTGCCGCCCTAACCGGCGAAGAATTTGTCGAGGCGCTTGTAGCCGCCGCACCGGACAGTGGTATCGAGAAGATCTGCGTAGGTGAAAACTGGGAGTTTGGAAAACGGAGGTCAGGGAATCTGGCACTCTTGCAGGATCTCGGGGAAAAACTCGGATTCACTGTCAACGGAATCGAAACAGTGGAGGTCAACGGACTCCGAGTCAGCAGCACTCGCATTCGTGAAGCCATCAGCTCCGGAGATTTTGCGATCGCGAAGAAGTTGCTCGGACGAGACTACACTGTTGTAGGAACGGTGATTGAAGGAAAGAAAAATGGACGCACAATTGGGTTTCCCACCGCAAACATTGATCCTCATCGTGAGCAGTTACCTCCGACCGGAGTCTATGCTGTCACTGCAACAGGTGCCGGGGACGGATGGAACGGCGTCGCCAATCTCGGCTATCGACCGACCGTAGAAGAAGAGAAAATGCGCCGCCTCCTCGAAGTGAACCTATTCGGCCTCAATTTTGAAATCTACGGCGAAGAGTTGGAAATCCAGTTCGTGAAATTTCTCCGGCCGGAAATGAAATTCGACGGGATGAAAGAGTTGAAAGCCCAGATTTCCAAGGATGTTGAATCGGCGCGCGCCGTTTGGGCATGAAAAAAGCAGATTCCCGAAGGAATCCGCTTTTTCAAAATTCGTTTAGTTATCTGCCTTACTGAGCAGGAACCATTCCTCCCATAGCACCTGCTGCAACGAGAATTCCTACGCCGACAAGGTAAGCGATAAGAGCGAAAACGAACTTCATTCCGAGGCTTTTGTGGCCGTTCATGAAGCACCAGATCGGAGCGAGAATTCCGATAAAGATGGAAAGAACTCCCCAGAGAGTGTCGCCGGACTTGAACTGCTTGATAAGAGTCATGATCCAGAAGACAAGAATTGCGATACCGCCAGCGAAGCATAGAATTGAGCCGAGAATAGCCATAATATGATTTTGTAGTTTTGTTACAGTTAGTTTTTTTGGTTCCAATAGTGGATGAAGACGAATCTCCGCGATCGAGCGAGATTTTACTCCGTTTGTATTGGTGTATCGCAAATCGCGTTATGAGTCAATTCTCGAAATGTTTTCTCCCCTCTGCCAGAACTAAGATAGAATCTGATTCACAATGTGTTGCCTGAGAGTAGGGATGCTTTTTCCATATTCTGCGGACTGAAAATCCACAGCAGCTCTGGGGGGTGGTCGAGTGGTAAATCGTGTGATACCGTCTCCCTTTCCGATTTGAGTTTTCGTTTTTCCAGACTCGTTCGTATTGGTTATCTCGCGTTCATCGCGGGGGCAGTTTTCGCGCTTCCGTCGGTTCTGGTTGCTCAGCTTTCTCCTTTCCCCGAAGTCGGGTTGCAGCAGAGTGGAGGGCAGGAGGTTCCTGAAATTCTTCCACCCGATCTGTTTGAACCGGTTATCAAGCCCCGCCAGACAAGCGCGGATCGGATCGTTCGTCTTTTCAATCGTGACCTTCGTGACCTGGAAGAAGCTCAGGCCGATATTTTGCGGCAATGGGAAGAGTTGCCGAAGATAACTCGCGAGACGCAGCGCACGACAGGGTTCGGATACTACTCGGGAAATAAAAAAGCCCCATCCAAGTGGATCCAGATCGATATGGGAGAAAGTGTGTCTCCCGATGCAGTTGCGCTCTTTCCTGTGACGGCGCAGATCGATGGCGAGACAATCTATGGTTACGGGTTTCCCCCGGGCTTTCGTGTCGATATTTCCAATGATCCCAATTTCGAGAAGTTTGAGACGATGGTCGAGGGGCGTGTCGAGACTACTCAGGGTGCGCGTCGTTGGCCTTTCCTTCGCGAGGTGGAAGGTTTTTCGGGTCGCTACATCCGGGTAAGCACGGTCGGTAGATTATGGCGATCGCCGACGGGGCAGGAGGTTTTTGCTCTCAGTGAAGTCATGATTCTGAAGAACGGACACAACGTCGCTGTGGGAAAACAGGTGACCGCGTTTGACACCTACGAATACTCTAATCAGTGGTCGATCAAGTTCGTGACCGACGGAATTACGACGCTGGGTATTCCGCAGGGTGGTGAAGAAAGTCCGGGACTCGGATTTCGGGCAAGTTCAGGCGATGCAACCCGAACCAGCTGGGTACAAGTCGACCTGGGCGAAGCAATGGCAATTGATGAAGTGCAGATCATCCTCGCTGACAATCCCAGCACTGTTCCAGATCCGACGGTGCGTTTTCCCTATCCCATGCGTGTCGAAGTCTCCGAATTTCCGGATGGGAGAAAGGCTGAGTTGATCGGACGATTCAATCCCTCTCAGATTTCCATGATCGGAGCGAATCCGCTGATCATCCCCATCGAAGACGCCTATGGTCGCTATGTGAGGGTGACTGTGACAGGGCCGCAGAAGCCCGAACGTATCAACTTTGATCTCGCGGAATTGGTTGTCTATTCCGGCACCCGCAATGTGGCCGACGGACAGCCAATTATGGCACCGCATGCGGTGACTTCGGGAAATTGGAAACCCAGCTACCTCGTCGATAATTTTACGAGCCGTCGAAACTTGCTTTCCTATGGCGAGTGGCTTTCAAACCTTGACAAGCGAAGTAATCTCGTTCGTCGGTGGCTGGAAAAAGAGGAACTGCGGCTTCAGCTCGTGGATCGTACGCTGAATCAGGGGATTACCGCGGTGGGAACAGGCGTAGCGGGAATTCTCGGTTTTGCGCTTTTTGTTCTGTCCCGGGGACGCATTCGTCGCAGAAAGGATCTTGAGGCGTTACGTCAGCGGATCGCGAGCGATCTGCACGATGATATTGGAAGTAACTTGAGCAGTATTGCTCTGCTTGCTGAGCTGGGAAAAACCGAGGTCGAAGAACCGGATCTCGTCATTGAGGAATTGACCGACATCAAAAAGACAGCTGACAAGACGATCGAGTCGATGCGCGACATTGTCTGGCTGATTCGTCCGGGAGAAGAAACCTGGGCACAGATGCTGACGCGATTTCGGGAAACAGCAGCGAAGCTTCTCCGTGCGCACGATTACACCTTTAATGTTACAGGTAGCTCCAGTGATGTGCGACTCCCTCTGGAGTTCAAGCGCGACCTCTTCCTCATTTACAAAGAGTCCCTCAATAATATCGTCCGGCACGCCGAAGCGGAAAAAGTCAGCATCGAGATCGATTGTCGACGGAATCGTCTCGAGGTAACGATCGAAGATGACGGAATTGGTTTCAATAATCTCGATCATGAGTTCCGGGAAGGGAACGGGCTGCGTAACCTGAGAATGAGGGCACAGGCGATTGGTGCGAACCTCAAAGTGCGCAGTGCTCTCACGGAGGGGACGAGAATTCACCTATCCGTACCGATGCCGTGAATCCGTCCTACCTGAAAACGGCACGAAATTTCGGATGCAAAACCCGTTTGCCACGCCAAGTTAAAGAACTACTGCAAGGAACATGAGTGACGAAAAAGATTCCGAATCCGAAGACAATAAACCCAAAACACCCAGCCGCGTCTGGGTCGTTGAGGACAACACGACTCTTGCAACAACCGTTGCGCGGGTTCTTGATCGGCAAAAGGACATGAAATGTGTCCACAAATTTGAACGTTGCGAGGAGGCGATCGAAGCCCTGGTTGCAGGAGAGCGTCCCGATGTGATGCTTTTTGACATCGGACTTCCCGGGATGAGCGGAATCGAAGGCATTCGCCGGATCAAGACGGCTCTTCCTGAGATCGAGATTCTTGTTTTCTCCGTCTTCGACGACAACGAAAAGGTTTTCAACGCAATCTGCGCAGGGGCTTCCGGCTACTTGCTTAAGACTTCCAGCATGGGGGAGATTCCAGATGCGATTCGCGAAATTCTTGGCGGGGGAGCTCCCATTAATGCGCTCATAGCCCGTCGGGTTCTCGACATGTTCAGCGATCTAGCTCCGCAGAGTCGCGACTATGGTCTGACGGATCGCGAAAAGGAGGTGCTGGAACAAATGGTGGAAGGTCTCACCAAGAAGGAGATTGCAGACCAACTGGACCTCAGTTTTCACACCGTCGACAAGCACATCCGGGGAATCTATTCCAAGCTTCACGTCAATACGATGACCGGCGCTGTCGCCAAGGCCCTCAAGGAAGGCTTACTTCCTAAAGGTTGACTTGGTCGGTCAAAGATCAAGGGAACGAGAGTTATGAGGCTGCAACGAACGCAGTTTCACATTTAGGGCTCTCCGCCGAAGAACAGGCGATTTGCACTCAATCGCAAATTGCGTGAGCGAATTATCCTCGACTGAGGTTCGAAATTCTCTGATCTTATTGGCCATGAAGTTCTTTCTTCAGGCATCCATCCTTTCTCTCCTTGGCCTGCTCTCGCAGCCCGCCTTCGGCGAGCAGTTCCGGACATGGACGAGCACAGATGGGAAGAAGTTGAGCGCCTGTCTGATCCACGCGGATTCGACGAACGCCATTTTTAAAATGAAGGGTGGCCGTGAGGCGAAGGTGCCTTTGACTCGTCTCGTCGAAGCCGATCAAAAACTGATCGCGGCAAAGCTTAAGGCGGGTAAGGCTTTCGAGATAGAGGCGATGCCAGGAGCGACTCAGGCTCCGCGCGAACTCGATGTCAGCGGTGGGCCGCGCGTTTTTACGACACCGCATTTCCAATTTGAAACGGATCAGGATGTCTTGCGTGGATTCATTGCGGAAGCGGCTCGAGTCTACGAAGGGACCTACTACGCACTGAATGGTCTGCCGCTGGGACTTAAATTTTCTCCTGCGGAGGGACAGGCCCATTTTCGGGGCCGATTTATGAATGATTCGGTCTTTGATCAAATTGCCAATTCGAAAATGCAGTCGTTGCCTGGGCAGAAAGTCGTGGGCTTGTATCTCACGAAAGAAAAGCAACTGCTCGTGCCCTATTCCTCGCTAGGTGCCGTTCGTCGTGGAGATCGACTTTCTCTTCGTAAATCGAGCGATACGACAACACTCATTCATGAAATCGTTCACCAGATCATGCACGAGTGGTTGCCGGTCATTCCGACTTGGTTTTCGGAGGGGATGGCCGAATACATTTCTGCGGTGCCGTATCAGAATGGGCGTTTCGATTTTTCCAAGGCAGAGAGCGGTTTGCTCCATCGACTCGAGAAAGACTATGGTGCGAAAGGGCAGGTGACTTCGGTGATTCCACCTTCTTCGTATTTTGAAAAATACCTGTCCCCGCCGCAAAGAAAGAATCCGAAGCCGGTTGAAGATCCTAACGGAGAAACCAAATCTCTGCCTGCCAGCTCGGCAGGTCGTCAAGCCGGTCCGGATGGATGGACTGGAAGCGTGAAGGAATATCGGGACGCGATGCTCACAGTATATTTTTTCATGCATCTCTACGACCAGAGGAACGCGGGAGCGCCTGTGGGTGCTTACCTTCGGATGGTTGATTCCTCGATGGACGACACCGAGAAAGTGCGGGATCTGCTGAAGACTTTTCAGAAAGAGGTGGAGGTCTATAACGCAGGGGTTGATCGCTTCAACGCCGCTCTGACGAAATACCGAGTTGAAGTTGCCGCTTATAACGATCGGGTTACGAAATACAATGAACAGGGAGAAGCAGGCGTTCCTGAAAAAGA
>Ga0181573_10000698_pt1 | contig 34773 bp, 26 predicted proteins | sample 101ome_25_FD_148643 | JGI IMG/M metagenome (GOLD analysis project Ga0181573, IMG submission 148643) | Coastal salt marsh microbial communities from the Groves Creek Marsh, Skidaway Island, Georgia - 101409BT metaG (spades assembly) | ecosystem: Environmental > Aquatic > Marine > Intertidal zone...
TCTTCGACGAGCTCACCGTCGGTGACGTGTCCCCCGGTGGCCGCTTCGACCCCCTCGGCCTCGCCGAGTCCGGTGACCTCGAGGAGCTCAAGATCAAGGAGCTCAAGCACTGCCGCCTCTCCATGTTCGCGTGGCTCGGCTGCATCTTCCAGGGTCTCGCCACCCAGGAGGGCCCCATCGCCAACTGGCAGGCGCACGTCGCGGACCCCGTCCACGCCAACGTGCTCACCAACGCCGCCTCCGGCTTCGGCTTCTACTAAATTCCCTGCCCCCCATCGGGTCTGAGAGTTTTGTAGGTTGGGTATGTTGTACCAGTTGTAGCTAGCTGAGTGACTTTGTAGTTAGTGGTTAGCAGCACGCAAGAAACGCCCCGTTTCCTTCCGGTCGCCACCGCCGGGTCCTCCCAGACTGGTTTCCCGTGCCGCGGATTTTGTATCGGGACCAGATAGACCCTCGTTTCGCCGTTCGGTGGACCAGATAGACCCTCGTTTCGCCGTTCACCGAACCCAAATTTGCGAAAAAGCCAGACCCGGCTCCACTGATCGATCGACGGGTGCGCGAAAAATAATTTGTGTAACCTCCGCTGCTCAGGCCGCGGGAGGTCGACCGTATGGAGCGCCAGTCAGAATCGATGCGTTTTTCGCGCAGCTTCGCCCCCGCGGGCGCCACTCGCGACGATGCGCGTCTCCCGCGACGACGAGCGGTGGACCGCGGTCCCGTTGCTCGCTTCGGATGACGGCGCGGCGGCGTCGCGGCGCCACGCCCGCGGTCGCACCGGGCGATGGGTCGCGGCGGGCGCGGCGGTGGGCGCGATAGCGCTCGTGCTCGTCGCGGCGCTCGCGCTCACCGATCCCGCGCGGCGTCGCGGGGGCGCCGCGAGCGACGCAGCGCCCGCGCGGCGTAGCGCGACTCGCGCGAACGCGGCGCACGCCGCGACGCTGGGACGAACGTCGTCGTCAGACGCGAACGATGATGGACGCGCGGGGTATCTCGCCGCGCGTCGCCGCGCGTCGCCGCCGCGCGATGCGCCGCTCGCCGCCGCGCGCGTCGTCCCCGGCGCGCCGCGCGTGGGCGATGCGAACGAGATGGTGACGCTCGTAGACCTCGACGACCTCGACGAGGAGACCGGCGAGAAGAGCGAGGCGCAACGGGGATGGAGAAAGGGCGACGAACGGTGGCTCAAGCCGTCCACCATCGAGGCGCACGTCCACGCCGCCGACGACGAGCTCACCAACGAGTTCCTCGACGAGCTCCCGACGCGCGTCCCGGCGCACGCCATCGCCGAGGTGAAGTGGGCCAAGTTTCACGAAGCGACGGACAGGGTGCTGCCGCCCGCGGACGTCGGATCGTACGCGGGGGAGGAGATCGACTGGACGGTGGTGCGGGAGAAGAAGGCGGCGGCGGCGGGCGCGGCGGAGAGTCCCGCCAAGCGGAACGAGCGCATTCGCCTCATCGTCGAAAACGAGCGACTGGCGGAGCGCGCGCGAATGGACGCCGCGTACGGGAGCGAAGCGCCGAGCGGGTCGTTCATCTTGGCGCCCATATGCCTCGCGGTGGTGTCCTCAGTTGTGGTCATCGCGGTGCTGCTGGTGCGAAACCGCGGCGACGATGGAAGGGGGCGCGTGTACGACGGCCGCGAAGAAGGCGCGATCGATCGCGAAAAAGGTTCAAGTCGCGAAGGGGAGATGGGCAAAGACGATCGGCTTCTTCGGGGATCCGAAGGGGATTCGCGCCGTTCGGGTGGTTCAGAGACGGACGTGCTCGAGGGCGCGAGCGACCGGGCGAGCGACGCGGAGAGGGGCGAGGGTGCGCGTGACGAAAGGGGCGCCGTCACGCACGGAGGTGGGGGCGGCGAAACCAACAACCGTCGTTCGATGGACGGCGCCGAGTCATCCTCCGTCGCGGATTCGCACTCCTTCGCCGACGATTCGCGCTCGTACGGGTTGTCCAACTTTCCATCCTACGGCGCGACGCGATCGTCGGCGGCTAACCTGCGGGGCATGATGAGCGCGGGATTCGGCTCGAGGAACACCGCGATGGACCGGCTCATCGACGACAGCAGGAGCGACGTCGCGCCGTCCGAGGCGCCCAGCACGGTGTTCGAGATCAACCCGCCGCGGTGGATGGCGAGGATGTTCGGCGCGAGGGAATCCGGCAACACGGTCACCGCGGGCGCACCCGAGGAGGGCAACACCGTCGACGCCCGCGGTAACTCCAGCCGCGGCGAGTCGGTGTTCAGCGCCGCGGACTTTTCCGACGCGGAGGCGTACGCAAACGCCATGCGCCACGGGACGAAGAGTTACCCTTACCCGCGCGGGAAACAGATCGTGCCCGGTCAGACGCCCGGTCGTCCTCGGTCATCCTCGAACGCGGTGGCGGTGGCGACGAGCGCGCACGCGAGCGCGTTCGCCGCGCCGCCGCCGCCGCATCTCCAGTCGAGGTCCGCGGGCGGCGGCGGCGGGGCGGCGGCGGCGGGGGGAGGGAAACCGCCGAGGACGCCGTTTGGCGCCGGCCACGCGATGGCGGGCGCGGGTCGGCCGGTGCCCCCGGATCGACCGCCGCGGATCGTCAAGTCGACGACGCGGTTCTTGTGACGAGTCGGTGCGCGCGACGCGTTCGGTCTTAAGTTTTAGCGGTTGTAAAGAGGCGTTCGTGAAGAGGCGGTTGCGAAGCGCTCTGAAACGCACTGAAACTCCATCGCGTTCCTTTTTCGGCCCGCGAAACAGAAATTATTAACAATCGTGAATTTGCTGGCGCCCCAGAGACTGAGGCGCGCACCGCGCGGGGCCGTTTTCGTCGGCAGTCGCGCCTTCGATGTCCTTCCGCGTCTTCGCTCGCAGGGCGATCGCCGCGACCGCCTGCGCGGGCGTCGGAGCGGCCGCCTACCCCTTCGTCTCCGCGCCGTTCCCGCGGGCGCTGAATGAGGAATCGAACGCGTCGCCCCGGGAGAGGCTGGTGGTCCTCGGCAGCGGCTGGGGCGCGGTGGCGCTCCTCAAGAACATCGACCCGACCCTGTACGACGTCTCCGTCGTATCACCGCGCAACTTCTTCCTCAACACCCCGCTCCTGCCGGGCGTCACCGTGGGAACCGTCGAGGCGCGCTCGCTCATCGAGCCCGTGCGCGCGCTCCTCCCGGGAAAGCCCGGAGACGCCTCCTTCTTCGAGGCGGCCGCCGTCGCCGTCGACCCCGTCGCGCGAACCGTGCGGTGCAAAGACGAGTCCGAGATCACCGCGGCGAACCCGGAGTTTACACTCCCGTACGACAGACTCGTCGTCGCGGTGGGGGCTCCGCCGAACACCTTCGGCACCCCGGGCGTTCGCCAACACGCCAAATTCTTAAAAGAGGTGGACGACGCCATCGACATTCGGCGCAAGCTCGCGGACCTGTTCGAGACGGCGTCCCTTCCCGGGGTCCCGGAGGAGGAGCAGCGTAAGATGCTGTCGGTGCTCGTCGTGGGGGGCGGCCCGACGGGGGTGGAGTTCGCCGCGGAGCTTCACGACTTTCTCCGAGAGGACGTCCCGCGGCTCTACCCGGCGCTTCGCGATAAGATCTCAATCACCGTGGTGCAGTCCGCGGACCACATCCTCAACACGTACGACGAGCGCATCAGCAAGTACGCCGAGGAAAAGTTCGCGAGGGACGGGATTCGGATCCTGACGAACCGACGCGTCACCGACGTCGCCCAATCGCACGCGTCCGTGACGTGTAAGAAGACGAAGAAAAAAGAGAAGATTCCCTTCGGCGTGTGCGTGTGGTCCACCGGCCTCGGCACCACCCCGCTCGTGACGTCCATCGCGTCCGCCGCTGGCCAGCCCAAACGCAGGGCTCTGAGCGTCGACAAGTACCTCCAGATCAGGGGTTTAGCGCCGAGGGGAAGCGCGTACGCGTTGGGCGACTGCGCCGACGTCAAATCCAAGGCGGCCGCCGGCGGGGAGCTCCTCGACGAGGCGGACGAGCTGTTCAAGCGCGCGGACGTGGACAAGAACGGCGCCGTGGACAGGGACGAGTTCGTCAACATCCTCAAGACGCTGGAGAAGTCGTACCCGCAGATCGCGACGCTGACCAAGGGCGCCGCCGACGGCGCGCTACGGTGAGTTTATTTTTTTATTTTCGTATGGGCAATTTGTCTGACATCGTGTTTTGTTCACAGCGACATACTCTCCAAGTTCGACGACGACGGCGACGGGAGCTTGGACCGACGCGAGTTTCGACGAGCGATGGCCGAGGCGGACTCGCGGCTCGCCTCGCACCCGGCCACCGCGCAGGTGGCGAACCAGCAGGGCGAGTACCTCGCCAAGGAGCTCAACGCGCAGGGAAGGGCGCGACGGAACGGGAACGAAAAGCCGGCGCCGACGAAGCCGTTCGAGTACGTCCACCTCGGTTCGTTCGCGACGCTGGGGGGCGAGCAGGCGGCGTTGGACACGAGCGGGAGCCCGCTTCCCGGCGACTTCGTGAGCCAGGGCATCGGGACGATGGTGCTGTGGTACGGGGTGTACTTCAGCAACTGCGTGTCGTGGAGAAACAAGGCGATGGTGGTGTTGGACTGGACGAAAAAAGGCGTCTGGGGGAGGGACTCCAGCCGCGTGTGATGACTCGAGTGATGACTCGCGTGAGCAGCCGTTGTACATACAAACGCCCTAATGACCCATCACTCGCCCATCAGTCGAACGTGGCGTCGCACGCGTCCCTGTTGTCGAGGGAACACGCGGCGGCGCCCCCCGCCTCTTCGGCTTCCATTCGTAAACGTCGCAGCTCCAGCACCTCCGCGAGCGAACCCCGGCCGGTGACCTCCATCCGTCGCTCCGCCCAGAAATCGTACGCCTTGTTCGCCGCCGCGAGCAATGCGGGCACCTTCGCGAACGCGTACACCCATCCCAGACCCACGGCGGCGTACGCGCGTTCGAACACCTCGACGCCGGTGATGACGTCGCCGTTCGGCTCGATCCCGTGTATGGTGCTCATGGCGGTCGCGAACGCGATGCCGCGGTTGGCGCTCGGGTCGTACTCGTCCGACGCGATGTCCACGAGATCCAGGCGTCCTCGCCCGGCGTCCTTGCGACGGAGGAAGTCCACCTCACGCACGCACAGCGGACAGTCGCCGTCGTACAACACGCGCACGTCCCACGTTATCTCCGAGGCGTCCCATCCTCCTCCGCCGCGCGGGGACGCGTCCGCGGGAGCGGGCGCGGGAGCGGCGAAAGCGCGAACGCCGCCGCGGAGACGGCGGCGCGCGACGCCAAGCCCGACGCGGGGCGCGAGCGCGAGGTGCCGGGCCAGCGAAGCCCGCATGCCGTCGGCGCGGCGCGGTCGTGTGTGACCGCCGACGGCCGCATGGGAGCGACGACGTGGACAAACAAAAAAACGTGGGGCCCTGAGGAGTCGGTTGTTTCTTCCTTCGATCGTCACGCCGCTACGTCTTAACTTCTTAACGTCACTCGCCCTTCCACGACACAAACTTGGCGAAGTGGTCGATGAACGCGCTGCCGACGTCCGTGCCCTTCACGCGCCCAACCTCCCCGAGCGTCGATCGCATGCTCGGACGATCCATCGACGCATCCATCCATCGCGCCAGCCGCGTCAGGCCCATCTCCTCCACCGCCGCGTGCAACCTGAACCCGCGGTAGTGACCCAGCGCCACGCTGATCCGCGGGAGCATCGTGCTCGTCAGCACCTCCGCCATCGAGTACTTGGACCCGAGCACGAACGGACCGGGCGTGCCGTCGGACCTTTGTTGCGCAATCTCCAGGCACCGCTCGCACCGGCGAAGCGTCGCTCGAAGGTCGTCCAGCGCGGCGTCCACGTCGGATTGGCTCGTGGCTCTCAACGCCCTGAAGAACGGCGGCCCCACCGCGAACGTCTCGCACCACAGCGATACGACGTACCCCTCCGCGGGGTTCGCCGGGAGGATGTCGGCGCCACCCTTAAAAGTTTCGGCGACGTAGGTTGCGCACAACGCGGATTCGATCATGGCGACGCCGTCGTGGATGAGGATGGGAACCTTGGCGACGGATCCGGCGTCGGGCGACGCGACTCCGTACGCGGCGATCATGTCCGGCTGCTTGTCGTCGAGGTCGACGGCGCGCATCTCGAAGTCGACTTCCCTCTCGACGAGCGCGAGCCACGCCTTGTGCGCGAACGGGCACGTCGGGGCGATGTACGCGATGGGTTTGCCCGACCCTCGCGCGGCGCCATCCGGGGTGGACGACGACGACGACGACGACGGCTGCTTGGTCGGCGCGTAGCGGGTGGCGACGAGGGAGGAGCCGTGGACGAGATCCTCCGGCGCGACGCCCGCGGCGACGGGGACGCCGCCCGCGGCCGCGCCCGAGGCGGGCGGAACGTGCGCGGGGGTATCGCGCGTGGACGTCAACGACGATCCGTGTACGAGGTCGTCGCCGACGATGCCGGAGTGCCGCGCTCCCGCCGCGGCGTGGACGCGGACGCGCGCGGGCCCCCGGGTGGGCGAGCGGCGAGTCGCGCGGTGCGCGATGAAGACGCGGAATGCGGCCGCGGCGCTCATGGTTGCGACGTCGGCGGCGCGGCTTGAGGTGTCGGAGCTTGTGCCGATTATCGCGCGTGACGAGACGCGGAAAGGGCGGCGGGCTGGGCCTCGGTTCTATTTGAGGTTAGCGTTTTTATCCGATCCTAACTGGCCGCGTGTGCACTTCGCGCTGGATTTGCGGGGGGGGTGAACTTTTCGTGACTGACGATCCGTTGAGGTTTTGATCCACGCGCGTTTTTGGATGGGAAAAAACTTTTCGCCGATGCTGACTCAACTCCCGTCCCAGGCCAGTCACGTCTCCGTCCGCCCGACAAAAGACGAATAAAACACCAGAAAGGACGAATCAAAAGAATCCGATGATCCCAAACCGCTATCCACAAGGTCGAAATCCTCGGTGCGCATCACTCGAACGCCCCGCGCGACCGTCGCAGACGAGCCCGCGACTCGACGTTATCACCGGTATTCGAGGCGACAGATAAGCGAAAGATAAGATGAATCGTCTCGGCGCGCTCAAGAGCGCCTCGGGGTCGCACGGCTCCTACGTCGACCTGACCAAGTTCGAGGTTCAGGAGAAGCACGTCCTCGAGAACCTGAGCGAGAGCAACCTGCAGCAGCTGGCGGCGGACGCTCCCGCGAACCACAAGTTCAAGACGAGGATCGTGTGCACCCTCGGGCCGGTGTCGAGGGACGTGCCCAAGCTTGAGGAGATGCTGAGGAAGGGGATGAACATCGCGCGCTTCAACTTCTCGCACGGCAGCCACGAGTACCACCAGGAGACCCTCGACAATCTCAGGATCGCGAGCAAGAACACCGGCATCCGATGCGGAGTGCTCCTCGACACCAAGGGACCGGAGATTCGCACCGGCATGCTCGACCACGGCGAACCGGTATTCCTGGAGAAGGACTCCGAGGTGACGCTCACCACCGACTACGAGGTCAAGGGCAACAAGAACCTCGTCGCCGTGTCCTACCCCTCGCTCGCCAGGGACGTGGCTCCCGGATCGCAGATCCTCTGCGCCGACGGCTCCATCACCTTCACCGTGCTCTCGTGCGACGTGGACAACGGCACCGTTCAGGTGAGGTGCGAGAACAGCGCCAAGCTCGGCGAGCGCAAGAACATGAACCTCCCCGGCGTCAACGTCGACCTTCCCACCATCACCGAGAAGGATCGCGACGACATCATCAACTGGGGCGTCAAGAACAAGGTGGACTTCATCGCCGCCTCTTTCGTGCGCAAGGGCTCCGACGTCGAGTACATCCGCGAAGTGCTCGGCGACGCCGCCTCCAAGATCTCCATCATCTCCAAGGTTGAGAACATGGAGGGCCTCGACAACTACGACGACATCGTCCGCGAGTCCGACGGCGTCATGGTCGCGCGCGGTGACCTCGGCATGGAGATCCACCTCGAGCAGATCTTCCTCGCGCAGAAGCGCATGATCAAGCGCTGCAACGAAGCCGGCAAGCCCGTCATCACCGCCACCCAGATGCTCGAGTCCATGACCGGCGCGCCCCGCCCCACCCGCGCCGAGGCCACCGACGTCGCCAACGCCGTCCTCGACGGCACCGACTGCGTCATGCTCTCCGGCGAGACCGCCGCGGGTTCCTACCCCGTCGAGGCCGTCTCCATCATGGCTGACATCTGCCGCGAGTCTGAAGCTTACGTCGACAACTACGCCGTCTTCAAGAACCTCATGGACCACCAGTCCCTCCCCATGAACCCCCTCGAGTCCCTCGCCTCCTCCGCGGTCAGGTCCGCGCACAAGGTGGGCGCCGATCTCATCGTCTGCCTCGCCAAGTCCGGCCGCACCGCGCAGCTCCTCGCCAAGTACCGCCCTGCCGCGACCATCTTGGCCGTGTGCGTCGAGGACCCCAACGACGACGAGCACGACGCGGCGTCCGTCGCCCGCCGTCTGCTGCTCTCCCGCGGGATCCGTCCCGTCGTCGCGCCCGTGTCGTGGCGCGCGTCCGCCGAGGAGACCGCCGCGGACGCGGACGCGGGATCCAAGCACCACGCCGTGGTCAACGTGACGGAGACCAAGAACCTCATGCAAAACGCCGTCGATTACGCCAAGGATCACGGCTTGGTCAACCCGGGGGCGATGGTCGTGGGCGTGCACCGCGTCGTGGGCGACCTCATCCTCAAGATCGTCGAGTGCCACTGAGCGGTGGGACGTCGACGCGAGGTTGAGTTGTGATTATTATTCATTTTGCGGGTGACGAACGAGGCGTTTGCCACCGGGGGGAGCGAAGCAAAAAAGCAAAAAAGCAAAAAAAACAAAACGTCGTCTGCGAAGAGCCCGAGGGGGCGGCGCGGGGGCGGACCGAGGTGGTCCGCGCGCCGACCCGGGGGGATCAGGCCCTCCGTAGACACAGTTGACCCACGGATCGCGTGGGTGTCGTTATCGAATACAAACATATTATTAATGTTATCATCTTCCACCCCGTGTCATCTGCTCCTGAAGTCAGCACTTTCAGCTTTTCCCTTTGCCAAGCCATCACCGTTCCGATTTTTTGCCGTTTAGTAGTTAGGGTGCTGACTAACTCCTTGGCGTGTCCTTCCCTCCTTCCCGCGCGCAGAATAGGACGCGCGCGTGTCTCCACGCGACGCGCGGTCGACGCCAAGAGGACCAGGCCTCCGGCTAGAGAGCCCGCGAGGGCCTCGCCTCTGTCGCTCGCGCGCGAACCGAGCACGATTCCCGCCCGTCAATTCACCAGGTGGAATTCGAGGGAGGTGGGGGAGACGGAGAGGGGGATTGGAGAGAAGGACGGTCCGGAAGGATGATCCGGTTCCTGCTCCTGCAGAACCGTCAGGGCAAGACCCGCACGGCGAAGTACTACGTCCCGATGGACGACGACGAGAAGCACCAGCTCGAGTTCGAGGTCCACAGGCTGGTCGTCAACCGAGATCCAAAGTTCACAAACTTTGCCGAGTTTCGCAACCACAAGATCATCTATCGGCGATACGCCGGGCTGTTCTTCTCCCTCTGCGTCGACGTCAACGACAACGAGCTCGCGCTCCTCGAGGCCATCCACCTCTTCGTCGAGGTCCTCGACCACTACTTCAGCAACGTTTGCGAGCTCGATCTGGTGTTCAACTTTCACAAGGTGTACCAGGTCATTGACGAGTTCATCCTCGCGGGGGAGATCCAGGAGACGAGCAAGAAGCAGATCATGGAGCGGTTATACGAGCTGGAGAAGATCAAGGACTGACGAGGACGCGCCGACGAACGACGGACCGGGAGGGATAGACGAGAGAGGCTTCAAACTCCCGCCGCGAGGCGGCGACGTTACTAGCTTAGACTACGCGTGACCGGAAGAAAACTAAAAACTAACCGGAGTGAAGCACGGCCTCGAGGAGCACGCCCGCGTTGAACGTCGCGTGCGCCGCCGTCGGCGCCGCGAGCCCCACGACCCTCCCGTCCCCGCCGACCCCGTCGCGACGCGAACCGTCGCGACGGTTCGCGTCCACCGCGGATGCGCCGAAGAAACACCCGGCGACGAAGAGCGACGGAGCGTCTTTAAAACTGAAATGAACCGCCGCGAACAGCCCCGCGGTGCACGCGACGGAGCACGCGACGTTCCCCACCGTCCGCTCGCACGCGGGAAGCGCGAACCCGCGGAAGAAGAGCTCCTCGAGCACCGGCGCGATCGCGCACGAGGACAAGACGAGCGCCGCCAAAGCCAAAAAAAAGTCGCCACCCCACGACTCGCCGCCCGCCGCCCAGCTCGCGTCGAGCAACGCCAGCGCGCCGCCCCCGGCCGTCCCGTCAGCCTCGGCGTCGACCCCGTTGACCGCGACGTCCACGAGACGCGCCGCGACGGAGGCGGCGAGCCCGAACGCGACGCCCGTTCGCGCATCCGCCCCCATCGACGCGCGGTTCGGGTAGCACCGCCATCGCGTCCACGGATCCGCCGACGCCGACGCCGACGCCGACGCCGCGCCGGCCAACTCCGAGCGTAGCATGAGCGACGTCGCGCCGAGCTTGCCGAGCTCCGCGACGACGAGGGCGATCGCCAGGTGCGACGTTCGCAGCGCGGATACGTCGTCGACGCCCTCGAGCAACGCCAGCGTCGGCACCGAGAGGTAGCCAAAGACGGTCCAGATGAAGAGGAAGCGCGCGGTTATCCAAGCGCCGAGCGCGGGGTCGAGGTCGAAGCCGCGGAGGATCGCGGCGTCGTCCGCGACGCGGCCGGACGTGGACGGCGCGTCATCGGCATCGTCGTCGTCGTCGTCGTCCATCGCGGGAGGCGTCGACGAGGCGCGCATCGCGAGGAGGACATCATCACGTGAGGCTCTCCGTCCGACGAGGAAGGCGCGGACGGGGCGGTCGCGACGACGACTTCGGCTCGGCGGAACACCAATCCCGAACGACGGTCCCTCCCCGACGACGCGACGACCGCGCGGGATCGCCGGGGTGGCGGCGTGCGCGGTGAACGCCCGACCAGCCGCCGCCGCCATCGCGCCCGGCGTTGTGGAGAAACACGACGGAGCGTGAGCGATTTCGATCCATTCGAGTCGGGGCCGGCGGGCGGGCGGGTGACGCGTGACGCGTGTCGCGTGATTAGTTTTGGAAGCCCTCGACGCGGGAACGTTACAACCGCTAAGTAAGATAAGTCACCACCTCCCGCGCGTCGTCAAAGGCGCTCCACACCCCCAAAATCCTCGCCGCGGCCGACATTAGCCAATGCGACCGCCGCTCCGTCAGATCCGCACCTCTTAGACGATGGAGTTGGCGGCGGAGGCGATACGGGGCCAGAGGTCGGCGCACTCCTTGGCCACGGGCCCGGTGATGGCGGATCCCTTCATCTCACCCTTGGGGTTGACGATGACGCCGGCGTTGTCCTCGAAGTAGAGCACGAGGCCGTCCTTCCTCCTGAACGGCTTGCGCTGGCGAACCATGATTGCGGGAAACACCTTCTTGCGGAGGTCGGGCTTACCCTTCTTCACGGTCGCCATCACCATCGCGCCGGTGGACGCGCCGGGAAGGCGGTTGAGGCGGGAGCCCCAGCGCTTCACGGAGATCACGTACAGGTTCTTGGCGCCGGTGTTGTCGGCGCAGTTCATCACCGCGCCGACGGGGCACGCGATGGACATCTTGTACTTGGTGCCAGAGGCGGCTCCTCCACCTGTAAGGTATCACAAGGAATAGAATCGAACGGATCGTCAGCGTCGAGTCGAATATAAGCGAGCGGCGGATGACGCGGGATGGGTTCGGGCGAGCGTGCGGGCGCCGCGTCAGGCGAGACGAAGCCGGCGTCCCGTCCCGCCGTCGGGATCGACTGTGACTGGATGGGCGATGCTTTTTCTCCCGAGCCTGCACGGGCGAAACCCTAAAAACGCGGGATCGGCGGCGAGTCGCGGTTTGAGACGCGTGATGGACGGCTCGGGGCATCGCGACGCACGCGACGCGTGTCCCGTCTCTTCCATGCACGCGTTTCAACTCGGAGAGCGCGTGGGATGCGCGAGCGGCGTCGCACACGCCGCCCGTAGCCCGCGCTCTCGCGGTCCGGACCCTCGCCAAAAACCCCGACGCGAAAGGCGCGAGAAAACCCGCGTCGAACGTCGCGGCGAGGCGGGCGCCCGAGGGCTGGTGCGCGTCGCGCGGCGGCGTGGATGCGTGGAGCCGATACACCGGCTCGATGACCGAACGCCTTCACGGCGATTCCACGCGTCGCGCGCCAACCCTCGCGGCTGCCCGCCCCTCTCGAGAGCACCCATCGTCCCCGGGCACGGCAGGTTCACTCCCTCCGTCGTTCGTCGATCGGGGCTCGCGCGACGTCGTCGACGCGGGAGCGCGTCGGGCAGCGGACGGTGCGATGCGGATACGTACCGCGCTTGGACATCTTTCTAGAGTGTTACACGGAAGCTGCGACACGTCGCGTTCCAAAGAGGGCCTTCGGGTCGTCGGTGTCGCGGTTTTCAACCGAGTGCGAGTGTGCAAACGCATTTTTCCGGATTTCGCAAATCCGGACAAATGCCAATTATTGCATCCCGGGAGCCTGGAACGCGTTTTGGTGTGTCAAGATTCCCTCATTTCCCAACAAACTTTCGATTCTCACCACATCTACGTTTCATCAACCGCATTATTTTTTCGCCTCGTCGGTCGCGTCTTCGGCGCCCAATTGAGACATTCCGAGAGGCACACCCGACATAGGCCGTGCATGTTCAGCCTCGGCCTCGGGCGCTTCCTCCGGGGTGAGGCTCGGAAGAACGCCAAAGAAAAGAAGGAGACTTACGAGGTGAGCCCCCGTCCCTTCCGCCGCGCCGCGAACCCGGTCCTTCCCGTCACCCGTTGTTGAACGCGCCCCTCTTGATTTGATTCGCGAGCGCTGAGCCCCGACGACCCCCGCGTCCTCTCTCCGTGAACAGCTCGAGCGGTTGGTCAAACAGAAGATCGGCAAGCAGAGGCTCAAGGAGATCAAGGCCAAGTTCGCCATCTTCGACGCCGACAACAGCGGACAGATCAACGCCGCGGAGCTCGCCACGGTGCTCCGCGCGGTGGGCCTCAATCCCACCGAGCATCACGTGCAGGAGCTCCTGGAGGAATACGACGCCGACAACAGCGGCGCCCTGTCCTTCGCCGAGTTCGCGAGGCTGTACGTCGAGGAGTTGGAGTCGGTCGAGGAGGCGGACAAGCTGTTCAAGAACGCCTTTCAGTTCTTCGACAAGGATGGCAACGGAGAGATTTCGCTGGTGGAGTTTCGGGAGGTGCTGACGCAGCTGGGCGACCCGATGGGCGACGACGAGGTGTCGCTGTTCTTCAAGCTGGTGGACAGGAACAACGACGGCAAACTTCAGTACGATGAGTTCCTGGAGATGGTCCTCGAGGGCACGTCGCAGGGCACCCCGGGGAAGAAGAAGGGACGGAAGCTCGCGGCCATCATGGCCAACGGCGCGGACGCGCCTGGATCGCCGGGACGGGGCGCGAGGAGGGACAAGGCCGCCGCGGCGACGCCCTCCAGCGGAGGAGCGCCGAAGAGGACGAGCGAGGACGCGGGGGCGGTGTCGCCCCCGGGAACGGTGAACGCGAAGAGGTGAGCGGCGTTGGTGGCATTAGATGCTTCCTGATTTTAGATAGTCACTGTTGACCGATAGGAAACCGAGCTGCCGAGTTTCTGCAAAAATGGAGACTGGCTGGCTGTCCGAGCGTCGGGGCTGCCGAGGTGGCAAAGGCGTGAGCAGATTTTGATATCCTGCGTGAGGTTGTAACCCCCAGAGCGACGTCGCGGTCGAGCTCCGGACGGCGGCGCGCTCGCGGCGGGCCCGGGGCGTCGGATCGCGTCGGCGATGCGGCGGGGACGGACGCCGGCGCTCGCGCTCGTCCTCGCGGCGCTCGCGCTCGCGTCCGTCACCGCCGCCGCGAGCGACCGTACCGATGAAACATCAACATCCCGCATCGATCGTACCGAACGTCGTCGCGGCGCTCGCGGCGGCGGCGCACACCCGGCGACCGTCGGCGAGGGATCCGCGGGGCTCGTGGACGTCCCGTTCGACACGAAACCCATCCGGGGCGTGCGCGGCGGCGAGTTCCCGACCGCGGTGCCCGGCGGCCGCGCGCGTTTCCTCGGAGGCTTCGAGGTGACGTTCGCGTCGTCGGCTTCGTCCGATGAAACACCCGAACTCGAGCTCGACCCGCTGAGCTACGGCGGATGGTCGTCGGCGACGGGAAACGCGGACGGCTCCGTGGCGTGGATCCTCACCGACAACTACGCCAGGCTCATGCGCGTGGAACTGCGCAACGAGCCGAGATCCGGCCGCCTCGACGGCGTGGCGAAGATCGAAGACGCCACCAACTTTCGGTTCCGTCCCGCCGACGGCGACGGCGATCCCGTCGAACGAACGCCGGGGACGCGCATCGACACCGAGTCCATCACGCAGATCCCCCACGCCGGCCGGGACGGTGACTCACCGGGCGGTGACGCGTCGTCCTCCGTCTTGAACGATTTCGTCGTGGGCGTCGAGGATGCTCGAGCGCCGGGCATAGTACCGAACAACCTGTTGCGATTCGGAGACGGCATCGCCGGCGGATACCGAAACGTTCCGGGCGCGTCCGAAGCTCTGGGCGACTCCTCCGCGTGCGGCGTGAACCTCGGACCGGAGGCGCTGGTGTACCTCCCGTCGAGGTACACGTTCGCGGGTGGGTTGCCGGAGGGGGCGTACCCGGGGTCGGTCGTCGTGGCGATGTGCGAGGCGAGGAACGCGTCCGGAGTAATCACCGGGTTCATTCTCGACGCCCCATCCTCGACGGGCGGCGGCGGGCTCGGTTTAATCGGTAAGGTGTACCTGCGCGGTGTGGGGGACGCGCTGGCGCCGGGACGGTTCCAGTGCGGCGCGTCGGACGCCACGCTCACCCCCGACGGGTCGATCGTCGTGGTCCTGTTCCGCTGCTACGATTTCGCCACCGGCGATCACGTCGCGTCGCTTCGGACAGTTCGCGCCGATTCGCTTCGCGTCCCCGGCGCGACGGTTCACGTCTCGCCGCTGATGGACTGGGACGGCGGACCCATCGGGAACGTGGAGGGGGTGCACGCGTTCACGCCGGGAGGAGGAGGCGGGGGGGGCGGGGGTGACGCGGTGGGGGTTTTGATGGTGAGCGACAACAACCTGTCGCCGACGACGAACACGCAAATCGTCGAGTTCGAAGTGCGAGGCCCGCTCTTCGACGAATCCGTCGTGGCGGGCGGCGCCTCCTCCTCCTCCGCGGTGTTGGGCGACCTGGAAGGCGGTGGAGTTGACGGCGCGACGATGCCGTCGCCGCTGCGTCATCCGTTCAGAGCCGCGCTTTGGGTGGGGATGAGAAGGCGCGATTTAAGGTTCGGGGCGCAAATCGCGGGCTTCGTCGTTTTATCCGCGCTCGTCGCGCTCGGATCGATCGTCGGACGGTGGCGGTCGGCGGTGGCATCGCGGCGAGTAGTGCGATCGGAGGTGAGCCCGCTGCTGCCGCGGTGAGGCGTCCGTCGAATATGATTCTTTGAGTGTCACGAGGGTATTATTTATTCATCGTCACGTCGGTAAAGCTCGAAATTATTTGATTACAGATTTGTCGACTAAGTACGGGTACATGAATACGGCAGCACGGGAGGACGTGCGGTATCACGTGTACCCCCCGTTGGTCTGCTCCAGGATGCTCACCTCCTCGTACCCGTTCAAGTCCTGGATCCCGTGCCTCACCCCGGGGGTGAACACCCCCTTCACGTTTTCTTCCATGTTCTGCAAGATGTTCTCCGGCGTCACCAACGTGGTCGAGTACACGTCGCCGTGAAGGACGGGCTCGTACTTGCGCCTCGAGTCCCTGGTGTGGTACCTGACGTCGTAGATCCTGTCGGGCTCGGCGTGCGGGACCCTCACCGTGCTGGGCTGGCTCCTGTTGGCGCGACGACCGGGGCGGGACGGGGTGAGACGAGGAATCTAGGGTTTTTCTGACCGGAACGCGTACGGATTTGGGCGGAGGGGTGGACTCACGCTGGGGCGGTGACGCGGTACTCGGTGGCTCCGATGGGCACCTCCTTCCACTCCGCGCCGGATGCGGGGCCGGTGATCTTCCAGGGGAGAACCTTGGCGATGTTGCCGAGCAGACCGCTCGCCTTGGCGGCCTCGCCCTGTTCGTGTGACGTTGGTGCGCGGTGGGAGGGGGAGGATCCGTCAGCTGTCGACTCGAGGGAAAGGGGCGGGGAGGGCTCGGCACGCGCGCGGGAGCGGGCGGGGGGTGTCGTCCGTGAAGGGCACTCGCGCAGGACGTGGGACGCACCGCGATCTTCTTCACGGGACCGCTCATCTTCGGGGGCGCTGCGGAGCGCGGAGAGACGATGGCGAGTCTCAGAGATACGCCCGGCCCAAAATTCACAAATGGGGACAAACGGAATCCGAGTTTTCCAATCAATCAAGCTGTCAAGGACCGGCACGAGCTGATCGAATGGGTAAAGTTAGACCGACATTCTCGAATTACGGTTAAGAGTTAGCACCACCGGGTTCAGTCAGTTTCCCTCCCTCTCCCCCGGGATAGTGCTACGAGTGCGAGCTTCTCAGTACCGCGGCACGCTCGACCTCGGCTCCGCGAGGTGGATCCCGTCGTGCTCCAACCCCAGCGCCTCGTGCACCAGCGCCCTGGTCTCTATAGCGTGAATCGCGGGCGAACCCGTCGCGGGCGACGCCGCCGCGGGCCGCCCCACGTATCGCACCCTTCGAACCTCGTCTCTCCCGGTCCCGGACGACGAAAAAGAACCCCCCCTCGGTTCGCCCCAAACCTCGTTCGTCTCGTTCCCGCCGCCGCCGTCGCCGTCGTCGTCGCCGTCGTCGTCGCCGCCGAAAGCCGCGCGCCGTCCAACCTCCACCTCGAGTATCTCCCTCACCGCCGTGTTGATCCGCGGCTGAGCGAACGCCCAGTACCCCATGTTCTTGGGCTCCTCCTGGCACCACACGAGCTCGGCGTTTGGGTACCTCGCCAGTCGCCTCGCCAGCGCGGCGTGCGGAAACGGCGAGAGCTGCTCCAACCGAACCAGCGCCACGTCCTTCGCGCCTTTCGCCCTGCGAAGCTGCTGCAGCTTGTAGTACACCTGCCCGGTGCAGACGACGACGCGGCGAACGTTCGAAGCCTTCGGCCTTCGTCGAGCGCCCGTCGAAGCGTCGGGCTCGACGGAGTTGTCGCCCGCGTCCCCGTCGCCGACGACGGCTGTGAACAAAACACGATGTCATACTAATTGCCCATACGAAAATAAAAAAATAAACGCACCGTGGAACCTGCTTCCGGGGCCGAAATCCCGCAGCGGCGACGCGCACGGCCTGTGGTGGAGGAGGTACTTGGGGGCGAGCACGACGAGGGGCTTGACGTGCGGGACGTTGGCCTGGCGCCTCAGCGCGTGAAAGTAATTCGCCGGCGTGGAGGGGTTGATGAGGACGAAATTGCACGACGTATCCGCGTGGGTTTTGGCCCTGTGCCGCATGTACCGGTCCCAGTCCGCGCGATCGATTCGTCCTCGGTCCCTGCGGAAGAAGCGTCGGACGTCGTCGTACATGGACCGCGCGCGCGACGCCTTGACCGCCGCGGACGCCAGCGCGATGGGGTCCATCTCGAACGATTGTTCCCGGAGCGCGTTTCCGTCGTCGGGGACGGTCCAATCGTCGGGCTCGCCGACATCGACGACGAGGCGATAAGTGGATGACACGTCGGATACCATGTCGGATTCCACGTCGGATTCCACGTCGGCGTCCGACTCGATCAACGCGCCGTGCTCGTCGAAGAGCGTAAACGCCTGGTCGTTGGAATCGTCCACCTCGAAGCCCGAGCTCTCATCCGCCGGCGCCGACTCCGCCGCCGCCTCGAGCGCCTCCACGCGCTCCCTCAGCCGGTCCAGGGAGATGAACCCGCCTTCGCCCGCGTCGTCGTCGTTTGAAGCGTTTGAAGCCGATGACCAGCGACCGTTTTTTTCGACCGTTTTTGTCTCCTTCTTCTCGCGAAGCGCTGCGAAGGTCTTTGCGGCGTGTTCCCGGTCGCGGGGCGACCGGCCCGGAAGCGAATCCGGGTCGTCCGACGCCGCCGCGAGCCAGCGCTCGGGCCTCGCGCTGCTGTGGTCCGGGCCGTTGCCGTCGTAGCCGTGCGGCAGGAGGAGGACCAGCCCGCTCCGCTGACCCCGCTCGGTAGAGTCGAATCGACATACGCGTGCGTTGTCCGGTTAGAGAGAAAATAACAAGGAGGGGGAAAGAGAAGGAGAAGAGGGGGAAAGAGAAGGAGAAGAGGGGGGAAGAGGAGGAGAAGAGGGGGAAAGGAGAAGAGGGGGAAGGAGAAGGAGAAGAGGCGGCACCCCCACCACTTGGCCTCGCCGGTCGCGACGAACTGGTCCACGATCCCCTGCGCGTTGTTTGCGAAATCGCCAAACTGCGCCTCCCACAGCACGAGCGCGGCTGGACCCGAGTCGACGCTGAATCCGTACTCGAACCCCATCACCGCGTGCTCCGAGAGGGGCGAGTTGCACACCAGGAACCTGTCCTGGTCCCCGAGGCCCATGTTATCGATCGGGTTGACCGGTCGCGAGGTCCTGGAGCAGTACAGCACGGAGTGCCTGTGGTTGAAGGTGCCGCGCTCGACGTCCTGGCCGCTGAGCCGAACGTGGCAGTGCTTGCGAGGCGGCGCCGCGGGGTCCTCGCCCGGATACCGGTGCAGCGTCAGCGTCGCAAACGCGAGGAGCTCCGCGGTGCCCCAGTCCACGCCGAGCTCGCCGTCCACCATCTTTCGGCGGTTTTCCAGCAGCTTGCGCGTGTGCGGGTGCGCGATAAAGTCCGGGGGGAACAGTCCCATGTGCTCCAGCCGCGCTTTTCGAGCCACGTCGTCGAGCTGCGAAAGGAGCGCCTTGGCGGTGCGAACGGAATCGCCCACGCTGACGCCGTAGTCCTTCTCCGCCTTTGTCCGCGCAGTCTCGTCGTCCAAGTCGTCCAAGTCGGACTTTTTTCTCCCATTCCCGCCATACGCGCCGTCGAACTTGGCGTCCAGGTTATCGAGGTTCTCCGGGGGCAGCTCGGTCATCGCGTGCCCGACCGCGCGTATCATCTCCAGCGGCACCCCCGTGCTGAACATCCGCGGGTTGAATCGCGGGTTCGCGTCGAGGCCCTCGATGGACTCGAACCGACTCGAACCGGCGGTCGTCGCGACGTCTCCGTTACCGCTCGACGATGCCTCGTCGCTGCCCGCCTGCGACACCGCGCGGGGCCCGCCCGGCCCGTCCTCGACGATCACGCCCTCCTCCTCCAGTGTCTTGTGCGCGTCGAGCTCCAGCCGCAGCTCCTTCTCCAGCCGCAACCGCTCCCCCACGTTCAACGCGCTGTCCCGTTGGCCCATGTACGTCGACACCGCCCAATCCTCGGGGGATTCCACGTACGTCCCGGCCGCGTCGAGCTCAGCCTGGTACTCGGCGGCGCACCGTTCGATCCATCCGTCAACCTCCGCCCTCGTCGCGACGCCGTCGGACACGAGCCTGTCGGCGTAAATCTCCGACACTTTCCTCTGCCGCTTGATCCGCTCCGACAGCAGCGGAAGCGTGATGGACGGGTCGTCCTGTTCGTTGTGCCCGAGGCGCCGGTAGCACACCAGGTTGATCACCACGTCCTGGCCCTGTGAACAAAACACGATGTCATACTAATTGCCCATGCGAAAATAAAAAAATAAACTCACCCACTCGGCGCGAAAGTCCGCGGCGAGTCGACACGCGCGGACGACGGCTTCCGGGTCGTCGCCGTTGACGTGAAAAATCGGAGCCCCGTACCCCTTCGCCACGTCGCTCGGGTGCGGGCTCGATCTCGCGCGCCTCGGTACCGTGGTGAACCCGATCTGGTTGTTGACGACGATGTGAACCGTGCCGCCCGTGGTGTAGTCCGGCAGGTCCTGCAGCTGCATCACCTCGGCGTTGACGCCCAAGCCGCAGAACGCGGCGTCTCCGTGAATCAACAGCCCCATCACCTTCCGCTGCGCCACCCGGCTTCGGCCGCCCCTCGCGACGTCCACCCTCATCTGCTTCGACCGGACCATGCCGGCGACGACGGAGTTGACCGCCTCGAGGTGGCTCGGGTTGGGCGCCATGGACATCTCCACCCGCCTCTGCTCCTTTAAAACGGGAGTCTTCGAGCCGTCGTCGTCGAGCCCCGCGTTGCCCGCGTTGCCCCCCGCGTACGACGAGTCCGTCCCCAGTTCAACCTCGACGTCGGTGACGGTTCGCGTGCCCAAGTGGTAACGCACGTCCCCGACGTTGAACGAGCTGCGGGACTCGCCCCGCATCTCCGTCGCGATTAAACCCAAGGGTTTGCCGAACACGTTGTTCAGGACGTTGAGCCTGCCGCGGTGCGCCATTCCCACGACGACAGCCTCCGCGCCCCCCGCCGCGGCGCTCTCCACCACGCTTTGCAAGCCCGGGATGAGAGCCTCCGCGCCTTCCAACCCGAACCGCTTCGCGGAGGGAAAGTTTTTCGCCAGGAACCCCTCCAGCGTGTCAGCCTTGATCAGCCGTCTGAGCACCGTGCGCTTATCCCACCGCGTGAGTTGCCTGCCAGCCGCGGGTCGGCCGCGAGGACCTCGAACGCGGCTCGCCTCGCCGCCTGTGAACAAAACGAGGCGTCAGTCAGTCACACGAATCGCCACGTGATTACTCGTAAACACGGCGTCATCGTACGAATCGCCCGTGGGGAAAGGAGGGGAAAATAGCTAGACTACGATAAACGCACCGGTTGACGCGACGCCTCCGTCGTCTCGCACGTGTCCCTCGAGCTGTCTCCTGAGCCAGTCCTTCTTGTGCACGCTCGCGAGGTGGTTAAACTCCGCGCTGAGGGTGCCGCAGTACACCGCGCGGAGGCGGGTCATGAGCTCCTCCACCGTCCACCACTGGCGTCTGCCGTCGGGGTCCAAAGACTTGCACTCGTTGCCGAGGAAGAATCGCTTCTCCGGGGAGGGGTCGTGGAGGCCGAGGTACTGCCCGACGTTGACCTTACGGCCGCGGAGGTACAGGTCGTTGGGGAATCCGTTGAGGAGCTTGGCGATGTCCGCGCCGTCCTCCGGGACGGTGGACTCCATGAGCTCGTAGCCCTCCTTCAGAGGGCCGAGAGATCGGCCGAGCGGGTCCAGTCGCGCGGCGAAGTGTCCGCGGTTGCGGATGGCGCGGACCACCTTGTAGATGCGCAGGACGTCGGCGGTGTCCCTGGTGGACTGCAGCTCGACGTCCTCGGCGGTGATCATCGGCGCGGGCTCCGCGCTCGTGGCCGCGTCGTCCTCGGAGCTCGGCGACGTCGCGCCCCCTCCGGCGGAGTCCGACGCGCCGCTCGCGACGGATGCGAATTCCCGGAGCCCGCGCCAGCCTCCGGGCGCTCCTTGCTCCTCGCGCCATCCTTGCTCGTCCGCCCGCCCCGGCGCATGCGCGAGGGCGCGTGACGTCGAACCCGCGCGCGGACGATCGCCGCGGGCCCGCTCCCAGCGGGGCATCCTGCACCGCGCAAACTCCCCGGACGGCGCGGGCGTTCTCAGCGACTGGGACGCGCAATTGCTCGCGCCCTCCTCCGACCCTCCCGCGACCCGTCGGCCGCCGCGGAGCGCGCTCGACGCCAGCCGCGCGACCGCGTTCGCTCCCGCGCGCCTCATGGCGCGCACCGACCGACGAAACCCCCGGCGCCGGACACACCCGCGCCGCGCGGAGACGTCTGCACCGCGCGGGTCCAGCTGACTCGGATTTGGGATAACAACGCATACAGTACGCGGTTCCACCGTCTGATGAGAGAGGCGGTTTCGTTTACGCGGGCGACCCGCGCGCGACACAGCGGGGCGCGCGCGGGGGGCGACGTCGCGAGGACCCGGCGCATCGCACGCGAACGTATCGCGCGATCCGAACGCGGCATGGACCCGCCGGCATCGCCGGACGGAACCGTCCGCGAGGGGGACGTCGCGGAGGGCGCGCGCGCCGCCGCCGCCCCGCCGACCGATGGCGACGACGACGACGACGGCACCGCGCGCGCCCCTGACGGCGGCGAGGCGTGCGAGTGGACCGGCCAGTCGTCGGGCGCACCCCGGTGCTACTTTTTGGTCCACAACATCGCCAAGAAGCACAACGTCGGCACGATCGCGAGATGCGCCACCGCGTTCGGCGTCAGATCCGTCGTTCTCATCGGCGCCAAATCGTACAACACCTTCGGGTGCAAGGGATCGTCGAACCACGTCGACTTTGTCCACTACCCGACCCTGGCGGACGCCAGGGTCGGGCTCATGGAGCGTCAAGGCGTCACCAAGATATTGGGCGTCGAGATTTGCGACGGCGCGGTGCCCATCGAGACGCACCCGTTCGACCGATGCACCGCGTTCATCGCCGGCAACGAGGGCGACGGGTTGACCGCGCAGCAGAAGGCCATCTGCGACGGGTTCGTGTACGTCAGACAGCACGGACCCGGCACGGCGTCGCTCAACGTCGCCGTCGCGTCCGCGCTGTGCATGCACCACTTCGCGCTGTGGGCGGGATACGAAGAACGAGCGAGGGAAGGGGAGAAGTACGTCGTCGGAGAGAGGCGAATTCGTATTAATAAAAGGGGGGTCGTCGGCGAAGACCCGGACGAGGTGAGGCGGCGCAGGGCGGCGGCGAGAGAGGCGGCGGCGAGGGACGTGGACGGGGACGGGGACATGGACGGGGACGGGTCGGTGGGCATCGAGTTTTGACCGGTCTCATTAGTCGCGTAGCCGCCGGAGCTGAAACGTGCAAAGGCGCCTCGAAGGTCAAACTTTTGGCACTCGTGAAACTTGCACACTCGTACTCCTTGCACCCCGTGCTCGCTTGGCCCCTTTGTTGGAGGGGCTCTCTTCCGCTTCGTGCCTTTGTTCACCTCCTCTGGGACTTCCACTTCGCCCTCGGCACCAATCCTCCCTCCGCGCGCCCGACGAAGTGCCCCCCGCCGACGTTCTCATTTCTCAACTCGGTTTGCAAAACGCAGCGAAAGTTTCGATGTGATGAACGTGATGGATGTCCACACGCGGAAGCGCCGGTCGGTCCGGTTGCGCGAGCGAGGTGTCATCATGTGTTGAGCTCCGTGCGCGAATCGATCGATGGGGTCCCGCGTGAATCCTTTCCCGGTGGATACCGTCCACGGTGCGTTCGTGGCGACGGCGAACGCGCACCCCGACCGCATCGCCGTTCTCGGAAACGACGACGACGGCACCCCGAACCTCTCGTTCCGTCAACTCGTGAACCTATGCCGAAGCCTCGCCCAGCATCTCACGCGGACATCGAGCTCGACGCACGCACGATGCGGCCCGGCAATCTTCCGAGCGGGTGATCCGAGTCCCGGAATCGCGGTCGGCGCGTCCGCGGCGGTCTCGTTGGACTCGAGCATCGAACTGATCGTCGCGTACTTTGCGGTGCTCATGGCGGGGAAGGCCTTCGCCCCTCTGGAGACAACCCTCCCGCCCGCGGCCCTACACGGGGTGCTCTCCGCGCTTCACGAACACGCGAACCTCACGCACCACATCGTGTCCGCGACGGAAGGAACGGGAGAACCGGACCACCCCATCCGACCGGGCACGCGCACGCTGGCCATTCGGCTATCGAGATCGAAATCTATATCCGACGCCGAACCCCGGCTGGAGGTACGCGAACGCGGCGTTCCGGTCACCGTGATCCGATGCCGCGACGCGTCGTCAGATGACAGCGACGAGACGGAGGAAGAGACGTTAAACACCACGCGGGGAGGACCGGACGACGTCGCGCACGTGATTCACACCGGCGGATCAACCGGAGCGCCCAAAGCAGTCGTCTGCGCCCACCGCGGTTCCCTCGCCTCCCACGCCGCACGCGCCGCACAGCACCCTTACGCGGACGATGACGTCACCGGCGTGTGCGTGTTTGGCGTGTGGGACGCGGTCTGCGCGCTCCTCGCCGGGTCCAAGGTTGCGATGTTACCGCCAGAAAGTATTAGCGGCGGCGGCGACGCGCTGGGTCGGTACTTGCGTGATGACAAGGTGACTCGAACGATGCTGACGCCGTCCTTGGCCGAGCTGCTCGTCGCCGCGGCTGCACACGCGGAGTCAGTTCACGCGCGTGAGGCGCTGGACGCGATGCGGGTGCTGGTGCTCTGCGGCGAGACCCCGCGGTCCGGCCTGGTGGACGCCTTGCTCTCATCGCAACCCGATGAAACCGATGAAGAATATTCCAAAAACCGAGTCGTCGCCAACCTTTACTCCCTATCCGAGGCGCACGACGTGGCGCTCGAACGAAACCTGGGGAGCGCCGCGCAGGAAGGGCACGTGTCGACGTGTGGTGTGCCGTACGGGCACGTCCACCTGGCAATCGCGGACGACGACGGGTGTGTACTCGCCGAGTCGGAAAGTGAAGGTTGGTTGCACATCGCCGGCGACGGGGTTGCCAGCGGGTACCTCGGGCCGCACGGTTGGGAGGCGACGCGACGCGCGTTCGTGTCGAGGACGTGGCTCGACGGTGTGACGCGGACGTGGTACGCCACGGGGGATCGCGCGAAGGTTCGGAAGGATGGACGGTTGGTCCTCCTCGGCCGGGGCGCGGGGGCGGGCCGGGTTAAAATTCGTGGGAAATTGGTGCGTTTATTTTTCTCTTATTTCCGTGTGGGTACGAGTGATCTAACTGACGACGTGTTTAACACTTACAGGTTGACGTCGATGGAGTGGAGGAGGTCCTTCGGGGTTACCCCGGGGTCAAAGCCTGCGCGTGCGTGGCGCGGCCGTTGTCGCACGGTGAGAACTACGGTGACGACACCCCGCCGGAAGCTCTCGTCGCGTTCGTCGTCCCGAAAGAATTAGTGCGGCGACGCGATGAAGCGGATGAAGCACTTTCGGTTGAGGACACGGAGGCGGAGGCGATAAACGCGTACCTCGCGGATAGGCTACCGCGGTTGAGCGTCCCCGCGCGTGTGGTCTTCGTCGCATCCATCCCGCTCACCGCCGCGCTCTCGTCCTCGGCGCCAAAGTGCGACAGACGGGCGTTGGCGCTAATGCCCTTGCCGTCGCCGAGACGGACGCGAGGGAGGAGGGACGGCGAGGGACGCGAGGTGGACGGAACAGTCGTAGCGCACGTGGCGAAACTCGCGGCTGACGTCCTCGGCGTCGACGCGAGCTCCGTCGACGGCGACGACAGTTTCGCCCAACTCGGCGGGGCTTCGTTGGAAGCGCAGAGGCTTCTCTACGTCCTGCGCTCAGCCGCTTTGGGTACGTTGAACCACGTTGGCGGGTGGGATCGGATGACACCCGCGGACGTCATCGCGGCGGATACGCCGAGGCGAATTGCGAGAGTGGCGATGAACGGGTCCCCGTCCGATGGCACCGGCGGCGCTCTCACGACCGCGGGTATGTTCGCGGAGGCTGCGCGGGAGGCGAACGAGATTGGGGTCGGGATGTGGGACGCGCGGGGGGTTTGGAAGCGTCTGGAAGCGTCTGGAAGTGACGAAGTCGTGAAGAGGCTGGCGCCGTCGAAAACGGTTCCATCGCTGGGACGGGCGAGGGGGGTCTTCCTGACTGGCGCCACCGGGCTCCTCGGTCGGTGCCTGATGCGTGAGATCTTGGCGCGGATAGCCCCGGACGCCGCGTTGTTCTGCCTCGTCCGCGACGGTTCCATCGCGGGGACGGCACGCGCCCGACTCGAGGAGAAGGCGGACTCGAACACTTTAGATTGTCGAGTGCGGGTCATCGCGGGCGACGCGACGCATCGAAAGTTCGGGCTATCCGACGAGGAACACGCGCGTTTAGCCGCGTCCATCGACGTCGTCGTGCACTCCGCCGGCGTGGTCAGCGCGGCGGCTCCTTACGCGTCCATGGCATCTGGCAACGTGGCTCCCGCCCGCGAGGTGCTTCGACTCGCGTGCCTTCGCCCGGGTGCGATCGTCGTGCATCACGTGTCGTCCAGCGCGGTTCTTCCCCCGCTCGGCACGCCAGCCACTTCTTCCGAGGAGTCCTGGTCGGAGTCGGCCACGGGGAGCGGAAAGGCGCTGGCGTCGCTAGCCGCAAAGGGCGGATACGACACGGCGGAGGTGCACGGCGGGACGTGGCAGGGGTACGCGCAGGCCAAGTGGGTGACCGAGATGCTGGTGTGGGCGACGGCTGAGTCGTGTGGGGTGCCAGTCTGCGTGTATCGGCCCGGAAACATCGGCCCGCGTTCCGACGACGGCCTCGGGTGCGAAGGCGACGGGACGATGGCGCTGGCGTTGGCGACCATAGCCGGGGGATGGACCTCAGACATGCGGATAGGGGAACGATGGAGGCTGTGGTGGACGCCCGCAGATGCGGTCGCGAGAGCGATCGCCACGGTGGCTGCGATTGAGAACGGAGACGTATGGGCGAACAGGGCTTTACACGTTGACCCGGTGGAACCGCTCCCCGCGTCGGCTCTGATGAACCGCATGAAAGTTCGTATGAACGCCGGGGTCTGGAAGCGTCTGGAAGCGTCTGGAAGTGACGATGGCGGAAGCGAGGGAGGAGGAGACGGTGACGACGACGACGACGACGTGAGCGCATGGCGCCGGGCGGTGCTCGCGGGTCTACACGCGCTGCCGCCGACGTTAAGACGCAAAGTGGAGTCTCTCCTCGCGTTAAAGTCGGGTTTGACCGGGGCGATGGGTGCCGCCGAGCGGCGCATGGACGGCACCGAGCTGCGCGCTTTGTTGCAAACGGAGGAGAACGGCGACCTATTCATGGACGCGTGTGAAGAGGTTCTCGGGAGGTACGTGGACGCATTCGCTGAACACGTTCGAGGCGAACGGTAGTACGATTCTATCGCGATTTTATTTTATTTCATCGCGTTGACTACTCGCCTCCACTGATCCTAACTGACCTGCGCGTAAGTGTTACTCGTACGGATATAAAATGTTCGAGCTCTTCGCCTCCCCGGTGACGTTCGCGCCGGCACTTCTCTCACGCGCGCGACATGTCCACCGCCCGTCTGGTGATCGTGACCGCCTGCCACGGCAGCCGGGGCGACGTCGCGCCCCTCGCCCGCCTCGCGCGCGCGATTCAGACCGCCGCGAAGGCGTCAGACGACGACGACGACGAACGACCCACGTCGGTGGTCTTCATGGCCAACCCGCACTTTGCGCGACTCGCGCGAGGGCTCGACTTTCACCCGGTGGGTGACGCGGCCGAGTACGAGGCGCGCCTGGCGGACTCGAAGGGTCGCAAGTACTACGGCAACGGGTCCGTCGTGGACTGGTGGATGAGGCAGCTGGGCACGCACGTCCGCGCCATGCGGGCGCTCTTCGACGGGGACCAGTACGAGTCAGTCGTGCTCGTGGGCCACCCTCTGGTGCGTTATTTCTGCGTTTTCAATCTCGCGCCAGTCGCCTCGTTTCGTCCACCCCACATCAGGGACTGAACCACGACGCGCCCTCCCTCACCCCGCGATCCCAGGACCTGGGCGTGAAGACGATCGAGGACCTCGCCAAGGCCGGCCGCCTCGGCCCGAGGGCGCCGTTCGTGCGATGCGTCACCGCCATCCTCTCCCCGTCGCTGCTCAGGTCCCCGGACGTGAAGCAGCCGGGTACCTTCTCGCTCTTCCGCGGCTTGCGCGAACGCGCCTCCTGGCTCCCCGCCTGCGTCACGCGCTGCGTCGACTGCGTCGACGATACCGTCGTGGACGCCGCGTTCCTACCCAGGCTCGACGTGCACAGGCGCGCGCTGCGTCTACAGCCTTTGCAAGACGGCGTGTACAGGGACTACTTCCTGTGCGAACGGAGCCTCCTCTTCGTACCGGAATGGTTCGCGCCGCCACAAGAAACCTGGCCGCGGGGCCTATCGCAGGTGGGCTGGCCCCTCGAGGTTGACCCCGGTGAGTCACCGAGCGGTGAGTCGCCGAGCGGTGAGTCACCGAGCGGTGAGTCACCGAGCCCGCTTCCGGACGATCTGGCGCGTTGGCTCGAGGACACCGAGCCCAAGTACGGTCGGACCGTCGCCTTCCTCTGCGGCGCGGATAACCCGCCGCACGCGCGCGATTTCTTCGCCGCCGCCGTCGCCATCGTCGCGCGGATGAACAGGTCGTACAGGGACCGCGACTTGCCGTCCAAGTTTCGCGTCATCGTGGACGAGACGAAGCGGACGCGCGCGGTGTTCCTGACAGAGCACCCGGAAGTGATCCCCGCCGAGGTCGCCGACGGAACAGTCGAAGAGAAAAATATATTTCACTCCGCGTCATGGACCGACCTGGACGCCCTGTTACCGAAGTGCACCGCCGTCGTCCACGGCGGGGGCGTGGGAACCGTCGCGGCCGCGGTGACGCACTCCACGCCGCAGCTCGTTTGCCCCAGCCGTTTCGATCAGTACGACAACGCGAGGAGGGTGAAACAACGCGGCGTGGGCGAAGTTTTCTCTATTAAGAAAATTTGCGAGGCGAGTCGTTCGAAAAGCGTCTTGAAGCGAGTTCGCGACGCGCTCTGGCGCCTGTCGGACCCGTGGGAGACGAATCCCTACAGGAAGCAGTACGTCAAGCTGAAGCGCGTGGATAAGGCTGAGCGCGTAGGTCGGAAGGGCCTGCGGTTCGCCGCGGGTGAAATCGTCGGCATGTTCGACGCCATGGACCCGAAGCCCCCTCCGCGATTGGAGTTTCTGTCGTAGGCGTCGTCGCACGATGGTCCGTCATCACGGTCTAGTCTAACGTCCGCGCAAACAAAAGTCAGTCGTCCCGGCGCACGTCTCGCTCATCGTCGTCTGATCCGTCTACGGGCTCACCGATATCTTGATGACGTTCCCGGGCGCTCCCCGTGAATCCTCGTTTCGCCCCAGCCGACGACGAGCCTCCAGCCTCTCCGCCAACGGCGCGTACACCTCCTCGACGTCCGAGTCATCCACGGCATCGTCGTCGAGGCTGTCGCCCGAGGCGTCCGCCCACGCCGCGACCCTCGCGGCGTGCGCGGCTCGCGCCTCCGCCCGTCGCGTCGACGTCGCCTCGACGTTTGCCGCGGGCGGTACGTTTTGGTCCTCCGGTGGGTGGCGGTGAGTCACCGCCCGGTGAGTCACCGCCCGGTGAGTCACCGCCGCGAACGCTCGCGTCCTTCTCCCGGCAGCCACCACCGCGCCCCAGGACAGCGACGCCCCGCACGCCGGGCACGGCCCTCCTGACGGTATCAGCGTCCTCGATATCAGCGGCTGGGGCCCCGGACCCGCGTGCTTTCGGGAGGGTACGGCCGCTACACAGCTGGCGAAGAAATGCGACGCCATGCATCGCGGGTGCGCGACGCAATCGCACCGCGGACACGCGACCCGCGCCCCGACGCCGCGAACCCCTTCCCCGCCGCACGCGGCGCACCTCCTTCGCGCGCCCGAGATGGACGGCATCTCGGAGACGGAGTCCCCGTCGACGGTGACGACGCGGCTATCGTCGCAGCCATCGTCGTCTTTTTCGTCGTCGAGATCTTTCCCGTCGGTGAAGGACCCGCCCACCGATCGCTTGAGCGCGTCCATGTCCCCGACGGAGACCTCCACGTGCTCCGGCGGGGCGTCGCACTTGTCCTTGGCGAGCTTCGCGTACTCCGGATTGAGAAAGTGCACGCGCAGGGGCAGGTTCCTCCACGGAGAGACGTGCAGCATCGCCATGACCAGCCTCGTCTTGTTCGCGAGCGACGACGATCTGTCGCTCACCTTGAGCCGTCGAGCCGCCTCCCTCACCGCGCGACTCAGCGCGGGCTTCTGCCACGCCCACTCGAACTGCAGCGCCTGGACCTTCGACGGGAACCCGTGCACGAGGAGGACCATCTCGCACGGCCGGAGCCTGCGCGTGTACCTCGCCCCCGCCGCGATCACGCCGTTGTGCTGCCGGATGCGCCGCTCGGGGTTGACGGTGAAGCCGACGTAGGACCGGCCCTTCATGGCCGGGTCGAGGCTGCCGACGAGGTAGCACGCGTAGAACGCGCCGAGGGACGGGTCCGCGCCCCCGCCGCGGTCGTCCGTCATGCTCGCGGCGACCTCCTCCTCCTCCGCGCCTCAACGGACTGTCGCGTCATTTTTGGCCAAGGTGCCCACCGACGCGATGAGAAACCCAACGACCGAATCGGCGGCGGTCATCGCACTTCACACGTCACGGGCCGCCGGACCGACATGTTCGGACCAGCGCCCGCGTTCGCGCGTCGCGTCGCGCCCGCGGCACCGCCGCGCGCGTTCCCGTCATCGCCGCGGCGGCGCGCGGGGCGCACCCCTCGAACGCGCGTCGTCCGGAAGGTCGTCCCCCCCAACAAGGAATGGCCGCCCGCCGACGTCTGGGAGGACTTCCGCAAGAACGTCGCGGGGGAGTGGGTGGGTCACGCCGTCGTCCTCGGCCCGACGGGCGACATCGTCCCCTTACCGGACAAGTACGTGCCGAGTGCTTTCAAAGAATACGGCGTGGGAGTGAACCAGTGGAGCACGCGCGCCACCACCGAGTACGACGGCGACGGGGGCATCGAGGCGGTGGACTCCTTCTCCACCACGACGAGGTACCTGTGGCCGGAGGCTGGATGCGAGTTCGGGAAGGAGGACGTCGCGGAAACCCGGGGCGGGGACGATCGCCTGATGGCGGGCGCGCAGATGGGCAAGATGTGCGTCGTGGACGGGGACTACGCGCACGGACCTCTCGTGCTGCCGCCGTGCGAACCCGGGGTCGTCGTCAAGTTCCAGTTTGGATTCTCGCAGAGGACGCGGCCCGCCGCCGACGACGACGACGCGTCGAGCTCGAACGGACCCATCAAGCTCACGCTCAACAACGAGAAAGACGAGAAGGACGAGAAAGACGACGACCGCGAGGAAAAAGACCGACCCGCGTCTCCCCCACTCCCGGCGCGAAGGATCCGCGTGGAGGTCACCGTGGAGGCGAGGCCCGGGGAGAAACGCGACTGGCGACTGGCCGGCGTGGAGCTCGTCTCCGAGGCTCGAGCGTCGGCGAACGGCGAGGTCTCCGGTTCGAATCCGCGCTCCCCCGAACGCGCGCCGCGGCTCGGCGAGGACGACATCGCCACCGGGGAGTGGCGCGCGGTCCAGGGCGCCACGTTTCTGACGTGCGAATCGACGTTGGACGACGAGGCGTTCGACCTGAGCTTCGACGACGAGCCTCGAGGTGAACAAACGTCGGACGGCCAATCGTCGGACAGCCAATCGTCGGATGACATGTCGGCGTCGGACGAGGAACGGATGCGCGTCCGCGTGGGCTCGGGCAAGGGACGCGTCGGCCGCGGTCGCGTGAAGAAGGGCGGAGGAGCGAAGGGAGGAGGGGAAGAAGAGGGCTTCGAGGTTGTGGTACCGACGGTGGTCAAATCGGCGGCTGAGCTGGAGGCTGAGAGGAAGGAACGAAGGCGGAACCGGCCGCCGCCCGAGGGTCTCATCGTCGTCCCCACGTGGGCGGTGCGGGCCAAGGGGCCGTTCTCGTCGGCGTACGAGTACCTGGTCGGTGGTAAGTCGCCGCTGGTGCTGCTCCCTATGCGAGGCTGGTGTCTGGTGGAGAGCGTGGGGAAAGACGAGTTACTCGTCGAGGTTGGCGTGTACGCGGGGCCCGGGGGTCTGGATGAGGACTGGCACGACACGACCGCGACGGAGGGGGGCGGGAGCGAGCCCAGGAGGGTGGCGGCGAGGCGGTACGAGCGCGGGGGGCGGTTCGCGAGTGCTTTTTTCGTCGAAGAGTCGAGGATGACGAAAGAAGAGCTCGAGCAGGAGAAGGGAGAGGGGGAGGGCGGAAACCCGCTCTACTTCTGACGCGAGCGTCACCCGTCGCACTCGCCCGATGGCGCGCATATCATTCGTGAACGTTGGACCCTAAACGATCAACTAAACGTCGCAGCAGAGCGGTGCTCGTACCCGCAGCCGCCTCCTCCCCGAAGAAACGTAGACTAAGAAACGTAGTCACCCGCCGTTCATCGCTCCGTTCATCGCCCGCTTCGCCCTCGCCGCCCGCTCGACGCGCGCCTTGTGCACGCCGGGCGCCAACCCCCCGACGCATATGACCGCCGCCCCCAGCGCCCCGTACGCGTCCACCCGTTCGCCCATCATCGCCCACCCCAACGCCGCCGACCACGCGACCAACAGATAGTAGAGCGCAGACGCCGTCAGCGTCGGCAAGTGCGAGTACCCGTAGTTGAGCGAGAGTTGCCCCGCGAACGACGTCAGCGATATGAGAATCAGCAGACCCCACTCGTGGGCGGTCGGCCAGACGGGCGGTAGCGGCCACGCGCTCGTGACGCTCGCGAAACCCAGCACTGAAGAGCAGCCGTGAAACCATACCGCGAGGCCGAGCGCGCTGACCCGGCCCCTGATCGCTCGAATCGAAACCATCGCCACGGCGCAAAAAAACGCCGAGAATAAGGTCACCCCAACCCCCACCGGGTCCATCGGGTGATCGCGGCGTCGATCGTCATCGTTTAAGGGCACCCCCAGGGCGTGGAACAGCGCCGGGGGCTTGACGATGAGCAGGGTGCCGACGAGGCCGCCGCCGATGGCGACAGCCTGGACGGCACTCGGCTTCTCACCGAGCGCCGGGATGGCCATGAGCGAGCTGAAGATGGGGTTCAGGAAGAATATCGCCACGCTGTCCCCGACGGTGAGGTAGGTGAGCGAGACGTACGCGAGTGAGAACGCGATGCTTCCCGCGACGCCTCGCAGAAGGCACAGGCGCCAGAACCGCCGATGGCCCAGGAGGGTCTCGATCGTGAATCGTGAATCGTCGTCGCGGAGGTCTTCGCCGGACGACGCCGACGCTCGCGTTCCCTCGCCCGTCGTCTCCGCGTCCGCCTCGCGGACGATGGCGTTGCACTCCGCCGCGCGTCTCCACGTCGTGAACGCGGTCACGCAGCCGCTGATGCACGACCTGACGAAGACGACCTGCATCGGCGGCACCCCCTCTTCGACCGTCTTGGCGACGACGTTCTGAAAGGCGAAGGTGAACGTGGCGGCGAGCATGACGGCCTCGCCCTTGGGAACCCTCGCGACGTACCCGCGCCAGCCGGTTGGTGGTGGGCGCGGATCGTCGCGACGCGGTGCGGACGTGGACGCGTCGCCCGCGTCGCCCCGCAGCAACCCCCGCTCCTCGTCCTCGCCGTCGGAATCCTCCGAGACGGCGTCGAACCCGCCTCCTCCTCCCTTCGCCCCGGCCCCGTCCGTCACCTCGGCTTCGGCGAGGGAGACGTCCACGAGCTCCACGACCATGTCCCCAACGCGCGCGCCATCCGAGGGAAGGCGCGCCATCGCCGAACGGGGGGCGCGAGACGAAGTGGTCCCGGACCTTTCCGATATCGAGACCGCGAGTTTCTTCTGTTGTTGGCACTTTGGATCTCATCGATTCAAACAAACACCTCACGCCGTCCGATGCGGTCGCCGCCGAGGTCGCCCGGACGGCTCCGCGAGGAGGATGCCGCCGCCCACGCCGCTCGCGTCGCCGAGGCCAGGGCGGCGTACTCCCGCCTGAGCCGCGCGGGCGGGGAGCTCAACCGCGAGCTCCGCCCGGCCGCGAGGATGTCCACGACTTCCACTGATAACGGGCGCTCCTCCCTGGCGGACGACCACCGCTCCTCCGAGGACGTCCTCCGCGGCCTCGACTCCCTCGCCGTCGCCGCCGGGCGCCGCGCGCCGCCCCGAAAACCGCCGCCGCCGCCGTCGTCGCCGCCGGGCGATATCTCGGCGGGCCCCCACGAGGGCTGGCTCGGGTCGGTGCTCTCGCGCCGCGAGGACGAGGAGGAGGAGGAGGAGGACGACGACACCGACGGCGACGACGTGGAGCTCACCGAGGAGGAGGTTCGCGCGTTCCGCGAGTATCGCCGGACGGAGGAGCTACACGCGCGCCTGGGGTTCGCGCTCACCGACAAGGCCCTGAGCCCCATGCGCGGGGACGCGCCGGAGCGGCGGAGGAATCCAAACGCATCGTCGTCATCGCCAAACTCCGCCGGGAAGCCGAAGAAGAGCTCGCCCGCCACCGAGGCCGATCGCGCGGCGCGCGCGGCCCGCGCCGTCCTCGCGGACATGGCGGCGGCCAACAAGTCCCTCCTGGACGCCGCCGCGGCGTCCCCTGACGCGTTCCGACTGACGCGCGAGCGCACCAGGCGCGTCATGCGAGACATCGGCCTCGCGCCATCCGACGAAGCCGCCGACGAGATCATCGAGATGACGTCGGGATCGGGATCGGCGTCGGCGTCGGGACGGAAGAAGAAGGGCGACGGGGACGGGGATTGGGACGGGGACGAAAAGTCGGCACCCGGGGACGGGCACGGGGACGAAGAGTCGGCACCCGGGGACGTAGACGAGGACGGGGACCCGGCGTGGTACGACGAGGACGACCCGGCGTGGTCGATGGACGTCGAGGCGAAGCTCGCGGCCATCGCGGCGGCGCGAGAGGAGGCCAGGGTTCGACGCGAACACCTCGAGCGACTGATGGGGGACGCGGAAGCGCGAATGGGGGAAGCGCGGAGGACGTCGCCGGGGGGCGCGAACGTGGACGAGAAGATCGCGTCACTCAAGGCGGCGGCGGCGGCGAGGGAGCGGGAGTTTGAAAAGTTGGGCATCGGGGGACGCGGGGAAACGCGTGGTTTTCACGAAGAAGAATCCGCGTCTGGGCGGGCGCGTTCGGAATCCGTCAAGACTTTCAGCAGGGCCGACGCGGACGCGTCCATCGCGCGGTTGGAGCGCGCGGTTGCAGAGTTTAAAGCGATCGGTCCGTTGACTCCCCCCGCGCCCCTCGCCGCGGCTGAGATCGAGGCGGAGGTCATGGCGCGACTGCCAAAGTTCCCGCCGTTGACGCCGCCGCTTCCCGAGTTCGACTACGACCCGAAGGAGGTGGACGAGCTCCTGACGCAGCT
>Ga0181573_10000701_pt1 | contig 34729 bp, 30 predicted proteins | sample 101ome_25_FD_148643 | JGI IMG/M metagenome (GOLD analysis project Ga0181573, IMG submission 148643) | Coastal salt marsh microbial communities from the Groves Creek Marsh, Skidaway Island, Georgia - 101409BT metaG (spades assembly) | ecosystem: Environmental > Aquatic > Marine > Intertidal zone...
GTCAGTGGGCCCGTGCGAGCACATCGTGCCAATGCGAGATGATTCAGAATGGATCAGAATTCGGGTTCTCTACGCTCCGCAAAATGAAATGCCCGATCGTTAGTCGATCCTAGGATTCTGGAGCAGGAAAAGGAAAGGAGCGGCGAGGTGAGGGAGAAGGGAAGGGAGGGGGCGACGCGCGGGCCAGGGAGGCGTTTCGGAGGCCGGCTGGACGACGACGACGCCGACGACGCCGACGGGCGGACGACCGGCGACTCGGGCCGGCCCACGCTCGGACGCAACGTCCGAGGGAGCGAATCTGCCGCGTCGTCGTTTCCCGCGAAACGACCATCTCGGAGGGCCGCACCCGACATATATCACAGCGTAATATCGTATGGGTGCGCCCCGAGACCCGGTGACGTGCGATCCGGGCGAGGAATCCATGTGCCGCGCAAATCCCGAGGCAATTTCATCAAACGGGCTGTGACCGCGCGCGGACGTACCTATCGCTAATCTAGCCAGTTCTACACCGGTACTAAACCCTTCTTCGTCAATAAGTCCTAGTTCTGCATTAAAAGTGCCGATGCAGTGGTTCTCGAGGAGTGGATGAAGCTCGATTGGATGATTCGTTGAAGAGCCTCCGGAGGCTCGATCGGATCCAATCTCAGCCTTCTTAGAAACAGGTCGTCTCTCTTTCTTACAGATACGCCCCGTGGTTCTCCTGGCTGATCAGTGCGCAGTCCACCAGGTGTCTGGCCACCCCGTCGTCGTCGCCGTCCACCTCCTCGGGTCGAAACGGGATCATCACGACGCCCGAGTGCCGTATGATGACCGGAGACGGCCTCCTACCGTCGCCCAGAATGCCCTGTTCCCGCAAGAAATCATCAATCATGAACGGCTCGTTCGCAAACAGGAGCTCCTTGGTGATGGAGATGACGTAGATTGGCTCCTTGCTTGCGGCCGACGGCCGACAACCTGGTTCCAGCCCGACTGCGTCCGCCGCAGACGCTGATGCTGATGCTGGTGCTCCGACTGTCTCGGGGTCCCGTTCCACGTTCTCTGGCCTGGTCGCCCACCAGTTGACCAAAAATGTCACGCGCACGTCCCCGTCTCCGTCGCCACCCTCGTCCTTCTTCTCGTCTCCGACGAGATCCAGCACACCGTGGCCTGCCCGGCCGTCGAATACCAGGTACCTGTTCGCCTTGGGAAATACCAGGCAGCTCTCCGTGGGAAAGTCGACGGGCAACATGCGCGCCGTCTCGTGGTCGTACCGTTCATCGGTGATGACCGTTGGAGACTGCAGTTGCTTCGATTGGCCGTTGCCGTCGTTGCCGCCACCCGTCAAGTACAGAACGCTCGAGTAGATCGGGTTGATCATCTCCCCGCGGGTCTTCATGGCGTGCTCGTCCTTGTCGACGTGAAACGCCAGACCACGACCGTTGCGGTAGACTTGGACCCAGTACTCGGCCCCGGCGATGGTACCCCGCTCGTTGTTTGTGTTCCTGCTTTGGAGCACGTGCGGCTGGATGCACCTGTGGTAGAGCTCGGCGACGACGCGCTCGGCTGCACTGAGACCAACGCCATTGACGAGCAGGGGCAGCGGCACCCAATAGTTCGGGTGCGACTCCAGCACGCGTAGTTGCGAGAGGACCATGTCCCTCTCCTCCGTCGTCTGGAGGAGTGCGTCCTTGAAGACATGGACCGAGCCTCGCTTGGCCAGGCTCTCGAACGTGCCAGGCATTCTTTGTTTTTTGGAATACCGTCGAGGTGTGTGGGGCAAACAGGCAGACAGACAGGCGGACACGGTAGCAGTAGTAGTAGGAGTCGTCGTCTTCGTCTTACGTACGAGCGAGCGAGGCGTGCACACGCTCGAGAGAGACAGAGAGAGAGGGAAAGCATGGCGAAGAAAGCGGCTGCGACAGTCTTGGTCAAACTGCTGAGCCAAGCTGGCACGGGCTACTTCTACGTCGCGCGCAAGAACCCACGCAAGCTGCCGCAGAAGCTGGAGTTTATGAAGTACGACCCGCGGGTGCGGCGGCACGTGCTGTTCAGCGAGGTCAAGCTGCGGTGACGGCGGGTGGGTGGCGGGTGGGCCGCTGCCCCAATGGCTGGCTTTTGTATATACACGTATTCGTGTAGTTGTAAGGTGTCGGGGCACTTCCAGTGGTCTGTGCGGCGGTCCATGTGGACTGGCCGGCGACTCGCCGTTGTTGACTGTTGGCCACGGCCTCAAGTCAGCCTCTTCTTCTTCCCAAATATTTCCTCGATTCAACGACTTGGCGGACTCGATGGTGGTTCGGCTGCGGTTAGCTCGGTTTGGGAAGAAGCGGCACCCGATGTACAAGATATTTGCCGCAGACGCGCGGTGTCCCCGTGATGGCCGCCACCTGGAGGTCCTTGGGTACTACGATGCCATCCCAGAGAAGGACGGCAACAAGCACGTGGGCCTGAACATTGAGCGGATCAAGTACTGGCTGTCGGTGGGCGCGCAGCCGAGTACGACGGTGGGAAGGCTGCTGAGTCAGGCGGGCGTGATTCCGCGGGGGATACCAACGCCGCTGGGCTGGCAGGAGACAAAGAATCCCGACAAGCGGTTGCGGACATCCGCACGTTCGTCCGAGGAAGCGGATGATAAATGACCGGATACAACGTTGTAGTTTAACTTATTCACGAATATCACCCGTCCCTCTGTCTTCCGTCTCGTCCTTGCTGAGCGCGAGGATGGTCTCCAGGGCCCGCTTGGCCTCGTCTATGGCATCGTCGTCGCCTTCGAGCGCGCCGAGGTCCTCGATGGACCGCGGCATGGGCGGGTCGAGCTTCTCGACGTTGTCGTCCGGCACCCGGAGGTTCTCGAGCATCGCGCGGAACTCGGGCTCGGCAGACGTCTCGATGAAGGTCGTCATGACGCCGGCGTCACTGCTGCCAATGCGTCCGAGGCGGCCGCATAGATGGACGTACTCGTCTGCGGGCGGGAGGACGCCGACGACGTACACATGGGTGACTGAGGGGAGGTCGAGGCCCCTGGACGCAGCGAGGGTGGCGACGAGCAGGGAAGTCCTGTTGTCGCGGAAGGCGTGCAGCGACTTGATCGGTTCTTCCCCCTGCGGAAGGAGGACGCTGATATCGTGCCGGGACCAGAGCACGGAGCGGAGGGGCTCGCTGATCTTTCGTGCGACGGCCGAGTCGGCGACGTAGACAATGCCGCGGGTCGGCTGGCTGTCGAGCGAGTGCGACTTTTGGTCGACGAGGATTGTCCGACACAGCATGCCCAACATGTCGCTGTCGTTGGTCGTCACGTATCGGTGCCGGAGCCTTGACGAGACGAGCGGCGATGAACTGCGTTTGTGTTTGCCGTCAAGCAGGCGGGCGGGCGGGGGCGGGGAGGGGGGCGAGGTGCTGGACGATGCCGGCGACGTGCTGGACGATGCATCAGCCCCTCGCCCCGTCGTCGCGCCGCTGATGTCCACCTGGACGAACGAGCCGGGTTCGATCCATCTGTTCCGGACGGCGAGGTCAAAGACGTCCTGCGACAGCGTCGCCCCCGCCAGAACGACTCGTGGCTTTTCCCCGCTCGCGCTCGCGCTCGCGCTCTCGACTGGGAGTTCCCGCACGGCATCGAGGATTGTCTTGGACGCCGCGATGTCGTCTTCCTTGAAGCAGGCGTCTGCCTCGTCGACGACGATGGCCCGGCAGTCGCTGCCTATGACCTTGACGCCCCGCGCCATCGCCTCGGCAATCAGCTGGGGCGTGCCGACGACGACGTGTGCCCCGTACAGGTATCGCTGTTCGACGGCCTGGTCTACTTCGTCCTCGAGGACGAGGCCCTTGACTCGCACCCCTCTCGGGCCAGTGTACCGAAACATGTTGCTACGATTTCCGGGGATCCCGTCACTCGCCACGCTCCCTCCGAACAGCCGAAACACAATCATGGCGATCTGCACACCGAGTTCCCGCGTCGGGACGACGATGACGAGCTGCGGGCTCTCCAGGTCCTCCGGATGCGTCTCAGGTGGGTAAGAGAGCAGCGAAAGGCAGGGCAGCAGGAACGCGAGCGTCTTGCCCGATCCTGTGGGCGCTTGGAGGCTGCAGGACGCCGCCCGGGAGCGGAGGATGGTCTCAGCTGCCCGCGCCTGGATTGGCGTCGGGATGGAAAAGCCGAGGTCGTCGACGCGATCGACCAGCCAATCGAGCACGCCGAGGTCTCGCCACGACGACGTGTTGGACTCGTCCATCAGCGATTGAATGCGATCGCGGATGAAGCAGGCCTCCTCGTAGAGCTCGGCGTCCACTGCTCGCCGCAGCAAGGTGGTCAGGTACTGCGAGCGTGGCGGGCGTCAGCGTGAGAGTGAGCGTCAGCGTCAGCGTCAGCGTGAGCGTCAGCGTCAGCGTGAGAGGGAGAGAGAGATCCGGGGCGGGCGAGCCCGACGGGTCGTCGACTGAGGCTCAGTCCGTACGTTAACGTCGTCGTAGTCCCCACCTGAAGACGAGGAAGCAGCATGCGGCACCGCCACGAATCGCCCGCGTTGGGCAGCACGGCGCGACGAATGGGTGGGGGTCTGCGCTATATGGAGGACAGCACACTGCCGTCCTCCCCGGACGCGGCCTGCAGCGTGCCCATGCATGTATTCGAGAAATTGTCACACCGGTCCCGTGTTCGTTACCGGTGTGGATACAGGAAAGTCGACAACCTCTCGCTCAGCAGCATCTTGATCCCGTGGTGGATGTCGTCGCGAACGTCATCCGCGATCCCGAGCTCGACGACGGGCACGAAGAACAGGTGATGCGCGATCAACAGCTGCGCGCCGATCGTCACGACCCGCGCCGCCAACGGGCTCACCGCTCCAATCCGCTTGATGATCGGATCGACCCAGATGATGATCGGGGCCTGGAGAAAGAAGAACAGGAACCACCGAGCGCGCCCGCTGTGCTGCGATCGCAGAAACAAGATGAACAGTTCGTGCATTATCCCGCTCACGAAAAACGCGGCCGCCAGGGCCACCGCCCGTCTCGCGTCCGAGACGTTTGCCCGCGGTCGAGCTCGTTGAGGCGGTTTACTCCGCTCCATGGATCCCTCGATCACTGGATCGTAAACGAGGTACCTGAGCGTCTGGCCAGTGTTGGCGTTCCAGCGCCTGGCGAGCGAATGAACAGGCGAAGTGCGTGAGAGCGAGTGAGAGTAGGGGGCGCGAGCGCGTGCCGGTCGAGTTCTTCCAGTACCCACCTCGACCAAAACTCGGAAAAGCTGGTCGCCAACCACCTGGAGAGTGAGAGCGTGGAAGGGTGAAAGGTAGGTGAGAGCGTCGGGGCGCACATCCGTCGAGGTCGTCAGTACGTACGGCCTGTCACAGTGCGGCATGATCTCCGAAAATCCGAGCAGGGATTCCCCTGCCCAAGCCGTGACGATCGATGCGACGTTCATGATGATGGCGATGAACGCGTACAGATTGAACGCGTTCACCAGGTCGGAGAGGAGCATGTGCACGTAGCCGGTGGGCCCATACGGTTGCTGCTGCAGGCGGTGCGACAGGGACGTGCAGAATATCAGGAGCAACACGTGCAACGCGGCACCCCACGCATATTCGAGCGTCGATGTCGCCGATGGCGGTGTGGACGACGATGTGGACGCCGACGACGACGCAGTTGTCTTCGCCTTCGAGACTGGATTGATCGGAAGCGCGTACGTGGTCAACGTCCCGAGCATCGTCAAGCCGTAAAAGCACAGGGGGCCCCTCCCGAACGCTTTCCCCAGGACCTTGAAGCTGGCCAGCCACCCCAACAGGAAGAACACGACCACGTTGGTCACCGGGGTCTGTGAGGTGAACGTGAGGAGCGGGACGAGAATGGCGTTGAGTGCGACAGCCAGCGCAGCGATGACTTTCAGCGATGCGGGCTTGTCTTCGAACAGGCGTATCGCCACCGCCGACAACACGACGGTCAATGGCACCCAAAAGAAACCGAGGTCGTTCATGTCAGACACGTTCAAAGTTTTTGAAGCTGCCCGGAATCTCCTTAGCTTCACACCCGGCGCGTCGCCGTCCAGCCCGCGTCCAGTACGGGGAATAGAAGGAGGGCGCGCGGAGCTCCAAGCACGCAGAGAACCCGATCGGGTCGCGAAGAACCCGAAAATGCCAAGTCAAGTGGCCTCCTCGACGACGCCCATCTTCGTCTACGGCACCCTCATGTACCCCCCTGTCTTGAACCTGCTCCTCAAACGGGTGCCGACGTTGACACCCGCGACGGTCAAAGGCTTCCGGAGGTGCCGAGTGTTGAACCAGCCATATCCGGCCGTCGTCATCGACGCGACCGCGTCCGTCGACGGGTTGCTGCTGTCGGGGCTCCTCGCTGACGAGATCGAGACGCTCCACGACTACGAAGGCGAGGAGTATGTCCTGCATACGGGCGTCGAGGCCGTGACCAAGGAAGGTCGGACGACGTGTGCGCTGTACCTGTGGGACACGGACGCGTACGCGGACAGGCTCGTGTGTCCTTCGGAGCCGTGGGACGAACAGGCGTTCGTGGACCGCGACCTTGACGCGTTTGTCGCCATGCTCAAGGTTGGTGGTGATGAACTCCGGCCGCCGCGCGCTCGCCCGGACTCTCACTCGCGCTTTGCTCGTTCGCTCACTTGCACATTCGATCGTTTGCTCGTTCGTTCGTTCGCCAGGGCTACTACGGCGCTTCCTAGGATTACAAGGAGGATAGAGACCTGCCCGGGTCAAACCCAAATATTTCAAACGAGCCGAGGATGCTCAGGAGCGCCCCGCCGCCCTGCTCGGTCGCGGAGTGCAGCCGGCGCACGTACGGAACCAGGCTGAGCAGCGTCTCTTCGGCAGGGCGCAAATTCAGCGCCACGTGCGACCTCAGCAAGGACGCGATCGCCTCGAGCTCTCGCTCGGCATCCTCCGTCTCGTCCACGAGCGTCTGCTGCCGGATACTCGCACCGGTGACCGACGCGAGCTCGACCACCGTGATCGGTGGCATCATCATGGCCGCCCCTCTCGATTGATAATATGCAAAGAATTCGAGCAAGGCGGCGAGGTCGGCACACGTGATCGTCGTCGTCGCGACCGACTCGTCAGCACGGGCGACGTCGGATTTGAGCATCCTCGTAAGAAAGCTCGCGAAACTTTCCAACATCCGCTCCGGCGGCTCGTCCCGAAACACGCGCACATAGCTTAAGAGAAACCTTCGGAGCTCCTCAAGGCCCTTCCCGCTCCCACCCGCAGACACCTGCGAGTGGCGATTGGACAACTTTGGCTCCGCGCCGTCAACCCACAGCCTCGTCAAGAACGCCTCGAGGGCGCCACGCGCCTCCCCTCCCGTCTCTGGCATCCCGTGCACCGTCGCCAGCGCGGCAGCCAGCATCCCGAGCTCCCGCATCGAGAACGCCGAGCGAATGTGCGGCTTGGCGATCCGCGAGATGAGCTCATCCAACACGACGACCAGGAAGCGGATGACTGGCGCAGACGACGCAAAGCGAGGCGTCTGACAGATCGACAGGGCCAGGTTGGTGAGGTCCCGGGTGGAGATCTCGGCCTGCTGTTCGAGCTCCATCCGCTCGGCGATGGCCTTCATGACCTGCAGCGTCCATCGGCTTTCCACTCCCTGCCTTTCTCCACCTTGTCTGGTAGACAAACCTTCCCGTCCTTCAAAGTCTACGACCACCCGCTCGACCGTCTCCATCACCCACACGAGTTGTGCATTCTCCGTGGCCCGAAGCATCTTGAGATCCATCGCTCCGATGAGCGACCGGGACAAGCCGTCCAGAACCTCGGCATCGACCCGTGACCGCGCGACGAGCAGCCCGTCGTTGACGTTGCCGGCGACGTAACACAGAGAGTCCAGCGACGTCTCTACGTCGAGCGCCGCGTGCAGCAGTCCGTCCTTCTCTAGCAACGCATCTGCGACCTCTGCGAAGGTGGTGGCGTCGTGGACGGTCTTGAGTATCTCGCGCTGCAGGGCAGCGCTGTCCGCGTTGCTGCTCGAAGAAGAATTGGCTCGACGGCTCCGTGAGCAAAACCTGGGGGGCAAAACCAGGGGCGAGAGTCGGAAAATCATCATTTTTCCTCACGAGTTGTCGGTCCCGCGTGCCTCGCGAGGCGTCCCGATCGGGACGCAACGTTGCGTCGGTTGGATCTCGTTCTTGGACCATCGACACTGGGTTCGGCAATCTCCGGCACTCTCATTTGTCGTCTATATATAGATCTTACATCGACCTGAGAGGTCATTACGTACGAGAGACGCGCGAGTCGTTCTAGCCTGACAACCCACCCTAACGACCCGTGAACCACCCCAGCGAAATTATGGCGCCCTCAATTTCGAAGACCCTCGCCCTCCTTGCCGTCGGCCGCGCTGCGGCTGCTCAGGGTACGTTCTTATATATATTGCTTCGCGTGACGAGCTTTTCGTGGGGCGTCCATCGTGTCGACGATCTGGTCGGCTGGCACCACGAGGTTGAGCATCCTGAAGTCCTTCTCCAGGCCGTATACCAGCTCTCACCAAGTCGTTAACCTTCGTTTCATCGTAGTCACCGTCACTGAGCTCTCCGAGCCCGAGCTCGATGAGCGCACGATGCTGACCGCCGTACGCAAGGCCTCCCTCGGATCGAGCGTCCTGCTGCCCGAGACGGCGAGCAGCACCCAGGTCGGCCAGACTGTGGTGTCGTGGAAGAGCGGGCCCAACGCGTACCGGTTCGACTATTCGGTCAAGTGCTACGCCGTCGATTCGGCCGACGCCGACGTCGCGACGTGCCAGGAGATTGACAGCTTGACCCCTGTCGGTGACTTCGTCTCCGGCAAGCTGCCGCTGATCCACTCGAAGGTCGACGTCACGTACGATGGGTTCACGGACAAGTACGTCGATTGTTACATCCGCGTCAGCGGGGCGGCTGGCACCAATTCCAAGTGCACCTACGCCGGGCGTGCCACGATTCCCGATGCGACGACGATCACCTGCGCCAACCTGGATGCCGGGATGACGTTCATCGTGAACTCGGTCCCTTACTACGTCGCGGCTTCTGAGAACGGCTCAACTGATCCGAACGGAATCAACAACATTGAAACCGCCCAGTTGGAGAGGACGTGCACGTCGCTGGTGACGGACCTCAGCACGCTGACCAACTGCCGTCCCGGCGGGTGGGAAGGGGGAACGTTCAACCCCGACATCTCCAAGTGGGATACGTCGAGCGTGGTGGATATGACTCTGGCGTTTGCGTCCCAAGCCGTCTTCAACGCTGACATCGGAGCTTGGGATGTCTCCAACGTCAACTCCATGTCGGAGACGGCAGGTATTGACCTCGAAGTATGCTTCCTTCCCGCCCCGACGCTCACTCGCGCTGTGCGCTTTGCTTGTTCGCCAGTTTGAGGGTACCGGAAGCTTTAACCAGGACATATCTCGCTGGAAGACGGGCGCGGTCACGAACATGGTTCGAATGTTCAACTACGCGGGGGCGTTCGATCGTGATCTCTCACATTGGGAGATCAACTCCGCGTTCACTGACGATACCTCGACCTGCCAGGCCTTCCTCCAGGGAGCGACTGCGTGGATTAACGGTATTGGCCCTGCCGGATATCCGCCCCTGCCATCCGTGTGCCTGGCGACCGTTCCCCCCGGCCGTTAGGCATCATTCTCAATTTTCATCAACGACGCATGCTTGGTCAAGTTCTGACGTGTAACACCAACCGGCCGTCGTAGGGTGGCCTCGTCGTCACCCGGTCATCACGACCCGCACGTGCAGCGAGCACGACGGGCACTCCAGGACGCATTCTCCGTATTTCCCGCCACGATGATCGTCGCTCAACTCGTCCTCGAACGTGAAGACGTCCCCGCACCGGCAGGGGTGCGTCAGCTGCGTGCCGTCCGCGGAGGGCTCCATCTCAGACCGGAGGACCTCGTCGTACGCGTCGACGGCACCATCGAACAAGTGCCGGGTGCGCAGCGAGTCGTCGTAGGCCGCACGAGATGTCGGGTCTCTGAGAACCGCGTACGCCTCTTGGATCCGGGCGAGCGCCAGCGCCGCCGGGGCCGCCGGGGCTGTCGTGGCCGCCGCGACGGACTTGTCGGGGTGCACGACAAGGAGGCGGCGGGCGTACGCCCGCCGCACCTCGTCCGGGCTGGCGTCCGGTGGAATGGCCAGGACGTCGTAGTGGCTGTCTTCCGTTGTGAGTGACGACGTCATGAATCCTCGGCTGTCTCGCTAAACTTCGGGTGCTCTCGCAATGCCGGGTTCTTCTTCAAGTCGCTCATGTCCTTCATTAGGACGGCAGCCCATGCTAGGAGGCCAACAGATACCGCCAGACGGCCCCTCATATCATATCAACTGATGAAGCGACGTTTCCGAGGAGACCGCCTTTTACAGCGCAACACGGTGAACGTGCCGAGACGTGTCACCACCCAACAACACCCTCGCCCCCTCGTCGGCACTTTGAATTCTCCCTTCCTCTTCCTCACGCACCATGGTCCGTTGTCGTTCTCGTTCTCGTTATCGTTCCCTCGCCATCAGTCCCCCAACCCTCGCCGTCCTTGTCCTCGCAGCGGCCGCCACAGCGGCCGCACGCCCGTCGTTCTTCTCCTCGAACGGATGGACGCTGGTCGACGACGAGCCCGATTTGCGCGTCGAGACAACCGTACACGGGTGGGGCGACAACGTCTCGGTCGACAAGCGAGAGTGGTATGACGACGACGCGTACCTCCACGGCTCGGCGTCGGGTTCCGAGTCGGACGTCGACGTCCAGCTCGAGTACGAGCTTGTCGACGGGACGTGGGTGGCCACGGTCGATTCGTCGGGCAGTACGGCCGATGGAAAGATACGACACCAGAACGGCATCAGCAAGAACGAACTGTCTGGATCGGCAGCCTCGACCGGCAGCACGCCCGCACGCGTTTCTCTCAACTCCGGCATCGACGACTGCGACCCGTCTACCGACGACAACTGCTTCAGTGGCGTCTCTTTGATCGTCGAGGGAGACGAGGTGTCGAGCGATTTCGACATGACGCAGGTGGCGACGGTCGGCGGGGAGACTGCGACGACCATGGCGACTGGGCATGGATCCGGCGCCGGCGCCGGGTCCCGTATCGAGGGTGGCAGCGTGAGCGTCATCTCCTTCTTTCCGTGGCTGCAAGCGGCTGTGAACTCCATGATGCAGGGCACGGACGGGGTGACCACCGACGTCGGTTCCTCCGCCACGGTCGTCCCGACCCCGTGATTGATCATTGTCCCATGGTCTGATAGTCTCATAGTCTCATTGTCCCATTCATCGTCAATTCGTCATAACACTTGAATCATATACGTCATCAGGCACCCCTTGTACGTCCCAACCTTCTTGCGGCGCATCGAAAACCGCACCCGAGACTCGGTCGCGCCAGTCCGCCCGGTCACGCTCGCCTCGACCGACCAGGTCGCATCAAAGTCTTCGGGGTCGGCAGGCTCCGTCAGCGTGGCCGCGTCGACCGCAAATCTCTGGTTGGCCAACAGGTCGGGAAGCTTGTTGGAGAACTTGCCCATGAAATGGTCGAGATGGTACCTGGCGAACGAGGCACGCGGGTAACGCGAGTGAGAGAGTCAGAGAGTCAGAGAGTGAGAGAGTGAGAGAGTGAGAGAGTGAGAGAGTGAGAGAGTGAGAGAGTGAGAGAGTGAGAGAGTGAGAGAGCGAACAGCGATCGCACGGCCTGCAAGGTCAACACGTACAGATCGGAGGGAAAGCCAAAGTACATCGACGGGTCCAAGCCGCCCACGTCGTACGCAAAGTTGTACGCCATCTGCGTGCCGTGATTCGGCCACGGGTTGTTCGGATCCTGCAACGACGCCAGCTGGACCTCGACGGCCTTGATGCAGTCGAAGGAAGGGTCGGGGACGACGACCGGGTTTTCCGTGTTCTGCGGGTTGAAGTTCTGCCTCCCTCCGTCTCGAGCGACGACCCTGGTTGACCGATTCCGCCCCTGCGCGCGAGGCTGGACCCGCACGCCGACTCCCTTCGCCCCACCGACACGGAGAGACATGACCCTGTGGCTGACAGAGTCGTCGTCGTAGTAGTAGTAGCTACGGGACGGGAGCAAGAGGAAAGAAGAAGATTTTCAAACTCGCCAAGCCTTGGGGGTCGCGCACACCATCCGACAGGCTCTCTCCACACAATGCCCGTTAATCTACGCTCATCTGTACGCCAGCCACTCGCGATGGCATCGTCGAACAACAAGAACGCCGTCCTCTTCCTCTGCCTGGGCAACATTTGCCGGTGGGTATTGGACTCGACCTTGGACTATAGCGCGCCCAGACTCACTTCTCACTCGAGCTACGCGCTTCGCTCGTTCGCCAGGTCCCCGACAGCGGAAGCAGTGTTCAGGGCTCAAGTAGACAAGAACAACGCCTCGTCTCGGTACACGATTGACTCGTGCGGCACCGGCGGCGGCGCGGGCGACTGGTACAAGCCGGGCGGCTTCAGCTACCACGAGGGCGACGCCGCCGACGCGCGGATGACGGCGGCAGCTTCCAAACGCGGTGTCAAGCTCACGTCGCGATCACGGCCCCTGCGGCCGGACGATTTATCGGGATTCCAGACGATCGTCTGCATGGACGACGCCAACGTTCGGGCCGTGCGAGCGGCGGTCGACTACTGGAAGAGCGCGGGGATTGTGGACGAGGAGGCCGTGGTCGGATGCAATGTGGTGAAAATGACTGACTTTCTGAGCAGTGCGAGGTTCAGCGGATACAAGGAAGTCCCAGACCCGTATTACGGCGGGAGCAAAGGCTTTGAGCTCGTCCTCGACCTCCTCGAGGACGCGTGCGTCGGTCTCTACTCCGAGCTCGAAGGCCAGGACACGAAATAGCCGTGTGGTCATCATGCCGATGTCGCCGTTACACTATGTGAACAATGCGATGTCAACAGATGTCAACAGACAAGACAGATGAGAACCCGCACGCAACGCCCCGACTTCCGTGACTCTGCGTAGGCTCGGGCCCGCCGTGGCGAGGCCGTCATATCACGCAGAGACCCCGGCCAGTTCATTGCTTGCGATTCCCGCCGTCCTTCTGGTGATGATAACGATGACGACGGACGCCTACTCGTTCAGTGCCGCCTTGATGTCGGCCTCGAACGACAGCGGACTCTGCGTCGAGCCGTAGCGCGTCACAGTCGTCCCGTCCTTACGAACGAGGTACTTCCCATCAAAGTTCCACTTGATTGGCTGGCGAGCGAGCGAAGCGTAGCGAGCGAAGCGTAGCGAGTCAGCGAGTCATCGATGCGTCTGGGCGTGCGAAAGAGAGGAGCGCGAGCGAGCGCTTTTTCGTCGTCCAAAACACCCACCAGGACTTGTCCGACCCTGTTCTTCAGGAACTTGAACACGGGAGAACTGTTGCCACCGTTCACCTTGACCTTGTCCATCAGCATGGCATTCGGTCCAGTGAATCCCCTCGCCTTGACAAACTCGGCAATCTTCTCGTTCTCGTTAAACTCCTGGCCACCAAACTCCGAAGAGGGATACGCCTGGATAATCAACTCCGGGTAACGCTTGAGCAGCTCAGCAAACTCCTTGTAGTGCTGAGCCGTCAGGCCTCACTTGGACGCCACGTTGCTGACGAGCACAGTCTTGCCCTTCAGCGACGCAAAGTCGACCGGCTTCTTGTTGATGTCGAGGGCAGAGAGCTCGTAGAAGGACGAGGCCTCGGTCGCCGGGGCGCTAAACCTGACGTGGGCGTGAGGGGCGTGAGGGGCGTGAGGTGGTGTTCGAGTCGAATCTCTCTCCTCGCGCACGGGCGGGTCAGTACCCACATGCCGCCCATCACACTCCTCTTGGGCAAAAAGCAATTGACACGAGACGTAGCCGTGGCAAGCGAGCCTGTCTTCAAAACGAGGTTCTGTGTGGTGAACATCGAAGTCGCGACTCTACGATCGTAGAGTTTTTTCGTTCTCTCGAGAGGGTATTCTCCTCTCTCTCTCGGTCTTTCCCCCACTCGCGATCATCGCGATCATCGGATTATCTACTCTATCCTCGTATCGCCCGGATCGTCCTACGGGGCGGCGCAGAGCCTACGACGACGAACCCACCACACACAGGGACCTCCATGCATGAGCAGCAGCAGCAGCCAAAGCTACAATGACGTCCGCCCACGACAAGGACTATCCGTTGTTCTGCCCGTTCTCGGGCAACGTGATGCGGATGGACGCTGCCAACGGCACAGCTTACTCTGAGGCGTCGGGCCATTCCGTGGCGCTCCGCGACCTGGTCGATACGGTAAAGATCACGCAGGTGTCGGACATGGAGGAGGTCGGGCGGCGGTTCAACCTGGAGCCGTTGGTGAAGCGAAAAGAGCGGCTGGACGAGGAGAATGCGCTGTCTTCGAGGACGAGAGCGGTCGTGGATGAGGCGTGCCCGAAGTGCGGGGAGCGGGGGCTGGAGTTCTACCTGCTGCAGCTGCGGAGCGCCGACGAGGGGCAGACGGTTTTCTACGAGTGCAGGAAGTGCGGCCACAAGTACTCGCAGAACAATTGATACGACTAACAATGGTGACCTTACAATTACCCTAACGAATCGGAAGGAATACGCCTCTGAGGATCTCTACAACGGCAGTCGCGCCCGGGTCGGCCACCCCCTCCTGCGTCTTCTCCGGTACGTAGCTCGCGCGTCCTGCCGAGGCCGTCATCGCCTTGGTCTCCTCGGCCCCCTTCTCGGCCGCCGTGAGCGCTGCCTCCCAGGTCCCGCCGCCGTTGAGCACCCGGCTGAACGGGATGAGCGCGTCAAGCATCGTGCTATCGCCTTGGACCGCGCCACCGTACAACATCATCTTGTCGACGCCGGCCGCCAGTCCCCTGGCGATCTCGGCCGGACTGGGATCGGCCGTCCCGCAGTTTTGCAGTTCCGCGGCCATCGAAGAGAACAGAATCTTCAAGAGCACGCCGCTCGACCCGCCCATCGCTTCCCCGGCGACGTCCGCAATCGCGGCCAGCGCCTCGTGCAAGCTCGTCGCCGACTTGACGCGGTCGCTCTCGAGCACCAACCTCCCGCCGCGCGCGAACGTCGATCCGCAGTCGCCGTCGCCAATGGCCCCGTCAAGCTCGTTCAAGACGTCCTTTGCGGCGATCGCAGCGTTGCAACCGCGTGCGATGGCCTCGTGGATGGATTTCAGCAGCTGGGCGGCGGCGGGACGGACGGCGTCGAGGTTGTCCGCCGCCGACGTGGTCGTCCTGAACGACAGTTTCGAGGACAGCCGCGACTGAAGCACGGAGACGACGTTGGAGGAAGGGGCCACGGGCTGGGGGCGCTGGGCGGGCCAGGCCATGGCGTCCGTTGGGGCATCGAGGAGTCGTACGATCTCGTCGGCCTTGTCGTCGGTCAGCCGGAGGAGCGACACGCTGAACCCTTTCATATCGAGCGACGTGAGGAAGTGACCGGCCAGCAGCCGGACCACCCTGCACCCGAGGACCTCCTCGACCTGCCTGCGAACGCTCCCGACGATGGCCCCCTGTTCGAGGAGCGTCGTCCCGCCCATGTTGTTGATGAGCACCACGACCTGCGACCCCGCCTCGACCTTCTGGTCGTCCTCGTACGTGCCGACGCAGCCAACGCGCTCGACGACCGTCCGGACGATGGTGTCGAGGTCATGCACTGGTGTCTTCTTTGCTCCGGGCTCGCCGTGCGCGCCCAGACCGTACTCCATCTCCTCGTCGTCGAGACGCCGCTGCGACTCCTTGCTCCTGCCAGGAATCGAGCACGACGTCAGCGACACGCCCATCGTCGTCACGTTGGACGCTACGTGGGTGGCCAGCGCTTCAACGTCGTCGAGACTGCGACCGGCCGCTGCGGCAGCGCCCGCGACCTTCAACACCAGCATCGTCCCCGCGAGGCCCCGTGCCGACGTCTTCCTCGCGCTCGCGCCCTTGACGCGCAGCGCGACATCGTCCGACACGATGACCATCCTGGCGTCCATGCCCGTCTCGACGCGAATGGCCTCGACCGCCGCGCCGAAATTCAACCGATCCCCCGTGTAACACAACACCACGACGAGTGCGCCCGACGCTGTGATGCAATTACGCAGTGCGGAGAGGACAGCCGAGATTGGCGGGGAGGCGTACAGGTCGCCGGCGATGGCGGCGGAGAGGAGGCCAGAGCCGACGTATCCAGCAAAGGCGGGCTCGTGGCCAGAGCCTCCCCCGCAGAGGACGGCGACCGGCAGGTTCTCATCGCCCCTCGTCCGACGGTCGAATCTGGCTCGGTCGAGGATGACCTGGCGAACGAGCGAAGCGCTGAGAGTCAGAAGGGGGGGGGCGCGTCGTTCGAGAATGGGTCCACCGTACCTTTTGTTGGGGCCAGCCTTCGTCGAGGCGCACGGTCAACCCCGCGTTCAACGCCAGCGCCCCATCGATGGCCTCTACGACCAGGTTGTCAGGATCGTTCGCGAAGTACTTTGGGTGACTCATGAGGTTGAATGCGAATGCGAATTTGGTCTTCTTCTCGTTTTCGTGCTAGAAGATGCTGCAAACGGCGCGTAACCATGTCGCTGTGTCTGTGCCGAATGTGGGGTTCCGCGGATCCCGGCTGCGACGGAACAGGCAGACGGCCGTCAGCAGAATCGCGTCCGCATCCCAACAGTGGGCGACGACCGCTTCAACGCTCGAGCTTGAGTCGCCGTTGGTCATCATGGACCACGCGCTGTCGACGTTCGCGGGAGACGTGGCCATCGCGTTCAGCGGCGCCGAGGACGTGGCCCTGATCGAATACGCGCATTTGACGGGTCGTCCCTACCGCGTGTTCTCGCTCGACACGGGACGTCTCAACCCCGAGACGTACCAGCTGTTTGACGCCGTGGAGAAGCACTACGGCATCAAGATTGAGTACACGTTCCCTGACGCGCAGGAAGTCATGGACCTCGTGCGGGAGAAGGGCATGTTTTCCTTCTACGAGGTACGTAGACGCACGCCGCCGACAGACTCTATCGCTCTCCGACGCTTTCTGTTGTCACACGCTGGCACACGCTCACGCTCGCTCCCGCGCTCGTTCGTTAGGATGGACATCAAGAATGTTGTCGTATTCGCAAGGTCAAGCCCCTGCGCAAGCAGCTGACCGGACTTCGCGCGTGGATCACCGGGCAGCGCAAGGACCAGAGTCCGGGAACCAGACAGGTGTGTGCTTAAAACGGCAAACGGCAAACGCAATAAGAAACTCCCTATCTCTCCCTCCCGCCCGCTGTCTCCCATCCCACTCACGCGTCCCGTCCGTTCTCTCCGTCTCAGGGCGTCCCTGTCGTCGAGGTCGATCCTGTGTTCGAGGGTCTCGCCGGCGGTGCCGGCTCGCTGATCAAGTACAACCCGCTGAGCAACATGACGAGCGCCGAGGTGTGGAACTTCCTGCGCGTGATGGGTACCCCGACCAACGCCCTCCACAACTGCGGCTACGTGTCGATCGGCTGCGAGCCGTGCACGAGGCCCGTGCTGCCCAATCAGCTCGAGCGCGAGGGGCGGTGGTGGTGGGAGGACTCGACGTCGAAAGAGTGCGGCCTGCACAGCGGCAACATCAAGGAGGGCTCGAAGGAGGACGGCGAGGAGAAGAAGCAGGAGGACCTGTTCAAGAGCTCGGCGGTGGAGCACCTGGACAAGGCCCGGCTCGAGGGCCTGCTCAACGGACCCAGGGACAAGGACACGATCGTCGTGCTGTACGCGCCGTGGTGCCGGTTCTGCCAGGCCATGGAGGAGAGCTACGAGACGGTGGCCGCCAACCTGCGAGAGAGTAACCCCGACGTGCGCGTGGCCAAGTTCCAGGCGGACATCGAGCGCGACTTTGCCGCGGAGAAGTTTGGACTCAAGACCTTCCCGCACGTGGCCATGCTACCTAAGGCGGGCAAGATGGGCGAGGCCATCAAGTACGACACCGAGCGGCGCGACGTCGACACCCTCACCATGTTTATCAAGGCCATGGCTTCCAGCAGATGATGACGATGATCGTGTGATGATGATCTTATTCTTTCTTCAATCGGTATGTACGTACTCATAAAGCTCACGACGCGATCACGACGCGTTGACCACGAAGCTCGTCTTCTTGGCGACGTCGATAAACACGCCGACGTGCTCCTCCGGCGTCCCCTGCACGACGCCGTGCCCGACGTTCAGAATGTGCCTCTCACCGGCCTGCGCCAAGCACCGCTTCGTCTCCTCCTCGATCTTCTCCGGGCTACCGAACAGCACCATGGGATCCACGTTACCCTGCAGCGTCCTGTCCTTTCCGTAAAACGCCCTCGCGTCTTCCATCGTGCAGGCCCAGTCGAACCCAAGCACGTCGCTCGTCAGCCCGGCCATCTCGCCAAACTTCCCGGTACCCCCGTTGGCATGGAAAATCAACGGCGTGTCCGGGTACTTGGCCTTCACGAGATCGATGATCCGCTGCGCGTACGGCGCCGAAAACTCTGCAAACTGCTCCGGACTGAGGTGGTGTGCCCACGAGTCGAACAACTGCACCACCTGCGCCCCGCTCTCGATCTGATAACACACGTAGTCCGCAAGCTCATCCGCCAGATGAGACAGCACCGCATGCAACAGCACCGGGTTGTTCATCATCATCTGCTTGGTCTTCGTGCAGTGCCTGTCCGCCTTTCCCTCAATCGCATACGCCGCAAGCGTCCACGGCGTCCCGATGAAGCCCAGCACCGTCGCCTTGTTGTCCACCTCCGCCCGCAGCGCCTTGAGCGTCTCTGCCACGAACGGCAGCTTGACCGTGGGATCCTCCAGCTTGACCAACCGCGACAGGTCATCCGTATGCCGAATCGGGTCACCAATCACCGGCCCCGTGCCCTTGACCACGTCAAACTCGATCCCCATCGCCGGCAGCGGCGTCAGAATATCCGAAAACATGATGACTCCGTCCGGCTGGAAGGCGTTCCACGGCTGCAGCGACAACTCCACCGCGATGGACGCAGTCTCGCTTCGCTCCCTGAAGGGAATCTTGTCGGAGAACTTGCGAAAGTCGGCCATGTACCGGCCAGCCTGGCGCATCAGCCAGACCGGGGTGCGTTCGACCCGCTCTCCCCTCGCCGTGCGAAGCAAGAGCGGGTCGGCAGAAGCACGGCAGCTCACTGTGGGCGGCATACTTCGAAGAAAGAGAGAGGGAGAGGGGGAGATAGGGAGGGAGGGGCGTGGCTTTTTGCCTCCTGAGGTGGCGAACGAATGGGTGAGAGCGGGCGGAACGTGCGGAGCGCGGTCGGGACGTCCGTCCGACGTCTCGACTCATCGGTGTATATATCAGCGTCCAATCACCATCATCATCACGTACAATGCAGGCGACGCAAGGGCAAAACGTGTGAAGAAAGTGGCGAAGAAGCGGGCGTTTGCATATCAAGATAAGTTCGAGGCGTTCGAGAAGAGTATAGAGCCATACGTCCCCCTAACCGCGTAACCGAAACCATTACATCCAATGCAGATCAGTCTGAGAGCGCCGACGACGCCGGGTGCGCGTGGCGTGAACGCGCGGTTCTCTCTTCATGCGACGACCCGGCCAGGGTCCTTGAAGTTTTCTCGCGGCAGGATCGCTGCGGGCGACGGAGACCTCTACGGGGAGCAGTGGTACACGCCTGAGGACCAGTATTTGACAGTCGGGGTGCGTGCTGGTCTCGTTTCGTCTCGTTTCGTCTCGTCTCGTGATACGATTCTTCTTGACGACCCTCAGCTGAAGCGGCTCCTCACTCCTCACTCCCCACCCACCCTGGTCGCTCGCAGCTGGCGCACTGCTTTGAGAAGAACGACGAGGGCAAGCTCCAGGACCGTCTGGTGATCGAGCCCATCTCGGCCAACTCGCTGGAGGCCATGTCGATGGGGGCCAAGACGTCGTACATCCACGTATTTGGGATTCTGTTGGAGGATGCGTTGAAGCGCGCAGAGAAGCTGCCGTCGGAGTTTGACTCCGGGACGTTCTGTGAGAACTACGAGTTGAGGTGTGATGCGGCGGCGAGGACGTGGATGAGGCCGCACTCGGTGGACAATTTGATGGACATTGTGCCGCTGGGGATGGTGAAGTCGAGCTTCAACTATGATACGACGGACATGCGGGTGCTGAACATGGAGAATGTGGTGAACGACTCGGATAATATCAAGCAGGATATGAGCATCGATGCGTACGGCCGGAAGGAGGAGAAGGAGGAGAAGGATGACGGGGGCGATATCGACTCGCTATTGATGAGCTGATCTCGCTGTCGATCGACGATCGACGATCGTCGATCGTCCGCGTGTGTTTCGTTTCCGTGCATCGCTTTTCGCTGGTAATCATCGTTCGCTTGGATCGGCACCGCCGAGCTCCGCCAGCATCTCGTCGTCGTTGACCGTGCTGAGGTGCATTGGTCGCCTCGTCGCACTTTATACCTTTCGGACGCAATCACGGCCGAGTGTCACGTCGATCATCGCTACTGCGCCAGCAAGAACGAAGAACGCGCTGCCATTTCGTCGACATGTTCGCTGCGTTGAAATCGGCCAATGCCGTCCTCAAGACGAGCCTCCCGTCCCACGAACGAGGCCATTCGGTGACTTGTCACGCAACGCCCGCTCCCGCATGGCCCGGACGCGCCGTCGCGCCCCAGACGGCGAAAAAGCTCGGCAGCGATGGCCCGAAAGTACGTCGCCTAGGATACACTCGCGCCCCGACTCGCCCGCTCACTCGCTCGCTCGCTCGTTTGACCGCTCGTTCGCCAGAAATTCTCCCTGCTCGGGTCCACGGGATCGATCGGGACGCAGACGCTGGACATTGTCGAGGAGCACCCGGACAAATTTGCCGTCACGGCCCTCGCCGCTGGAGGCAACATCGACCTGCTGGCGGAGCAGGTCCGTAAGTTCAAGCCGGAGTTGGTCTCTGTCAGGCGGGCGGAGGACATCCCCAAGCTGAAGGAGCAGCTCGCGGGCATGGACGGATCGATGCCGGAGATCTTGGCCGGCGACGAGGGCATCGTCGAGGTGGCCAGGTACAGCAACACGGAAGCGTGTGTCACTGGAATCGTGGGATGTGCCGGACTTAAGCCGACGGTGGCTGCCATCGAGGCCAAGAAGGACATCTGTCTGGCCAACAAGGAGACCCTGATTGCTGGAGGACCGTACGTCCTGCCGCTCGCCGAGAAGAACGGCGTCAAGATCTTGCCCGCCGATTCCGAGCACTCGGCAATCTTTCAGTGCATCCAGGGACTGCCGGAGGGTGGCATGCGCCGCATCATTCTGACCGCGTCCGGTGGCGCCTTCAGGGACTGGGAGGCCGACCAGCTCAAGAACGTCACGGTCGCTGACGCCCTCAAGCACCCCAACTGGTCCATGGGTCCGAAGATCACCACGGACTCTGCCACGCTGATGAACAAGGGACTCGAGGTCATCGAGGCCCACTATCTCTTCGGTGCCGACTATGACGACATCGAGATTGTCATCCACCCGCAGTCCATCATCCACAGCATGGTCGAGACGGCCGACTCGTCCGTCCTCGCCCAGCTCGGATGGCCGGACATGAAGCTTCCGATCATCTACACCATGTCCTGGCCGGAGAGGGTCTACTGCTCCGAGCAGACCTGGCCCAGGCTCGACTTTGTCAAGATGGGCGACCTCACGTTCAGGAAGCCGGATCACGCCAAGTACCCGGCCATGGCCCTGGCGTACGCGGCCGGACGGAGCGGTGGAACGATGACGGGCGTGCTGTCGGCGGCCAACGAGCAGGCGGTCGAGCTGTTCCTGAACGAGAAGATCGGGTATCTCGACATCATGAAGGAGGTCGAGGCCGCGTGCGAGGCGCACAGAGCAGAGTTCGTCGAGGCGCCGTCGTACGAGGAGATTATCCACTTTGACGCCTGGGCCAGGCAGTACGTCGCTGACAGGGTCAAGGCGTACGCCTAGAGCTGGTCGCCTGGTAGAAGGACCTCTATCTTGTGTCATCAGACTCGATGACGCGCCCGTCACTTGTTCTATTTTTTGTAATCATTTCGTTCCCTCGGGATAGCCGGTCGTAACGTCTTCTACAGTCCTCCCTTCGCGAGGACGCAGCAACGAGGAACGTTTTCGAGCGGGACGTGCAAAATGGGAGACAACGGGGTTTCGACCGACCCGCTCATTTCGGTCGCAAAGTACAACTTTGTGGGGTTCCTGGGGGAGGGTACGTGATGTTGACGATATCTTCGTCGAGAAAGATGCGTGATTTGGGCCCCACGTATCCCACACGTCGAAAATTCGACCGCGAGCACTCGAGAGTGACGAAGAAGCGGAGAGGAGCGAGCGAAACAGTCGGACAGACAGCCGACGATTCTCACCCCTACAATACAACGCGACACAACGCAACTACAGGGACGTTTGGGTCGGTGGTCCAGGCCGAGACGGCGGACACGAAAGAGCAGGTGGCCATCAAGCTCATCACGCTGGGCGACCGGTTCTACCCCAAGTACGTCGAGCGCGAGATCCTCAACCACCGCCAGCTCGTTCATCCGCACATCGTCTCGTTCAAGGAGGTGTTCCTGACGCGGTCCCATCTGGCCATCGTCATGGAATTCGTCGGAGGCGGCACGCTCCAGGGATGGGTCGAGAAACACGGCAGAGTGCCGGAGTGGCAGGCCCGGTGCTTCTTCCAGCAGCTCGTGCTGGCGCTCCACTACAGCCACAAGTCGCTCGGCATCAGTCACCGGGATATCAAGCTGGGAAACATCCTGCTCAACGACAAGTACCAGGTGCCGATCCTGAAGCTGTGCGACTTTGGATACTCCAAAGACTACTCGCCGGTCGGATCGCTGCCCAAGACGCGCGTGGGCACCGCCGCCTACATCTCCCCGGAGGTCGCTGGAGCGAGCGCGGGAAACGCTTCGTATGATTCGGAAAAGGCCGACGTGTGGAGTTCGGCCGTCACACTGTACTGCATGCTGGCCGGACGGTATCCGTTCATGAACGGCAACAGGGCGCCGGACCTCTACCAGATCAAGACCCTCAAGGACAAGCAGGTGGACGCCGCGCTCGATGTCCTCTCCGAGTATGGCGTGTCGAACGATTGCAAAGCACTGCTCAAGCACACGTTGCGGGTGGCCCCGAACAAGCGCTATGGGCTGGACCAGATCATGGAAAACCCGTGGTATCGCGAGTACCTCCCCGACCTGTCCAAGATGGTCTCCAGGAAGACTGAGTACGACCAGAGCGATGAAGAGGTTCGCCTCGTACTCTCCCAGGCAGAACGTCTGTCCAGGAAGATCATCGAGACGGGCTCTGCGCTCGACGAGTTTGACGACGAGATGGCGGCCGAGGTCGCCGACGAGCTCCTCGGCAGCGGCGGCGATTTCAGCTTCATTCGCCGACATGGTCGCAGCAAGGACGCGGACGACATGACGATCGAGCACCAACAATAGTCATTTCCTCACTTTCAACAGACCCTCACTTCATACCGAATTCTCGTCACGATACGAGCCCCCGAGGGACGGAGCTTGTTCTTCTTCTCTCGCGAGCCCCACGGAGTCTCTCTTTCTTTTTTTTCCCGTGGAAGTCGGGCAATCCCGCTTCTATAGGCCTCGAGGCCTCTTTCCCATTTGAATGCAGAATTCTGCATGAAAAACACCTCCAATGACGTCTCGCTTCGGGCGTGAGAAAGGGTACATCCAGCCCCGTGTTGCGGTGCAGGAAAACCACATCGACAAGCGGAAGCGGCGGAACAGGGACCTCGAAATCGTGTTCGACCCGACCGGCCACAAGGATTACGTCACCGGGTTCCGCAAGAGAAAGATACAGCGCCGGAAAGAGGCAGTGAAGCAACTCGAGAAGCTCAGCAAAGAGCAGAAGCTCGAGGAGCGTGCAGAACGGAAGGCGGCCAAACGAGAACAGTACGAGCGGTTCCTGAAACCGGTCGTCCCCGACGATGACGCCGACGACGCCGACGACTCTGCCGGGGAGGAGCGCGCGTTCGACGACGGTTCCAAGCGACAAACGGTGCGGGTGATGGCAATCAGGACCGAAGAGGACGAGGAAGCGTTCGAGGCGCAGCTGGAGCGCAAGAAAAAGGCACTGGCGGCCAGCAAGACGGACAGCAAGACTGATGATGGCCTCGGGAAGAAGATGACCAAAAAGGGGCTGTCGGTGCTGACGAATACAAAGATGAAGCTCATGGGCAAGCGCCGCTTCGACGGCCCCAAGCGGAAGAAGAAAGACGACGGCAGCAAGAGCGGGCCGGCCGGCAAAGGGGCAGCGCCGACACGGCGAAAAGGACAAAAGCGCAAGGGAAGAAAGTGATGATATAAGAGTGATGATAAATTACATACCCGAGTCGTGAAGCGCCTCTCAACTCGCCTCGTCACTTTAAGAAGAGCGCCACAAACCCGAGCGACATGACCAGCACGAACAACCCCATGGCGTCGACGCTCACCTTGGGTGGCAGCGGGATACCCACCGCACCCAGCACATAACTCAACAATCCACCGACCACAAGCGCACAGATTGTTGTCACCAGAGCTCCCCAGATCGGACTATTCCCCCAGTACGGCCCGTCCGGGTTGCGCCGGTTGCGCTTCTCGTACAGCTTCCACGCGCAGAAGCACACCGCGCCGCCCAGAGGCAACGTTGGATCGGACGACGCCGCCTGCCAAGCCGCCCACAGCGCCAGACCCAGGAAAATTGACCCCTCGTTGACCAACGTCACGCTCGACACGCTCGGCTCAAACAGCTCCTTGACCCGCTGCACGATCGACACCTTCTCCGGATCCCCGGACACGTCCGACCGCCTCCCAGTCTTCGGCGGTTTGAATCCGTACTTATTACGGAACTTGATACTCGACTGCAGAATGGAATCAAACGCCAGCTCGATCGCCTCCCGAGACGGCTCGTGCCCCTTGTACTGCTCATACAAAAAGTTCCGCGCGTCCTGCACCTCTTCAAACGACGCTTCCCGACTGATACCCAGCACCTTGAACGGATCACGCTCCTTCAACCTCGGAAACACCTGAAGCGGCTCGTCCGGGAGGGGCTGGGACTCGGGCTGGTCCATCCAGCTGCTGCCCCCGGCCTCTGAAGCCAACGTCCGCACCAACCGCGATGCCACATTGTGCCGATGATACCGATGCCTCCCAAAAACGGAACGCCCGTTGACAGCAGCGAGCGTGGTGGTTCGTGCGTTGTTGGTGCCGCATCCGCGGATAGCCGGAATCGGGACCAGTTTGCTCGCGTTGATCACCGCCATGCTGATTCGCGAGCGAGAGGATCAGCCAGCCAGACAGCCAGACGGTCTATCAATCAGCCTGCGGTGACTGAAAGGAGAATGCAGAGACTTGCGAGCGTTCTTCTGAAAAGAACTCAAAATTAACACGAAATTAAAGGATAGAGCTCGAGGTCGTCGTCTGGAGCGCCGATCCGTCACGCATACGTACATACGAAGACCAGCGAGGAAGACCAGCGACGGCGAAGACCAGCGACCAGCGGCCAGCGGCGGCGGAGAAGAACAATCCGAGAGAGACCAGCCATGGGAAAGCTCGCAGACACGCTGCGTCATCCGGACGAGATCATCCCGATGCTGGGGATGTTCATGGCCGCGCAGAAGGCCAAGTCGCTGCCGAAGGACCCGTCGCTGAAGTTCTGCTATGAAATGTTGAACAAGGTGTCGAGGTCGTTTGCCGTCGTCATCCAGCAGCTGCCGGAGCGGCTGCGGGACGCTATTTGCGTGTTCTACCTGGTGTTGCGGGCGTTGGATACGGTGGAGGATGATATGGGGCTGGACGATGCGGTGAAGATCCCGCTGCTTCGGTGCTTTCACGAAAAGTCGCGTGACAGGAGCTGGAGCATGTCGTGTGGGGGCGGGCACTACGTGGCGTTGATGGAGAACTATCCGTTGGTGAGCGACGCGTTTTTGTCGCTGGATCATGAGTATCAGCGGGTGATTGAGGATATCTGCAAGCGGATGGGGAACGGGATGGCGGACTTTATTCCCAAGGAGGTCAAGACGGTGGAGGAATACAACCTGTACTGTCACTACGTGGCTGGGCTGGTGGGCGTGGGTCTGTCGCAGCTGTTTGCGTCCAGCGGGCTTGAGTCCAAGGAGTTCTTCAAGTTGGATGAGATGGCGAACGAGATGGGGCTGTTTCTGCAGAAGACGAACATTATCCGCGACTACCTGGAGGACATTGTGGAGGAGCCGGCGCCGAGGATGTTCTGGCCCAAGGAGATCTGGGGGAAGTATGCGAAGCGGTTGGACGAGTTCAAGGATGAGGAGAATGCCGAGAAGGCGGTGGAGTGCTTGAATCACATGATTGCCAACGCGCTGGGGCACGTGGACGAGTGCCTGGAGTACATGAGCAGGCTGCGTGATCCGTCCATCTTTGCGTTCTGCGCCATCCCGCAGGTCATGGCCATCGGGACCCTAGAGGCGTGCTTCAACAACCACGGGGTGTTTACGGGCGTCGTGAAGATGAGGCGCGGCGAGACGGCCAAGATCATGTGGTTCATGCGGGACAACGCCGACCTGTGCGTGCTGTTCAGGCACTATGCCAAGCTGATCGCGGCCAAGGCTATCGCGATGAAGGCGAGCGATCCGCACCGGGAAGAGATCCTGGATATTTGCAGTCGGATTGAGGAGACGGCGACGGCGAGGATCGAGGCCGATCGGACGTCGGGATCGAGGCGGTCGCTGCAGGACGACGCGCCGCTCCCTATGAGCACGCGATTGTTGTTCCTGATCGTGTCCATGATGTTTCTGGCGTACGCGTTCAAGCTGTCGGCGGCAAGGGAGATATTCGGCGCGCTCTTGCAGCACCAGAACGGCGCCGTGGACTACATCAATCAATTTATCGCCGTGGTTCTCGTGCTTTACAGCGTTGTTTCCGTTGTGGAGCGGGCGACGGCCATCTCGTATGATTGATCGACGCGCGAGAGGTAGATGGCATGGTCGTACGGCTCGGCGATCCCAGATCATCATTCATTCGGTAACATTCATTCATTCGTCGATGCGCTTTCGCATCAAGAACCGGGGTCGGACCTGCACGATCACGAGCGAGCGCGGGTAAACAGGTGAGTGTGCCGATAGTATCGGAGCGCGCCGGGCTCTCACAGACGTACGCCGACCATGGCCCAGCTGGGGTTATCTTGGAAGATCGTGACCCAGCCGTCCTGGGAGTAGAGCCTCACGGCAGCCTCGTTGTCCTGATACACGTGCAACACAGCTTGCGCCTCCCCCCACTCCCGACACACGCTCGTGGCCCCCTCGAGCAGCGCCTTGGCCGCGCCCTGCCGCCGCGCGGACGGCGCGACTGCCATCGACGCCACGTACGCCACGCCTTCCGTTCCGGGCTCCAGAGACTGCAGCACTTCCTTTTCGTCGATGAAACTGACCTCCACGACGCCCTCCACGGGACTGGCCCCGCCGGCCGGCCCGACCCGCTCGACCACCAGGAGGACGAACTTGTCCACGGGGTTGTACTTGAGCTTTTTCTGCATCTCACTGAGCACTTCTGCCGTGAAACTCGTCTTCAAGAACCCGTCCAGGAACGGCAGCGCGTTGGGCACGTGAAATCCCTCGGCCTGGATCATCACGACCCGTCGAACCTCGTCGAGGTCGGTCCGGTCGATCTGCCGTATCTGCCACCGGCCGCCCTGCGCGAGGACCGCGAACGTGGACGGCAGTTCCCGAACAGACGATGCCCGCGTCGCTTCGAGGTCTTGACCGTCGTCCCGGCTCCCGGCTTTGAGGCGGTGGTATCGGTATTGGGCGCGACGTTGCTGCTGGTGTCGTCTGCTGGCGTTGTTGGTGATGGGCCTGCTGGGCTTGCCGCTGGCCCTCGTCGTCATCAGTCCGCCTGCCGAGGTACTCGGCGAGCAGCACGACTGCTGCGTCCCGCGATGACAGCCGCAGTTGGCGGAAATGGGCGACATCCGACCGGATTGGGTGTTTTTTAAATTCGAATGGCGGGAACCCGGGAACCCTCATCATGCCGCCAGAATGCAGCCACTCATCAGCCTCCGCTCCAGGTCGCCTTCGTGCGCGCTGAACACGTCGAGCCGCTCCTTGTTCCCGTGCGCGACCAGCTCGCACCGATCGCGAGCGAGGCCGAGGCGCGTGCGGGCCAGGTCGCCGTTCAACTTGACGAAGGCCTCGCCGAGATGCACGTCGTCCGCAGCACGCACAATATGCACGTCGCCCTCGCTGAGATCCGGGTCGGCGTCCTTCAGGAAGTTGACCAGGTCGGCCTTGGTGACGCCCTCGCTAAATCCCCTCAACTTGAGCCACCCCTTCTCTAGCGGGACCTCCTCCTGGACAATCTCCGACCGAATAATCCCCCAGGCGTGCAAATCTTTCCGAATCTGGGCACCGAGGGCCGGTGACAGCACTAAAAGCCCAGAAACGCCCCCTGCGTACAGCGTTCCGGCGGCCGCATACAGGCCAGGCAGTTCGACCTTGCCGTGGTGGATCTTCTTCCGGTCCACCCACGCGCCTTTCTGCGCGCGCGCAAACTCATCCTCGGTGACGCCTCGCGCGTAAATGCGGTTCCCGTTCAGCGTTCGGGTGTCGAATATCTTTTTGGCCTTGGCCGCGTCTGCCACGCTCCCGTACTTGACGTACGCGCGGCCCGGCATGGCGTCGCCCCATGCCTGGGGTCTCGGCGGACCCGGGACGGCCACGTCGACCACCGTACCGTGCTTGGACGCTTCGTCCGTCACCGCCCCCTTCAGCCCGTCCCTGGCGGCCGCGTCCCGCAGGTGGCCTGCCGGCATGATGTTCGACAGCAACACGTATTCCGTCCGCTCCTCGAGGAGCGGGTTGGCGCTCATCGGAAGCAGCGACGCCGGTCCGGCCTCGGCCTCCCTCGTGGCCGCCACCGCCGCCTTGGCCTTGTTGCTGTCGAACCCTGGCACGTACCCTTTGGGTCGCCCCACGTTCATCACCTTGCCGTGGATTTCCACCATCTGGTCCATCCGCAGCGCCTGCTTCACGATGTCCTCCGAAATGAACTCGACAAACGCAAACCGACCCGCCGCGCCCTCGATCTTGACCTCCTTCACCGGGGGGGTGGCGATCGGGTCGGAGACCAGGTGTGACAGCGATTGGTTGAAGAACTCGCCTAGAAGTTCATTGGTGATGACTCCCTGCGCCAGGTTCCCGCAATAGACCGTGCGCTGTATGCGTTCCTGGTGCGCGATCTGGGCCGGGGTGGCGTTGGGCTGCATCGCAGCCGGCAGCGGCTCGGACTGGTGCCCACCAGTCGCCTGCGGGACGGAGTTCTGGCTCACCAGCGTGTTCAGGTAGTCGACCTGCTGCCTGGCGCCGGCGCCGCCGATCGGGACCAGGTTGGGGTTGTTCCCCGCCGACGGAGCGTGACGGCCTGCGTTGAGAAGAAGCGTGGCGCAAGTGAGGCGTTCGAGTTCGAGTGGGGGGGGCACGGCGGTCCATGCCGACTTACCTACACCTCTGGGCATGGTCCTGCTTTTGCTCTACGGTCTCCGTATGTACGTATGTATCAGGGTCTCTGTGAGCCGTGCAGGGTCGTCGTACGGCGTATGAGACGTAGGGCGTGATGTTGAGTTCGAAACACCAAAACAAATATGGGAAGCGGGCGTTTCACGGAATCCGCTCAGCTTCACCCGGCGCGCAGTCCATCCCGTGAACAGTGCGGAATATAGGAGGAGAGCGCGCGGATCTCAGCGTGCACAGAGAACGCGGGTGCGGAGGGTTTTTCGATCGCCGAATCCAGCGTGACGTCCCCCTGAGCGAGGCTATGAGGGTCGCCCTCGTGAACCCTCTCCGGCGCATACTTGCATCCAAGCGGCGTCGGAAAGGGTTTCGCACCTTCGCCTCCTTGCCAGAGCTTGTCGAGGCTCGCCGGGCGCTATCTCGCAAGCTTCCGGTCTCGGTAAGTATCCTGAATCATCGACTCGAGGAGGGGCTGACGTGCGCACGCCATGACGCTCTCTCACTGGCGCCCGCTCGCTCGCTAGACCCACCGAATAGCCGGTGTCACGTTCGAGGGCCGGCAGGAGAACCTGAACCTCTTGAGCCAGCTTCGGCCCCAGAACCCCATCACGGTGATGAATGAGAAGGAGCCAGAAAACCCGTACGATCCGAACGCGGTGGCGGTGAAGCTACTCGACGACACGAAGCTCGGATACATCCCGCGTGACGAGACGTCCGGATTCGTGTACTCTATCACTTTCGGACGGATTCGAAGTATCGGACAGGCCGCCAACACCGACACCCTGGGATGCATCGTCGAGGTGCAGCACAAGCTGCCGCCCGTGTTACCCTGGAGCATCCCATCCGACCTGGTCTCAGAATGTGCAGGTCTGGTTCCGTCCTTATCGGGGCCTCAGTGGGACAAATATCGGGCTGACTTGTGTCGAAGGATGCGCAATCGCTGCAGCGTGTCGAACGTCGAGACGACCAATATCGAAGCGCGCTGGGCACTTTCCGAGAAAGACCATCTCGTCAAGCTCACGGCTTTGGCGGTGCAGCACCCGTTCCTGGCGAGATTGCAGTATATTGACCCCGACGAGTTTGTCGACCTCGACGAGATAGCGGGCGCCATCAGCGCGCTGAACCCCGGGATGTCGATCGACGAGGCCACAATGGTGTTTTCCAGACAGGTCGAAACGGCCGAAATGCGGGCCGGCGAAGGATGGCGGGTCGACACGGGCTTGCTGGACGACTTGCTGCTGGATGCCGGCCGCGGGTGATCGGCAGGGCGGCCCGGGCGACGGACGCCCTAACGTTGTATGGAAGGACGTCCGCGAGCAACATAATAATTACTACGATGAAAACTAACAGATATGCATGGGGCACACAAAAGAAGCGAAGGATCTGTTCTCTTAGGGCTTGGACGGGCGGACGTTCCATATCTCGTCTGCGTACTGCATGATAGTGCGGTCGCTAGAGAAGAACCCGTTGCTCGCCGTGTAGATGATCGACCGCTTGGTCCAGGCGTCCTGGTCGGCGTACAGGGCGTCGGCCTCATCCTGCGCGCGCATGTAACTGGCAAAGTCGTTCGCACAGAGGAACCAGTCGTTGTTGTCCGCAAACTCTCCCTTGCCGAGATGCACATCGTTGACGCTCTCGACCAGGTTCTGGAAGTACTCCTTGTCCCCGAACACGCCCTCGCGAACGGCGTCCCAGGCGGCGTTCCACCTCGGGTCGTAGTCATCGCGGTTCATGCTCGTGCGCTCCTCGCGAAGGCGGGGGACGTCGGCCGCGTCGACGCCGAAGATGAAGAGGTTCTCCTCGCCGGTGTTCTCGGCAATCTCGATGTTGGCACCGTCCATTGTTCCGATGATGGTGGATCCGTTCAGCGCGAACTTCATGTTGGACGTTCCAGAGGCCTCAGTTCCCGCTGTTGAGATATGCTGGCTGAGCTCCGCGGCCGGGATGATGACCTCGGCCTCGGTCACGTTGTAGTTGGGCAGGAAGATGACCTTGAGCAGATCGCCGACCTCCGGGTCGTTGTTGACCGTCTTGGAGATGGCGTTGATCAGGGCGACGATCTTCTTCGCCATGTAGTAGGCGGAGGCGGCCTTTCCTCCCAGGATGGTCACCCTCGGCACCATCTTGGCCCTCTCCTCCGGGGAGGCGGCCTTGATCGTCTGGTAGCGGTGGATCAGCGAGACGGCGTTCATCAGCTGGCGTTTGTACTCGTGGATCCTCTTGACCTGGACGTCAAACATGGACGCGACGGGCACGTCGTAGCCTGTGGAGGCCTTGATGTGGGCGGCGAGCTTCTCCTTCCTCTTGAGCTTGACGGCCATCCACTTCTTCCTGAAGGCGGCGTCATCGGCCATCGGCTTGAGCTTGGCGAGCAGAGTGGCGTCCCTGATCCAGTCCTCGGTGCCGAGCGCCTCGGTGATGAGGGCAGCGAGCTCCGGGTTGCAGTAGGCGAGCCACCTCCTCAGGGTCACGCCGTTGGTCTTGTTCTGGAACTTCTCCGGGAAGATCTCCACGAACTGCGGGAAGATGTCCTCCTTGATGATCTCGGAGTGGATGGCAGCCACGCCGTTGACGGCGAACGAGCCGACGACGGCCAGGTAGGCCATGTTGATCAGCTTCTCGCTCTTGTTCCACGGGTTCGACTGGATGATGCTGTAGGCCTCGAGCGCTTCGGCGACCGGGTCGACGGCCTCCTCCTCGGCCTCCTCGGCAGAGTCCTCGGTCGAGACCTCGGCCGGGTCAGTGGGCTTGGCGGCGGCGGCCGCGGTGGCGACCTTCTTCTCCACGTGTCCCTTGATGGACGCCAGCCACGTGTCGTTGATCTGCTCAATGAGCTGCATGTGGCGCGGCAGGAGCTTCTGCAGGACGGCCACCGGCCACTTCTCGAGGGCCTCCGGCATGACCGTGTGGTTGGTGTATGCGAGGGACTTCTTGGTGATCTCCCAGGCCTTGTTGAACTCGAGCCCGTGGACGTCGATCAGGAGCCTCATCAGCTCCGGCACGGCGATGGTCGGGTGGGTATCGTTCATCTGGAAGCAGGCCTTCTCCGGGAGCTTCTCCAAGTCGCTGTGGGTCTCCAGGAAGCGGGCCAGCGTGTCCTGGAGGGAGGCGGCGACGAAGAAGTACTGCTGCTTGAGACGCAGCTCCTTTCCTTCGGCGGTGGCGTCGTTCGGGTACAGGACGGCGACGATCTCGTCGGCCTTCCTCTTGTTGAGGACGGCCTTCTCGTACTCTCCGGCGTTGAACGCCTCGAGGTCGAACTCCTCCATCGGCTCGCAGTCCCACAGCCTCAGGTTGGACGTGGTCGTGGTACGGTATCCCGGGATGGGAACGTCGCAGGCGACGGCATGCACGTTCTCCTCCGGGGTCCAGGTGCCGTCGGCGCCGACCGACCCGTAAAAGCCGACCGGGAAGCGGGTCTCCGGCCTGCGGATCTCCCATGGGTTTCCAGTTCCCGGAATCCACTTATCGGGGCTCTCAATCTGCTTTCCATCGGCGGAGATGCCCTGCTTGAACATTCCGTAGCGGTAGCGGATCCCGTATCCCCAACCGGGAAGGTCGAGCGAGGCCATCGAGTCCAGGAAGCACGACGCCAGGCGTCCCAGTCCTCCGTTTCCGAGCGCGGCGTCAATCTCGGTGCTCGTCACGGTCTCCAGGTCCGTGCCGAAAGCGCGGACCGCGTCGGCGTACTCGCCCTCGAGTCCCAGGTTGTAAATGGCGTTGGTCATGGTGCGTCCCATGAGGAATTCGGCAGAGAGGTAGTAGACGAACTTCGGGTCCTTCTTCTTCCAGTGCGCGTGCGTCTGGTTGAACGAGTCCACCAGTCTGTTGTGCACGGACCAGGCCGTGGCGGAGTAGGTCGTCTCGGCCTTGTCAGACCCGGCCCCCGTCGACTCGCGGTACTTGATGTCCTTCGCGATCTCGTCCTTGATCATCTCAACGGCCCCGGTGCCGTTGCTGTTCTTTCCCCCCAACAGGTTGGGGAAGGCGAGCGCGACGGGGAGGCGGCGCTGGCCCCTCTGCTTCTGAGCGCGAGAGGCCACGCGGGAGTTGGCCCCCAGGCTCGGCTTGCTCATCATGGTGATCGCCATTGTACGGACGAACGAACGAACTCACTGCAAGGAACGCCGTCGGGGTGGGTGGGTGGGTGAGCCAAGGGTGCGTGCGTGGGTGCCTGGGTCAGCGATGACGCCCTGAAGGTCGCATCATCGAAACCCGTCAATCGGCCGCGTCAAATCGCCCAGCTCGACCGTGCCCGGCCAATTGAAGTCCATGATGTCCAAGGCGTTCATGCGCGCGACGGAGAACAGCATCAGCGTCGTCACGAGCGAGAAATCGACGTGATCGACGGCTTTATGGCCATTCTGGAAGGCCAACGGGTGGCGGTCTGTGCACGCAGGAAGGCGAGGGCGCGGCTGTGTACCAGGAACGTACCTAGATTAAATATAGTGACCGGGGAAGGGGCGGGGGGAGACAGACGAGAAGGAAGGCGCGAGGTGCCAGGGTCAGGCGAGGCCTGATGAACGGTCGGGAGTTTACCAGGCGTGTATGGATTCTTGAAGCACTCGGACTGCCAGCGGTCACCGAAGGCCAGGACGAGCTTGTTGGCGCGCTCCTGGGTGTACATGGTGGAGGCCGTGAAGCTGTTCAAGGAGACCCACGGCAGGTTCCCGAGGAGCGGTGGCGATGCGGACGAGAGGAGGCTGTACATGTGGCTGAGGAACAACTTCGACACCACCTCCACCATGTACACCCACGAGCGCGCCAACAAGCTCGTCCTGGCCTTCGGTGACCGCTGGCAGTCCGAGTGCTTCAAGAATCCATGCGGCCCTGAACAACCTCGCAGACGCGCCCTCCGCGCAGCACGAATCGGGCGGCGATTCAGGGCCGACCACAGAGCGCACGAAACGACTCACATTTCAATTAAACTCAAACCACAACCATGTAAACTTTATTAGACCAGTATTCAAAGCTTTGACGGGCGTGCCCTCGGCCAAACGTGCGAACGGCCGACATCGATCGCGGCGATCTCGCCGGTGCGCGCGGCGCCCTGGACGTCCCCGACGATCGCGATTTTGCCTCGTAAGGCCTTGATATCACGATATATGCCGTCGACAGCGATCTTGAGCCCGCGACGACACCCAACGGAGCGACCTTTGGAGGGCCCTTCGATCGTCGACCGGAGGGCTCACGTTCACGCGCCGCACAGACGAGTTCCGCTCGAACGGAAGCACGTAAACAATGTTCATACGTATTACATTCATCGGTTGCGACCATATAAACAGGCAAATCGCGATGCGGCCGCGACGGGGTAGCGATCTTCCGCCCCGCGATCGGTCGTCGGGCCCTTGTATTCGGGTCGGAGCGATGCTGCTGGTCGTTTCTTTCTCGC
>Ga0181573_10000702_pt1 | contig 34728 bp, 21 predicted proteins | sample 101ome_25_FD_148643 | JGI IMG/M metagenome (GOLD analysis project Ga0181573, IMG submission 148643) | Coastal salt marsh microbial communities from the Groves Creek Marsh, Skidaway Island, Georgia - 101409BT metaG (spades assembly) | ecosystem: Environmental > Aquatic > Marine > Intertidal zone...
TTGGCCATCGCAGGCACCGTGGCGCTTTCTGGGGATCTGGTGGACGCCCTCGACGCGCTCTTTGATGCCAAGATTCCACCCAAGTGGCTCAAAAAGTCGTGGGAGAGCGCGTCGATCGGCACGTGGTTCCAGGGTCTGCTGCAGAGACACAAACAGCTGGAAACGTGGCTGAACAAGGGCCGGCCGAAGGCGTACTGGCTCACCGGCTTCTTCAACCCGCAGGGTTTCCTGACTGCGATGAAGCAGGAGGTGAACAGGCAACACGCCAAGGACAAGTGGGCTCTGGACGACGTGGTGATGACGTCGGAGGTGACGCACCCGCCGCAGTCGCTCGAGAAGCTCAAGGCTGCGCCTAATGAGGGTGTTTACGTGTACGGACTTTTCCTGGAGGGCTGCACGTGGGATGGGAAGAAGAACATGCTGACGGATTCTGAGCCCAAGAAGCTGTACACGCCCCTACCCGTGCTGTACGTCACCGGCGTTCTCTCGTCCGACTACAGCAAGAAGGATACGTACGAGGCGCCCACGTACAGGGTCAAGAAGCGCACGGGACTGAACTTCATATCCACGTTCCCGCTGCGGACGGAGGATCCCCCGAGCAAGTGGGTGATGCGAGGCGTTGCGTTGCTCTGCTCGGTGGATTGAAAATTTTTATTGTAGAATACGCGCCGCCGCGGCGCGACGAGGAGGAGCTAACCTGCCCCCCGAGGGCGGCTCACGCTGGGGTTTTAGAATCCAGGGGAGCCGCACGCCGAGGACGGGGGACAATGGTGCGCTCGCGTAGCAATGTTTTGATTGAAAGCTTATTTGCCACATTCTTTGCCCTGGTCGCGGCCGCTCGTTGTTGGTCGTTATGATACCAGATTGGACCAAGATTCCACCAGCCCAGCCAGCGCAGCATTCGTAACGAACGTCGTCTGATTGTTGGCGACGCCAATTCCATCATTCCGTCACTCGGCTCCGCACGACACCCCTCGCGCGATGGACGCAAATAAAGCCATGAAGACCGCGGTGCAGACCGCCCGCGGTCTAGCATACACGACATCTAAGTTCACTCGAATCAAGGACTGGCGCATCGCGGTGCTCCATATAGGCCTCTCGGTGGCGATCGTCATCGGTCTGATTTTCCAACTGATCGGTAACAAGAGTTTCCTGTTGACCGAGGTGCCCCTGGGCACCGTGACGTCGTGGTCCTACGCAAGTGACACCCCAGCATACACCGGTCAGAAGACGTTCGATGCTCTTCAGACAGAGTGGTCTACCAGCGAAAGATGCGCCGATATGGTGAGCCCGCGACCAGCCTTCCAGAATTACGCCCCCCCCAGAATCGCGAATCCGCCGGCTGAAACCTGGGCCCCCTTCTTTCCTCCCCTCCTCAGAGCGCTTACAAGTTCGAGTACGACGCGGATTTCAACTACAACAATCCCATTTGCTCGTACATGAGCCCAGATGAGCTCGTCAAGAAAAAGTTCGACGGCGGCCTCCACCTCGCCACGCACATTCACTACAGAAAAACTCTCCGTGAGCCTGCTGCCAGCGAGGCTGCATGCCCGACAGGCCAGCTCGTCCCGAACAACTTCAACTCATCCAGCACCACATCGGCCAAAGCAACGTTGCAATACAGCAACGGCATTTGCAGGTATAAAGCGGAGCAGAACCTGTTCCCGTTGGGTATCGAGGGGATGAACTTCAACATCATCCCTGGCTACGACACAACCTCCAAGAATTACGCCGGCGTCAAGCCAAAGACGTTTGTCAGGAGTAAGGGCGTTGACACCGACGTTTACACGTTCGATGCTGGGAAGAACATCGCGCTCGACGTCTCACAGTTGATGGGTCTCGCGGGCCTCGACCTCGACAAGACCTGGGACAACCAGCCTAGCGGCTACGCTCCAGCAGCCTCTGAGAAGGGTTACGGCACCAGCGCAAACGCCTACCCGACGCTAAGGCTGACCGGTGCTCGACTCATGATCGACATCAAGTACTACAACTATGAGCTGCACGATCTTACCACCACCGAGATGGGCACGGACGAGGTCTACGCCATCGTGGAGGTGAGCGGAAAGGTCCAGTGGGAATCCCGTGGACAGGACGTCAGGTACCGAAACAAGGTTGACGAATGGGATTCCCCTTTCAACAAGAACGGCCAGCCCAACGGCGCGTTCGAGGACTTTTACGTGTACGGCATCAACATCGACGTCACCAGCAGTGGTATCGTCGCCAAGTTCGACTGGATGCTCTTCATCAACACCGTCATCGCCGCGCTCGTCTTGCTCGGAACCGCGAAATCCATCTGCGACGTCGTGGCCACCAATTTACTCGGCATCAAGTCCCAGCTCTTCTCCAAGTTTATGCGCGAGGAGGTTGACCTGGAGCGCGAGTGCGCGCGGTTCGCGGTTCAGGCGCTCGTCGCCACGCACTTCTTCAAGCAGAAGGACGTCGACGGCAGCGGAAACCTCGATCTCGAGGAGATTGTTCACATGCTCCACGACACGTTCAGCAAGGAGGCTTTCGCCGTCGCGACCGAGGGACTCAACCCCGAGGACCCCAAGTACAAGAAACTGATGAAGTCCGTGCTGGACGACGACGAGATCAGCGCGCTGGCGCTGTACCTCATGCGGTGCGTGGACCCCGACAGGGCCAAGCACAAGCTCGAGGGCACCGAACTTCAGATTGAGGACATCGCTGGTAAATCCGTCAATCTCAACGATTTCATCGGCATCTTCACCGAGGACAACATGGACATCGCCACGATGCGCACGATCATCACGCAAACCTCGCTGGACGACCAGGTGGCCGCTGCCAGGATTGAAGAGAAGGACGACAACCGAGTTTGATTGTTTGCCTAGACCCCGTATAATATTGTTTACGACTTGTATTTTGATTGTTTGCCATATCATATCATTCCTGGAACGTTTCGGGGGCGCTCACTCCCCGCCCTTGAACCGAGACGCGAGCGTGGGGAACGACGAGAAGAACAGGTCGAGCCCGCTGCCCTGCGACTCGTCCGCCTTCGTCTTCGTGCCGAACACCGCGTCGATCACCGGCTGCAAACCCCTGGCCATGTCCGCCTCCGGGAACGGATCAGACGTCGGGTCGTCGAGCCACCGGTACGCGTTTAAGAACTCCTCGACCCGCACGTTCTCCACGGGCCCGTCCCAGTGCGCGGGCACGATCGTCAACACCGCGGGCACGATCGACGCCGCCTCCGTGTTCTCGCCCCCCCCGTCCTCGCCCCCCACTCGCACCGTGCTCGAACGGACGGGTGCGAACCAGTCCTCCGCGACTGAATCCGCCCACGCCCGCACCCCCGCCGGGTCCTGCGCGTACAGCAGGCTCCTCACGACGGGCGGCACGAACAGCCTGCCGGAGATGGCGGCGAAGTTATCCTCCCACCCGTCCGTCCACTCCACCACACCGGGTTTAGTGGGTTCCTCGTGCTCGGGGAAGAAGTAGTTTATGAGCAGCGTCATCTTCTTCCAGCCGGCGAGTCGAGCCTCGGGTGTGTCGCCCGGCGAGCCAACCGCGGGGGTCGGATCCGCCGTGCTCCTCTTGCCCACCAGGAGCAGCTTCTCCGGGTCGATGAGGGGCGGGATTCGATCGGGGATGAGCGCGATGCAGTCGGTCACGACCATCACGCGCGTGGGTCGGTGAAAGAACGTCGCCTCCCTCAGCCCCACGTCGCGGCCGCCGAGCCTGAACGACCCGGAATTGAGAATCTTCACGTCGATCTCATCCGTCCACGGCGGAACCCCGCGTCCGTCGGATGCCACGTCGGATGCCACGTCGGGTACCACGTCCCCGAGCACACCCGCGGGCGTCCGGCCGTATATCCTCTCCGCCGCCACCTCCACCGGGAACGCGAACTGCCCCGGGGCGATCCACAGGTCCGCGGTTGGCCATCGGTCCAACGCGTCCCTCGCGAAGACCTTGTGCTCCAACGCGTACGTGGGCACCACGACGTGCGACACGGGGCCGCCGATGTCGCGTTCGATGAGTAAGAAGAACTCCTCGGTGGGGGCGAGCGGGGCGTGAACCCAGAGGGAGTCGTCGTTGAGCCGGATCACCACGCATCGAAGCGGGGTCTCCAGAGGGCCGACCGCGAGGTTCTGCTCGAGGCACCACACGCGATTGGGCACGACAGTCTTGAGCATCGTGGCGCGCTCGTCGTCGCCGTAGAACGGCGCGAAGAGCGTGGGGTACCGCTGGAAGTACGCGCGAGGGTTGGGCGGCGCCATCGCTGCTTCATCGGCCAGAGCTATGGACGCGGGCGCGAGCGTCGCGAGGGACGCCGCGCCGAGCAACGCTCGACGCCGCGACACAGACGACGTCGACGATTCGGTGCGGGCGTCGTCCTCCTTATCCTTTCCATCGGATGCCGACGCGGTCGCGCTCGGTCGGATGGACCGCGCCCTGCGCTCATCCCGTACGCTGGACGCAGATCGAGGCGTGGCGATGCGCGCCGCCGGAACGGGTGTCGCGAGCGACGACATGCGTCTCGATGCCTTCCCACGAAGGGGAGCGCGACGTTCTGATGACGAGTTTTTGGAAGTTTCTCCTGCTGGACGTGGCGGGTCCTTCGGCGCGAGACTTGAGATCTCTCCCGCGGCGATCGATTGAGAGATTCGCTTTGCCAGTTGGCGCCAAAATAAAAAAATCTTCCTCGTCAGCAGCGGCAACTCCGAGTACAAGTAACAACGACCAAGTCCCGCGCGCTTCGACGCGCCGCTCACACCGCGACGACGCGTCGACGCGTCGGGTTCGCGTCCGTTGTCGCTCCACTCGTCGACCTCAACGCGTATCGCGGCGCGGATCCGCGCGTTCGACCCGCTCAGACGCGCGCGGACCGGACGCCGCGGGGCTTTTTGGTCGCCGGGAAAGATGTGCACCAAGAATGACAACCCGGAGTACTACTTCCGCGATCTGCTCTCCGCGACCGTCCAGTTCCTGCTCGTCGCGCTCATCCTGCTCGGGGGTAAGACCGTGCCCGTCTACGCGTCCGTGAGCGACACGTGCGCCAGCGGTCTGGACCCGACCGAGGTGTTCTGGCCCGACGCTCCCGCCGTGATCCCGTTCAAAGGCGCCGACTCTCAAGATCCGCTCGCGTTCCGCCACTACAACGCCAGCGAGGAGGTGCTCGGGCGGACCATGAAGGACTGGCTGCGGTTCTCCGTGGCGTTCTGGCACTCCATTCGTAACGACGGGAGCGATCCGTTCGGTTTCCCCACCAAGCGATGGCCGTGGGACGCGGCCCCCGCCGGTTGCGAAGGTCCCCCGCCACCGATGGAGCTCGCCAAGCGGCGGATGAGGGCCATGTTCGAGCTCATGCGCAAGCTCGGCGTGGACCTGTGGTGCTTCCACGACAGGGACATCGCACCGCGGGGTGACACGTTGGAGGAAACCAACGCTAACCTCGACGAGATCGTGGAGTACGCGGCCGAGCTGCAGGAAGGCACCGACGTGAGGCCGCTCTGGGGCACCGCGCAGCTCTTCGCCGAGCCGCATTACATGCACGGAGCCGCGACGAGGTGAGACGCGACGCTTCGATTTCTTTGCGTCTCTTTGCGAGACGAAACCCCCTAAACCCTGACGCGCGTGTCGTCTCTCTCTGACCCACTATCTCTAACCCGAAACAGTCCGAGCGTGGACGTGTTCGTGCGCGCGGCGGCGCAGGTCAAGAAGGCGATGGACGCCACGCGCAGGCTCGGAGGCGAAAACTTCAACTTTTGGGGCGGCCGCGAGGGCTACGCTTTCCTGCCCACGACCGACTTGAAAACGGAGCGCGAGCACGCGGCGATGTTCTTCAAGATGGCCAGGGATTACTGGGTCAAGGACTTGAAGCAGACGGGCAAACCGTTGCTGATCGAGCCCAAGCCGCAGGAGCCCAGCAAGCACCAGTACGACTGGGACGTGGGCACCACCGCGGGGTTCCTTCGCGAATTCGGCCTCGAGAAGGACTTCAGACTGAACGTCGAGTGCAACCACGCGACGCTCGCGGGTCACAGCTGCTCTCACGAGATCGAGACCGCGGTGGCCATGGACATGCTCGGAGGGCTGGACGCGAACACGGGCGATCCTCAGGTTGGTTGGGACACCGACCAGTTCATGACCGACGGCAGGGAGGCGGCGCTCGTCCTTTCCGCGATTGTTCGTTCCAACGGCTTCGCCCCGGGCGGCATCAACTTCGACGCCAAAACCAGGCGCGAGTCCACCGACGTCAACGACCTGCTCTACGCGCACATAGGCGGCATGGACGCCATGGCCAAGGGTCTGAAGCTGGCGGCCAAGTTGGTGGACCCCGACGGCGCTCTGGAAGGGGTCAAGCGCGAGAGGTACTCGAGCTGGGTGAGCGAGCTGGGCAAAAAGATCGAGAAAGGCAAGGCGACGCTCAAGGAGCTCGAGAAGCTGGCTCTGGAGACTGACGGCGAACCCGTGGTGGGCAGCGGGAAGCAAGAGCTGGCGGATAACATCATCGCCGCCGTGGTGGGATGAGGCGATGGTCCAAATTTCTGTTGTAACCTGTACCTTCAATTTCCCTGTACAATTCAATTTCCCAGATGCGCCGGCTCAAAGTCCCTGACGAACACGTTCCCGTCCTCGTCGCCCGTCACCAGCATCTCGCGGTCCGCCGCGACGCACCCGATCGACCGCTTGTGCTCCCTGAACCGAACCCCCCCGATGGCTCTGAACTCGCCCCCCGAGTACAGCTGCCCGATGGCCAGGTGACTCAACTCCGCCGCCACGCGCTCAGCCTCCGCCGCGGCGAAAGCAGCCGCGGATCTCGCCGCCGCCGACGCCGCCGCCGCCTGGCTGTTCGCCAGCGCCGCCGCCGCCGACGCCGCACCACCCGACAGCGCGTCGGCAGACTCCAACAGACGCATCCCCGCCGCCTCCGTCCTTCGAGCGAGACCCTCCGTCGACCTCGCCACCGCCGACGCCGCGCCCCGGCCGCCCCTCCACGCGGTGTGCGCGCACCTCGCCGCGACGTTCATAAACTCCGAGGACAATCGCCGGTGGTACCCGTTGACGCCCCCGGGACGCCAGTTGGACGGCGACGTCCCGGATGCGGCGTTCGACGAATTGTTCGACGAATTGTTCGCGGACGAATTGTTCGACGACGGGATTCCGGTTTGATTCCGAGCGGGGGGGGGCGATCCGAGACTTTCCGCGCCCTCGCTCGCGGCGGCGACGTCCGCGTCCCTCGTTTCCCACGTGTTCCCCGCGCTCCGCATGTGCTCCGCCTCCCTCCTCCCTTCCGCCGCGAGCGTCGCCCTCGCGCGTCGCAACGCATCCTCCGGGAGGGCCATCACGTGGCACTCGCCGTCGTCCCCGACGGAGACGACCCGCCCGCCCCTGACCAGGACGGCGGTGACTCGCTCGGTGTGGACCCACCACCGGCGGTACGCGCTCGGCCTGTGCCTGCGACCCCGTACCGTCGTTGCGATACCGTCGGTTTTACGGTTGGGGGGGTTCGGGACGTCTTCTATACCGTCCACCTCGTGGTCGAAGCGAAGGCCGTCGAAGGCGCCGGACCAGTGCAAAACGCTGCCGTCGTCGCGGCCCTCGACGATCTGTCCCGCCCACACGTCGACGCACGTGACGCCGGGCGGTGGGGAGTACCGCCACTCCACCGGGGTTTGGCCCGCGTGCTCAGCCTCGGCGGTGCCCGGCGGACCCTCCAGCTCTCGGAGGCACCGGCCGGAGACGGGGTCCCAGATGCGAATCGTCGCGTCGTCGCCGCCGGTGACCAGAAACGGCGTGGACGAACACGCCGACCGGCGACACCCTGAAGACCCGTGACACCCCGAAGACCCGTGACGCCCCGAACCCAACCCTCCGCAGGCGGGTCCGTCCGCCGGCCGGGGCACGAACGCCATGCACCGCACCGTCTCCGAGTGACCCGTACAGCGCGTCAACCCGTCGCCGAAGGACCGGCGTCGCCGAAGGAGCGGCGATTCGTCGCCATCCTCGCGCGTCGTCTCGTCGCACACGGTCCACGTCACAACCTCGGCGCCCGCGGCGACGGCGGCGAATCGACCGCTCGGATCGACGGCGCACGCGGTGACGCCGCGTTCGAAGCGAGGCGACGCATTGGCGCGAAACGTCCGCCGCGAAACCCCCGCTCGGATCGAACCTCCGCCGGGGATCGAACCTCCGACCTCCCAATCGCTCGAACGCGATCCCCAATCGCTCCCCACCAATCGAACCACGTCGGTGCCGTCCGCCGCGGACATCGTCACCACCGCACCCCCGTCCGTCCCGGCCACGATCCAACCCCCGCCGAGCGCCACCGCGGTCACCGAAGTTCGATCCGGCGCCCGCCGCGTGAACAAAACTTTCGACGGTTCGATATCCGCGGCGTCGACGTCAAACCCGCGAATCAAACTGTCGAATTTGTAACCGACGACCGCGATCCCGTCCCCGTGCGCCATGCACGTCGCGGGGTTGGCGTGGTGCGGTGACGAGGGGGACGACGACGGTGACGGTTCGGACGACGACGGTGACGGTTCGGATGACGACGGTTCGTTCCGCGACGGCGCCGGCCACGTCGCGATCGCCTCGCCTGATTTGGCGTCCCAGCATCGGCACCGCCCGTCTCCGCTCACCGTGAACCCTCGGCCGTTGCGAAGCGCCACGCCGACGATGCCCGCGGGTGGGTTCGCGGGTTGCTCATGGTCGTCGTCGGGTCCATGGTCGTCGTCGTCCATGGACAGGCACACCGCGCGTTCGCACCGTCCCGCGACCCAGCGCCACTCGGTGGCGACGGCGGCTCGGAAGCTCCCGCGCCAGTTCCAATCCCACGGTCGACCCGGGTGGACCCTCGGGACGTCGATGGTGACCTCGCCGGACTCGTACCTGCGCCTTCGCGCGCGCATGCGGGCCTCCTCGGCGTCCGTCTCCTTGCGTCCGAAGTACACGACGAACATCTGCGGAGTTGGGGACGGGACGCGCGGCGGGTCAGTCTCCGGTACCTTGAAGTCATCTCTAAACGCCTTCACGCGCTGTTGGATTTGTCGAGGGGACGGGTGGGTTCGGGCCGGGTCGGGTGGGCGCGTACCTTGCGCCAGAAGTTATGGTTGGACGTGACCTGGCGCCAGGACTTGCACGCGGACGTAGCGGAGAGCGTCGCCTGGAAACCCGCGCCGAGTAGGATGCGCTCCACGCAAGCCTCCGGGAGGTCGCCCCACGGCACAGCCGCGGGGATATTTTCTGTTCGCCCCGAGTGAGACGCCTCGCCGTTACCGCCCGTCGCGCGGTCGGAGAGGGCGCCTCTCGAGCCCGCGGAGTTTTCGCGATCGTTCAGCGCGGGAGAGCCGCTCCCGTCCGGCCCAGTGGAGCGTTCCGATGCGTCAGAAACCTGCGCCCGCACCTCGGTCGTCTCGCATTTTCCAATGGTTCGGGGCGCCCCTCCGCGGGTCGAGGTTTGGCCCATGAGCGAGGAGAGCAGCCAGCCGACCGCAGCCGCGGGGGCACGCATGAATACGTCCATGAGACGCATCGCCCCGCACGCTTCGTCGGCGTCTCGTCCGTTCGCGTCCGGAGGCGGATCGGCGACTCCTCGTTCTGGCCCTTTCCCGAACTTTTGGCACCTTTTCGATTTTTTCGCGGGCAAAATTCTGAAATCGAAAATACGATGGGGCGCAAGTTATCTAGTCATGTAAAATGGCATAATTCATGTAAAGCCGTATGGGTATTCGTGGTGATGATTAGATTCTCAATATATGAGATCAAAAGCGAGGTAAAAAACACGCCAGCCTGGCCCGCCTCTCCTCGGCGCTCTATCATAGATCTTCTCGATCCCTGCCCCGCGCCATAACCTGTGGCGCGACACCCAGGCGACGAGCACGAAAGACTGCGAAGTTCGGATCACGGAGCCTAAGCGATGAACGCCGCGATCCTTCGCGCCCCGGGCGCCGTTCGCGTTCCCGCCGCGCGAACGAGCCGCGTGAGCAAGTCCTCGCGCACCCGCGTCGGCACCTCGACCTGTCGTCAAGCGAAGCCCGCCCTCTCGATGGGTTTCGCGCCTCACGCCGCGTCGCACAAGCGTGGATCCATCGCGACCAACACGCGTGCTATCGCGCTCACCGACGTCCTCCGCCCCGGCGCGCCCAAGCGGATCGTCGAGTCCGAGCAGCTCCCGAAGGAGATCCGCGACCCGGTGATGGACTCGATCCAATCCCTGGGCGGCAAGTGCACCGTCGGCGACGTGGCGTCCGCGGCGGGCGTCAAGCTTTCGGACGCGGAGAACGCGATGAAGGCGATCGCCGCGGACACCGGCGCCACCCTCGAGGTCTCCAGCCAGGGCGACATCCTCTACGTCTTCGATCGCGACTTTCGATCCCTCCTCAACGCCAAGTCGACGAAGATCAAAACCGTGGAGCCGCTCCTCGAGGGAGCCGGCAAGGTGGGAGGGTACCTCCTGAGGATCTCGTTCGGAACCACGCTCCTGGCGTCCATCGTCATCGTCTACACCGCGATCGCGGCGCTCCTGTCCAGCCGCTCGAGCGACGATGACCGCGACGACAGAAGGGGCGGCGGCGGCGGCATGTTCTTCGGCCCCCGGATGTACTTCTCCCCGTTTGACATGTTCTGGTACTGGGACCCGTACTACTACGAGCGCAGGAGCTACTACGCCGCGATGGAGGGCGCCAAGGACATGGACTTCCTCGAGGCGGTCTTCTCGTTCGTCTTTGGCGACGGGGATCCCAACGCGGATTTCGAGCGCAAGCGGTGGGCGCTGGTGGGGCTCTGCATCCAGCGCAACAACGGGGTGGTCACCGCCGAGCAGCTCGCGCCGTTTCTCGACAGGGACGAACACACGATCGGCACCGACGACGAGTCCTTCGTGCTCCCGGCGCTGACCAGGTTCAACGGCGCCCCCGAGGTTGACCCGGCGTCCGGCGAGATCGTGTACAGATTCGAGGACCTCGAGTCCACCGCGGGGGGCGTAGCCGCCGTTCAGGCGGTGCTTGACGAGATCCCGAGGGAGCTCGGCGTCACGACGTCCGTCGCGGAGGAGGAGACGTACAGATTTTCGCTCGCCACCGGCGGCCAACGGACGATGGCCGCCGCCTTGGGCGTGTTCAACTTTGTGGGCGTCGTGGCGCTCGGGATCATCTCCTCCGATCCGCAAATCGCGATGCAAAATCGCGAGCTCGTCGCCGCGGTCGGTTCGCTGCTCCCGGGTCTTCAGGCGTACGCGGTGGCGTTCTTCGCCATTCCCGCGGTGCGCTGGTTCGTGTGCCAGCGGAGGAACGCGCAGATCGACGCGAGGAACGCGGCTCGGCTGGAGGCTTCGAAACAAATCGCGCGGCCGGGCAAATTGCTCAAGGAGAAGATGGACGCGGCGCGAAGGTTGGCGACGGGGCGGCGGACGGTGACGGAGGGAAGCGGGGTGTTCTCGTCCGGTAAGAGCGCGGCGGACTACGAGGCGGAGGATTTCGAACGTCGCCTCCGCGAGCGCAACCAGTGAGGAAACGAGAGCCGATTCGATTCGTCGACGACTCGACTTTGCAACTCTTAAAACCCAACCAAAAAACCGTCAAACCCACCCGTTCGCGGCGCACTTACGGCAACCGCAGTCCCGAACGCGGGGCCGTCTCTTAACCTCCACCTCCAGCGCGCGAAACGCGGCGACCCCGTCCCCGTGACCCACCCCGTCGCTCCTCCTGTACGGCGCCACAGCGTCCAACGCCGCTCCCGAGGTGCACAGCATCAACGCGTCGAAGATGATCTGCAGCGCGTCGACCCGGATCGATCGCGCGGGTTCCGCCATCCGCGCCTCGTCCAGCGCGGACGCGAGCTGAGGGTGGGGTTGGCGAGCGACGGCGTCGGCGAACCGTCGCAGGAACAGCTCGCCGGCTCCCCCGTCGCACCTGCTCGTCGTCGGCAAGTCATACGGACCGCCCGCGATGGACGCGATGGACGCGACGGATGTACGTACGTCGATGTCGCGCACGCGCGGGTCGTGCCACGGGGTCTTTGGGACGAGCGCGCGGTAGAGGTCGGGCGGGGTCAGCAGCCGGCCCGGGTGTCCCCTCCCCTCGTCCCACTGCTCCAGCGACGTTCCCACTAGACGCTCCATCTCTAAAACGACGATCTCTCTAACTCTTATCACTTACGACTCTCCCAACCTCCGCTTTAGACCGGCGTGAGAAGCTGCACGAGGCTGGGCTTGGGCGTGGTGTTCATGCCGATGATGATGATCGCGGGGATCATCGCGTAGTGCATCAGGTCCTGCGGTCGGGAGAGGCGAGCGGCGTCAGCTGTGGGTTGTTTTTTTAGGGTTGGCGCGTGCGACGCTAGCGTTTGAGATGCCCGCCGTACGGGAGGATCGGGGACGCACCGCCACGTTGTAGTCGTCGCAGAACTTGGCGACCGCGCCGACGGCCTTACCCACGGAGCCTACGAGACCCATGTCGGGGCTCGCGCGTGTACGTTGTGGAGGAGCGGTGCCACGATCGTTGGAGCGAAACGAGTTTTTGGAAAACCAGAGGCGCGCTACAGCGCTGATTTGCCCAACGATGTCACGAACAAGAAAACGCATCGATGTTACCCCCGCGTGATGTCACTCGCGCTCGAGCCGACGACTCCTCGAGATCATCGATCATGCCCGGAGCGCACATCCACCAGAACACCTTAGGGGATGGCCTCGTCCCCCTCATCAACAAGCTCCAGGACATCTTCACGCAAGCGGGCGTGGATAACGTCGGCGGCGACCTGGAGCTCCCCCAGATTGCGGTCGTGGGCTCGCAATCCTCGGGCAAGTCCTCCGTGCTCGAGGCGCTCGTCGGGCGGGATTTTCTCCCTCGCGGTCCCGACATCTGCACCAGGCGCCCGCTGGTGCTTCAGCTCGTGCACACGCCGTACCAGCATGCGTCCCACCACAACCAGGCCCCGATGGAGTGGGGAGAGTTCCTCCACCGCCCGGGCGAGATCTTCACCGAGTTTGAAGCCATCCGCGAGGAGATCGAGTGCGAGACCAACCGGGGCACCGGCACCAACAAGGGCGTCTCGGACAAGCAAATACGCCTCAAGATTTGCTCCCCGCACGTCCTCACCATGACCCTCGTGGACCTCCCGGGCATCACGCGCGTTCCCGTCGGCGACCAACCCGCCGACATCGAGAAGCGCATCCGCGACATGATCCTCTCCTACATCAAGCGCGAGTCGTGCCTCATCCTCGCCGTGTCGCCCGCCAACACCGACCTCGCCAACTCCGACGCGCTGACGCTATCCAGGCTCGTGGACCCCGACGGCAAGAGGACCATCGGGGTGGTCACCAAGCTCGACATCATGGACCGCGGCACCGACGCCGTGGCGTACCTTCGCGGCGAGGTGGTCCCGTTGCGGCTCGGATACATCGGCGTCGTGAACAGGTGCCAGCAGGACATCGCGCAGAGGAGGTCCATACGCGAGGCGCGCGCGTCCGAGGCTGAGTTCTTCCGCCATCACCCGGCGTACGCCGAGGTGATTGACAAGTGCGGCACCGAGGCCCTGGGGTGGACCGTGTCCCGAATCCTGGCCGATCACATCGCCGACCTTCTCCCCGCGCTCTCCGATAAGATCACCACGCGCAGATCCGAGGCGCAGCGCGAGCTCAAGTCCTTGGGCGAAGGTAGGCCCGAAGATCCGGGCAGGCAGAGCGCCATGGTGCTCGAGAAGCTGCACGGGTACGCCGCGGGTTTCACCAAATCAGTCGTCGGGAAGAGCGACGATCTCTCCACCTCGTCCCTCGAGGGCGGCGCCAGGATCCACTTCGTTCTTCAGGATATCTTCGTCAAGGGCTTGGAGTCCCTCGACCCGACGCGCGCGATGAGCGAGGAGGACATCAGGACCGCGATCCAGAACGCGGCAGGCACGAAGGCCGTGCTGCTCCTCCCCGACGACTCCTTCGAGGTTCTGGTCAAGCAGGCGATTCGCAAGATGTCGGATCCGTGCGTCAAGTGCGCGAGGATCGTTCACGACGAGCTCGGGCGGATCGCGCGGACGCTGATCAACCAACAGGATCTGCAGCGGTACCCACGCCTGGCGCAGAGCGTAGAGGACGCCACCCGGGACTTCCTGGTGGAGGGGCTGGTTCCCGCGGAGAGCATGATCAACTCGCTGGTGGAGTGCCAGCTCGCGCACATCAACACCTCCCACCCGGATTTTGTGGGCGGGTCCCAGGCGCTGAGGATGGCGCAGCAGGAGCTCAAGCGACGCAGGGGAGCGTCCGCGTCCGCCGGAACGGGAGCTGACGACGACGGGATGATGTCGGGAGACGAGAACGACTTTGGGGAGGATGTGCTGGCGGATGTCACTCAGAGAAACGCGTTGCAGCGGAAGCGCGACGCCAAGAACAAGGCCAAGACGGCGCTCGGCCGAAAGCTCTCCGGGGGTTCGTCCGTCGACGCGTCCATCGACAAGGTCAAGGACAAGGAGAACGACGTTAAGGCGTTGTACTCGCACGAGAACGGGGTCGTGTCTCTGAAGGAACCTCCGGGGAGGATTCAGGCGAGCGAGCCCGAGACTGACGAGGAGCTCCTCCAGGTGCTGGTGACCAGGATCCTCCTCGGCAGCTACTTCGCCATCTCCCGCGGCGTGCTCGCGGATACCGTGCCTAAGGCTGTGATGCACTTTCTCGTCAACAGCGTGCAGCGGGGGCTGCAGCAGCATCTCATTCAGTCCCTCTACCACCCCAACCTGGTACCCAGCTTGCTGACCGAGCACCCCGAGACGGAGGCGAAGAGGTTGGCGGCGAGGAACAAGTACAAGGCCTTGTCCGCGGCGGCGGCGGCCATCGGCGCCATGCCCGCGGACCTCGCGGCGGCGGGCGTCGGCGTCGGGGGCAGGCGATGATCGAGACACTGGGTGTGCGTAGCTATGTATCATACATCGTTATTTCATCAATAATCGAAAATAAACCATCTCGTGGCTATCCCACCTGTCGTCGATCCTCCTCGGGCTCCCTGACGGCCATCTCTACATCGGTCGGCGGCCCGCGCACGCGAACAAACTCTCCGTTCGTCGATTGCACGTGCGCATTCGTCTCAACGTCGTTGGACGGCGCCACCTGTGTGCCGCTGGGTGAATTCGGCCCGCGGCGTCCAAACAAAAAGTTCAACCCCTCGGGCGGATCAGCGGGCGGAGCGGGCGTCGCTGGGATCGTGAGCAAGCTGGCCCGGCAGTTGGGGCAGGTGCTGTGCTGCGCGAGCCATTCGTCGATGCAATCCTTGTGGAACACGTGCTGGCACGTCGGCATGGTCTTGATCACGTCCCTGTCCTCGAACTGCTCGATGCACACCGAGCAGCTCGGGTCCTCACCCGCCCACTTGCTCGCGTTCCAGTCAGCCTCGGTGAACTCCAACTGCGGGATGGCGTCTATAATCTCTCGCGGGCAGCCCGTCTGCTGCGCCGCCCTGCCACCCAAGCCGCCGTTCTGGTTCCAAGTCACGGTATCCTCGCGCCCGCGCATCCGCCGCCTGAGCACGTGCCCTTGCAGCATCCACTTGCACACGCTGAGAAGCAGGCACATGAACATCGCCATGATGATCACCAGCACCACCGACATGAACGACGGCGGCATCATGTCGTCGTCATGACCGTCGCTTTCGAGCGTGACGTGCCAGCTGCAGCTCGAGTCGCGATAGTACTGCATGTTAAAGACGCCGAGGACGTACGAGCCCGCGCCCTTGAGCTCGCTGGGTGAGATTCGCCACACCGCCTCCATCCCCAATTCCTCAGTCGTGCTCAACAAGTACGTGTTGTCCAATAAGCTCGGCCACCCGGACTTTTTCATCAAAACGATCGGGTGCCCGCCCTCGTGCCAGAACTTGATGGTGAGGCCCTTGCCCGCCGCGACGTTGTCGACGTCAAACTTGACGTACGCCCACTCGCCGGGGTTCAAGATCCCCGCCGCCACGCCCCCGTTCACCGTGGAACGGATCACGACCCCCTCGCACATGTCCCCGCCGTACCCGCTTTTACAATCGCACACGCCCACGCGCGATGAGACGCTGATGGCGTCCACCGCGGAGCCGTCCGATGGCTTGCACTCGCCCCTGTCCGGAGCGTTGCAGTCGGCGCGGCACAGCGGCGGATCCGGCGGGAGCACGCCGGGCTTTCCCGGCAACGCCACGGTCACCTCGACGTCGTACTTGGCCTCCTTCTGGAGGTACACGTTGTTGTTGAACACGGCGATGTAGTATTTGCCGGGTTTCGCGTCCGAGAGGAGTATCGAATGGTAGTTAATCCTCGTCCGGAAGCCTTGCGTGTCGGCGAACTGCGCGTAGTCCGAAACCGACGGAACCGCCCCCGTTCGCGGAATCTTCTTCACGAACAGCACCGGGTCGCCGCTCTCGCGCCGCAGCTCCGCGAGCATCGCGACTTTGGCGGTGACGTCGTACTGCTGCGGGAGGACAACCTCGAACTCGTAGTAGCTCCAGTCCCCGATCCCGGTGGTCCCCGTCGCAGCCGTCCCGCTGGACAGCGGCGCGAGCTTCTCGTTGCACCCCACGTCGCCAAACCCGGCGTTACACGTGCACACGCCCGTTGTGGCGTCCGCGTCGTAGGCACCGTTGTCGAGGGTGGCGTTGATGCACGTCCCCTTGCCGCCGCACACGTCGCCGTCCAGCGACCCGGGCCTCGGGCACGGCGGGGCGTTTTTCGCGAAGCACGTCGCCTTGACGTCGTACTGCAGCGTCAGCTTGAACCACCTGTCGACGTTCATGACGAGGATCTTGTAGGGTAAGACGCGCTTGGGTCCGGCGCAGTTTGACTTGCACCGGAGGTTACTCTGCGCGTCCGCGGCGTTCGGGTACTTTTCGTTGCACCGCACCGAGCAGTCCCTCATGTCCACCGAGACGTGATGGTACGACCGCAGGAGCTTGTGCCCGTCCTCGTCGACGTAGGTCTCGCTCGCGGGGGCCGGGCCGTACTTCCAGTCGTTATCCGCATCGTTGAAGCTCGCGGTGGGTACCGCACCGTTGCGCACCAACAGCATGGGGTCCGCCTTGAACGAGTTCTCGTCGTAACCCGGCGTCAAACGCACGCGGTCCCAGAGCTCGACGTGGAGGAAGCCATCGCAGGTGCTCGCGTCGTAGCTGTACGTCGCGCTCTTGCCCGCGTCCAGGAACATCTGTTTCTTCACCACGCCGTCGGTGAGGGTGATCTCCGCCGCGTCCACGAGAGGAGCCGCGCCTGAAGTCGAGGCGAGGACGAGTCGAAGGGATCGGGTCAGCGTCGGGCGGAGCGCGGGAAGGACCGGCGAGAAAACAGCCCGCATTGACCACGTTTTGCGAGCAACACGGAGGCGGAAGTCTACGCGGAATCGGAGGCGGGTTCGCTCACCGAGGACGACCACAAACAGAGCAGCCAGGACCGCCGTCGGCACGGCGCGTCCCATGTTGCGAAAGAGGGAGACGCGCGTCCCGAGGTCGCCTTTCGACCGGCTCGGACGCGCGTGTCCAATGCCGCCTCTTCGACGTCAGCAACCAACCAGGCTGGCGTGCGATCTCGCGAATCATCCATTCTGGCAGTCTGGCGGATTTCGGGGCTCTCGAACCGTCGTTGACGAGTTATTTCGCGGCACATAGTGCTACGTGCTACTTAGACCGTGCCTTCACGAGTCATTCGTCCCGTATCTCGCCTTCCATGCCGTCATTTCTCCCGATGCCCGCTCCATGTGGCTCCGTGTGACAAACTTCAAACTGTGACATCGTCGGTCCGTCGCCTCGTTCGCGCGAAACGCACGAAAACTCTCGTCTCCTTCCTCCCTCCTCCTCGTCGTCTCAGAAGCCCATCACCTTCGAAATCTTTCCGAAAAACGACGACGGCGTCCTTGTTCCACTCCCCGTTCCGCCGCCGCCTCGGCCTCGCGCGTCGCCCGGTCCTTCAGGAGCCTGGTCCCTCTCGCCGCCGCCGCCGCCGCCGCCGTTCACCCACGGGTGCCTCGAGATGTCTGCGATCCTCGCGCGCCTCCTCGGGTCCGTCCTGCACATGCCCCCGATCAGGTCTCTCACCTCGACGCTCAGGCCGGGAGGCAGAGGGGTCATCCGACCGGCGCGCACGCGCATCAGCGTGGCGGTGACGACCCCGGGCTGCTTGGGGTCCTCGAAAGGGTACCGCCCGGTCAACATGAGGTACAGCATCACGCCCATGGCCCACACGTCGACAGCCTCGGGATCGTACGCCATCTTGGGAGCGCCCGGGTTGGAGGCTGCCATCAACATCTCGGGGGCCATGTAATCGGGCGTGCCGATGCCCAAGGTTCTCGCGGAGTCCAAGTGCTTGCTGAGGCCGAAGTCGATGATCTTGAGGACGCCGGTGGCTGTCTCGATCATGCAGTTCTCGGGTTTGATGTCCCTGTGGCAGAACCCGTTGTCGTGGACGCATGCGATGCCGGCGAGGAGCTGGCGGAAGAGGTGTCGCGCCTCGTCCTCGCCCACGTGCCCGCCGCGGTCGTTCAGGTAGTCGAGGACGTCGAGGCCCCTGACCAGCTCCCAGACGAGGATAAGCACGCCCTCCCCCTCCTGCACTACGTTGAGCAGGTGCACCACGTTGGCGTCCTCCCTCTGCTTGCTGGACTTCGCGATCTTCCGCGCATAGTTGATCTCGCGCCTCACACTCTCGAGTGGAACTGCGATCGTGCCCTCGGGTGTGACGTTCATCACCTGCGTTGCGGCGCGAAGGAGTTGGGCGGCGAAGGAAGCGGGTCAGCGTGGCGCGATACTTTTTCTTCGCACAGCTGTCCGCGAGACGGGGAAACAGGGGGAAGCACTGTGATGACGACGGGTCGGAGCACCTTGAGCGCCACCCTCATGCGCAGAGTGGAGTCGTAACCCTCGTAAACCACCGCGGTCCCCCCGCGGTTGATCTCCTGCCCGACCTCGTAGCGCCCGTTGGCCAGCTTGTAGCCCGCGGAGAACCTGACCTCAACGTTGTTCGACTCACCGGTGCCCGTCAGCTTGAGACCCACCTGCGCGCCGGCGGGCTGCTTCATGGCGCCCCTCGGGATATGCGCGCGAATGTATTTGCGCGGATGACGATGCGAGAGGGTGCGCGCGGGCCCCGGCGCGCGTGATGCGGCGCCTCGAGTGTCGACCAGCCCGTCTCCACCTCGGGGCGCACAAACTGAGGGCTGAAATTTCGCTCCCGTCACAAGCCCGCGAGCCGGGGAAAACGCTCGGGGGGGAACGATCTATCGGCGAGCTAGACTGCGCACAGACGAGGTCGCAGGGGCGCCTCATCGACCGCCGCGCGTCTCACAGCGCGTATCCACTCCTGGGACACCCCGATATCGATGGCCCTCGCCGACGCCACCAACGTCGTCGCGACAGACGCGCCCATCGCGACCGCGACCAAGACGATGAGCCAAGCATCGGATGTGCCCAACGCACCCAACGCCGAGAAGCTGGTCGCGGCGCTCGACGATGTCGCGAGCTTCGACGCCGCCAAACGCGACGCCGCGGCCGCTAAACTCGATGCCGCATCCGCTAAGGACGCCCCGGGGCTGTGCATCGCGCTCCTCCGCGTCGCATCGGACGACAAACACGGATCGGCCCGAAGGCTCGCGGCCGGCACGTTCGCGAGGAACCTCCTGCGCAAGGCGTTCTGGACCCCCGAGAAGGACGGCGCGTCGTTCCCGGACGCATATCGCGCCGCCGTCCGCGTCGCGGCGCTCGATGCGCTCTGTGCCGCGCCCGACGGGCCATCGCGCGCGCTCATCGCCGAGTGCCTCCGCCTCGCGGGCGCGGTCCCGGCGTCCGCCGTCGGATCCTCGCATACATTTATCCATCAGACGTCGTCGTCGTCGCCGGAAGACCCTTCGGAAGACCCGCGCGCGGACCTCGCGCTGGACGTCTGCGAACGCCTGGCTAAACACGGCTCGTCGTTCGTCGCGAGTCCCGGGTTCCTCCTCGCGACGCACGCCGCGGCTCGGCCGTTTCAGTACTTTCGAGTCGCGGCGACGGCGAGAGAGTCGGCTCCGGCGGCGCTGGAGACGCTCTGCGCGAATGTCATCGCGCCGCACGTGGTGCCGATGTGCGGAGTGGACGACGCGAGGGTGAGGCGGGTGGCGCTTAAGGTTGCGTTTCGCGCGGTTCGCGCGTACATGCCGGACGCTCTCCGCGGCGAAGCGATCCGATCAATCGTCGGATCGATTTCCCGATCGACGCTCACCCTTCGAAACGAAGGGACCGCGTCCAGTGAGGAGGACTGGATCGCCGCCAAGCGCGCGTTGCGATTGGCCAAGGCTCTCGTCACGCGCCACGCGTCGATGCTCGATTCGTCCGCGTTCCGTTCCATCGTGGGAGCGTGCGTCGGGGTGGCGGGCGTCGAGCCCGGGCTCGAGCCCGCCGCCGACGCCGCCGTCGCCGAAGCTTTCGCGTGCCTCGAGTCCGTTCTCTCCGCGACGAGGGAACCTAAACCCACGAGCGACGCCGCGTGGGCGGGGCTCACGGACGACGCGCGCGACGACGCCCAAAAAGCCGTCTCCGCGCTCAAGGATATCATCCTCGAGTGCGTGGTTCCCCACGCGAATTTGTCCGCCCGCGACGAGGACCGCCTGACGGAGGATCCGGAGGAGTACGCCCGCGTCAACGCGGTGGGCGACGTCGCCATCGCGGACGCCATCGAGGAGGCGCTCGCGGGAGACGGCGGCGGGTCGTCGTGTGGGATCACCGCGAGGGGCGCGGCGCTCGAATTTGCGCAGGCGCTGGTCGAGACCGAGGGACCGGCGGGTAACGGCGCGGAGCCCCCGGCTAAGAAGCGCAAGAAGGATACCAAGAAGGATACCAAGAAGGATGGCGAAGACGGCGAGGGTAAGGCACCGCCGCCCACGCCCGGGGAGTCCGCCCTGAAGGACGTCGTGGACGCCATCTTGGCGGAGGCGCCGAAGGAAAAGATCGAGAAGGTTGGTAAATCAGCCGCCGCCGCCGGAGCCGTCGCGACGTACGCCGCCCCCGTCGCCGAAGCCGCGCTCGGCGCTTCGAAATACTTTGGACTCTTCCAGCTCGCCGCCGCGCTCGCGTCCGCGCAGGCGCGAAGGGGTAGTGCGGCCGTGAAGGACAGCGCGATGAGGCAGTTTTGCCAGCGACACGCGTTCCCGGCGGCGGCGGCGGCTTATTCGCCGCACGTCGCCGCCGCCGCCGCCAAGTTCATCGCCGACGCCCTCGTCGTCGCTCCTGTGCGGACGAACTCCTCGGCGCCGCTTCTGAGGGAAGGCGTCGCCGCCCTCATCGCAGCCATCGAGCGCGAGTGGGACCGACCAAACCACGTCGACGACGACGACGACGATGATGACGACGATGGAGAGGATCCATCCGTCGACGAGGAAGGCATCGCGGTTGTCAAGGATATCGCGTCGTGGGCGGCCAAATCGGTGTTGGAGGATGCCCCCGCGGCGAGCGAGGCCTTCGGTACGCTCGCCGTCGGTGCGGTGGACGCGTCATGCGAGCGCCTGCTCGCCCTCGTCGAGGCGTCGCCGGCTCACTCGACGCCCGCGCTGAGGGTGCTGGGCGCGATGGCCGGGGTGGCATCCGGCGCGATGACGCCGACAGCCGCGGCGGGTCGGGTCGAACGGATCGTCGCCGCGTTCGCCCCCTTCGCTCCCTCCAACCCCGGGGAGGATTTCATTCACGGGGACGATTGCGACGTACCCTTGGACGCGTGGGAGGCTTCGGTGGACGCGTGCGCCGCGCTCGTGGAGGCTGCCACCGCGTGGGACGCTCCAGAGGGCGCATCCGATGAGGAGGCGAGGGAGGGCGAGACGGCGACGGCGGCGGCGGCGGCGGCGCACGTCGCGGCCTACTGGCGAGCCGCCGAGTCGCTCGAACCCTCGGCGGACGATGACGACGACGACGACGAGGCGGACGGCGACGAAACGGACGACCGCGCCCCTCCTCCCGCGCACGCCGCCGTCGCGTCTCTTCTCCGCGCCGCCGCGGAAGTTCTCGCGAGCCGCGTGTCGGACGAAAAATCCGCGACGGACGCAAAACCCGCAACCTTCGCCCGCCTCGCCGCGGACGTCCGGCGGGTCTGCGCGGAGTGGGCCCGCCACCTCCCCGCGTGGCGACGCCAGGGCGAGGCGGGACTCGTCGACGACGCCTCGCTCGACGACCTTCGCGATATCGTCGCCGCGGTGTCGACCGCCGCCGGGGACGAGGACGAGGCGGTCGCGGCCATGGCCGGCCCGGGCGCGGCGACAGCGGCGGCGGTCCTTGAGGACTCGGACGACGAAGCGACGCGAAGAGCCGCCGCCGGGGCGCTCGCCGCCTGCGTCTCCGCCCCGGGGTTCCGCGCCCGCGTACCCGAGTCGTCGCTCAATTTTTTCGGAGTCGCGATCGACAACGCGGAGGGGGCGACGACCGGAAGGAGGTCCGCGCGCGCCGCGCTGCACCTGCTCGCCGCCGTCTCCGCTTCATCTGGCTTCGCGGCTTCATCGGCGGGCGACGCGTTGAACTGGCTTCGCGTCCGCTGCGAGTGCGCGGGCGTCGCCGGATGGACCGTCGAGGGCGGGGATGACGCGTGTGTTAACGGGGCGTTACTCGGCGCGCACGTGGCGTCCCTGCACGCGGCCCTCGCCGCGCTCGCGGCGCCCGGCGCGCCTCAGCCGGACAAGAAAGTCTTCGGAGCCGCGCTCGGCGAGGCGGTTCGCGCCGCGGCGACGCTTCTCGCCTCCCCTGAGGACGGCGACGACGACGAGGAGGATGACGATTCGGTCGGCGAAGACGACTCAGACGACGAGGCCACGATTCGCGACGGCCTCGAGAACGAGACGGAGGAGGAGTTTTTGGAGCGGTACGCCGCCATCGCGCGAGACATGGCCGACGGCACCGCATTTAACGACGACGACGACGACGACGACGACGAGGGATGCGACGAGGAGGACTCCGCGTTTGACGCCGCGTTCGAGGCTACGAGGGGAGACGGCGCGAGGGATGCGACGGCGTTCGCGAGGTGGTTCGAGACGTGGCGAGCGGGCGACACCCGCGGTGTGCGAGTGTCGTCGGTCGTCGACGGCGTCGCGGCGAAGGCGCTGGCCAAGGCGGCGGCGAACCGATGACGGGCCGCGACGTACCGCTAAACCCTACCTTCTTATTACACGCGACTACTTATTACACGCGACTACTTATTACGCGCGTCATCGTCTATCCGCGCGAGAGTCATCGCTCATCGCAACCTGAGGTCAAGCACCAGCACGTCGTCCGTGGATCCGGCGCGCGTCACCGTCTCCCGCGTCTCGCGGACGAGCTCCATCCCGTGGTCGGATTTGACCCTCTCCAGAAACGCCGCCCGATTCTTCGGAGCTCGATCGGGCGGATCCGCCAGCATCCACCGCCCCCTCGGCGCCCCGTTCGTCAGCTTCGGGATCAGAGCCGACACCGGCGCCACCGCGTGGGATTCGTACAGCACGTCGCACGCCAAGACGAGGTCGAACGTGCGCTGATCGGCTCGCACCGCGTTCCAGTCGAAAACCTCCGCCGCGCAAACCGTTCCGTTCGAGTTCCAATCGTCGCCCCTCCCCTCGACGCCCCTCCCCGGCGTGTGTCCCTCCCCGACCGGCTCCACCGCCACCGTCAGCCCGTTCGCCTCCGCGCTGAGCAGGCAGCACTGCAGCGCGAGGGGTTCGCGGTCGTAGAACGCCACCGACTTTGCGCCGCGCTTCGCCGCCGCGAGCCCCGCGAGCCCGAGCCCCGAGCCCAAGTCGCAGACGCTCAAACCCGCCATCCGCGTCGAACCTTCACCGTCCATCGCGTCATCCATCGCGTCGCCTTTGCCCGCGTCGACGACGACGCCCGCGACGCCCCTGGCGAGCGCGACGGACGACGGCCACAGCGCGGCCCAGTACGGATCCGCGTCCTCCCTGCCAATCTCCACGTACATGTCGAGCACGTCGTCCTCTGATTTGGGGCGAACCAACTTGATGGTCCCGCACGCGCCGCCGATGTCCACCTCGTCCACGACCAGATCCAGGTCCCGAACCGTGAATCGACCGCCGGTCGTGATGGACATGAGGGGGTGGGTATCGAGGGCGCCGCCTGGGGGCGGTTCGTACGACGATGCGCCGGCGCGGACGCACCAGCCGAGGGGACTTCGGCGCATCGTTGGCCAAGTTCGCGTCGGCGGCGCTCCGTGCGCGCTCCTCCCGGACTCGTGATGCACCCGACGACTACGGATGCGGCGGCGGCGTGTCGACGCGACGACGGATGTCGCGCGGCGTATGAGCGACGCGGCGACCCCGAACGCGGACATCGTCGACGCGCGCGCTCGTGAGTGTCCGCCGCCCGCCGTTCGGCACCGATTAACACCCGTGTGTATCGCCACGTCAGATTCCGAGTCAACAACACAATCAGCGGGCGCTGGGTGACCGGAGACGCCATGTTCCGGCGGATCTTCGGCTCCTCGTCGAAGGCCGAGAAGCCCAGTCGCGGGTCCGAGCCGCGCGCGGGTGGACCGGGACCGGTCGAGGAGGATGCCCCGCCGGAGCCCGAGACCGTCGACACCGGTTCTGAGGATGATTTCGACGATGAGGACGCGACTGCCGAGCCCTCTGCGGACGCGTGCGCACCAGATCTGAGGGCTCTGTTCGACTCGAACCTCTTATCGGATCGTCACATTCATGCGGGCAGGATCTCAGCCCTCGCCGCGTCGCTCGAGGCCCATCCCGCGGTGCGCACCACCCGAAACCCCTCGCCGACGTAAATCCTCGAGCGAACCGCGAAATCAAAGCCGACGCACCCGAGTGTCGAGAGACGCTGACCGACGCCTCCCCTCGCTCCCCTTCCCTCCGCGGCGACGCAGCCCGTCCCGAAAGACCTCGCGCCGCGGGTCGTCGACGCCATCGCATCCGCGCTCAACGCATCCGCGCAGACGTCGCAAGTGAGTGCGCGAAACAGGGAGCAGTGCGCGCGCCTCGTCGCGTCCATCGCGTCGCATCCTTGGAACGTCGACGTCGCGCTCGAATGCCTTCGCCGATGCGACGCGGCGTTTGAGTTCGCGTTCGAGGGCGAGGAGCTCCACTCGGATGTAATAAGTAAGGGGGGCAGCAATAAGGGGGCGCCAATAAGGGGGCGAACGAGGGGGCGAAAGGGAAAAAGGGGCGGTGTCAACGGCGGTTATAATTCGCCTTCGCGCGTCGGCTGGCCGCTGCATCTGCACGCGCTGGTCGCGATGCTTCGAATATTCGGCGACGCGTTCGGCGCCGCGGAGCTGCTCGAGATGCACAGGGACGACTGCGACGCGGCGGTGGTCGCGACGCTTCAGCTTCTGGATCACGCCGCTTCATCTTCCCAGGGCGACGCGCGGCGGCTGGCGTCGCGCGCGTGCGATTTGATGTATCAGCTCACCACCCCTCGGGCGCATTTCCTCGAGGGCGACCGCAACGAGACGCCGATGACGGAGCTGGCGAAACGGTTCCGTCGGATCGTCGGCGACCTGACGCGGGCGTTCATCGAGCGCGACGCGCCGCGACGGTTCGTATCCGCGCTCGAGGCATTACACAGGATCGTCTCGTCGTCGAAGGGTTCCAGCCGGGAAGACGCCGACGCGTTACTTCGCGCCGCCACCTCCGCCGCGATCAAGGCGACGCGAAACCTGCTGCTCCACACGGACGAACGCGGCGCGCAGCTGCGCAAGGCGCTGGCGCAGAGTGAGATGACGATCCGCGTCCTCGAGCCGTTTCTGGCGCGCGCGGTCCGCGACGTTCGTCGCGCCGAGGCGTCCCTCGACGACGAAGAGGACGACGGCGGCGGAGAGGACCGAAGAGGACCGCTTCATCATGAGGAGGCTTCCGACTCCCCCGGGTGGCGCGAGCGGAGGGTGTACGAGCGCTCGCGAGCGCTCCGCAACGCGGTCGGCGCCGTAGCCGACGCGCTGAACGCGCTCGTCGTCGCCACGCACAAGGACGGTACCCTGCGCCAGAGGCTCTTGTGCGGCGTCGGCGACCCCGGCGCTTCTGCGGCGTCGTTGATACCCGGGGGCGTCCTCGCCGTCGAGGCGCTCGCGTGTAACCTTCACGTCGTCGACGCGTTGTTACGTTTGGCGTGTAACCTGGGCGTCGGGGTCGGGGACGACGGGGGCGGCGCGCCGGCGAAGGCTGGTCGGGAGCGGTGGACGCGTCAGCTCACGGAGCGATGCGTGAACCGCCTGGACGACGACGCGGCGGTTATTCTCGCGACGAGGTTCGCGGAGGAGACGCGGTCCGCGCCGGTCGTCAGGGATTGCAAGACGCACGAGTGGCTCGTGTCGCTGCTTCCGGAGCCCACCGCGCCGAGGATGGTCGTGGAGGCGGCGCTCAAGGGAGGGGGGGGAGGGGGGGGCGGCGGCGGGAGGAGGAGGAACAGGCGCGGGGGGAAGAGTCAGCCGGGCGTCGGCGGATCTAAGCAGCGACCCGGACTCGGGGGTGGCAAAACCGAGAAGGAGAGGGCTCGCAAGCGCGAGCAGAAACGCCGCAAGAAGCGGCGCGAGAAGGAGGCGAAGGCGAAGGAGGCGGGACGCGGAGGTGGCGAAGCGAGCGTCACTTCGGGGGAGAGTGCGGGGTTCAGTGTGATCGATCCTCGGAGTCCGCCCCCGAGGGTCGTCGCATCCGACGCGGCGGAGATCATCGAGGTTCGTCGATCGACTCCCAAAGTCGAGGACGACGAGATCGTCTCGGACGACGACGCGGTGGTCTCGGACGACGGCGACGGCGACGTTCCGGGTTCTTCCCTCGGCGGCGACTCGTCGGGTGATGACGTTCAGCGGGTCGACGAGTTCAAGATTGGGTTCGGCGCGTCGTCGTCGCAACGGCCGGTGTTTGTGAACCCGATGTTCGACAGCAAGGAAGATCGTGCGCTCGAGGGGGTGGACGCGTTGCTCGAGGAGGTGGACCGACTCGGCTTTTAGCTCTTCGATTCGAATGAAATAGAGTGTTAGACTATTTTTTTCGATGTTCGTCTCTGGAAGGAGCGACGATAATACTTGTCGCTCGTCCACGACCGTCTTGACTATACACGCAAAGGTCTTAATACGTCCCCCCTGCGATAAATACAAGTCGACTCACGCCGACGGACCTGCGGCCGCCTGCGCCCTCTTCGCCATGTGCTCCAAACTCGCCACCCTGTTCATGCTCGCAGTGCGCGCGTTCTTCCCGAGCGCGCCCGGCTCCTTGGTTTCGGTGCCAACGCCGCCGCCGCCGTCAATCACGGTGGCGGCCCAGTCCTCGAAATCAACCCCGCCCTGACGCCACCCGTCCGCAACCTCACCCTCCAGGATGGGCGGCGAGGCGAGAAAGCCGAGCACCGTCGAGTCGGCCGCGTCCACGCCAACCTGGTCCACGACGAGCGGCGGCCTCTCGGCGATGGGCGCCGCGAGGGGTGACGCGTGTGTGTGGTCCAGGGGGCTCAGAGCGCCGCGCGACTGCTGCTGTTGACCCTCTCCCGGGTTCGACGCGCGCCGATTCGAGTCACCCCCGTCGCTCCCGCCGCTGTCGCCGCCGCTACCTCCGCCGCTCCCGCCGCCCGCGCGCGCGTCGCTCGAGTCCCCGCTCCCCGCGCGCTGCTTGCGACGCGCGTCCGACGCCGCCGATCCGTCCGACGCCTGGCGCCCGTTTCGGCCCTGAGCAGCCGCGCGCGCCGCCGCAATGTGGGCCGCCGAGGCGCCGTCGGGGAGTCGGAAATCCTCCGAGCCGGAGATATCGCGAGCGCCGACGAGATTTCCGGCGGCGCCCTGCATCGCGCCCGCGGCGTGCATCGCCCCGTCGCCGCCGCCGCTATCCGCGAACGCCTTCAGCTGGGCGGCGAGGGCAGTCTCCTGGTCGGCGAGCTGGTGGAGAACTTCGCCGGATCCGAGGTTCGGGGTGCCCATCTGGGATCCGAGGTTCGGGGTACCCATCCGGAGTTGCGCGGCGACGGCGGCGGCGAGCGCGGCTTCGCGCTCGGCAATCTGGCCGCCGCCGCCGTCGATGAACGCCTCGGGGTCGGCGTCGGAGACGTGGCGCGGGCATTTGACGCCGCGGATGGACATGGACGGGCCGTCGCCGGCGCCCATGGATCCCTGCTGGGTGAGCGACGACGCGTTACTGAACTCGCTCACGCCGCCGCCGGCTTCGAGCTTGAAGTTGCCGAGGCCGTTTTGCGCGGCCGTGTTATGCGCAGCTCCGCCCACGGCGCCGCCGAACATCCCGCACGCCGTGTTGACGCCGCCCACGCCGCGGTTCATCGCCTGCGACATCTGAAGGTTGTAGGCCCTCATCGAGCCCATTCCGGCCATCGAGCCCATCCCGGCCATCGAGCCCATCGAGCCCACACCCTGCGGGGCGACGAGCCCATTCATCGACCCCGCGCCACCCTGTACCATCCCGCCCATCCCACCGACGTAAGTGACGCCCATCTGACCGCCGGAGCTCATCAGCATCGGGTTTATGCCCGCGCCGGGTCCGCCGACGACGAGATGGTTGAGATCCTGCAGGTTCGTCTGCGCCCCGGCGGCGACAGCCTGCGTCGCGGCGACGAGCGCCTCACGCGACAACGGCTCGCCGCTCATGATCTGCATGCGAAGGTACGCCATGTTGTCTTTGATCATCCTGTTGCGCGCCATCATCGAGTTGAACGAGACGTGGAGTTGGTGCAGCTTGTTGAGCAGGTCCTGATTCTCGCGCTGGAGCTGGCCAACCTTCAGCTGCAGCTCGCCCAGGTGAGCCTGCTTGCGACGCCGAGAACGACGCGCGGACTCGCGGTTGGACAGCATGCGCCGGACTCTGCGGTTGGCGAGAGGCGGTGCGGGGCGAGAAACGGTCAGTCGCCGTGTCCCGGGGATGCGACGCGGCCGCGGGTCGGAGGGGGGAGAAGAAAATGCAACAATTCTTCTTCGCGGAGGTGTTGAACCGTGCTTGTGGAACTTTCAGGGAAGAGGGGGCGCGCGAGGGTCGAATTGGCGCGGCCGACGCGCCGCGCCTCGACGTTCCGCTCGATCGAGTAAGCACCGAAAGGGGGCGCGTGTACGAACCGTTTGGTCTCGTCCAGGTCTCCGTTCTCCTCGACGTTGCCGTCGTCGCTGTGAGCGTCGCTGCTGCCGCCGTCGTCCTCCAACTTGAAGTTGGCGATATCTTCCCTCGATAACGTTCCAGATTCATGGGGGTCCTGCTTCGTGCCGTCGGCTTTCGCCTTTGGCGCTTTCGCCGCGCCGGTGGCCTTCGCGGGCGCCGCGACAGCGACCGACGCTTTCGTCATGAGTATGTCGGTGTGGAAACCCGAGTCTGCGGGTTCGAACGGCGGGCGGGAGCGAGCAGGGGTCAGTCGCCGGCGGTGGGGGAAACCGGGAAAGAAAGTTGTGCTTTTGCCAAAAAACCACGAGAAAAAAGCCGGCGCCGGCGCCGGGGCGACCCGGAGGGCGTCGCTCGCGGGCGATGCCGACCGTCTCCGCGCTCGTTCGGGGCGCGATCCGAACTCTGAACGATCCGGTGAACATCCCGAGGCGACTCATCGAACCCAAACTTCATCGAACGCACCTTACGACGGGATAGAACGGTAGGGTCCGACGACCCGATTCCTCGATGGCAACGAACGAACCCGATTTCGCGTCCCAAAAGTGGCCGGGCGGGTCCTCGGGTTTGGCGCGACACGCGTGCCGCGACGAACGATAGGGCGCGGATCGCCGAGAACGACTTTCGGTACGATGCCCCCCTGTCGATGCGCCGGTTCAATCGCCTCGCGGATCGTGGCTTCGACACCTCCGCGCGCGGCAAATGCGCCGTCCGGTCGCGACCCGTTCGTCGTGAGCTTTTGCCAAAATATCTGAAAAAGTCGCCCGGGAGCTGACGAGGAAATAGCCCCGAAACGTCACCGACGGGAAACCGACGAATTATAACTCACGAACGCGCGGGGGATTTCGCTTTTCGATCGAATTGACGAGTTGTGAACCCGCGTGGCATCCGAGTGGCATCCGAGATGGCAGTCGGCACACCCGCGATCGTGGGCTCACCCGGGCCCCTGACTGGCGCCCATACAGTTTGGGCGAGTTTTGCAGGTTACACCAATCGGCGCCCGGGGTGTTGGGGGGTTGGGGGGTGTTTCCGAGGAACCCGCAGGCACGCACACGACGTCCCGCGATGACGGTGGATGGCGCGCGGGCGGGGAGGCGCGACGATCGCGCGCCGCGCACCCCCGCCGCGAGCATCGACCGGCGCGCGGCGAGCCCCTGGATGGACGCGCCGGGACCCGCCTCCCCGCCCGCGGGTCCCTCTCGCACGCCCGGCGCGGCGAGCGCGACGATGTGGAGCCCGAGCGACGAGCGCGGGAGGCCGACGTCGCCGCCGCCGCGGGCGGGAGCCGCCGACGCGCGCGCCGCGCCGCCGTCCGGGAACGTGTTCACGCACGAGGAGAAGCACGCGCAGGCGGTGAGGGCGGGCGAGGCGCGCAGGGCGTCGTCGTCCACGGCCAGGGAGACGATACTCGACGCGGTGCGCCAGATGATGGAGAGGAGGGCCAAGGAGAGGGAACGCGACGGGCGCGACCCGCCGCCGGTGGACGACGACGACGACGACGACGACGACGACGACATCGTGAAGCTCAGGACATCGCGCGGATCCCTGTTCTCCGTCGAACAGATCCGCGAGTGGCGCAGGCGGGCCATCGCCGCGCAGGTCGCCATGCGTTGGCGCAGGAAACAACAACGCGAGTCGACGTGGTCATTCGCGGTGGAGGACGGCGTGCGGCACGTCCTCGGATTTGGTCCCGCGCCCGAACCGGACGACGTACACGGCGGTCGCCTCGGGCCCGTGCGTCCGCCGCCCTCGGACGAGGGGTACACGCGCCGACGGAGCGGATACGCGCCGCACGTGCTCGCCCGCGGCGGCGCCGTCGCGTGGTTCCCGAAAAAACCAATCGAAAAACCAAACGAGCGGGACGAGAGGGACCCCCGAACGCTCGGCTCGATCGGACCCCACCACGACGCTCGCGAGCCGTGGGAGATTGCCGCGGACGAACGCGACGCCCGGACGAGCGAGAGGAAGAGGCTCCCGCACGTCACGCGACACCCGTCGACCCGTCAACCCGAGGAGGTTTCGGTTTCGGATGAGAGAGGGCCGAAAAAGACGTTATCCGCGGAGGAAAAAGAGGCGGAGAAGGATCGATTGCGCCGGGCGACGGCGGAGCGGAGGGCCAGGTCCGCCACGTTCGTCTCCAAAGCCGTTTCGTTCGCGTCCGCGTTCTCGCCGTTCAAGAAGGCGGCGTCTTCCGTCGGGGCGTTCAAGGAGAGCGCGGAGGACGTCGACGAGCTCGTGGAGCTCAGCGCCGAGGAGGAGGGCGCGAGGATCGTGCGAGCCATCTCTCCGGGGAGGAACGGGATATTGGGCGCGCTCGCGGACCAGAGAAGGAGGGAGAGGGAGGCGAACGTGCCCCTCGCGATGAAGCTCGCGGGGGTGGCCGCGGAGCGACGCGAGCGCGAGGACGCGGCGCGCAAGGCGAGGGACGCGGCGGACGGTAAGGTCACCGCGGTTACGCGCGTGTTTCAAACCACGAGGGGCTGGAGGTTCTCGAAGGAGCAGATCGACGCGTGGAGGGAGGCGGCGTGCGTCGCGGACGTTCGCATGCGGTGGAAGCGTCGCAAGCGTAAAGAGGGCACGTTCGCGTGGAAACTGGAGGAGGCGGCGCGCGCGATGCTCGCGATGGGTCCCAACGTGGAGGACATGCGCGTGGCGAGGGTTTCAGGACGAACGCACTCGAGGAACGTCGTCGTCGTCGGCGTTCCATCCAACGAAAACTCGGGAGAGCGGAACGGTGACTCGCCCCATCATACCGTCGCCGAGGCGTCCAAGGCGTCGCGCCGGTACGATGCCGCGTCCAGGTACGAGCACGTGTCCGACACGAGCCTGAGCCGCGGGGCGTTCGTCGCCGCCCCGTTAGCGCACAAGCTCCCCCGCGACCTCGACGTCCGGAAGGACGCCTGTCCCACGCCCGCCGAGCTCAGTCGCGAAGAACGCGCGCGAATCATCGAGGGCGAGACGCGGGGATTAACGGCGCGAACGCGCGAGATTCAGACGAACGGGGACTTCAAGACGGCGAGCAAGTGGCGCGTCGCGCTCAAGGCTACCGTTCCGGCGCTAAAGTCCGATGTTCCGACGGACGACCGCGACGCGATGGCGGTCACCAAGGGCGGGGTGTACTACGAGCGCAAAGACCGGGATTTGCCCCTCGCGTTGGAGCCGAAGGACGGCCTCGACGTCGCCGCGCCGTGGGAGTGTGTGGAAAAGGACGACCCGTACTCGCTCGAAAGCCGCCGGTGCACGTGCGAAGGCGCCGACGCCGTCGTCGTCTCCGGGCCCGTGAAGGACGCGAAAAGGACGCTCGCCAAGACGGTGCGGCGGTGCCCGGTGCATTTCCCCTTTGGCTGGCACTCCGAGCACAGACCGCCGCCGCGGCCGGCGCCGTCGAAAACCCACGGCGTCACCTCCGACCGCAACACCTCCGTCGGACTCGTCACCGCCGCGGGTACGGACGACGCCGGGTACGTCATGTATCAGACGCGTTCGCACTTTTACCTCGCGTCGCACGACTACTCGGGCACCAGGTGGAGGCTGGCGAAGATCGAGAGACGCGCGGATTCGTTGAACGTCGTCGAGGACGAACACGAGTACACCGCGGATGGCGTCAAGGCTCTCATCTCCGCGGTGCACAGGGGTAACGAACAGGTGGGTGGGTGCGAGTGCGTGGCGCGCGGTTCGGGCGTCGTCGCGTTCCTCCAGCTGTCCGCGACGAGGGAGGACGACGACCCGGCGGGGGCGGCGGCGACGTCACCCGCCGCCGCCGTCGCGCGAGCCGAGGCGCTTCACGCGGATCGCGTCCTCCGGGCGCGAAAAAACCGCGCGCTCGACCCGCGCGACGGTCGGCCGCTCGACCCGACGGTTGACCGGTGGGAGGAACGCGTGGGTGCGGGGAAGAACGCGTACGCCGGCGGACACGTCGCCGCGACGGCGATGGACGCGTGTCTGGTGTTTTCCGGGGTGGGCGCCGTCGCCGTCAACCGCCGAGCGCGGACCCGGTCGGAGGCGCTCGGCGCGCAGGTGGACGGCGGCGCGCTCGTCGCGGAGGTGCGCCGCGCGACGCGCGCGCTGATGTTCGACGAGGGGTCCTCCCGCGGCGAAGACGCGAGAGACGCCCTAAACCCTAAACCTAACCCTAACCCTAAACCCCCGCTGGGGTATCGCGTGCCTCCCGCGGAGTCCGAGCTCGCGACGCTCGAGCCGGGCGAGGAGCTGAGGCTCGGCGCCACGCACGTCGTGCGGCTCACCGTGGGCCACCTCACGTCCACGGAGCCCATCCGCAGGCTGGGCATCGGGAGGGATAAGGACGCGAGACGGATCGGGTGCGGCGCGAAGAAGTGCGCGGGGGGGTGCCGCGGGGGATGGAGCGGAATCGTGTCGTGGGGCGGTGACTGCCATTATTGCCACGACGCCGCCGCCGCCGACGACGACGACGAGGAGGAGGAGAAACCGCCCCCGCTTCGCGAGCTGGCGCGACTCGAGAAGGATGCCACCCTCGAGGCGTGGTTCGGGCGATACGTGTGGCGCGGCATGGACGACGACAGCGACGAGGAGGACGAGCCGCCGTCCGCGAGACTGATCCCGGCCAAGGGAAGGCGGCGCGGAAGCGACCCGACGCTGATCAAGCTGCGGTTCCGGCGGTACCAGGCGCACGCGCGCACGTGAGATTGGTACGTCGTCTCCCGCGAGGGGCGCGATCGATTCGTTCGAAAGTCGAGTACTACCTCGTATCATATCATATACACGTGACCGCTGTACACAGACTCCGCCTCACGCCTGGTGGTTCCCGGACTTGACGGGCGCCGCCGACGCCTTCGACCTCGACGACCCGATTCCCCACCGTCGCTTGTCGCCCCGCGCCGTCGACGACGACGCGAACGTCGACGCGCTCGTCCGTCGCCGCCGCCGCTCCCTCTCCGACTCCCTCTCGACGCGTCTTTGACGTTCGGCGTCCTGTCCGACACGTGTCCGACCGGTGTCCGACTCCCCGCTGTCCGTCCCGTCCCCGGAGGATGACCCGCCCGCGCTCCCGCCTCCGCCCCGGCCAATCAGCGGCGCCTCCAGGTCCCCACTCGGCACCCTCGAGTCCCCACTCGGCACCCTCGAGTCCCCGCCCCGGGGCCGCCACGCGAATGGAACCCTCTTCCTCGCCGGCGCGTGTCGACGCACCTCCCCGTCGCTGCCCAGCAACCCATCCGACGACGACTCATCCCCGGCGACCCCGGGCGTCGACTCCCTCGATTTCGCCTCCTTCGTCGCGGGGTGGGGTTTAGGGTTAAACCCTCCCACGGCCGGGGTCCAGACGAGCCCGGTCACCGTCGCGACAACCTCGAAGGCGCTGAAAACCGGAACGAGCGCGAGCGTCAACGCGAACAGTATCCAGTACAGGACGTGTCCCGGCGCGCCCCTCGCCAGGTGTCTCGCGCTCGAAGACGCGTAAAACCCGACGGCGTATTGGAAGTGCACCAGCGCCGCCACACCGCCGAGGGCGCAGGCGAGGTACAGGGAATCGTTTGACCCGCCTGTCGGCCGTCGCTTGGCCCAAGCGCCGAGGACGACGAGCGCGGGCGCCAGCTTGGCCAAGGCGCTCGAGACGCAAAGCGCGGCGAAACGAAACCGCGTGGTGAAATCCACGGCTGGCTCCAGGTCCCCACCCGGCGCCTCGTTCCCCCCTCGTTTGTGCTCCGTCCCGGTCCCGGTCCCGGTCCCGGTCCCGGTCCGGAGTCCGT
>Ga0181573_10000704_pt1 | contig 34701 bp, 28 predicted proteins | sample 101ome_25_FD_148643 | JGI IMG/M metagenome (GOLD analysis project Ga0181573, IMG submission 148643) | Coastal salt marsh microbial communities from the Groves Creek Marsh, Skidaway Island, Georgia - 101409BT metaG (spades assembly) | ecosystem: Environmental > Aquatic > Marine > Intertidal zone...
GACGCCTCTGAACGAGGACTCACGAGGTGACATCGGTGCTGCGCGCCTGAACGATGATGGTGTGTGTGTGTGTGTGTGCTCAACTCAAAAACTTTTAAACGCCCACAACGCTCAAAACGAATCCTTCCTGGTATTCGGACCCCCAACCCTGGATGACCTTGGCTCGTCTTGTCGCTTCTATTCGTCTGCTGCGCGTGTCCGGTTGTCGTCGTCGCATATCCACGATCAACGAAACGCTGCCCCCCTTTCGCACCCTCCAGATGGGAGCACCCACCAAGCGGTCGAAGGGTCGCCTCAGCGCGGCCGGGTCGTGCACACCCAACGCTGTCTACAAGCCGCTGCTCCAGCAGCGGGTCGAGTTTGCCGACAGCAGACTCGACAAAAAGCGAAAGAAGGTCGAGGCGTCTGCGGACGCGTACGCCCCGGTCGGGCCGAAGGAGCTTACGCTCGAATACACGCTTCCGATCGGCCAAACATTTCGATGGAAGTCAATCGACCCCAAGAACGACCGAGCATACGTTGGCGTGCTCGGCGACTCGGTGCTGTGCCTGCGGCACCACCCAGAGACGGAAGACGTCGAGTACAAGGTCCTCGGCGGTACTCGGGATACGGAGATCGTGGAGGGAAGGCTTACGGAGCTTTTCATGTTGGATCGGGTGAATCTATCGGAGCTCGACGACCTCTGGTCGGGGAAGGATGAGCTCTACAAGTCGGTGAGCGAGTATGTGCGAGGCGCGCGTATGCTCCGGCAGGATCCGGTCGAGACGCTCTTCTCGTTCATATGTTCGCAGAACAACCATATCAGTCGCATTGGCGGCATGGTGAATCGCCTGGCGGAGATGTACGGCAAGCCGATCGACGTCGATGAGGATGCCGAGGAGATTCGGCGGTATCGAGCGATCTACGGGACGGACAGCAAGGGTGCGGCCGTGGACACGGCGTTCTTCGCCTTTCCGTCGCTGAAAGATCTGAGCGAGAACGCGAACGAGGAGGACTTGAGAGAGGCGGGGTTCGGGTACCGGGCGAGGTACATCGAATCGAGCGCCAAGCAGGTCGAGGAGCTTGGCGGCGAAGGGTGGCTGTTCGGGTTGCGCGATGTCTCGTACGACACGGCCGTGGAGGAGCTGTCCGTGTTGAACGGGGTCGGCAACAAGGTGGCGAGTTGTGTGGCGTTGTTCGCGCTGGACAAGCCTGATGCGGTCCCGGTCGACGTGCACGTGTGGGAGATTGCCGTGAAGCACTACACGCCAGAGCTCCGGGGAAAACCGAACGGCCCCAAGTACCACCCGGTCGTGCAGGCGGCTTTCAAGAAAAAGTTTGGTGCACTGTGCGGGTGGGCGCACCAGACGCTGTTCGTCTATGACCTGGGGAGCGTCCAGAAGAAGCTCGAGCGGCGGGGTTTGCTCGGCGGGTTTCAGGACGAGGACTCCGCGTCCGATGGTTGGACGAGTGAGGACGAGTGAGGACGAGTGAGGTCGAATATATTTATATTTAATCGGCTTTTCCTCCCCCGTGTTGCTGCCAGAGCCCGGCCGTCCGCTGCTGGACCTGCCCTGGTTGGCGCAGGTGTCCGCTCGAGGCCGTAGCCATCGGGGCCGTAGCCATCGGGGCCGGCGGGTCGACACCGAAGTTTCCCGAGACGTCCGTGTAGAACTGATTCAACTCGCTCCGATACGCCAGCCACGTCTTGAACCCCATGAGCATCGATACGACAACCCCGACCCCCACCAGCACGAGGTTCGCCATCCCGACGTCCCGGTCGTGTCTATTCCGCCACACGTATTTGACGAACACCCGCTTCCCACCACTTCCAGCATGAAACTCTTGAAACAGCTTGTCCATGAACATTGCTCTCTCATGGATCTCCACGCCACCCGCCGACCCGAACGGAGTCCCCTTCTTGTACTCGTGCACCGCCGCGTGCACCCCGTTCAGCGCCGACCCGGTACGGGTCATCGTCACGAGCACCACCGGGTTCCGTACCCGCCCGAAAAGCTCGAGCCACTCCGTGACGAGCCGCTGATGGTCAAACGCAAACTGCACGCTGTCCGCCTCCCGAGGAATGGAAACCAACGCATGCTTCTCCGCCCCGAATATCGGGGCTTTGGACCCTTCGATCTGCATCCAGTCGCTGGCGTTCGTTCTCGGTGACCCAGACGTGTGCAGGTGCACCCGGATGGACGACTCGACGAAATCACGGGGCAGAAATTTTGCCGCGACGGCCGGTACGCCGACAGTCAGGAAGGTCACACTCATCAGCGTCCATACGAGCGCGGCAAGCGCGGGCTTGCGGTCTGTGGCGAAAGGCATACTTATCGGGCTTGGTTGGTCGCCGCCCGGTCACTGAGCTCCGGTCCGGCCGTCGTCGGAAAACCTTCGGTCCCGCGTTCCCTGCCGACCACGTCGAGCTCCGCGCGCGGTGCTCCTATGCCCCGTAGTGCTGTTCACTGGCGAGGCTACGCGCTGGATGAAGCTGAGCGGATTCCGCGAAGAAATTCCTGTTTGCCCAACTGGTGTTTGCCCAACTTTCAAAAAACAAAGCTCGCGTAATCGGTGCTGTTCCGCGTCAAAAACAGAGTCGGGATACCTGTATCTAGTCTATCGCATACAGAGGTAGAGAGGCAACCCTGCGTGCTTGCCGGCAAGCGGCGAATCCCGAATTTCGTTCGTCATTTTCAAACGATGAGCTCCTCGTCGGACGACGATGTGCCTCTGGCTGAGCTCCTTCAGCAGCAGACGGCCGGTAACAACGGAAGCCAGCTGAAAGCGATGAACGGAGCTGCCGCGGCCCAGGGCACCAAGGACTCGGACTCGGGCTCCTCGTCCTCAGATGACTCTGACGATGACGTCCCGTTGTCCATGCGGATCGCGAAGATCGCGACCAACATCAAGATCAAGAGGAAATCACCGCGGAAACCGGCGGGGTCGAAGTCGAAGAAGCGGTCCAAGTCGTCGGCGTCGACCAAGCGGCAGAGTTCCGGGCCCTCGAAGGCGCCGGTCATTCGTTGGAACACGCTCGAGCATCATGGCGTCCTCTTCCCGCCCGAATACGTTCCGCATGGGGTCAAGATGTTGTATGACGGCGTGCCCGTCGACCTCACGCCGGAGCAGGAAGAGGTAGCGTCGTTCTTCGCGGTGATGAAGGAGACCGACTACATGTCGAAACAAATCTTCCTCGACAACTTCTGGGAGGGCTTCAGGAAAGTGCTCGGGCCCAATCATCGCATCAAGTCGCTGGGCAAGTGCGACTTTACCCCGATCTACGACCATCACATCGCCGAGCGGGAGCGGAAGAAGGAGCTGCCGAAGGAGGAGAAGCTTCGCATCAAGGAGGAGAAGGACGCCAAAGAGGCCCCTTACAAGTTCGCACTGATCGATGGCAAGAAGGAACCGGTCGGTAACTTTAGGGTCGAGCCGCCCGGCCTGTTCCGCGGTCGGGGAGAGCACCCCAAGATGGGAATCATCAAGCGGCGCATCTACCCGGAAGACATCTCGATCAACATCAGCAAGGGGGCGCCAATCCCTACGCATCCGTTTGGACCCTCGCGCAAGTGGAAGGAGGTGAAGCATGATAGCACTGTTACGTGGCTGGCGGGGTGGCGGGACCCCGTGCTCGACGGGCACAAGTACGTGATGCTCGCGGCGACGAGTACGTGGAAGACGGAGGAGGACCTCGCCAAGTACGAGCGCGCGAGGAAGCTCAAGGACTACATCGGAGACATCAGGGAGACGTACAAACGGAACTGGTCGTCGGCCAGCTTCAAGGAGCGCCAGATGGTGGGTATTGATCTCGACCAACGTGCCCTCACGCTTCGCGCGCCCCGACGCTCACTCTCGATCACGCTACGTGCTTCGCGCTCTGCTCGTCCTCTAGGCCACCGCACTCTACTTTGTGGATATATTGGCTCTTCGAGCCGGACACGAGAAGGACGAGGACACGGCGGATACGGTCGGCTGCTGCACGCTCAAGTGCGAGCACGTCGAGCTCGCGGAGCCCTCGACCATCAAGTTTGACTTCCTCGGAAAGGATAGCATCCGCTACGAGAACTCGGTGCAGGTCGAAACCGCCGTCTTCGAGAACATGAAGAAGTTCTTGAACGGGAAGAAACCGGGCGACCAGCTCTTTGACCAGATGGACGCCTCGGACCTGAACGAGCGCCTGAAAGAGCTCATGGACGGGCTGAGCGTCAAAGTGTTCCGTACGTTCAACGCGTCCATCACGCTCGACCGGCTCCTGGACGAGCTCGAGCTCGGCCCCGATGCCACCGTCGAGGAGAAGAAGGCCGCCTACGACCGCTGCAACAAGGAGGTGGCCATTCTGTGCAACCATCAGCGGGCCACGCCCAAGACCCACGACGTGGCCATGGACAAGCTGCGCGAGAAGATCAACGATATGAAGAAGGAACTCGCCGTCATGAAGAAGGACCTGAAGCTGGCCAAGAAGGGCGAGCCGACGTCCTCGGGCAAGCGCGTTTCCCCAGAGACCTTGATGAACAGGATCTCCAAGAAGCAGGAGGCAATCGCCAAGCAGGAGGTACAGGCTCCAAACAGGGAGGACCTCAAGACGGTCGCGTTGGGCACCAGTAAGATCAATTACATGGACCCGCGCGTGACGGTCGCGTGGTGCAAGGCGAACGAGGTGCCCATCGAGAAGGTCTTCAACAAGAGCCTGATCAACAAGTTCCTCTGGGCCATGGAGCAGGACTCGTCGTTCCGATTCTGATGATGATGATTGTGCATGTAGTGCCTACAGTCGGTGATGAAGAAGAAGGCCAATCGCTCTTTCAGCACGATCTCGTCCCCCGGAACCCAGTTCAAGTGCCGTTTCTCGGTTGGAGAGCCAACCGTCCCGTAGATACGTATATGTATAGATAGGGCCTTCATCGTCGGTCGGTCGGTCACGCACACGCAGTAACGCACACGACGCCCGACGGCACGTGCATGCAGACCACGACACGTCCCCAACGACACCATGGCGACGCACTATCAGGGGGTTCAGAAGGACTCTGCGGGCTTCAAGCTGTTGAAGAGCATGGGGTGGTCGGAGGGGGAGGGGCTGGGGGTCAACAAGCAGGGCATGAAGGAGCACATCCGCGTCAAGAAGAAATTCGAGAACTATGGGGTCGGCGCCATGGAGACGCATAACCGGACGTCGAACTGGTCCAACGGCATGAACGAGTTCCACCGTGTGCTCTCGTCGCTCAGCGAGATCACTTCCAAGCATGCCAACGGCAGCGGGAGCAGCTGCGACGAGGGGGACGACGGGGACGAGGAGGCCGAAGCGCCCGCTCTCCGGACGGGCAAGAGCAAGCGGAAAGACGGCAAGCAGAAGAAGAGAGACGCAAAGGAATCGAAGACGGAGAAGAAACGAAAGCGGGGAGACAAGGCTCGGAAGGATGGGAACGATGGGAAGGACGGGAACGATGGGAGGGAGGATGCGAGCGACGCAGCGGGAGCTGCGCCAAAGGGCGAGAAGAAGCGTGCGACGCACATCGGCCGGTTCAAGCGGAGGGAGAGTTCCAAGATGGTCAAAGGCTATTCTTCGAGCGATCTGGCGGCAATTCTCGGGGAAGACCCGTTTGCGAAGCAAGCGGCGAGTCTCGCGGCCGTGGAGAATGCTGCAGTGGGTGCCGAGTCCTCGTCGGACGGCGACGACGACGACGACGTCGTCGTCCCTGATGGCACTGCCGGCACAGCAACCGCAGCGTGCGCTACGCCGTCCAAGAATCGCGAGAAGGCCGCGGTCGTCGCCGTGTCTGCGGTCGACGTGGATTCGTGGTGGTCGGGATACTTCATGGTCGGGCCGCGTGCAGGGAGCCGCAGCGAAAAGCTCGCCATCAAGGCGAAGAAAAAAGTCGGATTCTCGGAGGCGGATCAAGAGGCGCTCGACGCGTGGGCACACAGTCACGCGACGCAGGGCAAGGTCGGCTTGGGCAGGTCGTCGATGAAAAAGACGATCGGGGGCGCAAAGTGGGAGGGGAAGAAGACCAAGCTGGGCAGCGACTCGGAGGGCGAGGATGAGGATGCGGTGGAGAAGGAGCAAGGAGAAGACGATGACGCCGAGGAAGACAACGGGATCCAAGTGGTGATGCCGAAGAAGCGGCCCGGCGGTGTTTCCGACGCGATTGCCGAGCGGGTCTCGGCGCTGCTCGGCAAGGAGAAGAGGCGGGAGCTCAAGGTCAAAGCGCTCGCGAAAGCGGTCGAGGTGCCGAAGGAAGAGCTCTTGGACCGGCTCAAGGCGCTGCCTGGGAAGTTCAAGCTCAGCAAGTCGAAGAGCCGAGTTGGCCTCGTCTGAAAACACAATTCATCGCGATGTCATCGTCTCGCGTCGTTCCTTCGGCCCAGGGCGGCTCCACGCTGTCGTATGTCACACAGACGGTGAGAAAGCACCCGAAGAAGGTGTCTATTGGGTTCCTATGGCTCTTCGGTGGGTCTTTCGTTGAACTCGATCGAGTGAGGCCAACCTGCTCCCCCGTTCGTCACCCTCCCTACGCACCTTCCGCGCTCACTCAGCTACGCGCGCTGCTCGTTTCCAGGACTGTTTGCGGTGTTCTACGCCCCCGCGCCGATCAAGCTGACCTCTGAGGCACGTGTCCCCGCCCTCCCCCCCGCCCGCCCGCTCCTACTCCTCGCTCACAGGCGCTGCTCGTTCGACAGACCATAGAGGTATTCCATACCCAGATGAGGGATGTCGAGTTCGCCGAGGCCAAGTTGATGAACGCATACGCAGTCTACCAAAGCGCAGAACTCGCCCAATCGCAGCATAAGGTGTGGTTCTGGCGCCTGCGCGGCGAGCACAGGGCCCGCGTGAAGGAGCTGCAGCCCGAGGTCGACGCCGCGTACAAGACTGTCCGGGAGCTCGGAAAGGAACGCGACGGGCACATGCGCAAGGCCAAGCGAACGCTCGGCGTCTGGAGCGACGCCGGCGTCGAAGAGTCGAGGGCCATGCTGTGGAAATCGTTCGAGTCGGGCAAGGTGTTTGCGCAGCGACAGACATTCTGGGATGCCCTGTTCACGATCATCAACTCCCGAGATCGCGACTGGATCAGCATGCTCCTGAACCTCCTGCTCACGGCCTTGGTCAACTACACGGTCGGATCGGTCATGGCCGTCGTCTCGTTCATGTTCTCGCTGCCGTCGTTCCTATGGAGCTACGGCGCGGGCGTCTTCAGCGGGACCCTCTTCTTCGTTATCGCCTCTATCGGCGCTATATCGATGATTGCGAGCTACCTCTCGCTGATCTATGCGTCCGGGGCTGCCGTCGTGTACAGCACCGCGGCTTTCGTTGATCTTCAGCGGAGAAGGCTGGCTTACGAGCAACAACAGCGGCTTCGAGGCGGTGGTCGTGGCGGAAACGGCCGAGCGCATTACGAGTGATTCGTTACATGTGAAAGTGAATGAAGCATCGCTCTCTCGCTCTCGCTATGCGTGGTCGCGGGGGCTCGTCTGTTTGGCGCTCCCGCCCGGACTGCCCGCCCCGCCCTGCGTTGGATCGTTGGCCTCGCGCTGGATTCTCGCAAACGGCAGGTCCCGACGCTCCGCGAGGGCCTCGATGTTGGCGTCCAGGACGTCCTTGGGCACGCGGCCGACGGCCGCGGCCATGGGCTTTCCGGAAGCGTCGAGGAAGACAAACTCGGGGATTCCCTTGACCGAATACTCGTCCATTTCGCTCGACCACTTGCGGTTGTCGACATTCAACATCACGAAATTCACCTTGTCTCCAGCGCGCTGCTCGGCCTCGAGCGCCGTCGGCAGCAGTTCCCGGCAAATCTCGCACCAGTCGGCGTAAAATTCCACCACCGTTGGCCGCCCATTGGCCAGCGCTTCATCCAACGGCACGCTCCCCGCCTCGAGCGCGGCGAACGAGGGCCCGGAGAAGACCCTGGTCATCAAGAACAGTGCAATGCCGAGCCCCACAGACCCCGCAGCGAGGAAGTGCCCCTTGGGACCCTCTGGCGGCGGCGATGACGGCAATGATGACGATGGTGATGATGAGTATGCCGCCGCCGCCGGCGACGACGACGGAGCGGCTGGTGTCGGTGCCGGCTCTGTCTGCCCGCTTTCTGGGCCGTCCGTGGAGGACCGCACCCGGAATTGTCCTCGCATTGCCGCGCCCCGTGGGGCTCGCCGCGAGGCGAGACGCCTCGCGGCGGACAGCCTGTGCAGCACAACGGCCGTCACCGAGGTCGAGCAGCGGGAATGCATGTCGATAACCTTGTTTCGTTTCGTTCTCACGCGCGAGTCCCCATCCTCCCGTCCCCAAAAAGAAACCCACCTGCACTCGCGTCTGACCCCGACCCGAGGCGAATCGGCACCTGTCCGACACAACGAGGTCCATCTGCTGTATCATCATGCTGCGCGCGAGTCGATCGAGTCGAACGAGCCTCGAATTGCTCCTGTCGAGATGCTTCTTCCCGTCCACCTCCACCTCGACCAGCAGCGGCACCCAAGCCCAAGACGTCCCGTTCGGCCGGTGGTTCGGTGGCACGTCCACGGCGTCGTCTCCGTCGGCCTCGACTTCCGCGTCGTCTCCTTCGGGTCACACGGCCGCCGACGCGCCGCAGAAGAAGTTCCTTCCCAAGTTCTTCAAGGACGTCTCTGTCACAGTCTCGGCGACCGACCCCACCAAGTACGAGATCGTCTTTGACGACAAGCACACGCTTAAATCGCCGGCAAAGATTCCGTTTATGATACCGAGCAAGGCGCTCGCGCACGGCATCGCGGCCGAGTGGGCGTGGCAGAAGAACAGGGTCGACCCGGAGACCATGCCACTGATGCAGCTTGCGGCCACGGCCATCGACCAGCCGCAGAGCGCCGAAGTGATCGCGTCGAGCCTGTGTGCGTTCCTTCCGACGGATCCAGTGCTCTGTCGGGAGGATGACGTCACCAAGTCGGACCTGGTGGCAGCGCAGAACATGGTGCTGCAGCCGTACCTCGATTTTGTCAACATGCAGCTCGGCACCAAGCTTCGCGCCTCGACGAGCATCGTCGGTGCGGCCGTGTCAAAGCGGGACGTGGGCCTGGTGTACGAGTATCTGATGAATTTGGACGCGTGGAAGCTGTGTGCGCTGATGGAACTGTCGTCTGCGTGCAAGTCGGTGTGCATGGCGATCGGCGGTGCGTCTGGTGGGTTCTCGGTCGAGCAGGTGATCCGGGCTTCGCGTGTTGAGGAGGATTACCAGATCGAGCAGTGGGGTCTGGTGGAAGGTGGACACGACATCGACCTGGCCGACTCGCAAGTGAGAATACGGAGCCCCATGGTCTTCCTCGACCTGTTGAATGAACGTTCAGAGTAATCGGTATTCAGCCGCCACCGTAGCGGGATGGTGACGTATATGTTTGAGATTCGTCGTGGTGGTGGTGGTGGTGGGGACGGGGGCGAAAGGGCGAATTGCGGCGACGAATCCAGTGGGAGGAGCAACGACCGTGACGACGGCTGGCGATGGACGGCACCGTCGGTGACGCTGACGGCGCCGTGCGAGGTGCCGTCGTTGCGAGCCCACGTTGAAGAGACGCTGTTGCCGTCGGTTGAGCGCTTGGGCGGGCTTGGGGTGTACACGTCGGCGCGGTCCGACCTGCTCGCCGAGGAGGCAGAGTTGGCGTTGCACGCTGCGCGGGTCGCGGGGTCGATCGCGGGTCCGGTCGCCGGCACGCACACCGACGGTGTTTGCGAGATCCTCAAGCTGTCGTTGGATGCCGCAACCGGTCTCAAGTCGGACGTGTCGGCTCGGAGCATGATTGTCGCGGTCTTCGTCTGCATCGACGACCGGATAGACCACGTCGTCGTGTATACGACGGTCTTGGGGAGTGTTCCTCCAGTGCCGACCGCCAATGGGCATGCAAAGAGCGTGGCGTGCATCGTCGGCCCCCCTCGCGCTCGGCCGGTTATCAAGGACATTGCGTGGATTCGGGACCGAAAGGACCTGGAGGAGCGGGGGAAGCGGGCCACGGAAGCGCTCGGGTATGGCATACCGAGCGACGTCCTCCTCTGCACCGAGGGTGGCGATCTGCTCGAGGGCCTCATCACCAACCTGTTCGTGGTCGTCGAGGTCGAGGTCGAGATCGAGGATGCCGCCGAGGGCGTTCGTGGTGGCGACGTCAACAGCAACGACAACAGCAACGACAACAACGACGGCAGCCAGACTGGTCGGTACAAACTCCAGACGGCCCCCGAAGGAACGGTCCTGCCGGGCATTGCGAGGCGCAAAGTGATCGAGGCGTGTCGCGAGCTAGGCATCCCGGTCGACTTGACGTGCCCGTCCCTCTCGGAGCGCCATCTCTGGCGGGAAGCCTTTCTGACCAACAGCATCAGGCAAATCCAGTCCCTCGATCGAATATGCTGCGTTCAAACGAACGTTTTGGGACTCGAGCCGTGGGAGGTAGCGTTTGATCGCGCCGACGGCGCTCGCCCGCGGCAGACCCTCACGGGGATGATTTCGGGGATGATTCGGACAGACTCTACACGTGAATAAATCATGGCTTGAATAATGGTTATACGTATCCTTTGGTGTCTCTATGTTTGTCGTGGGCTCATCCATGATCGCATTGTTGTTCGTTGTTGAACTTGGTCGACGCCAAATGCCGGCGGCGGAAAGCCGGCGCCGCGCTCGCTCCCGTTTATTGGCCGTGGTCCGTCCGTTTATCCACCATCAGTCGGTCAAGATCGACTCCAACAGCGACATTATTGTCGGCGACGCGCCTGTCATCCCGATCTCGTGACTCGCATCCGAAGGATCGCCGTAGTTGTGGCCCCGCCGGTTCGCCGAACGCGGCCCTGCACCCTTCCTGCCGCCGCTCCCGCTCCCGCTCCCGACCCCACCAGTCCCATTTCCATGCCTGGCCGACCCCGGCCTTGTCCCTTTCTTCGACCCCGCCCCCAGCTCGCCAACCCCTTCTCCTTGCTTGGATAAGTTGGACCGTATCTGCCCGCTGATCTTCGCCGCCGCCATTGCGGCATCCGCCGGCACCTGCGCCTCCACGCCGCTGGTCCGCCGCCTGGCGTCCGTCCGCACCGGCGTCTTGCTCGGGCTCACCCGGATCGCCAGCGGCCCCAACATCGCCCCCGTGCACCGCAGCGCAGCAGCCGTGCTGTCCTTGCTCGCAAACTCCACAAACGCAATCTTCGTATCATGTTGCGCGTCTCCCAGCAATCGAATCTTTGAGACCGGCCCGCACACCATCTGGAAGAACTGCTTGAGCACGTCCCGCTCCACGGTCGGGTGAATATTTGCCACATACACCGTCTTGGCCACCAAATCCCGCTCCCGCTCCGACCGCGGCAGGAACTGATCCTTCACCGGAATGATGGCCGTCTTGCTCGGACTCACTCTGATCGTCGACTCCCCCAGCACGCTCCCCGTCAGCTTCAACGCCGCCTTTGCCGACTTGACCGAATGAAACTCCACGAACGCAAACCGAAGCACGGTGTTCGTATCCCCGCATATCCTGAAATCCACAAGCGGCCCACACCGCGCAAAGAACCTCGACAGTTCCTGTTCCGACACCAAATAGTGCAAGTCCGCGACATACACGGTCCGCTTTACCTTATCCGCGGTGTCCACCGGCCCATCGGCCCCCCCTCCCAGCCCCATGACCCCAAGCGGCGACATCGACGTCGACAAGGACACGGGCACGGACGGCGACGCCGAAGACGGCGAGAGCGACCCCTGCGAACCCGGCGAACCCGGCGACACCGACGACAAGGAACCCTGCACAGCGGCAACGCGCCCCTTATTCTGCTTTGAACTCATCCTGCCGCGCCCCCCACCGTACCCACCGCGCCCACCGTGCCTCCCTTCCCGCTTCCGCTCGCTCTCCACATCGTCCCCTCCAAAGCTCAACCCCTCCAAATTCAACAGATCCGCGCTCCGCTGCCTCGCATGGTGCACCTCACTGTCCCGAACCTCCGACGAGAACAGATCCCCCGTGATGCTATCCCACAGCCCGTACTGGTTGAAATTCGCAAACATCGTCGTCGAGATTGGCGGACGCTCCAGCCTGCCTCCCTCCCGCTCCCGCTCCCCCTCCCCATCGCCCGGCGCGACCCCTTCATCGAGCCGCAATTCGTGCAGCCCCAGCGACCCGGCTCCCTCGAGCCGCTCCATCCCAGAGAGCAACTACTACACGACCGCCTCGCTTTTTCGAGGCGTTCTTGGCCGTCCCCGCGGGACCTCCGTATGGTTTACGATCTATTCTACACGTCGCCCAGCGACGACACCCCAAGTCGCCCGCACGACCGCAGTCGGGTCAGCAAGAGACGATGCGACTCCTTGACTCCTGAAGGCACCTCGACGAACCGACGCGCTCGCCGACGGTCGACGGTCGACAGTCGACGGTCGACAGTCGACGGTCGACGGTACCCTGCTCGCCCCGGCCTGCTACGTGCCGAGCGCCAGGACTTGCAACTTCGCGAAATTCTGGCCCACATGAAGTCGTCGAGACTTGCAAGTCCGAGACGCCCTGCTGCAGCGTACGAGGCTCGTGCACGCACACACAAACGTCGGTACTTCCTTCCGACCATACACATACCAGGCTCGGTCGATCGTACAGCCGTGAACCGGGTGCAGCGACTTTACCCAGACGCCTCGCCACTTTATCCAAACCACCTGGTACTCATCGTCCGTTTTCTACGCGCGTACAGTCGAATTCACTCCCGGGCCGTGTCTGCGAGTGTACTACGTTGATTTCTATACTTTACTGAAGCAATCATGGTTGCCGTGATGTGTTTGTCCGTCGCGTCGATGCGAGGCCAGGGCCTGCCCAAGGCGAAGACGGGGGCTGGGGCGTCTTGGCAGACTGCCACCGGTCGTCGCGTGCGGAGCGTCGTCCGTGTGGAGGCGTCTGCGGAGACGACGGAGACGACGTCCAAGTCGCTGGAGATTATGCGCAAGTTTTCGGAGCAGTATGCCAAGCGGTCGGGGACGTACTTTTGCGTGGACAAGTCTGTGACGGCCGTGGTGATCAAGGGGCTGGCGGAGCATAAGGATGAGCTGGGTGCGCCGCTGTGTCCGTGCAGGCATTACGATGATAAGCAGGCGGAGGCAGACCAGGGATTCTGGAACTGTCCGTGTGTGCCGATGAGGGAGAGGAAGGAGTGCCACTGCATGCTGTTCTTGACGGAGGATAACGACTTCAGGGGGGAGGATACGGATATTACGATGGAGGAGGTGCTGAGCTTGACGGAGGGAATGTAGACTACATTGTTGTTTCATTTAATTTTTACCGACGTTGTTTCAGTGGACCACTGAGAGGGGCAGGGGCTGGTCGGTGGTCGGTGGTATGGTACATCAGCATGCCCTGTCGGTTATCGGTCGTCGGTCATCGGTCGTCGGTCGTCGGTCATCGGTCGTCGGTCATCGGTCATCAGTCGTCGGTCGCCATTCGTTCCACGTGTCCATCGTTGTCGTGTCCACTCGTTCGACGTACTCGTACTCGTACTCATACTCATACTCCTATCCTGCTCCTGGACACTAGATACTATACGCTGTCCAAGTAGAAGAGCGCCTCGCTCGCTCGGAGAATCTGGGTGGCGCGCATGGCGGCCGCGGCAAGCTCCCGGTCGGCGTTCAACACGTTCTCGTCCGTCCGCTGACTCTGTTGCCTCACGCTCTCACAGAACTCGAGCGTGTTGGACAGATCCTGGACGGCCTGGTCGACCATCGACCCCAGGGCGTTCCTCGTGCTCATCTCTTCCTTCTTCAGCAGCTCGAGCAGGCTCTCCTCCGCGAGCCGCTCAAACTGAATCTCGCGGTACCCAAAGCCCCACGTGTCTTGCACGACAAGGGCCGTCGTGCCGTACTCGAGCGGCGGAATGTGCAGATTCTCCCCCTCCATCCAGTACACCGCCCCGTCCTTGCCCTGGATGACGTACTTGTATTCGACCTGCTCCCCCGGCGGAGACTCGAGCAGGTCGCTCAGCGGGACGTCAATCTCCCCCCGCCAGACGTGTCCGTCGCTCCACTCGAGTTGCAGTGCCTGCGACGCATCCCAGAGCCCCAGCTGGCCGAGGGAGCCCACGATTCCGAGTCGACTGCCGAATTCGCACGGCTTGCTCACGGCGAAGCGGATCGTGACGGAACCGTACTCCGCCTTGACGAGATGCTTTGTTGTCTTTGCCGTCGGGGCTGCTACCGCTCCGAGTCTGTGTCTGTGGGGCGAAGAACGGCCCTTGGGGGGAATGAGCCTGCAAAAATTCAAAGCAGGATTCGCCCTCCACACAGCTCGCCGCTTTCCAGCCGTGCATGCAGGGACAGAGACTAGCATCGTGCGTTTATATATGCGTGAGGCGAATTCAAATCGGACCGAACGCGACTTTGAATCTGAACGCGACTTTGAATCTGTCTCGAACGAGAGAACCCCCCCTCTCCGTGACGGACGGTAGGACAGACAGACAGTTACGGAAAAGAAGAATGAAACATACGTTCGTTTGTCTTGAGACGAACAAGAAGAGAAGACACGCACAGACTTGGTACTCGTACTTACTTGGCGACCGCTCCACCGCCGACGCTTTGCTCGGCCGCTGGCTCTGGGGCCGGGGCCCTCCCGTGCCCGAACATATCCCTCAGCGCATCGATCGCCGCGATACGCTCTTCCTGAGAAGACTCGTACGCATCAAACGTCGCGTTCTTGTGGGTTTCCCACGCGTCCATCATCGTCTCGATGCGCCACGCCCAGTACTCGTCAGACCCCATCTCCACGCCCTCGGGCGACGTCGCATTGATCGCGGCGGCGAACGCAGCCCTCGAGATATTAGCAGCCTCCTGGAACGCAGCATTTGATGCATCCCGCGCCTCCTGCAGCGCAGCTTCCGCAGCCGCAGAGTCAAGCGCCTCGCACGGCTGGACGCCCGAGGGGCACATGCACGCGCATGCCTCCGTGATCCAGTCGTTCGTCTGCGGCTTACCCGGCAGACGACCGATGGAAATGTCCGTACACTGCGGGTTGGGTGGGTGGAACGCGAAGTGAGTCGTGGGTGGCGAGATCAACGCGGCAAACCGAGTTCGTTCGTCGTCACGCACCATGAGGTCCGCGGGGCACGTAACGCAGTCCGTAATTGACCCAAGGCAGCTGATGGGAGCCTTGTACGCGTCTGCGGCGGGCGACAGAGGCTCGGACACGGGCGTCGGCTCGATTCCTTGTCCCAGAACGCGGGAGAACAGAAACGCGCCGACGAGGCTCGCCCTGAAGAACATTGTCGCTGCGTGGGGGTGGATTGGTAACTGAAGAATCAAGAAACCAGTAGCCAACAGGGAAGGGCACAATAATTGTGTGTTTGGTCCAACGCGTCGTCGCGAAGTGGCAATTTCGGTGTGACGAGGCGCCCCCTCGGACACACAACAACAAAGGATACCCTCCTCCTCCTCCTTCTCCTGACTCACCCTATACCCAAATACGTCAGTACAAATACCAACATGGTATCCGCATCATTCCCGAAGAAGCGGGCGTTTGAAGCGCCCTGGAAAGCCAAACAGCAGGCGTCACAGAATCCCTCGCTGGTTCAGGATCAGCAGCAGGACGACGGCGACGACGAGTTCACCATGTCGCAGCGGTGGATCTCGCCATTCCGCACCAAGAAGCGGCCCTCGATGGCGTCCCAGTCGCGCGCTGTGACCGTCAAGAGCGATTCACTGCCGTCGAACGGTCGCGCTCGTCGCCGGCTTCCGTTCGGTGGGAGACTCCCTTCGGCGGGGCACTCCCAGGGTCTCGGTCATTCCGTCAGTGCGAGGGCCGCGCAGGGGCTGGTCGCCTCTCAGGTGCTGCAGAGCATGCAGGAGCGGTCGCTGGCGTCGCAGCAGCACGTGACCGCGGCGGCCGCGGCGGTCGCGGTGGCCGAGGGCAGTCTGGTCGGTGGCGTCGGTGGCGTCGGTGGCGTCGGTGGCGTCGGTGGCGTCGGTGGCGTCGGTGCGGTCGGTGGTACCGGCGTCGACGGGGAGCAGGCGGTGCTGAAGCGGGTGGATGCGCTGGAAGAGCGCCTGGTGCGTATTCAGGAGACGATAGAGGGATTGGTTCGGGGCGTGGGGAAGTACACGGCGCGGGTCGAGGGTCGGGACGAGGAGGCTGTGGCACGGCGGATCTCCGCAGACGTGGTGGTCCAAGTGATGCGTGGGTTGGAGGGTGGCGTCGGAGGTGGGAGCCGTGAACATGGGTCACGTGAACGCGGTCGCGGGGCCGATGCGGAGTCGTGCTGCAGCCGATAGGCTCGTTCGCTCGTTCGCTCGCTCGTTCGTTAAAATGATGATCACGTAGTGTACACTTATAGGCGCTATCGCAAGAGCAGAAACGCCGCTTCTTTTCCCTTGCTCGTAGTGTACACTTATAGGCGCTCTCGCAAGAGCAGCAACGCCGCTTCTTTTCCCTTGCTCTCGATCATCACGTCCACGTCCTGTTCGTACCCAAACAGATCCACGGGCCCGTACACAAAGTTCGAATGCGAGTGCGGATGGCTCTTCCGCCGAACTGGGCACTCTGGCATCTCGCTCCAGTGCACCACCGGCCGCACCCCCGTCGGCCACGTCCCCATTGCCGCCTCGAACGCCTCCTTCTTCGTCATCTCCCCCGGACAGAACTGGTAGTGATGGAAGTCAAACGTGATCGGGATCCCCGTCGCCTCGTGCAACACGAGCAGGTCGTCCACCGCATAGCTGTTCGCGTGGTCGTCGTTCTCCACGGTCAGCCTCGCCCGTAGGCCCATCGAAAGCCCTCGGAACGTCTCCGCGAACCGCTCCATCGCTTTCCGCTTGTTTCCGTACACCCCTCCCACGTGGATGTTGATCTTGTTCTCGTGCGACGGCTCGTAGCCCATCAGGTCGAATATCGTCGACTGGACCTCCAGGTCGCGCACTGACTGCTCGACCAGGTCGCCGTTGGTGGCAGCCAGCTTGATATAGCAGGACGGATGGTTGGTGATCCGCTGCTGCGCGGCCCGGGCGAGCCGCCCGGCCTCGGACAGGGCGTCTCTGATGGCCGGAAAGTCCGGCAGCTCGTCGAGCTCGTAGTGCCCCGCCCAGGGAAACAGCTTTGACGTCATCCTGTACAGGTGAATGCCCCGGTCGTCGTTCCACGTGATCAGCTCCATGAGATCCAGGCAGTTTGCGAGCGCCAGACCACTCACGTGCTCCAGCCCCTTGGTCTCGAACGTCTTCTTTATGCACGACCGCGACGTGTAGATGTTACGCTCCCGCTTGAGTAGAATATTGTCGCACGTGTACCCAAAGTTGATGCGGCTGGCCCGGCCGATTGCCGCGCGGGGCGGGTGCGCTCTGGCGTGCGAGGCGGAGGCGAGTTCCGGCTCGAGTTCGTCGCCCCGCTCGTCAAAACCGTCGAGGTCGACTAGCTCGAGCTCTTCGACCTCTTCGTATGCCGGCGCCGCGGCGGCGGCAGGAAAGGGTCCGGCCGACCGGTACGGGCGGCCTCGTGGGTGGGCCGAGCTGGTGGTCGAGGTCGTGGCCGGGAAAATGAGCGAGCGCAGCGATCTCTGGGCGAGACCGCCCGTCCGCGCCAGGCTATATGGCATCATCGGTACGCCAGGCAGCTATCGGCGACGCGGAGGAGTCCACGGGCGTCCGCTCGCAAAGTGAGAGGAGCGAATCGATTTGAACTTCAACTCGGAAATTGGCCCGGATGGGCTCGGTTTTTCGCCGTGCCGACCGTCGCACGTGATCCCGAAAGACGCGGGTTACTGCTCGGAAACGCGTCTCCGTGCCGAAATGAATGTCTTCTGCTCGCCCCCGCTTGCCAGCTATGGGATATCCTTTCTCGAGGTCGAGCCTGCGGACAGACTGGTCAGAATCACCCTGCATTTTTCCTCTTGTACCCGTTCGTATCGTTTCATTCAATGTCCCAGGCATTCGCACCCTCCAAGACGTGCCTCACGCCTCGCAGTGCTTTTAGGACTTCTCTAAAGAATTCTGTCGTGGCCGCCCGGTACGTCTCCCTCCCTGTCGCCGTCGTCGCGATCTGGTCGGCATTGGTTGGATTTGATCATGTGGATCGCATCGCCCGGGGGGGGGTGGCGCCGAGTCCTCCGCGGTGGCCCGTCAACCCAGTTTCCTTCGACGCACAGATCTAGCGCTCACCCACGACCGTCGCACGACCTAAAAATCCACAGGCGCCTCCACCGCCAGTCCTCGCACACCTTGACCGTCGCGATGGCGTCCGCTGCCGTGCCGTTGTCGAAAAAGGCGACCGCGCCCATCGACGGGCAGAAGACTGGAACGTCGGGACTCCGTAAGAAGACGACCGAGTTCATGTCCGAGAACTACCTGGCCAACTGGATCCAGTCGCTGTTCAATGCGCTGGGAGATGAGGCCAAGGGCCAGACGATCGGTCTGGGAGGAGACGGGAGGTACTTCAACGTGCAGGCCGTGCAGATCATCCTCAAGCTGGCTGCCGGAAACGGCGTGAAGAAGGTCGTGGTGGGACAGAATGGGTTCATGGCGACGCCGGCCATGTCTGCGCTGATCCGTCAGCGGGGACTGTACGGTGGTTTGATCATGAGTGCCTCGCACAACCCCGCCGGGCCCGATGAGGACTGGGGCATCAAGTTCAACTACTCGTCTGGAGAGCCGGCGCCCGAGAAGATCACGGACAAGATCTACGGGTTCACGCAGTCCATCAGCGAGCTCAACATGGCCGACATCCCGGACGTTGATCTGTCTGTCGTTGGCACGACCAACTTCGGGGACTTTGAGGTCGAGGTGGTCGACTACACCAAGGAGTACTTTGACGTGCTCAAGACGGTGTTCGACTTTGACGGGCTCAGGAAGTTCGTGAGTCGCAGCGACTTCAAGTTTGTCTTTGACGCCATGCATGCCATCACTGGAGCCTACGCGGCGCCGCTGTTCGTCGAGGCGCTCGGGGCGAGCGCCGACTCGATCAAGAACGGCGTGCCGCTGGACGACTTCGGCAAGGGGCACCCGGATCCCAACCTGACGTACGCCAAGGAGCTGGTGGACATCATGTTTTCGCCGAATGCCCCGACGTTTGGTGCCGCTTCTGACGGAGACGGTGACAGGAACATGATCCTCGGGAACAACTTCTTCGTCACCCCGTCCGACTCGGTCGCGGTCATCGCTGCCAACGCGCAGGAGTGCATTCCGTACTTCAAGGGAGGGCTCAAGGGCGTGGCCAGGTCGATGCCGACCAGCGCCGCCCTCGACAACGTCGCCAAGGACATGAACATTCCGTTCTTCGAGACCCCGACTGGGTGGAAGTTCTTCGGAAATCTGATGGACGCCGACAAGTGCAGCATCTGCGGAGAGGAGAGCTTCGGCACCGGGGCCGACCACGTCAGAGAGAAGGACGGCCTGTGGGCCGTGCTCGCGTGGCTGTCCATCTTGGCAAAGAAGAACGAGAACGTGCCCGAGGGAGGCCAGCTCGTCTCGGTGGAGCAGATCGTCAAGGACCACTGGGCCAAGTTCGGTCGCAACTTCTACTCTCGTTACGACTACGAGGGTGTCTCCAGCGACGACGCCAACAAGATGGTCGACCACCTGCAGCAGCTCGTGGACGCGTCCAAGGCCGGCGACGAGCTGTGCGGCTTCAAGATTGCCACCGCCGACAACTTTACCTACACGGACCCGATAGATGGCTCCGTTGCCAAGAACCAGGGCATCAGGTTCGTGTTCGAGGACGGCTCGAGGATCATCTTCAGGCTGTCTGGAACCGGTTCTGCGGGCGCGACCATCAGGCTGTACATCGAGACGTACACCAAGGACGCCAGCAAGTTCGACATGGACGCCCAGGACGCGCTGAAGGATATCATCGCTGCCGCGCTCGAGACGTCCAAGCTGCAGGAATTCACTGGCAGGGACAAGCCGACCGTCATCACGTAAGCCACGACCGTTTCATTTGTGTTTCATTCACGTTTCGTTGACGACCTGCAAGATCTTGCAGAGTGCATGAATTTTGATGTAAGGACAAGTCTGTCGTTGAGTTAAGGTTCAGGGGCGTCGACCAGTTTGACCTGCCCACTCGAACTCGGACGTTGCCGCGGCCTGGGTCTGCCAGCAGACCTGCCGGCTGGCGAATTCCGCTTTGACTGACTTCTTCATCCGGATTCGTGCCAGCACAAGTCGCTACATTTCATTGATTAATTACCAAACAGAAGCATTAAGACGAAGACGAAGACGATGCGCATCATCACTCTCTTGCTCGTGCTGATTTCGTTGCTGGGTACGCACACATTTGCGGACACGCGACCGCGTCGTCCGAGACTCGACACACAATTGCGCCCGTCTAGACACTCTTTATGACCGTCTCACGCCAATCGACACGTCGCAGGTATCACCCGAGCACAAGACGAGACGATACAACCGCCGTCCCCTCAGCTGCTTGAGGAGGGCGAGCCCGCCCCCGGGGGAGAGCCCGCCCCTGCCGCCCCGCCTGCCTACAACTGCGCGTATAATGGCGAGTATTCGATCAAAACCAATGCAATCCAGTGTGGCGCCTTCAGCAAGTACTTGAGCTACATCTATCCGCGGTGCGATGCGCTCCGCGTCAAGTTGCTCACCAAGCGCCAGCTCTACCCCAAGGCGTTCCGGGCGGTTTGGAAACTGGACGGGGCCTACAACAACGGGACGGCGACACCTACCGCGATTGAAAGCTACAAGCGCGAGTCGTGTCCGGCCAAGTTCCTCCAGGACGTCCCGGGGACCAACCTCCGCATGGGGATCTTGTCCACCTCCTTCAACATCGAGCCCACGACGTCCGATGCCACCGCCCCGTGCACGGGAGACGTCAGAATCTTCTCCGTTTTCGAGCGAAAGTATCTCGCAGTGGACGAAACGTGCAGCAAGTTCACCCTGGTCGACGATGCCGCCGATGCCGGTGCAAGCTTCAAGCTCCTGCCGATCGTCGTTTGAAGTTCATAATCGTAATCATAATACAATTCTTTTTACCTTTAACTTGTAACGCACGGCTACATTTTCGTGCCAATCTTCCGCCGCCGCTTGTCGTCCTTCGTGTCGTCCCGCGTTGCCGCGCCCTGCTCGTGCGGCGGCGTCTCGGTCCACACTTGCCGCTGCGAGGGGAAGGGCGTGAGGTCTGGTGTCCGCGCCGCTGCACGGAGCTCTTCCGTGGGAAGCGCCGCGATCGCCGCATCGCGCAGCTTCACCTTTGTCATGAACTGCTTCTGCCACTGCCGGTGCTCGTGCATCTTCTGCCGCGAGTACTCTTTCGCTCGTGCGGCCGCGTCGGCCAGTTCCTCGTCTGTCCACGTGACGTCGTCTTTTCCCGGGCTCAACGCATCTATCAGATCTTGCGTGCGGTTCTTCCTGCCCACACCGTCGCCCTTGGCCGCGAACTGGCGAGCCCCGAGGAGCGGGAGCGGGAGAGAGGAGCTGCATGGCGTCGCGCCGTGCGGGAGCACGAGCGAGAGGACCCGATGGCGCATGTTGATGATCTGTATAACACTGTAGGAGTGCGTCGCGTGTCGGGTGCCGAGTATTGACGCCTACAAGTTTCTTTTTCGAAGACCCTGCTAGCTTGGCCAAAATTTTGCCAGGCTCAGTTACAGCCCCTACAGCGCGATCTAGCCCTTGCGCTTCACCGTGAGTTCTACAACGATGTCGTCGAACGGCCAAACAAACGGGGCGATCTACAGGCCGTACTCGATCCGCGACAAGGTAGCACTCATCACCGGGGCCTCGGCGGGCATCGGAGAGGCGTGCGCCTGGCGCTTCGCGGACGCCGGTTGCAGACTGGTTCTCGTCGCCCGGAGAACACAACGTCTGGCCGCCTTGAAGGGCGCCATTCTCGCCCACTACCCCGACGCCCGTATCCACTGCGTGACGCTCGATGTGCGGAAGACCAAGGCGCTGACCAAGCTCCCGGGGAGCCTTCCCAAGGAGTTTGCCGACATCGACATTCTCGTGAACAACGCCGGGCTCGCGCTAGGCGTCGACGCGACCGACGAGGCCGACCTTTCCAATGCGCAGCAGATGCTGGAGACCAACGTGCTCGCCGTGGTCGCGCTGACCAAGGTGGTGTCCGCAGGGATGAAGAAACGGAACAGCGGGCACATCATCAACATCTCCTCCGTGGCTGCGCACGAGTCGTACGCCCGGGGAGGCGTGTACTGCGCGACCAAGCACGCCGTGGATGCCTTGACCACGGCCGCACTGCATGATTTCGTCGACACGGACATTCGCGTGACGGCCATTTCGCCCGGCGCGGTCCAGACAGAGTTTTCAATCGTCCGCTTTGGCGGCGATACCAAAAAAGCCGACGACGTGTACGCCGGCATAGACCCTCTGACCGCTGCTGATATTGCGGACAATGTGCTCTACGCGGCGACTCGGCCGCCCCACGTGCAGGTGACCGAGATCACGACCTTTGCCACATACCAGTGTTCGGCAAAGGGTCTCGCCCGCGTCAAACTCTAGCGGTCCGTGGGTTTCAAGTTCCTTTTCACAATTGCAATCGCAAACATGACGATGGCGCCGACGTTCCGACGACGACTATGCTTCTGCCGAGACGGCGGCATTGAGCTCCGACGCCAGCTCAGAGCTGCCACACTTGAACAGGTGCATGTTCTTGACTTCCACGCCACTGTCGTCCCGCGAGATCAAAATCATGATCACGTTCGAGTTGGCCTTGGGGTTCACGATCGGCTTCAGGCCCTTGACAACCGGGGCATTGATCAGCACCTTGCCAGTCGCCGCCGTGAACACAATGTATGCGACGCGCTTACCCCCGCCGTCGTCCTTGCTCTTCCTCAACGAGAATGTCCCAGTCCCCTTGTCCTTCCACTTTTTTGTCTCCGAATCTTGTGTCAACAGATGCACCTTTTTGCTGAACAGAACGTCAGCCTTGTTGGCCTCGTCTATCTGCGGCTCACTGCCGTCGTCGTCGTCCAGCACGACCACCTCCGCATCGGGTTTTGCCGCAATCGGAGCGGCCACCGGAGCGGCCGCCGGAGCGGTCGCAGGCGCACCCGAAGACCACCCGAACCCGGTCGTGCTCGTGCTCACCGGCTGCTGGCTCGAGAAGTTGAAGGCCGGCTTGTTCGGTTCCGCAACCGGCGCCTTTGGTGCAGCAGGGACCTTCTCTAGCTCCTTCGCGATCGCCTCTGCATACTCTCGGTAGTCCGCCACCGCGTCGAGCCAGAGCGACGCCGAGTTCCGAGCAAACGCGCGCTGAACATGCTCGAGGAACTGCTCGTTCAAGGCGACGATCTTCCCCGCCAGGCTCTCTTTCGTGGCGGCCTGTGACATGCTGATCGAAGATGGAAGATAGAAGCGTACGTATGTATGCGTATGTGTATGACGAGCAGGCACGCCGGCCTCGGCCTCGTTAGAGCAGGCTCTGGTACCAGCGGACCGACGACGAGTTGGCCGTGTGGGCATGCTCCCCTCCGCGCTCCTGACTCTCCGAGACGTGGGAAGCCTGCTGCTGCTCCTGGTCTTCAGCGGCACGATCACCGTCGCCATCAGTATCGTCACCGCCGTCGTCACCATCGCCACCGCCATCACTGTCGATCTCGATCTCGTAGATGTCATCGTGGTGTGGCCAGTCGCACGTGCCGATGTGCAGGTGCCCCCATGCCGTCCTATTTTCATGGATCACCGACCTGTAATGCCCCATGTCCGCTGGAGATCCCGTCTTCCACTGTGCCAGCAGCCAGTGCATACCGCCGACGCTCAGGTCGAAGCACTGCTGGCAGTAGTTGTCGGTGGACGCGACGCATTCGCCATGATGCAGCCGCGACGCAATCCGGTCGATATCGACCGTGTAGCGCGCGATGATCGCGTCGGAGTTGCTTGCGTGCAGTTCACGCACCTTGATCAGGCAGTATGTGAGGAGATACGTCACGACCTCCACGTTCAGCGACATCACCGCGTACTCCAGCGCCGTGCGTCCGCCGTGGCCGACGGTGACCACGTCGGCACCGGCTTCGAGGAGCGCATCGATGCACTCGAGGAACCGAGGGGACGTCCATGTGCTGTCCCAGCTCGGGGGCGCGCCGCCGAACCAGTCGCGCAGCATCGCCTGGGGGTTGTTGATGTACGTCTGGAGGAGCTCCAGCAGGCCGTGTGAGGCAGCCTCTGCGCCTATTTGCACGGTGCTGATCGAGAACAGCTTCCGGATGACGGCCGGGCTCGGATTCCGGTGACGGCACGCCGCCTGTACCAGCGAGATCGCAGAGGCGGTCGCTCCCCACCCGGCGGTCCCTCCGCCGACGACAGACAGGTGCAAGGTCCCCCCGTGCGCTTCCGCACAGGCGTCCAGGCCGCGACAGATGCGAGCGACCTCCTCGTTGCACCCCTTGCCGCACCCGCACGCAAACTGCAGAACCGCACCAGCGATGACAGGCGCACGCCCGGCCCATTGCCCGAGGCAGGAGGACGAGGACAAGGAGGAGGAGGAGGACGACGACCTCCCGCCCGTCGCCCCTGCCCACGCCGCCAGCACGTCGTAAGAGCACTCGACCATGCACGCGTGCACCACGGGCATCGACATCATCGACCGGTCCAGCACGTGCCGGGTCAGCGTGGTCGCCCGCGCGATCGCGTCGATGATCCGAATCGGGGCGTCGGTTGACGACGTGCCCGCACCCGCCCCCGAAGACGAAAGACTGATGCCCTTCCTCCGGATAGTCCGCAGCAGCACGAGCAGGAGCTCCTCGCGGCCGGCCTGGTTCCCCGGCTGCACCATCGTGGGCACCAGCACATCCAGAAGGTTCAAGTGCCCGTGCTCCAGCGCGTACACGAGTGCCGAACGCTGCGATTCGTCCCGCACATGACTGTAAGCGCCCGCGTCCAGCAGCAGCTGCACCTTCTTCGCGTTGCCCTTCATCGCGGCCAGCATGAGCGCCGTCGCGCCGCTGTCATCAGCGGCATGGACATCGTCCGGCGCACCTTCCAGCATGAGACGGACCACCCGCGAGCTTCGCAGCACCGTGGCGACCATGAGCGGGGTCTCGCCGAACTTGCCACGTACCGCGGTCATCGCGCCCAACCCCGACCCCGCCGCCTCAGCCGTCGGCCCCGCCGAGCCACCCAGGCCTCTCTCCCTCGCCGGCAAGCTCGAGAGCAGCCTCAGGAGAGCCTCGTCATCGAGGTGGTACATGCTGGCGAGAAGCGACCGCCTTGAGCCGTCTGTCGCCTGGCTCTCGGTCTTGTTCAAACCACCACGCTTCGCCCCACCCGAACGCGCAGCCTTGCTCAACCGCTGCTCATGGTGTATATATATACGAGGTACGATACAGTGAGAGTGTACGAGCCGATACGGCGCGAATGAGCACCGCCCAGTCGAGGAGCCGGCAAACCTTAGGATCCTTCCGAACGTACGTTGAGATTCAGCATCGAAAGACGGCCGCTGCCTGCCTTGCCATTGTCCTGCGACGTTCGCGCCATGATGAATGGAGGTTTACTGTGGTATTTCGTCCGTTGCACGCGTACTACTTCGTTTCAAAGTGAGAAAGCCGCTCAACATCGCTGCTCGATCACGTCACCTGTCCCCCGCCGTCACAACGACCACGTCACAACGTTTTTGAATCCACATGGCGTCATCGCGCCGCCCTCCCCCCGGCGCTCTTGGTCGCCGCTCTCCGGCCGAGCACCCGTGCCACATACGGCGTCAGTCCGAGCGTGATGGGCGTCCTGATCGGGAACATGGCCTTGTTCAACAGAATGGCCATCGCGATCGTGCTCCCGCCACCAGACAGGCTCTTCGACAGCCACCCGGGCTCTTCGCCCTCCTCGGGCTCCTTTATTAGACCCACATTTTCCAGCATGCCTTTGACATCCACCTTCTGGTCGACCGCGATGTAACAGCCCGCCAGAAACGACGAGTAGACGCCGATGTGCACCCCGAGCGCGACCTTACCGTACTTCTTGAACAGCTGCTTGACGCGCGCGCCGATGGAGAGGGATGACGCCGGCGCTGACATGTGGTGGCTGCGTGGCTGTGCGGCTGTGCGTTCTGAGGTCGGAAGCTGCCTATACTATACTCGCGGGGCCTGGAATCCACCTTGTGCGTGACCGCGACCGCGACCGCGACCGGTGGTCCTGGGACGCCGTGCGGACGGATGCAGTAGTATAGTATGGAGAATGACTGCGTGGAGGCGCCGGATGCGCGAAACCAACGACGCCACGCTCGATTTTCCTGATTTCGTTTTGCAAAACGCCCAATTGGGCGACACTCGCTCGTATTCCGATTTATCGCGCGAATTTCTCCTCGCGCGGCGACCTACATATCGAGAATATGATCATGTCCTTGTCGAGCTGTCGGGTGGGGTCCCCTCGTTGTGTCCATCAAAATAGACGGCGATGCAACGCTCGTTCCCACGCACACATGCTCGCTCCCGCGCGCGCCTCAGACTCGTCATCAGCGTCAGCCGTCTCGACGGACGAGCGGGACGTCCGTGTGGAGGTTACCCGTCGCATCAAGGCACTCGGCAGGCAGGGGAAAGTGAAGGACGCCATCAAAGAGCTCGCGAACATGGCGAGGTTGGGCGTGGAGCCCGACACCCTGTCTGCCACGGCGCTGATCGACGCGTGTGTGCGGTCGAACAAGATGGATATGGCAGAGAGTGTATTTGAAGAGTTGTTTGGGGAGCTGTTGATGCCGGACGAGGTGGCGTTCATGGTGCTGATCCGGGGGTACGGCGACCAGTACCCGCCGGCGTGGACACAAATCGCGAGCACGTTGTCGGTTATGGAGCATACGTATGCGATCGAGCCGAGCGTGCTGACGTTCAATACGCTATTGGAGATTTGCAGCAAGACGAACGATGAGGATAGAGGGGTGGAGATTATCGATCGGATGGACGACCAGGGGGTGACGCCGAACGATCTGAGCTTTGAGGCCGTGAAGAACCGGAAGAGCCTGCGAGGCCGGCTGAAGAAGCTGGTGTAGAAATCGTGTTAGACCATCGTTACTTTTTTTTACTCCTCATTCTTTGTGTTACGAACGCATGACTCGTCTCTCGTTCTCTCGTTCTCTCGTCAGCCGCCGCCGCGATGCTCGCGGAGCTTGGCGGCGGTCGACGCGATGGGGTCCATTCCCGAGATGCCGTTCCCGCCGATGCCACCACCGCGCGCACCTTTGGAGCGCTTGAGGAACTCGAGTCCCGCGGCGTTGTACCCCCAGGTGTCCTTCGTCTCATTGAGGCGGGTCTGTAGCAGGGCGCGGAGCTCAAAGAGGGTGGTCCGGGCGGCCGGGGTGGCCATGAGCTGTTGGAGGTGGACGCGGCAGAGCAGGATGGAGACACGAGCGAGGAGCTCAACGCTGGCGCCCTGTTTGAGCCACAAACTGCAAAAGTCCAGCAGGCGCAGGGCGTCCATGAACGGAACGAGGAGGAGCGCCTGCTCGAGGTCGCTGGCCCTGACCCTGTCGATCGCGCGAAGCACGTAGTTCGAGGGAGAGAGGCCCAAAAGCAGGGGATTGGGAACGTAGTCCGACTCCCGCATCGCCTGTCTGGACTCTTTGATCCGCTCCTCCTCGGACGCGGCCATGTCGAGGGCTTCGACGATCGAGTCGGCCGCGCTGACTGTTTCCATGGTCCGCTTGCCCGCGGCGGCGGACGTGTTGATGTCAGCGTCGGCCAGCTTGTCTTCGTCGTTCATGCCAGGAACATCCAGGGGGTCGCGGTCGGGGGCGTCGAGGTCCTCCTCGAACAGGCTCTCGAGGCGCTTCTCCTTCTCCTCCTCGACGAAGAACGCCTCCTCCGTCTTCTCGAAGCGGCGAATCGAGCGATCGTGACCGCCACTCACGACAAAGTCTCCGAGGGACGAGACCTTGAGCGCCCAGACCTCGCTGTGATGGCCGGGGAGGTCGAGGAGGTGCTCGAACTTGTCGGCGTCCCAGTACTTGACCAGCTTGTCCTTGCCGGCGGTGAAGAAGTAGTGCGTGTCGGGAACGAATGAAACGGCCATGACGCTATCTTCGTGGGCGAAGATGGACTTGTGGCAGTCGCCGTAGTCCAAGCCCCAGATCTTGACGTTCTTGTCCGCCGAGCCCGTGACGAGCAGGGTCGAGTCTGACGACACGTCCATCGTCAGCACGGGCAGCTTGTGGCCGTACAGCGACAGGAAGAACTTGAGGGTGTCCGCGAAGTACACCTTGACGGTGGAGTCGAGGAGCGCCGCGACGAGGAGCGCGCCGTTGGGGGTGAACTTGACGCTGAGGACGTCGTCCGGCAACGTCAGCGTCTTGGTGCACTCGATGGACAGCTGCCCGGCGGACGTCGACGACGGCTCTCCATTCCTGCCGTTGTCCCCGTCATCTTCGCCATCCTCGCCGTCGCCGTCGTCGTCATCGACGATGGTCCAGTCCCAAAACTTGACAGTCTTGTCGGCCGAGCCCGAGACAAAGCCAGACCCGTCTGGGTTCAGGCACACCGACCACACGGGCCCCTCGTGCGCGTCGACCACCTCGATGCGGCTCGAAGAACCGATATCGAGAACCTCCAGAGTCCCTTCCTTGGTGCCCACGATGGCGTGCTTGTTCCCCGGCGCAAACAGCGAGCACAGGCCGTACCCCGACTCGATCGAGCTGATGAACATGCCCTTGCGCGGGTTCCACAACTTGGCACCGGCATTGGAAGTCGACAGACAGAGCGCATCGTCTGACGACAGCGCCAGCGACCGCACGTCGGACCGGTGCCCCATGCCGTCGATGGTGGCCGTCTTGACCGGCTCCTTCTCCTCCTTGATGTCCCACAGCTCGAGCACATTGTTGGACGTCGCCAGGACCATCGACATCAGGCTCTTCTTCGAGGTCGCTTTCCGATGGACCGCAAAGCTCGTCAGCTTGTTCTTGCTCCGGACGGTGGCCAAGAGCTCGAGCTCGTCGGCGGCCTTGATTGCGCCGGCGCCAGCGGTGTCAGTGTTGCCGTCGTCGTTCTCCTCGCCATCCTGGACGTGCTCTTCGTCATCATTCCCATCACCCCCCTTGCGCTTCTTGCCCTTCTTCTTCTCCTTCTTGTCCTTCTTCTCCTCCTTCCGCTTCTCGCGCTTCCGTTTCCGCCTGCCAGCCTCCTTCTCCGAGCGAACCCGCCACACGTCGACCACCTTGCCGGCTCCCTGACACACCAGGAGCTCCTCGTCGTCCGCCATCTGCACAAACCGACACTTGCTCACTCTGTCCCCCGTCGACCGCCGCACCGTGCCAATGTCCACGAGGACGCCATCCTTGCCATCGCTGCCGTCATCGCTCAGGTTGACCGAGAAGAGCCGGAGCTCGCTGTCCGAGGCACCGATCGCCACCCGCTTCTGGTTGCACGCAATCGACCACAGCTCGCCACCGTGACACAGCATCGTCTGCTTGCATCGCTCCGCCGAGAGATCCCACACCTTGACGTGCTCGTCCTTGGACGTCGACAGCAGGTAGGACGAGCCGATGAACGCCAGGTCAGTCACCTGGCCCTTGTGCCCGCGCAGCTTGAACAGCCCCGTCTCCGAGCTCACATCCCATAGAACTATATCCGTATCCTGACTCCCGCTCGCGAGACGATCCCCCGAAGGAGAAAAACCCAGCGCCGTGACAGCCCCAGCGTGGGCCGACAGTGTCGTCTCCAGCTCCCACGAGCTCGTGCTCCACACGCGAATAGACCCGTCCCCGTATCCTACCGCTAACTGATTGGTCAACGGCGAGACGGACATGCAGGTCACCGGTCGCGACTTGCCCGGGGCGAGGCTCTCCGGGGCGTCGAGGTGCCGGAGGACCACGGCCTGCTTGATGGACCAGACGCTCACGCGCTCCAGCGCGGCTGTCAGCAGGAACTTCCCACACGGCGAGTAGCACACGTCGCTCCGTGATGCAATGACGCCCCACGCGTCTGCCTGCTCGAAGCGAAGATAGGCTTTCACCATGGTGCAGTTTCGCTCGCTTTGCTCAATCGCTCATGCATTCGCGTTCTCCCGCTCCGCGTCTCTCTCTCTCTCTGGTCTCTCTGGTCTCCCTCTCTGGTCGTCGGTCGTCGGTTTATGAATACATGAATACACGAATACGTCATCCCGGCACATTCGCCGGTTTGAACACGTTGAACCCGTCCACCGCCGTGCTGACCAGCAAGCCAGGGATCTGCCGATGCCAGTGCGCCTCCTTCATGTCCTTCTGCCCGGCGTGCACAAACATCAGCTGCGGCGGAAGGTCTTCGGGCGCCGCCACGTGTCCCACGGCCAGCGCGGCCTCCTCCTCGGGGTCCCGCTCGACCGCCAAGTCCCAAACTGCCAACGTATCGTCTGCCGACGTCGTCTGCAACATACTCGCCTCGAACGGCGCCCACTCCACCGACGTAATCGGTCCCCGGTGCAACGTGAAGTTGGCAACGGGCTGCGCGCCCGCTGTGGGCTGCAAATTCCGCAGATCCCACACCCGCAAGTGCCCATCGTCACCGCCCGACGCCAGCATGTATTGCGTGTCCCGGTTCCACGAGATCACATTCACGTCCGCATCGTGCGCTTGGAACACAATCTGCGCCGCGTCAGGCGCCCGCGTGTCCCAGATCCGCACTGTCTTGTCCACCGACGCCGACGCAAACACCGTCGGCTCGCCGGGCGCCCACTGCAGGTCTTCCACGCTGTCCGCGTGCCCCTTGAGCGGCCCGCTAATCGACCACTTGCTCTGGTTCGGCTCCCACAGAAAGATACGACTCTTGCAGTCCCCCGACGCCAGCCGCCCTGCCACACACGGACTCCAGTCCAACGCGTATCCCTCTGCCGCATGCACGTACACCTGCATCGCATTCATTTTATGCACCTGCTTGTTCTTCCTCGCCCGCTCCTCCTCCGTGCACCCCGCACTCTCCAAAAGGTCCGACTGCAGCGCCGACGTGTCCCAGATCTGCACCTGCGACGTGTCCGACCACGTCGCGATGCAGGAACCGTTCTGTGGCATGCACCGCACCCGGTTCACCCCGCCCTTGTGCGCAAACTTCCGAACATGGAACACGGCATCCTCCTCGTCCTCGTCCTCGTCGTCATCGCTGTCCCCGACCATCTCCACGTCGTCATCGTCATCGTCATCGCTGTCCCCCTGCCGCTTCTTGTCCTTGTCCTTGTTGCTGGCCCCGTGCCTCCCCTGCGTCAGGTTCGTCAGCCGCATCACGGCGAGATAGTTGTGCTTCCCGGGCGCCGCCTGCGTCCCCGCCACCATCGACACGCAGTGCGGAAACTCTCCCCGGTTCTCCCCCAGCCCGTCCGGAACCACGTCAAAGCTCAGACACGGCCACTCGAGCCCGAACGACGTCAGACAGTCGTACGCGGTCGGGTCGTAATCCAGCGTCTCCTCCTCCTCCATCTCGCACCCAGGCATCCACACGGACGGCTTGACGACCTGACAAAGGAGCGACGTGCGAGTGAGCGCGACAGCGCAAGAGGGAGGACCCGGCCAAACACCTACCGGTTGCCCCCCGTCGTTCGTCTCGACAGCCATGGCAGCCTCTTGCGCGGCTTGCTTGGCCTGAAGCTGCACCGTGTGATGGATGAGAGAGCGCGTGCGTGAGGTGGAGGGAGGCGTCGTATCGTAGACGTGGTGGGTGCATTCTTTCTCCTGCCATTCTGCATCCACGTGAATGCACGCACCTTTTTCTTCACAGCCGCGCCGGCCGCCTTCTGGGCCTTTGATTTCGATTTTCGGACCATCGTGTGCGGACGTACGTGCCCAGTGATGAATCGCTTCTTTACAAACTTGAGAAATGCAAGCACAGTCAGTCTGACGAGTCGTTCACCACCCGAGCAGGAGGTTCACGGCGATGCGCACGTTGGCACCCAGCAGAAACAGCAGCCCGAGGTACTTCACGGCGCCACGCGAACGATTCTTCGGGTCTCCCGTGGCGTACCCGTTCATATACAGGACGACGCCCACGTTATACACCGCGGCAGCCACCGCGCTGGCACGAGGATAGACGAGCGACGCAGACAGCAGCAACGCCAGGAAGTTCGGCAATCCCTCCAGTGAGTTCTGATGCCCACGCTGCACGCAGTTGAACGCTTTGGCCTTCGCGGATGATCCCTCGGCATACAGGCTGGGATACTGCACGTCGAATTCCTTCCGCGCCTTCATTACCTTGCTGGCGCCCACCCCATTGTGCACGAACCATGTGGCAACGAGCGCCAAAATGACGTAGCCGTGGTCGGCAGAGAGAACAGAGGGCGGAGAAGCGGACCAAAACATTTCGAGATTCGACAAAGATTCGGGTAAAAAACAACTGGGCACAGGGATGTACGTGCGCGGCGTATGTCAATGTCAGGGTTTGTCAAGTGTAGTCAGTCAGCGAACCGAGGAGTCGAAATTGCGTCGAAATTACGAGTGGGGGGTCCGTGAAAACCTCGTCTTCGAGGCAGTCACAAAGGAATCGATACTGCGTGCCTACGACAAGGAACGACGCGTGGGATACCGAAGACCATATGTCAGGGCAGAAACGAGGCGGCGGGTCGAGCAGCCGCGTGCGTCCTTCCAGTCCCGACGTGCTCGATCAGCAGCACTTTGAATCCTCCTCCGACGACGGACAACCCGCTCACTCATTCACTCACTCACTTACTCGGCGTCTCATCGGTCCTGTCTGCAGTCACCGACGCATGGCTTGTCACTGGGTGTCGCGTTGGGAGGCGTGAAGTCAGTCAAGGGGAAGGCGCGTCGGCGGTGCCTGATCTGCCATGCGAGCCTGCCAGCCAACGGGAGGTTACCGCGCTGCGGTGAGTGTCAAGCGTACCGCTGGAGGAAGGGTTTCGATAAGCCTAGGAAGAAAGATGCACCCTGGTGGTATCGGTTCTCGAGGGAGGATCTGTGTCGGCTTTGTCGGGAGCGTGGGGTCCTGCCCGGTGTGCCTGGGCCGGGGAAGCAGCTGGTGGGTGCTGGCCTCGTGCTGTGTTTCAGAATCTCTCCAGGTGTTTCACGCGCTCACTGACTGACTGACTGACTGACTGACTGACTGACTGACTGACTCACTCACTCGCGCGACGCGCTTTGCTCGTTCGCCAGCTGTACGAGAAGCTGGATGGGGCGCTGGCGGGGTCGACGGTGGTGGAGCTTCGGGGTGTATGTGCGGAGCTTGGTATCAATCCGTTTAAGCGTGGTGAAAAGCGCGAGGCGCTTCTCGGCCGCGTGCGGGCGGCGCAGTGGGGGTGGGGGGAGGAGGACGAGGACGAGGAGGATGTGACCACCGACGAGGAGGGGGACGACGTGGATCTGTCGCTGCGGATTCAAGACATGCGGCGGCTGATAAATCAGTATGGGGCCAGGAATGGTCTGTACGATGGGAAGGAGGTGCTGCTGGGAAGGTTGGCGGAGGTCGGTGGGGAGGGGGAGATGGGCCTGCCGACGGCGGGGCAGCGTGTGCGCGTGTTCTGGGAGGGTGAAGGACGATGGTTCGCGGGTTGTGCGCGGGCCGTGAAACGGGAGATGGGGCTGGTGCACGTGGCGTATGACGATGGGGATGCGGCGTGGGAGGCGTTTGGGGGTGGGAGCAGGACGACGTGGGCGTATGAGGATGGCGAGGGAGAGGGGGAAGAGGCTGGTGATGGGGCGTGTGGAGACGATGGATATCATGTGCATGATGGCGAGGGAGTGTGCGTGACGGCCGACCCCGTCGCTGCCCAGGTCGGCGTCGGCTCGCTGGACGCCGACCGCGGGACGCCGACCGCGGAGGCGCTCTCTCCCTCCGACCTTCCCCGTGGGCCACTCCTCACGTCGCCTTTATTGGCGCTGATGCACGCAGAAGGGGTCTCGGCGCTGGATTTTGATGATATGCCCTCATTCGGGGCAGACGTGCCGTCACCGTCACCGCCGCCTTTAGCTTTGCCTTTGCCGCCGCCAGAGGTCGAGATTCTTTCTCGCACGAGAGGGGTCTCGGACACGCTGAGTGGTGCTGAAGTATTCAGGAGGGTGGCCGTTCAGGTTCTCCGGGAAGCCGGAACGGCCATGTCCCCGGCCGATATTCGGAGGGCGGGAATCGAGCGGGGACTTGTTCGCGACGACGAGGCAAAGTATTCTCTTTCCCATATTCCCAAACAGTATCGAGGGGTGATTATCAAAGTGGGACAGGGGATGTACGGTCTGGCGGAATGGGGTCTGGACGATGGCGGCGATGCTGATGGCGGCGTGGATGAGGGGGCAGGCGAAGGCGGGGATGGTGATGTCGATGGCGACGTCCTTGGCGCAGGCAAAGTACACGACGACGGCGAAGTCCGCGACGACATCGGGCCCCTCAAGGACTACGGTGAGCCTCCCAAATGGTCGAGGAAGGGCATCCGCGGGGTGACAGCGTCCCTCCTGAACATCCCGACCCCGACGGCGGTGGACGAGGAAGGCGAGTACGCGCAGTACGACGACTCGGTCGCTTCCGACGACGACGATCTTTTCGGAGAGGAGCGCAAGTGGGCCATGGATCTTCCCGATGTTATTTCGGAAGCCCTCGGTGCTGAAGATCCCAGGGTCGGTGGGCAGGTGGGGGGCACGGGACCGGTGTCTGGCGTCCCTTCGCCTTTGCCTTTTCCCTCGTCCTGCCCGCTCGATCTCGACGTCTCGCCCGAGGAAGTGGTCCAGCGGATCGACCACGTGTGTGAGTTCCTGGAGGACTGCGTATACGAGAAGCAACTCCCGTCGATCTCGCTCGCGGCAGGTGGCGCCGGCGCCGGCGCCGCCCGGCCCGCATTCAACATGGACAACGCGGCGGCCGTCGTGCGGTTCAGCCAGCTGGCCATCGCGCTGGACATCATCCACGAGAATCTCATCGAGTACACGGATTCGAGGATC
>Ga0181573_10000705_pt1 | contig 34698 bp, 28 predicted proteins | sample 101ome_25_FD_148643 | JGI IMG/M metagenome (GOLD analysis project Ga0181573, IMG submission 148643) | Coastal salt marsh microbial communities from the Groves Creek Marsh, Skidaway Island, Georgia - 101409BT metaG (spades assembly) | ecosystem: Environmental > Aquatic > Marine > Intertidal zone...
AAAAAAGAGCTCGGAGGTGTCTTGAGCGTCGCGCCCGATCTTGTCGAGATTTCGCCCTCGCTTGAATCCCACCGCGTCGCCCTCGACCAAGAGAATCGAGATCTTGTCTTCACCGCTCTCCAATTGCGTTTTGGCGCACAGCAACACCAAGTCGGCCGTCTGTCCGTTGGAGATAAACACCTTGCTACCATTGATGACCCAATCGTCCCCCGATCGAACAGCGCGGGTTCGCATACCCTGCAGGTCAGAGCCGGCATCGGGCTCGGTCATGGCAATTGCCAGTACGGTCTCGCCCGAGACCACTCCCGGCAACCATCGCTGACGCTGCTCCTCCGTGCCGTGGTGGATCAGATACGGCGCTGCAATCATGTTGTGGACCGCAACACCCCAACCCTCCAATCCGCGTCGGGCGAACTCCTCCATCAGGATGCGCTCATGCCGAAAGTCTCCGCCCAGGCCGCCGTATTGCTCAGGCACCAGCAACCCCAGCAAGCCAAAGGCGCCCGCCTCTCTCCATGCCTCCCGATCGACACATTTCTGGCTGGTCCAGCGCGCTACATGCTCAGGCGACGCGTGCTCATCGAGAAACGCCGCCATACTGGCACGAAAAATATTTAAAGAATCAATCTGCTCTGCCTGCATCGGGAAAAAACTCACTCATCCGAATTGGGAAACACCGAAGACGACTGGTTGCGACAGATCATCGCGAACATGGCACCGGTCCCTCTGGGAGGCGGCAAGGATACCGCTGCATACCGCTGTGCTCAATCGTCAAACACCTGACTCGGTCTCTGCGAGCAGCGGCCATTGCCGCGACTTACATGGGATAATCAGCTACCGGAGTCGCGACGGCCGCGACCAAAAAGGAGCATTGGAGAGACCGATTGAAGATCGTTGACGTCAGGGAAATGTCGGTTCCTCTGGTCCCCAGTGGCGCCAACGCCGTGGTGAGCTTTGACAGCCATACTGTGTCATTCGTCGCCCTGATCAGCGATCAACGCCGCAATGGCAAACCGGTTATGGGTGTTGCCTTTAATTCGATTGGACGCTTCGCGCAATCGGGAATACTGCGCGAGCGTATGATCCCCCGCTTGCTGGCGACACCACCTGACAGGCTACTGGCCGACTCTGGAATCGGGCTCGATCCCGCAAAAGTACTTGAGGCGATTATGGCAGGAGAGAAACCCGGTGGTCACGGCGATCGAGCGACTGCAGCCGCCGCGATCGAGATGGCCGTCTGGGATCTGAATGCGCGATTGCGTGATGAGCCCGCTGCCATGACTTTAGCGCGAGCGGCTGGCCATGCGCGGCATGCAACGTCCGTATCCGTCTATGCCGCGGGTGGCTATTACCCCGCTGGTGACGGCAAGGCGGATCTACAAGACGAACTGGCGCGTTACCGTGATCAGGGTTTCACGCACTTCAAAATCAAAATTGGAGGCCTGCCGCTAGCGGAAGATCTGCACCGCGTTCAGCAGGCAGTCGATTTTGCCGGGGACGGCGCATGCATAGCCGTCGATGCTAATGGCAGATTTGATCTGGATCATGCCCTCGCCTATGCCAGAGCCCTGACACCACTACAATTACGCTGGTTCGAGGAACCCGCTGACCCACTGGATTACGCACTCAACGCAACAGTGTGCGACACGTACTCCGGCTCGGTCGCTACCGGAGAGAACCTTTTCAGCCTCGCCGACGTTCGCAATCTGCTCAGTTTCGGCGGCCTGCGCGCGGAACGAGACGTGCTGCAGATGGACCCGGGGCTAAGCTATGGCATCACCGAGTATCTGCGGATGATCGCAGCCGTCGAGGCCGCAGGTTTCGGCCGCAATCAATGTATCCCCCACGGTGGCCACCTGATCAACCTACAGGTGGTCGCTGGACTCGGGTTGGGTGGCTGCGAGGCATACCCCAGCGTTTTTCAGCCCGTCGGAGGCTTTGGCGATTCCACCGAGATTAGAGATGGGCAAGTACACGTGGGCGACGCACCGGGATTTGGACTGGAACAAAAGGCTTCTCTGAGACCGATCATCGAGCAGTTGGTAAGCTGATGTGAGCACAGCGACGCCCGGGGATGGTCGATAATGAATATTGTGGTACAGGGCTGCGGCGCGATGGGGTCTGTTTACGCAGCACTCTTTTGCTCAGCGGGCCATTCGGTATGGGTAATGAGCCGAAACCGAGATCATATGGCGGCAATTGAGCGTTCTGGTCTTCGCGTCTCCGGAGCAAGCGGCGACCGCATCGTCACGCCAACGGTAGTCGAAGATTTTCCGGATACGCCCATTGATCTCCTCATCATGGCGGTAAAAGCCGGCGCGGTCGCCGATGCCGCAGCAAAGAGCGCTGGTGCGATGGAGCGCATCTCCCGCGTTGTCACCATTCAGAATGGGCTGGGGAGTGCTGACACCGTCGCGGATTTACTAGGCGGCGATAAGCTCGCAGTCGGTATTGCTCAGGGCTTCGGTGCGTCACTCATCTTGCCCGGTCACGTGCACCACAATGATATGAAAGCGATTCGCCTGGGCACATACGGCGCTTTGCCTCATGCCAGCATCCAAGAGCTAGCGACGCTATGGCGTCAGGTGGGATTTGATACGGATGCCGTTCAGGACATTCTGACTGCACAATGGGAAAAGCTCATTTGCAATGTCGCTTATAGTGCCCCGTGCGCCTTGACCGGGCTGACCGTGGGTGAGGCAATGCGGGACGGCACGCTGGGTCCCGTTACACGAGATGCCGCCACGGAAGCTTACGAGGTAGCACGGGCACTCGATATCCCGCTTTCATTTGACGACCCTATAGCCTACGTCAGGGCCTTTGCTGAGCGCATGCCTGACGCCAAACCGTCGGTGCTACTGGACATTGAATCGGGCAAAAAAACGGAAGTCGACGTCATCAATGGCAGCATTCCAAAACAGGCCGCCCGCGTGGGACTGAGCGCGCCAGTCAACGCCACCCTGACTCGGCTCGTTCAGGCAATGGAAAACAACGTGAGCAATAACTGAAGCGAGGTGACACCATGACAGAGAGTGAGGCCATCCTGGCGGCGGATGCGAATCGACGCGCAGCGATGATCAGCGCAAACCGGAATCAACTCGAGTCGATTTTCTCAGAACGGCTCGTCTGGACCCATTCTTCTGGTGCGGTTGAACACCGGGAGGCGTTCATAGCCAATATCGAGAGCGGCAGTGTGCGTTATCTGGAGCTGGACACCCCAACGATCGAAGTGATGACCTTGGGCGATAGTTGGTTGTGCGTTGGAGAATTGGCCGGTCGCGCTGAGAGAGATGGGGTTGAAAAGGCGCTAAAAGGACGCTTTCTGAGCGCCTGGACCAGGGAAGCTGGTGCGCTAAAGATGGTGGCTTGGCAAACCACGCCATTGTCCTGACGCGACTCTCTGGACCCCTCGGCATGCCGGGAATACACTGCCAGCTCTCTGCTTTTGGCACGATCTCATGACAGACATATTCGATATGACAGGCAAACGCGTCCTCATTACCGGGGGGGCCACGGGCTTGGGATTAGCCGCAGCAAACGCGCTCGCTCGGTATGGTGCAGAAGTGATTCTGGCGGCGCGCAGAATCGACCGTATCGAAGCGTCTGTCGCAGCCATCGAAGCAAAGGGGGGGTGCGCGCGAGGCATCGCGTTGGATGTCTCGGATAGCAACAGCATCTCTGAGGCGCTCGAAAAAATCCAACAAGCTGGTCGCATCGATGTGCTGATCAACAACGCGGGCGTTGTGGGCGACAAAATGCTGATCGAGGAAGCCGCAGAAGACTGGGACCGGATTTACAACACCAATTTGCGCGCGATCTTCACGCTTTCGCAAGCGGTAGCCCAATCAATGGCTGCCGATCAGACAGGCGGCAACATCATCAACATGGCCTCGATTCTCGGCTATACCACCCAAAAAGGGACGGCCACTTATGCCTCCGCCAAAGCGGCGCTGATTCAACTGACCCGCTCCATGGCAGTGGAATGGGCCCGCTACAACATTCGCGCGAATGCCATTGCACCCGGTTACTTTCGTACCGAGCTGGCGGACGACTGGCTCGACTCAGAGGGCGGTCAAAATATGATCAAACGGGCGCCGCTCAGGCGAACGGGCGTGCCACATGAGCTTGAAGGAGTGGTACTCCTCCTCGCCTCTTCCGCAGGTGGGTATATGACCGGCTCGGTAGTTACCGTGGATGGGGGCTTGTCCATCCCGCAAATTTAACTGCGGATGAATTGCACTCCAGAGAATGAGTCGCAACAGCGCTTATAAAGGCCGAGACAAATAAGAGAATACTGACATGAATGAACTGCCGGAACGCAACCTCAGCAGTGCCTGGTATTTGGTGGGCATACTCATGCTTGCGCAAACCTGTTCTTTTATCGACCGCATGATCATGGGGCTTATGGTAGGCCCCATCCGCCAATCCTTTGGTATCTCCGACACCCAGTTCAGCCTGCTTGCCGGATTGGCATTCTCGTTGTTCTACTCGCTAATGGGCTTACCCCTCGCCCGAATCGCGGATCGCGGTAACCGTCGCAAACTGATCATGATCTGCATCAGCCTGTGGAGCGTGATGACCGCGCTGTGCGGTTTGGCACGCGGTTTTTGGACGCTATTTCTTGCTCGAGTCGGGGTGGGTGTCGGTGAGGCGGCGCTCTCCCCTGCGGCGTACTCAATGATTAGTGATGCATTCCCGAAGAAAACGCTCGGCCTTGCGACCAGCGTCTACACCATGGGCGTCACCTTTGGTTCCGGCCTGGCCTACATGCTGGGCGGCTTGGTCATCGGCTGGGCCTCCACGGTCGGCACCCTGCATGTTCCCGTTTTGGGTGAACTGGAGGGATGGCGCCTGACTTTTATGATCGTGGGTATCCCGGGGTTAGTGATTGCGCTAATGCTCGGCACGGTAAAGGAGCCCGCTCGCAGTTCAGGCGAGGGCCTTATCGCTATTCCCTTGAAAGAGGTGTTTGCATTCATCTCCGACAGGCGACGCGCTATGGGCTGTCACATCATCGGCGTGGCGGTGTTCATTATGGTGGTCTTTGGCATCAATATCTGGGGCCCAACCTATCTTATTCGCACTTTTGGGTTTACAGCCGCTGACGCTGGCATGCATTTTGGAACCATCATGATGGTGTTAGGCACCGCCGGCCTGCTCGCTGGCGGCACAATAGCCGACGCCTGGTTTGCACGTGGACGAAAAAATGCCTACCCGTTAGTCATTCTCTTGTCGGGGCTCTGCATGTTGCCCTTCGTGCTGGGCATGGGCTGGGTTACTGAGGCGAATCTCGGATTGATTTGCCTCGCGGGTGCCACTTTCTTCTCGGCATTTCAGGGAGGTATCGCAGCGGGAACGCTTCAGCTCATGACCCCTGGACCCATGCGAGCACAGGTCGCTGCGCTATATTTTTTACTGGCCAACCTGATTGGGATTGGTCTTGGCCCGACGGTGGTAGCATTGCTGACGGACTTTGTTTTTGCAGATGACGCAGCCATCGGGCAGTCGCTCGCGCTCAGTGCCGCCGTGCTGGTGCCTGTCGCATGCGTCCTGATCTGGATCGCGCTGCCCGCCATCGAAGAGGCGATTGATCGCAATCTCTCCGAACCAACACCTCAGGGGGCAGATTGATGCCCACACTGATCAGCGCACTGTCCGACGCGGTAGCAGCATCCCCGGACCGGATTGCGCTGGTATTTGAGGATCAATCACTCACCTTTTCCGAGCTCGACCAACACAGTGATGCGCTTGCCACTGCACTGCTGAGTCGTGGTGTTTCAAGCGGCGATCGTGTCGCGATTCTTGATCGCAACTCGCTCTGGTTTTTTGTGATCCTTTTCGCCGTAATGAAAGCGCGCGCCGTGCTGGTCACCATTAATTTTCGTCTGGCTCCGCCCGAGGTTGACTTTATTGTCCGAGACTCGACCAGCAAACTGTTGTTTATTGGCGAAACTTTTATCGACACACTTTCCGAACACCCCTACCCGGGCTGCGATACCTGGGTAGTCGAGCAATTAGCTCTATCCTTGAACCCGGATGTTTCCGATCAGGCATTGCCACCAGTGCTCGCAGAGGATGCGGCAGTACAGATGTATACCAGCGGCACGACCGGTTTACCCAAGGGGGTGGTCTTGTCGCATTCGGCAATGGTCAACGCTGCGACTGCGGGACACGCGGTCTGGCCCTTCCTCGATGAGGCGGATGCCTCGGTATTGGCTACGATGCCGCTTTTCCATATCGCTGCCTGCAACCTCGGGCTGGCGGCACTCCTCAAGTCTGCCCGGGTCGATATCGTTAATCAGGCTGATCCGCTATTTGTGGCGGATTGGTTATCGCGGCATCGGAATTCGCTGGTACCGCTCCCAACAACCGTTATTCACGGCATGCTTGAGCTGCCAGACGTCGGAGATCGAGACTTCAGCGCCCTGCGCACTATGCTCGTCGCCGGCTCGGGTATCGCCGAGGAGTTGATCAAGCGGGCCACCGATACTTTTGACTGTGGTTTCGCTTTGTCTTACGGCAGCACAGAAACCTGCGGCGGCATCACTTACCTTGGACCTGAGGAATGCGTGCAGGGTGCCGGTAAGCGACTCACCTCGGCGGGCAAAGTGATGGCACCCTCTCGCATTATGATTCAGCGTCCGGATGGCACACCCTGTTCAACCAATGAGGTTGGCGAGATCGTGTGCTTCTCGGATCGGCTGATGGATGAATATTGGGGCCGCGACGAGGCCACGCGGGCGGCGTTCCGTGATGGAGGCTACCTATCTGGCGACGCAGGCTATGTGGACGAGGCAGGCTATTTGTATGTAGTAGATCGCATCAAAGATATGGTGATTAGCGGTGGCGAGAACATTTACCCGGCGCAAATTGAGCAGGTTTTTTACACCCACCCAGACGTGCTTGATGCGGCGGTGATCGGGGTGCCAGACCCTCGCTGGGGCGAAGCGCTACTAGCCGTTTTGGTGATGCGGGAACACGTTGAGCTCGACGCCGATGCCATGATCGATTTTTTGAGGCCAAATCTGGCGGGCTACAAAATCCCGAGGCTCTACCGCACCGTCGAAGCGCTGCCGCGCAACGCGACCGGCAAGGTGCTAAAAACCGCTCTGCGCGAGCAGTTCATTTAAGCAGCGCCTGGGCGACAGCCCAGCCCTCAATCAAACCCTTTTGCTTCCAGCCAACTACCGCAAGCTGCCACGGCCTCAGCCAACTTCTCCGGCTGGCCGAAGTAATAATGGTTGGCCCCCTCGATCATGACTTCGGTTTTATCTTGGCTACCCAGTGCTTGCCTCATCGCTAGACTGTCCTCGGGGGTAACGGCGTCGTCACAACTGTTCGCCAGCACCAAGGCAGGAATCGTTACATGCGGCGCACATCGCACGCCGTCGGCGTTTGAGAGGTCGTAACTCCACTGGGACAACCAGCTCCGCAGTGAAGTGAAGCGGGCGATACCGATCGGACTGTTGTTCACGACCTCGGGCTCACCGAGAAAACACCAGCCTGGCTTGCGCCCATTGGGGTCAAGCGTGGCGTCGAGCCACTTCGGGTCCGCCATGGTGCCATGAACCACAAAGCCAAACTCCTGCTTGTCCTTACCGCGCGCTTTAAAATCGGATAGACGCTCCTGCACCCACGCCGTGATTTTGCGATTGCGCTCAAGCTGGGCCGCGCGATACCGCGCAATGAAATCAGCGCTGTAAGGAGCCTGATTGGGGTTGGCCGGGTTATATAAATCCAGCTCCGGATCTTTATTCTCCGGGTCTGATTCATCAAGGATCGATGCATCAAGCCATTGAGTGAGCGTGTGCGACCTGCCGATGTGTGCCGCCAACAGCATGATGCCGTCAGCAGGGATCAATTCAGCCTGCGTCAGGTCAGGAAGTTCGCCTGCAGGCGTGCATGTTACCGTAGGGTTTTCCGCCTGACTTTGGTAGCAGAGCGACAACGAGCCGCCACCACTCCAGCCCGCCAGTACCACCTTCTTGTAACCGAGGCGTTCTTTGGCATCACGCACACAAGCCCCCATATCAACGACGACTTTTTCCATGATGAGTGCCGTGTCGTTGTTAGGGTAGCGAGACTGACAGTAAATAACGTGATGGCCGGCCTTGGCGAGGGCGATCGTCATCGGGAGATATTCACCGCTACCGATGGGATGCATCAAAATGATGACCGTATCGGAGGGTTTGTCGACGGGTTTCAACAAGTGTGACTTGAGCACCGTGCGCCCAATTTCTCCCGCGTAGGTGTCCTTGTAGGGGCCCTTGTCCTCAAACATGATGAGGTAGGGAATGCGCTCGTAACTGGCCATGCTGAATCTCCGGGGTACTGAAGAAATTATTTACCGCGCTGATCGAGGGCGTCGGCGCCAAAAAGCCCCTCTTTAACCCCGCGAGTTCTGGCGGTCCAATTGGCCAACTGATCATGCGCCTGCGCCGCATCATCAGACATAATCTGATCGTAATCGGGGGTTTTACTGGTGATCTCTACCTGAATGCCATTGGGGTCGTACATGTACACCGATTCCACAAAATCATGATCAACTGGACCGAGGCAGCCCTTTCCCGCCTCGTTGATTCGCTTCTGGTAAGCCAACATCGCTTCGCGACTCTCGACCTCGAAAGCGATGTGCACATCAAATGAATCTTTCTTGTGAAAATGGTCTGAAGTCGCAGTAGAGGGCTCGTCAAAAAAGGCGATGAAGTTGCCATCCGCCAGCTGAAAAAACAGATGCATGTACTCGCTCTTGCGCCCCGAGCCCGGAATTTCGTCAAACACCATCGCCGCGGCCAAGGGTAACCCGAGTACATCCTCATAAAACCAACGGGTCTGTTCTGCATCTCGACAACGATACGCCGCGTGGTGAACATTACCCAGTCGCTTTAGCTTTTGCACTGACACTTCGCTCTGTTCGTTCATGACTCATCCCCCTCGTTTTGTGCTTTGTCGATTCTACTGAGCCGACGCTCAGGCAATTTGATCTGTCGTGAAGGTAACTGCCAGCCTGATCCTGTGCCATAGCGCGCGTCAAGATTCATCATCCAGGGAAAACTGATACGCACCATCACAGCAGTAAATAAAACGGCCGCCAGTATCGGCTGCCAGCTAAAAATCCAGGTCTTACCGTGGACCCCATACACCACCCCAACCATACCCAGATAAAGGTAAGCATTCATCACCACTGGACCGAGCAGGGTTATTTTTCGGTAGAGCCTAGGCTCCCCCACAAACGGCTTTGACTGTATTTCGTTCATGCGCGTCTAAAAAGGTTTGGTAATTGCCAAAAATAGCACTAAGACGCCATAAATCATCACCATCGGCGTGCTAACCAGAAAGAACATCCAATGCATGTGAATGTGCTCCTCATAACTGGCAGCATTCCCCGACAGCCGAATACGGTGCTTATTGCCGCCAAAGTGAGAGAGGTAATAGTCGAAAAGTTCCATGGGCAGGAACAAGCCAAGCACGATCAGCAATTTGAGGCTCAGCCAATCAATGCCGGTGTGCCAACCACCCGCGATATAAAGCAGTGGACCCGTGAGCAGAATCATGGGAAAGGCAACGTGTTCGTAGATGGCGCCCTCATCGAACCGCTCCATCACCCAATTGCGTAAGGTCAATATCTCGGCGTCTTCTGGATGACGGCGCCATGCCTTCATCACGGGGAGCAAATAGAATACGTAAGCTACTGAAGTGCTGAACATCCACACACCAACGAACAGGAGGTGCAGGAACTTGATCTCCAAATACCAGGGTGCCAGCAGAGACTGCAGCGCGTCATACATTCGGGGTTACTCGATGCCGAATTTTGTCAATATAGTTGACTTTTATTACACTGTAAAGTTAGCCTGTTAGGATCTGGAAGCAACCAGCTGACACATCATCCGGGGAGCGAATTATGAACACGGCCGAGCGAGCCCCCACTGACAGGCATGCGCTTGATCTGGAGGCATTGAAACGGAATCTGGAGCAAGTCCTACCTCGCATTGAGGCGGGATCGGAGCTTGCCGAAGCACAGCGCAAACCCGTGGATGAAGTCATTGCTGCTCTGGCAGAAACCGGCATTTTTCGCGCATTTGTCCCCCGCCGATACGGTGGTCTCGAAATCGATCTCAATAGCTTCATCGATCTGGGGCTCGCGGTCAGTGAGCGCTGCACCTCGACCGGCTGGATCACGACTTTCTATATGGAGCACAACTGGATACTCGCGCAATTCAACCGCGCCGCGCAGGATACGATTTTTACGCAACAACCTTACGTGTTGGCGCCAGCGAGCATCAGCCCCAATGGCGAGGCGCAGCGAATCGATGATGGCTATCGCTTGTCAGGGCGCTGGGCTTGGGGCACGGGGGTTATGCATGCCGATTGGGTCATGCTGAATGGCATTGTGGCGGGCGAGAAGCCTGAGCCTCGGTTGTTTATTACGCCTAGGAGCGATATCGAGGTCGAGGACGTCTGGCACACGTCCGGGATGCGGGGCACGGGAAGCAATGACATGCTGGCCGATAACCTTTTAGTGGCGGAAATGTTCAGCGAACCGCTGAAAGGTATGGCCGTTGGCCGTGGCAGCGGGGTGAATCGAGAGGACCACACTTATCGATATCCCATGATGCCGCTCCTGGCAATTGCCGCAGCCATCCCCGCTCTGGGGGGCGCTCGCCGTGCACTGCAACTGTTTGAAAATCGAATCGAAACGCGCACGCTCTATGGATCCGGTGCCCGTCAAAGCGAGCAGGCACCTGCGCACATACGGCTGGGGCGCGTTGCAATGCAGATTCAGTCCGCGGAACTCATGCTCCGCTCGACGGCAACCGCGCTTGAGAGCTGGGGAGCGCGTGAGGAGATTTGTCCTCCATTGGAGCGAGCCAGGCTTCGACTCACCGTTGCCGAGACGGTGCGGAGCTGTCGCGACGCCGTCACCACCATTGTCGAGGCCAGCGGCGCCAGCGCACACATGAATACGAGCGCACTCCAGCGCATCCAACGCGACCTGAATATGCTCTCCTGCCACACTGTCTTCGACGTAGAGAGTGCCGCCGAGAACTACGGCCGCCTGTTGCTTGGGATGGAACCCGCCACACCTGTGTGAGGGGAATAGGGTCATGTTGACGCTTACCGAGCAACTGCAGCGCGCGATTCGGCAGACGCCCCAAGCGACTGCAGTGATTGACCACAACCAGACGGACACCTGGGAAGCCTTCGGTGCTCGCGTCATGGGTATCGCCGAGGCATTGAAAGCGGCGGGCGTCGCGCCAGGGGACCGCGTTACGGTATTGGCGGGAAATAGCAGCAATTACCTTGCTTGTTATTTCGCAATTCCCTGGGTGGGCGCGATCACCCTACCCCTCAATAGTCGACTCAGCCAATCCGAAATGGAATACATCCTGCAGGACGCAGATGCGAGAGTGGTTCTGACTGATGACGAGTTTCGCGAACAAGCGGATGCGCTGCTCGATGCGGATACGCCGGTCAGCCAGATTCTGTCGCTGAGCGAGGCGAATGCGTGGCGCGTATCTGAGGATCACTTCTGGGCATCTCAGCCCGTTTCCCTTGAACCCACCGATGTGGCCGCACTGTTTTATACGGGTGGCACCACGGGCGCGCCTAAAGGGGTCATGCTGACTCATGGCGGCTTGATCAATGGCGGCATTATCTGGGCGCAGTGCCTGAAGATCCCCTCCGATGAGAGCATTCTCATTGCGTTACCCATGTTTCATCTCGCGGCCGGTTTGAGCGCGCTGGGCGGCGTATTTCTTGGTGCGCAAGTTGCCATTGAGCCTCGGTTTGATCCGCCGCGCCTGCTAGAGCGCATTGAAGCACTGCGCATCAGCATGATGGTGTTTGTCCCCGCGGTGCTGGACATGCTGATCCGCACGCCCGAGTTTAACGATTTCGATACGTCCTCCCTCAAGCGCATTTCCTATGGCGGCGCGCCCATGCCTGCGCCTATTCTCGAACGTGCTCTAGAGGCGCTTCCCGGAGTCGCGTTTTATCAAATTTATGGCCAGACGGAGTGTGGCGGAATGACCAGCTGCCTTGAGCCCCGCTACCACACACTGGATGGACCGGACGCCAGCAAGCGCAATACCGCCGGTAAAGTGGCGATCGGTATGGACTTCAAAATTTGTGACCCTGAGTCGGGTGACGACTTACCACCGGGCACGCCGGGGGAAGTCGTCATTCGAGGCCCATCTCTGACGCCGGGTTATTGGCGAGCGCCAGACAAGACACGAGATCTGTTTCGGGACGGCTGGATGAGAACCGGGGACGTTGGACGCGTTGATGAGGAAGGCTTCCTGACGATTGTTGATCGTGTCAAAGACATGATCATTTCTGGAGGAGAAAACATTTTTGCCGGCGAGGTGGAAAACGTACTCTATACCCATGCAGCAATCGAGGAATGTGCCATTATTGGCTTACCCGATGACAAATGGGGTGAGCGCGTACACGCAGTCATTCGACTTAAGCTCGGAGAGACATTATCGGCCGATGCGATCATGGAGTACTGCAGGGGCCGTATCGCTGACTACAAGGTAGTAAGAAGCGTGGACTTTACAGATGAGGCGCTACCGAGAAGCCCAATCAACAAGGTACTCAAACGCGTTCTGAGAGATCGATATATGGTGAAAGCACCATAGATCATGGACTTCTGGCTGGCATGAGAACCGCTACATGAAACCGCTGCACACTGATCGAGGCCTGTCACTGTTGGGCGCCCTCGTCGACGCCGTTTACTGGGTTGACGAGAGCTTGCAGGAAAGCCTGAATCAGCAGGGTTTTGAGCGCATCCCCAGAACGTGGTCGATGGTGATGATCAATATTGCCAATGGCGTGCAGCGACCTATCAGAATTGCAGCGAATATTGGTGTGACCAGACAAGCAATCCAAAAAACGCTCCGGGAGATGAGCCACAGCGGCTTAATCGATATCGCGCCAGACCCAGAGGATAAGCGCGCCACCATTGTGAGCTTTAGCGCCAGAGGGAGGCCGATTCAGGAAGCGGCGACTCGTATACTCGGGGAAATAGAACTCACGCTGGAAGAGCGATTGGGGAGCAAGCGCCTTAATCAGTTACATGAAGCACTCGAGCTTGACTGGGGATCGCTGGTCGTAGCGGAGCGCGACTGAGATCAATCGCCTAAATTATGAGACGCTTCCGCTAGCCACATTGCCTGGCCTCGGCGCAAAAAAAACCCCGGAATCTCTCCGGGGTTCTTCAATACACTTAGAAACTGTAACTCACCGAACCGTAGTATGTTCTGGGCCGAACCGGCTGCCCAAAGCTGAGCCCGAAGGTTGCAAAGGGCGTTACGGATTCATAATAAAATTCATCGGTTGCGTTCCGAACCCCGCCCGATATCTGCCAGCGTCCATCCGCCGTGCGATAGGTCGCCAGCAAATTGAGATTCTTATAGTTGTCTATCAGGTTCTCCGGCAGATTTTCAGGCCGACTGTAGTAATCGTCCTTCGTGACATAATCCGCTCTAAGCGAGATGCTATCGCCGCTCTTCATCGGGATGTCGTACTGTGCCATCAGCGAGAGCGTGTAATCAGGCGTGTTAGGCAGGTCATTGTCTTTCGTAATGGTGACCGTATTGGAAACCAGTGTTCCTTTGAGGCTGTCGATTTCATCGTCTAGCATCCCCAAATTGACCCCCAGCGTGAATCGATCTGTTAGTAGCGCCTTCAGCTCAACCTCCAGACCCGATATCGTCGCGTCACCCAGATTTTCCTTGGTAGATGAAGTGGCGACCTCGTTCGAGGCAGCATTAACCTGCATATCCTCGTAGTCCATGGTAAACGCAGCCACATTGAGTCGGACCCGACCATCCATCAAGGTCGACTTCATACCCAATTCATAACTGGTCACGTACTCCGGATCGTAGTTGGGTAGCGGGGTCGGTACGGCGCCGGTAAAACGCGCGGCATAACTGCCATCCCGATAGCCCTCGGAAAATGTGCCATAGAACATCACGTCATCGCTCATATTCCACGCCAGGGATACCATGGGCGTTGTTTCACTGGTGCTCAGGTCTCCATACTGGTCAGAGATGGGACCCACCCGACGCCTGGTTACGAGATTGAAATACTTATCACTCTCTGTGTAGCGCAAGCCCGCTGTCAGAGTCAGTCTGTCTGTAATGTCGAAGTTAATCTGACCAAAAGCCGCCTGGCTCTCGTTATCAATGTAACGGTCCAGATATTGGAAAAAGAAATCCGGCGGCCCGCCAAGAGGCGGAGCGAACGAAATCTGATTGAAGATGGCTTCATGGCCGTCTTCCTCAAAGTGGAACAGACCGAGTACGAAACTCATGCGATCGTTCATCGCTGTTCCCGATAATTGGAACTCCTGAGAAAACTGATCCTGAACGTACTGGTCGTGGTTGTTTGCGAACAGAATGTACGGAGAAAAGTCGAGCTCGTTGTAAAAACCAATATCGAACTCGCGATATCCGGTAATGGATTTAAGCTCCAAATCGCCAATATTCCAGGTCAATGTGATCGCACCACCCATCACCTCGACATCCTGCTCCGGAACGATCTTGTTGCCCGCATTGTCGGTATAGACCGAATTCACCGCGTAAGGATTGCCCGTATTCCATACCGGCCCGTAACAACTGGTGTCCGTTGCCTGACCGGCGGCAGTGGTACAGGAGGCTCCGTTACCGCTCCAGATGGCGTTATAAAAATGGGCGAAAGGCTGCACCGGCAAACCCAACTGAATGGAATTGCCGTTAAAGCCGCCAATACCCGCGACCGGAGAAATGGCCCCCGGCGTTTCGTTGGCCTCGGTATAGTCGAACACAATATCGAGATTGAAATTATCCGTCAGGTCGGCATTGATTCTTGCCCGAGCGCCCCAGCTGTCATCACTGCCCAACCATAGGTCATCGTATTGCAGCGCCTTGACGTAACCGTCTCGCTCTCTCTTGAAAACACTGAATCTGCCGCCGGCACGTTCACCAAAAGGAATATTGACCGTCGCCTTACCTTCAAGATAGCCGTCTGAACCGCCCGAGAACTGGACAGAACCGCCGAACTCGTCGGTCGGCGCGGCAGAAACGATGTTGATGGCACCGCCAATCGTGTTTCTGCCAAACAGCGTACCTTGGGGACCACGCAGCACTTCAACCCGCTCAATATCAATCAGATCGAAAACACTGCCGATGTTCCGTCCCATATAAACGCCATCGACATAAATACCCACCGCAGGATCCTCAACCGGGATAAAGTCGTTTTGACCCATACCTCGAATAAAGATGATGGGTGATTTCACGCCGCTCGTTCCGCCGGCTGCTTCAAAATGTACGTTGGGCGCGGTTTTGCCAATCGTGTCGATTTTCAGACCGCCCGCATCGAGCAGTTCTTTACCCGTGATCACCGAGACCGCAATCGGCACTTGTTGCATGTTTTCGGCACGGCGTCGCGCCGTAACCACAACCTCTTCCAGTGCAAGGGATTCTTGCGACCAGACCACCTGGGGCGATGCCAAGCCTCCAGTTGCGATGAGTACTCCAAGAGCAAGGGCAGTTTTTTGAGAACGGATCAGCTTCACGGCTGGCCTCCTTTGTTATACGTTGGCTTCGCGCACAATAAAATTAAAGCTGGACAAATGCTAGACGCGAGACCTATTTTTGTCAATGCAGATGACAAAAATAGCCGGCAAGTTGGAGTAGGATGACTCGTCTTCACCCCATGCCAACCTTTTGATAATCACTGACCGAGGCAACATGACGCGGAACCAGCGGTGCTTTCTTTTAATCCTTGCCATGTCTGCCGGATGCTTTGGCACCCTGAAAGCCGCGACCGCTCAGGTCTGCGAGCCCAACGGATCTGCTGATAACCAATTACTCTGGGGCGACCTCCATGTACACACGAGTTACTCGCTCGACGCGAACGTATACGGCACCTTGGCAACCCCTGAAGACGCCTACCGCTTCGCCAAGGGCGAACCACTTAAGCGCAGTGACGGGTCAGTTGTGCGATTGGAGCGACCGCTCGATTTCGTAGCCATAACGGAGCATGCCGAGTGGCTGGACTTCACCTCGCTGTGCGACAGCGATCAGGCATCAGACTTTGAAGATTGCAACAATTTGCTGGCGAATCGCTCACCCGGAAGTGGTTCAAAACTGTTTGGGCAATATGTCGTGACGTCCATCACCGGCGAAACACCCGAACCGCTCGATCCTTGCAGCGAGGATCCAGCCATGTGCGAATCCCGCGCGCTCGACCGATGGCAAAACATTCAGAAACAGACCAATGCGGCTTACGAACCCTGTGAATTCACAACGCTACACGGTTATGAATGGAGCCATACCCCCGATTTTCGCCACGCCCATCGCAACATCATCTTCCGGAATGAGGCCGTTACCGAGCGAGCGATAGACTACATTCACTACCCTACGGTCGGCGAGCTCTGGGACGCATTAGACCGCATGTGTGCGTCCGAAAGTGGCTGTGCAGCGCTGACCATCCCGCACAATACCAATATGGGCGATGGGATCAGCTTTGAGACCACCGGGGTCAGCGCCAAAGAACTATCGCAGCGAGCGCGTTACGAGCGCTTGATTGAAATCACTCAGGAAAAAGGAACCAGCGAGTGCCTTGCCCCTTATAGAAACCGGGAAACCGCCGAGGGCGACTGTGACTTTGAGTTGTATTTGACTCGACAGTCGAGGCCCGTAACGGTAGAGGACTACTCCGCTGAGGAATGGCGCACCATGCGCGCGACCTACGCGCGATCGCTGGTTGGCCGCGGTCTGGCGTTCCCCGGCGAGGCCGCCCCCCTGCGAATGGGTTTTATCGGCTCGACCGACACGCACGCTGCAACGCCGGGTTATGTGGACGAGCACGTTTGGTCCGGCAGTGTCTTGGCGGGATCAGGGTTTGAGGGTGCCATGCTGCGTAAAAACTGGAGCGCGGGAGGCCTGGTGGGCGTCTGGGCAAAAGAGAACACCCGAGAATCCATCTTTGACGCGCTGCATCGACGAGAAGCCTATGCGACCTCTGGCCCGCGGATTGGGCTGCGATTTGGAGCCGACAGCGAAAAAAGTGACTCATGCGAGACTCATGAATGGCGACCGATCGTCACCATGGGGCAAGTCACCGAGTTCAAGACCCCTCCGACTTTCGCCGTTCAGGTACAGACCGACACCGCGCCCATCGCCACCGTTGAGATGGTTAAAATCACGCGAGCGAACGGGATCGTCGAGGAACAGGTGATCCCGATCTGGGTTGAATCCCAAGCGAGCATGACGCATTGCGTGTCGTGGCAGGATGCAAACTTCGACCCCGCAGTTCCGACCCTGTGGTACCCGAGAGTGCGACAGCAAGCAACGCCTCGCTGGAGTGCCGTACAGTGCGCGAAGGCGGGACGTTGCGATGAGTTCCCGGACGTGAACGTGGACATTCAGGAGCGTGCCTGGGGTTCACCCATTTGGCATCTGCCACCATAACGCCTGCGACACAGCGCCTCAATCGGGCGGTTACCATCTTGCTCGGCGCTGTTTCAGCCCGCCTCCCCTTTGCCGCATGAGTACTTGCCAACGCCCGAATGGATCCGACGCTCTACCTCGATGGCGCCCCTATCTGCCTCATTTCACCCAAGACCGAGCCACCGACCCGAACTTGGCAGATTCGGTTAAGTCGTTGGCGCGTACTGCCAATCACTGAATCGCTCCCAGAACGATACTGAACTCATCAGCGGATCGGTGACCTCTGAGTCAACCCGACCATACGGTTGATAACCGGCCTGCTGATTTTCATGAGTGGCTCCTTCTTTGCCCCGCACCGCGGGGCTTTTTTAAAAGGAGTTTGAGTTTTAAGAGGAGTTTGAGTCACCGCGTTGGCCCTTCGACAGGGAGGTTGAATGGATAAAACAGCGTATTTTCAATCGGTATATGAGGCCCAATTTGCCCTGGGTAAGAAAACAGGCGCCTGTTTGAGTGCCCAATACCTCGCACTAGAGGCATTTTTAAAGCGTAGCCCTGCGTGGCATTTTCAGTGGTGGCCCATTGTGGGTATTTCAGCCAGCGCATGGCACTTACTACAGCGACGCGCTGCGGCAGAAAGCGGAAATCGCGCGCTGAGCACCCGGGGTATCATCCGGGCGCACCTGTACGATCGGGTGGAAAGGGGTCGAGCACTATTTCAACGAGACACGCCGCTACCGGACGCCTGGCACTTTTATGAGGCTCGAGATGCCAGCGTACTAGCGCTCGTAGCGGAACGCGATGATATCCACCGCCTGGCGTGGATCCCTGTAGAGCCCGCTCTTTTTGGCCAACAAACAAGCGCCGTACCGTCCGTCACTCGCAAGCGGTTCAAAGCATTGGACGCGGCCATTCAACGACGGGTGGCGTGACACCCAGCGAGAGGCATTTAAGGCGAGCCGACGAATCGCTAAACTCCATCGCGAACCCAATGAAACGAAAAGCACATGGATTGCGCCGTCAGCACTTATTCCTTTATCCAGCGACTCAGTGAATGCGGGCTTTATGGCTTTAGCGCCATTCAGGTCCTGCTACTGATCGGGCTCGTTGTCATGGGCGGGGGGTACGCTGTATGGGAACATCGAAAACAGCTTCGAGAAGAGCGCGATGAAAAAATCGACCGGATGTAACCGCTCGTTGCTGTCCCAATATCTGTCGGTGCCCTAGATTACTGGCCTCGTGTCTCAATCGTTTCTTTCCAGCAACTCGCCCGATCTCCCCAAATGCTAGCGCACCCTGTTACCTGTCCTGTGCGCGGGCATACATTAGCGGGCACAAACAACCCGGCCTAAACCGGGCTCCGGTGTCTTGGTACCTCCATTACTGCATCGAGAGCACCGTCATACTGAGGTCATCGGCAGAGCCGCAGGCTGCTTCCATCTCGGCAAATTGCGCTTGCCATGCTTCGTCGTCAGCTTGCCAGGCGGTCGCCTTCTCCATGGAGTCTGCGGAGGCGTGCACGTCGACTGAGACCAGCGCACCATCCTCGTGAATGGCGGGTGCTGCCGAGTAAGGATAAGGAGCAGCTTTGCTCTCATATGCGATCATTTCTTTGAGCAGGGCGAGTCCACGGTCGGCATCGGCGCAGGGCCAGTGGTAAACGATCATGATTTGCCCGGGCTGAGCGGCCAGCGCAACCCCCTCTCTGTCCTCATGATGGCCCGCTGCCGCCAATCCGGGTATCAGGAGTCCCATAACGAATATAGGTAAGCATTTTTTAATGTTCATTTTTCTCTCCGTAAGCAAGTGAGTTTAATCGGTTTACCACGCCCAACTTTGGGTTACCGCGATTAAGGGTCATCGCGGATCCTGATACTTGTAATAACCGTCAGTCGGAATCATAACGTGGGCCCCGGGCGTACCCGGAAACATCACGTAGGGTGCACCCGTATTGAAATCGTCACTCATCCCGTCGAGAGAAGAGGGATCTGCGGGTAATAGCATCAAATGCGGGCCCGACTCGATCCATTGGGAGGGATCTTTGGCATCGGCTTTATCGAGCACACCTGCCGTGGTGTTGTCCTCCCCCACGTCGCCATGGAGCATCCACATAAAGGTATCGCGCTCAATGTCCGGATCTTGACCCGACATAAAGTCGTTCATCCATTTCATGCCTACGTCGTCAGTGCAGACAGGCATCGCGTCGTGCGCGCTAGGCCAGCCCCCCTCCGGCGCAGGTCGCGGATTACCCACCATGCAGGTCCATCCGTTGCTGCCTTCGCGCAACACTGAGCCGTCCAAGCCGAGCACAGTCGCGTGAGTTCCCAGCGGCGCCGGTGCCGCTGAAGAGTAAGCCCAGATTTGCCACTCGGCACCATCATGAGGCCCTTCGGGCTCACCCGCATGCGCAAGCGAAGTGGCGGCACACAATGCCACCAGCCAATAGCGTTTTTTCATTATTGAGATCCCCTTTTTGTCATGGCACTTGATGGCCACCTGAGGATCACCATAGGGGAAAGGGGGAGCCGACTCAAATGTCAGCGGGATCAACAGTGTTCAGAAAGCGTAGCTCAAGCCCACGGTCACACCCGAGAATTGAACATCGAACCGGTTGTAGCCACGGTCCAAGTTTTCTTGGGCATCAATCGATGCAAATTGGAAGCCGGCGCTGAGTCCGAGCGCATCAGTGACCAGATATTCTGCCTTGAGTCTCAGGTACCGGAAGTCACCGTCATACTGGTCATAGCTCAGCGAAAGCCATCCCGCTGTCGCCAGCATCGATAACTTTGGCGTGAATGCATGGAAATAAGTCGCCCGGAAGTTGGGAAGCGGTGCTACGAGCGATGCTCTGCCCTGCTCGATTTCCTCCCTCTCATTACCATTCACGATGCGCTGTGTCTTGATCAACACATCGTTATCCAACACATGAAAGCCCCCACCGATGATGAGTTCGGAATGATCGGTTCGCTGTAGCGTATACATCGCGTCGAAGATGTAAGTATAAATCGTGAGAGAGGTCTCGAGTGCTGAGCCCACTTCGACCTCAACGCTGTCGAAATTAAAGGAAGTTTCAGCTGTTAGACCGGCAGACTGACGATAACGGTAGATGGATCCCGAGAACTGCCATCGGGGGTTTTTGCGATATCGATACTCGACCAACCAAGAATTGTCGCGATCTTTCAAGCCCATGGATTCAAGATCGACCGGGGTCGGCTCGAAATTCTCACGCGCAGCGGTCAGGCTAGCTTTGCTCTGCTGCCTGTAACCGCCCACAGTCACGAGGTGTTTTTTGGTCAGGTAGGGATGCTCCGCATCCGCGCTGACGGGTACGGAGGCAAAAGGGCTGACTAGCACCAGGCCAGCTACGACTGGTAAGACGAAGTTAATATTGGAAACCCTGCTGCTTAACTTGAACACCGTTGCGCCTCGCATGCTGTAATGCCGCATCACGCCATAATGTTATCAGATGCTCACGCAAATTTTCCCAAAATGCTGTTGCGATTCCTGGTAGCGAAAGGCATCAGACAGCTCAGCCAACGAAAAAGTCTTATCAATCACCGGTTGCAGATCATGTGCTTCGACCGCGGCAATCATGTTTGCCTGATCCGCCTGACTGCCCACCGTAATGCCGCTGATGCGCCCGTTTTTGGTCATCAAGGCTGCAGTGGGTACCTCACCCGCCCATCCGGTCAGGACGCCAATAAGGCTGATACAGCCGTCTATGGCCAAGGCACTGATCGACTGAGGTAAGTTTCCGGGACCACCCACTTCGACCACCAAATCAACGCCCCTTCCCCCGGTGTACTCAAAAGCCTTTTCACCCCAGTTGGCATGTGCTTTGTAATTGATGAGATGCTCTGCACCCAGAGCACCAAGGCGCTCCAGTTTTTGGTCCGAGGATGAGGTGGCAATCACGCGGCAGCCCATCATCCGCGCCATCTGCAAAGCGACCACGGATACGCCGCCACTGCCTTGCACCAACACCCAGTCTCCCGGTTTAAGAGCGGTCTCGACCACCAATGCACGCCAGGCTGTCAGCCCCGCACAGCTCAGCGTCGAGGCAGCCTCAAAATCCAGATTCACCGGCATGCGGCTAAACGCTGTGGCGGGCATGGTTACGGTTTGCGCCGCAAAACCGTCAATGTGATCGCCGGGCACGCCTATGAGATTGGGCAAGGTAGGCCGACCACCCACCCAGTTGGGAAAAAAGTAGCTCAGCACGCGGTCCCCCGGTGCAAACGCTGTGACGCCCTCCCCCACCGCGGTGACCACCCCGGCACCATCGGACATGGGGATACGGCCATCATCTGCTGGAATCATTCCGGTCACCACCGCGTAGTCGTGGAAGTTGAGTGAGGTGGCTTTCATCTCTACCTGAACTTCTCCAAACCCGGGCGCGCGCGGCGCGATGTCAGTTAAACTGAGTTGATCAATGCCACCGGGGGCGGCGAGCTTCATAGCCTGCATGACGGTCCTCTCAAAGATAGCGATTGCCAGCGCAGTATAGAGCCTCATCGATTGCGAGGGTGTGTGTCTGCTAAGCTAAGAGGAGATCTCCAACCTCTCATTGCTCCCAATTGATTCACAATGAGCCACGCGATATCCCAGTGAGCTGAACCCATGAATAAATTCGAACAGTTGCGCGCAATGACCACCGTGGTCGCCGATACCGGTGATCTGGAAGCGATCTCGCGCCTGAAACCCACAGACGCCACCACCAATCCTTCACTGTTGCTAAAGGCGGCTGCCTTGCCTCAATTCGCCGATCACGTTGCCGCTCTAAAACACTCCGCGGTCAGTCTGGGCGATAAAGTCGATCAATTCGCCGTCGCCGTGGGTAGTCAGATCAACAAAGTCATTCCGGGCGTGATCAGTACCGAAGTCGATGCGCGCCTCTCTTTTGACACCGCCGCGACGATTGCCAAGGCCGAGAAACTGATTGGGCTCTATGACCAAGCGGGTATTGGCAGAGACCGGGTTTTAATCAAGGTCGCCGCCACCTGGGAGGGCATCCGCGCGGCCGAGGTGCTCGAGCAACGAGGTATTCATTGCAACGCCACGTTGATTTTCAGCTTTGAACAGGCCTGTGCTTGCGCCGACGCCGGGGTGTTCCTGATTTCCCCGTTTGTCGGTCGCATCACAGACTGGTACGGCGCCAACACCGACATGGTCGTTGCTGACCCCATGGACGACCCCGGAGTGCAATCGGTGACCCGGATCTACAACCACTTCAAACAACACGGGTACGAGACCGTGGTCATGGGAGCGAGTTTTAGAAACATCGGACAAGTAGAGGCGCTTGCGGGATGCGATCGTCTGACCATCAGCCCCGACCTGCTTGAGCAACTAGGGGCCGATGATCGAGCATTACCAAGGCGCCTAATGTTTAGCGGTGAGCCCTCACCGCGCGCGCAGGCAATCAACCAAAGCGCCTTTTTGTTTGCTAACAGCCAGGATCCCATGGTTGCTGATAAATTGAGTGACGGGATCAGGCGCTTCGTCGCCGATCAGGAAAAACTAGAAGCGCTGCTAAGCGGCTGAATCGATCAAGCCACTTCTGAGGCAGGAATCAAGTTCTTTGCCAGAACGTTGGCCGGGCGGTGAATACACCAGGTCCCTGCGGGGTGGTAAATGTAGGCGAGGCAGCTGTTACAGCTGTCGCACTGTGAAGGCTTTTCAGGCGTCTCCTGCCAGCGATTGACGAGATCGGGTTCGCGCAATAAAGCCCTACCCATCACGACTGCCTCGAATCCACCTTCCATAATCTGAGCGACGTTATCGGTCGTTTTCACGCCCCCAATGTAGGCAAGCGGCATCGATACCGCGGCCCGGATCTGAGTGGAGTAGTCCCAAAAATAAAGCTCTTTGAATGCAATTTTTGGTGCAGTTTTGGCGGTACTGGCGACAGCGATGCCCGTGAGCGTCCATTTCCCAATCACCTTCATCATGGCGTCTAGGTTCATGCTGCTGCCAAAGGTGAACCAGTTTGACTCAACGTTACGACCGCCTGACAAAACCAGCATGTCGGCTCCCGCTTCCTGCAACGCCTGCGCAGTGACGATTGCATCCTCCACGTGTGCGCCGCGCGAACGACCGTCGTCCACGTTGATCTTGGCCAGCACCGCAATGCGGTCGCCCACCGCATCTTTCACGGCGCGCAACACCCGCGCCGGAAATCGAACTCGATTCTCCGCGCAACCTCCAAATTCATCTTTGCGACGGTTGTCCATTGGCGAAATAAACTGATTAAGGAGGTACCCGTGGCCCATATGAATCTCAACCGCATCGAATCCGGCCTCGACACATAGTTCAGCGCCCTCAACAAAGCGATCGACCATATCGTCCATATCGTGGGTATTCATGGCACGCCTTAGCACGTTGCCGCAGAGGAGGCCGGCGGCGTTGATGCCGCCGCTTGCGCTTTTGAGCGGAGCCGGCACAAAGGTGCCTGTGACAAATGATCCTCCGTGCGTGATTTGCGCGGCAATCTTGCCACCCGCCTCGTGCACGGCGTCGGTGACCGCACGAAGCTCGGGCAAGATGTCGGGCCTGAGCCAAATCTGGTCTGCCAGCGTCCGGCCCGTTTTTTCTACCGCGAGGTAGGCCATCGTACTCATGCCAACACCCCCCTCTGCGAGCTCGCGGTGATGCTCCAGCATCGCTCGAGTGGGGATACCCTTGCGCGACATATTTTCGTTCGTAGCCGCCTTGATAAAAGCATTGCGCAGCGTGATCGATCCTATTTTTAGCGGCTGCCAGGCTTTGGCAAGGCTGGATTGACTCATGCTGGACAGGACCTCGGCCCATACGGTTGAATTCTCAAAAGTATAACGCTCGACAAAATCGAGGCCGATAGTCCAAAGGGGGGAAGTGTCCATGCGATCATCGTCAACCGCCTTGCTTACAGGGTGGGCTTGCTTTTTGATGTTTGCCGGCCTGCATGTGAGTTCGGTTGCCAGTGAGGTGCCTGACCAGCCACTGCATGAAGCTTTTGAACGGTATCTGAGCGCGCAACGAGAAGCGCTCAATCTATATAGAGAGAGTCCTTTTTTCGACAGTGATCAGGCCATGGCCGACGCCTATCGAGGTGTTCTTCAGTACACCATCGGTTCTATCAAGGCAGGCGCACTCGCCTCCCACGACCATCCTCGCTTCGCGCGATTTGTAGACTGGACGAGCAAAGCCGGCCTTGATAATCCCGACAACAATTACTACAGCGCCCTGATCGCGGATGACGGCGTCTACCGGATCAAAGGACAGCGCGGAAGCAACGCGCAACTGATCTTTCAACTCGTTATCGGTCAACCCGGAGTGGGGTCAGCAGGGAGCAGCACCAATGTCGATGTTTTATATGACCATGAAATACAAACCGACGAGCAAGGCCGCTTTGAGATACTTGTTAGCCGCGAGCGCCCTGATAACACGCCCAACTGGATCAGAAATGCATCGGGGGCAGAAACATTGATGGTGCGGGCTACGTTTAATGATTGGCTAAAAGAAAAACATTTGCCGTTAATGATTGAGCGCATTGATCAACCACTTTTGGCCGCGCCGATCAATTCCTCCCAATCCATGGCGGCTGCACTGGACCGCACAAGCCAATCGCTGGTGGACAGAACCCGGAGCTGGCTGACACTGGCTGACAACATGTGGAACCGCGCGCCGCGTAATTTTCTCTCCCCCCCCAGAGCGACACGGGGCGGATTGATCGGGCAGTATTCGGCCTTTGGCAACTGGGACTTGCAACCGGATGAGGCATTGCTGGTCACATTCCAAACAGGTGACGCACCCTATGTGGGTATTCAGCTGGGTTCCCTATGGTTTACCAGCCTCGACTACGAGACGCGGATTACCAGCTTGAATGGTCATCAGCTGGGTTGCGCGCCCCAGTCAGACTGCACACTGGTGATCGCTGGCGAGGACCCCGGCATCGCCAACTGGTTGGATACGGCGGGTTACTCCCGCGGCCTGATCTTTATGCGCTGGCAGGGTTTGGCGGCCATGCCAGCCGAGGCGACTTGGCCCACAGTGACCAAAGTGCGCAGCGCACAGCTGGCAAAGCTCATCGGCAACGAGATTCCGCGTATCAGCGCCGAGGCGCGTGCCGCACAGCGCCGCGCCCGCATTCAGGGTGTTCACACGCGCTTTGGCGGGTAATTGGTTCCCACGGCATATGATCGAATAGAAAACAGGCCGTCAGCGCTGCGATCACAACGCTTGCTCACCTCATCGAGTGCGCCCTGACAGCTCCGACATCAAAACAGGAAGCTCATCCCTATGACCGACTCAGACCATCACCCCGCCGTTGCGGCGCATCTCACGTCGATTCGCGCGGCGGAATCTGGCGACAAAGCCACCTGGTTGGGGCTGTTTGCGGATGATGCGTGGTTACAAGACCCGGTCGGGCCCTCCCCCTATGATCCGAGTGGAGAGGGCTTTAGGGGCAAAGCCGCCATAGAGGGCTTCTGGGATAGCGTGATTGGCCCTGCCGAGACCTGCTTTGACTCCCGATTGCGCATTCCCAGCGGGCCCGACAGCTGTGCTTGCTGGATGGTGGCGAACAACCAGATGGGTGAGCAGTCGATCGATATCGACGTGATGGTGACATATCAACTGAACGCTGGAGGCGAGATTCAGTCGTTACGGGCTTTCTGGGACTTTCAGGGCGTGATGGAAGCCCTTGCCGGATCTCAGTGACAGCGGGCGGCATTCCCACACAACATTTAATCCGTTATCGAACCCTGCGAAACATCTTTTGGCATAGCCAATGCCAAATCATCAGTGTTTTTTTGGCATAAGCTATGCCATATTACTCAAATGGACTAGTCGTGACCGTTGTTTGACAGTGTGATTCGGGGATACTGCGCGTGAACAAAAGCGGGACAAAGAGTCCGCAAATCACCGGCAAGCCAACCCCTGCCGGGTGCGAATAACACTAAATGAGAGGATTTTCGAATGAAGCCATCAACCCAGCGTGCTCTTCTCGCCACTGCCGTATGGGCAGCCCTATCCGCTCAGGGTGCATCAGCGCAGCTCGAAGAGGTGATCGTGACCGCCGAGCGACGCGAGGCAAATCTGCAGGATACGCCAATCTCGATGACCACCTTTAGTGATCAGGAAATCATCGACCGCGGGATTAACAGTGCCGATGACCTCATTACTCAGGTTGCTGGGGTCTACGGATATACCCCACCGGGATCCTCGGGCTCTCCCGGCTTCAACATCCGCGGCATCGGTGACGGCGCCTCAACCAACCTGTCTCTTGATACGGCAGTAGCCAAGTACATTGATGGCGTGTACATCGGCAAAGGTCAGGGCTCAGGCGTCGACATGATCGATCTGGCGCGGATCGAGATTTTGAAAGGCCCACAGGGCACCCTGTGGGGTCGTAACTCGACGGGCGGCACCCTGAACTTCATTACCAAGGCACCGGGAACCGAATTCAGTGCGGATCTGCGCGCCTCGGTTGGCGATTACGACTATGGGGCTTTCAGTGGCCGCGTTGACGTGCCCCTCGGCGATAAAATCAGCCTGTCAGCATCGGGATATAGCCGCGAGCGCGACCCGTTCTGGGATGGTGTCGATGGCAAGGCAGGCGCACAGGATCTTGACCGTGAGGGATTCCGGGTTGCGTTGCAGTTGCGTCCTACCGATCGATGGACTTTTGACTATTCGCATGCGGAAGACGATCTCAACGAATTCGACCCTATGATCGACGTCAATGGATTTAACCCGGCGATTGCACTGGTACAACCGGGTACTTATCAGGGCGACTACGCCCGGGTACCCACCGACAGCGGGTCGCGGGCTGCCGGCGTTGGCGGCGTTGCCTTTTACGTGGCGAACTTTCTCCCCGGGTACCTTCAGCAAATTCCACAAGTGGGGCAGTTTCTGGGATGGGCCAACGACTTCGTGAACTGGTCAGGCCAACAGCTCGCTGACGGCGGCGTACCTAGTAATGCGTACAAAGACGGACCCGCAATAACAGAAACCGAAACCGAAACTGATACCTTCAGGATCAGCTGGGAAATAAGTGACTCGCTGGAGATGCGCTACATCTATGGTCGGCGAACTGTTGATGTCGGGACCTCAAGCGACCTCGACGGCATGGACAACTCGGTTGCGGGTGGTGTTCAGGGAGAGCTACAGCTGCTCACCATTGGTGGCGCATTACTCGGTGGAGTGGTACCACCGGCGATCCCTATTCCAGGTTTTGGTCTTCTTCCGCTAGATCCGGCTTATAACTTTGAGCTCGCGCTCGACATGGTGAATTCGATCAACGCCTTTGGCCGCGCACCGATCTTCGACACCGTGTCGCACGCTGGGTACGAGCAATCCTCACACGAGATTCAGTTGGTCGGTAATACGAGCAGCATCGACTGGGCAGCGGGCCTCTATTTCTTCGATGATTCGTCGCAGTGGCGCAATATCGCAAGCCCCACCTTCCCCTTGGCGGCCAGTTATAGTCGCTCTGCGAATCACGATACCCGCGCAACATCGATATTTGGTGAGGCCACCTGGAGACCCAACGGCACAAACTGGGCTTTCACAGCGGGTCTGCGTTACACCGATGAGGAGAAGGGCATTACCTATCTCTGGCGAGATGCAGCGCCTGGCACAACAGGCGTAGCCGGCTTTGTCGGTAACGCTATTCAGGAGACCATTGCGTCGATGATGACCGGCACCGCTGTCGACATTCCGTTCGATCTTGATGGCGGCTACTACTGGGACCTCGCCGATCTCGAGAAAATTCCTGAAACTCCCGGCGTCTACGGTCAGAAATTTAGCCAGGATTTCAGTAACATCTCCGGCCGTTTGGTCGCGCAGTACTACTTCTCAGACGACATTAATGTCTATGCGAGCTATTCCACGGGCTATCGCGCTGGTGGTTTCAACGACGGCTACTTTAACCGCGGCACCGGCACCCCGGATGACTTCAGCGAAGAAGACATGGAAAGCTGGGAAGTGGGCATTAAGTCCATGCTGCTTGACGGCCGGGTTCGCTTTAACGCTACCTACTTTAGCTACGAATACACCGACATGCAGGTTTCCACCATCGACACCACCGGTGGCAACCTGGCGCAGCAGACCGACAATGCTGCTGACGCGAGTCGCGACGGTATAGAGATCGATGCCGCCTGGGCCATCACCCCGTCGCTCCGCTTAAAAGCGACTTATGCGTTCATTGACGGTGACTTCGACGAGTTCCCGGACTTCCTAGGGCTCAATGTGCGCGCACAACCGGGCATGCTGCCAGAGAGTGCTGCGACACTGGTCATGGATTGGGATGTGTTGAAAGCCGGCAACGGAACCCTCAACCTGCAGTTGGTCGCCAACTATCAGGATGATGCCGTGTCGATTTCCACGACTCAGGGTGCTTACGTCAGCGCGGCATTCCCGACACCCGTCCCCGTGGCTTTTGACCAAACGGTCAACAATTCACGGACCCTGGTGGATGCACGACTCAGCTGGCTCCATGAGATGGATAACGGCCAGGCCCTCAGCGTGGCATTGTGGGGTCGTAACATTACCGACGAGGAGTACCGAAGCTTTAACTTTAACTTCGGACCCGACCTCGGTCTGAGCCTCGGTCAGTGGGGTGCCCCGGCCACATATGGTGTGGATGTGCGATATCAGTTCTAATCAGCACCGACTCAATAAAAAACCCGCCATCCGGCGGGTTTTTTGTATCTAGCGCCCTTACTCAGCCGAGAATATCGGGCAGCTCCTTGGTCAGTGTCATGCGCTCTTTCACCGCCTGACCCGTGAGTGCAAAGCCCAGCAGGTCGCCCGCGCCGGATCGGAACAACGCCTTGATATCGGGCGCATCGCCCTCAAAGTGCCACTCCCCTTCGGCGTCTTTCGCGGGTGGGGAGACCACCACAGGGCAGGCCGGTGTTTTGATTGCCACCGGCATCGCGGGATAGCTGACGTCAGTCGCCTCGCCCGCCAATGTGGCCGCCAAAGCGCGCGCCGCCGCCATCAGTGGTGCCACGTATACCAAGACGTGCCCGGCTACCTCGGCGCAGTCGCCCATGGCATATACGTTGGGCGCACTGGTGCGGAGCTGCCGGTCGGTAACGATGCCGCGATTCACCTCGATTCCCGCCTCACTGGCCAATGCGGTGCGTGGCTTTACGCCCACCGCACATAGGACCGCGTCGGCTTCAATGGTGTTACCATTATTTAACGTCACGGCATAACCTTCACCCGTGCGGTTCACCTCGGTGGCAAGCGGACCAAAATGGAAGGTGGCACCCTTCTCTTCGAGGGCGGCCTGCACCGCTCGCCCGGATTGCTCTGGCAATAGCGTCGGCAAGCACCAGCCCATAGGATCGACCGCTTCGACGGTGAACCCACCGTTCAACAGGTCGTTAGTAAACTCACAGCCAATGAGTCCGGCGCCAATAATGGCCACTTTCTTCGCGCCTTTAGCGGCCAGCAGGTCCTGAAAGCGCCGGTAATCGTCGAGGTCATTAACCCCGAGCACGTCCTCAGCCGCGTCTCCCCCAATGGGCGGCCGAATCAGCTCTGCCCCCAGTGCGAGCACCAGCTCGCTATAGGGCAGCGCCTCGCCACCCTCGAGGTGCACCGTTTGTGTCTGGGTGTCGATACTCGCGACCCGGGTGCGGGTGCGCACGGTCACGTTCAGCTGTTCCGCCAACTCCTCGGCGCTCTGCGCAGCCAGCTTGTCGGCATTGAAACCCTTGGTGTAGCCCGTCGAAATCATCGGCTTCGAGTAGCCTTCACCACCGTCAGATGTCAGCACCGTAATGGCGACGGCCTCATCCTTGCGGCGCAGCTCACGCACCAGACCATAGCCAGCCAACCCTGAACCAACAACAACGACTGAACGCGCACTGCTGCCGGCAGCACTATCGGCGCCCGTCTGGTCAGCGGGCGCATCGTCTTCGTCGGAGCCGGGAATCAATTCAAAGTCGGCTTTACCCACCCCACAGTCCGGACAGGTCCAGTCATCTGGCACATCTTCCCACTTGGTACCCGGCGCAATGCCGTCCTCGGGCCAGCCTTCTTTCTCGTCGTAAATCAGTCCGCAGACAATGCATTCCCATCGGGCCATGGGTGCTCTACCTCTCTAAACAAATTAGCGTTCGCAATAACGGCGCGCAGAGTGCCAGCACAAGGCACAACTGTCACGCACGAATGTAGTAAACCGAGCCGCTCGCCGGGAAACTATCCGGTGATTCAGGGTTCGCGGGTCAGACCGCAGCCGCGAGTTGCGTCGCCTGATTAATCGCTGTCTTGGCGTCGAGCTCAGCGGCCTCATAAGCACCGCCGACCAGCTCTACCGACAAACCCTCGGCCTCCAGCGCGTCATACAAGCTGCGCTCAGGCTCCTGCCCGGCACAAATGATCACCGTGTCGACATCGAAGGTCTTGGGCTGGCCACCAATCAACACGTGGAGACCCGCGTCATCAACGCGCACATACTCCACCGCATTGACCATATTGACGCCACGGCGATTCAACAAAAGCCGCTTGGTCCAGCCTGTGGTCTTGCCGAGGCCACGGCCTACGGGCGTGTCTTTACGCTGCATCAACCACACCTCGCGATCGGCCTTGTTCACCACGGGCTCAACGCCGGTCACACCGCCACGGGGATGGTTTTCGAAATCGACGCCCCATTCCTTCGCGAACAGATCGATATCCAGCGCCGAGCTGGTGCCCTCGTGGGTAATGAGCTCGGTGACGTCAAAGCCGATACCGCCGGCACCCACCACTGCGACTTTTTTACCGATCGGCTTGTTGCCTTTGATCGCGTCGATATAGCCCATCACCTTCTCATGATCGATGCCGCGAATATCGGGCACACGCGGGTTAATACCCGTCGCGACCACCACATGATCAAAGCCGGCCGCGGCGAGCTGCGCGGCATCAACACGCTCGCCGAGTTTCACAGTCACGGCATACTTCTCAAGCATCGCGCGGTAGTAACGCAGGGTCTCATGAAACTCTTCCTTACCCGGCACCTGCTTGGCTAAATTGAACTGACCACCGATCTCATCGGCCGCATCAAACAGGGTTACAGCGTGGCCGCGCTCGGCGGCTACCGTGGCGTAGGCCAGCCCGGCAGGCCCTGCTCCCACTACCGCAATATTCTTGGTTTCCGCCGCAGGACCCCATTTGATCATGGTCTCGTGACACGCACGAGGATTGACGAGACACGACGTAGTCTTCATCGCAAAGGTATGATCAAGGCAAGCCTGATTACAGGCGATACAGGTATTGATCTCATGCTCGCGACCCTCTGCCGCCTTTTTCATCAACTCGGCATCAGCGAGCATGGGCCTCGCCATGGAGACCAGATCAGCATCACCATCGACCAACACCGCCTCGGCGACATCGGGCATATTGATGCGGTTTGAGGTAATCACGGGAATGGAAACCTCTCTGCGTACGCGCTTGGTCACGCCAGTAAACGCGCGACGCGGCACCATAGTGGCAATGGTGGGCACCTGAGACTCGTGCCAGGTGAAATGGGTGGAGATAATCGATGCACCGGCAGCCTCAATCGCTTTTGAGAGCAATGCGATTTCATCCCAGCTCATACCACCTTGGAGCATGTCCATTGCTGCAATGCGGAAGATCACAATGCAGTCAGGACCCACTGCCTCGCGCACACGGCGCACCACCTCAACCGGGAAGCGCATGCGGTTCTCGTAGCTACCCCCCCACTGATCGGTCCGCTGGTTAGTTTTTTCTACCAAAAAGGTCGACAGCAAATAGCCCGCAGAGCCAATGATCTCGACGCCGTCATACCCCGCCTGCTGGGCGAGCTTGGCGCAGTTGGCGTGGTCAGCGATCTGCTTTTCAATGCCCGCTTCATCCAGCTCATTCGGCGAGAACGCACCGATGCGGGAGCGGACTGGCGAGGGCGCGACAGCGCCTTCGTTATAGGCCAGCGGGCCCATGTGCAGAATCTGCAGGCAGATCTTGCAATCGGGCGCGACGCTATGCACGGCGTCGGTGACAATACGGTGACCCGCGGCCTCTTCTTCGGTATTGAGTTTCGATGCGGCAGCCAATGGCCGGCCGTCCTCACCTTTGACGACCAGACCACCCTCTTCATTGGGTGAAATACCACCGGTGATGATCATGCCCACACCCCCGGCGGCCCGCTCTGCATAAAAGGCGGCCATCCGCTCGAATCCATCTGGCTGTTCCTCCAGACCGGTATGCATCGATCCCATGATGCAGCGATTACGCAGCTGGGTGTGTCCCAAGTCCAGCGGAGAAAATAAGTTGGGGTAACGGGTGTGTCCGGGCAAATCAGCTTTCGCGTTCATCAGGATGTCTCACTCCATCTCTTTATCAAGCGGGGCGCAAGATAGCGCAAGCGATCCCCAGAAAACAGGTCTGAGCAACCCCCTGCGAGCTATAGTCAGCCCACGCCGGGGCGCTTCTAGAAACGGTTGATACGGAGACAACCCTCAATCGTATTGGCCGACCGGCCGGCTTCTCACCACATAGCGCCGCAACTTTCGCGAAACCGCCAAATACAACCTATTCCGTCTAGATTAATGCACATAAATACAGTACAACTTAGTTGACAAAAATGACGGGTTTCAGCAAGTGGGCAGGACAGCACTACTGACAGTTGGTCGGTTCCCCAAAGCGCTAGCGCTGGCGCGGGGCCTGCACCGCGCTGGCGTCAGGGTCATTGTCGCCGATCCCCTAAAAAGACAGCTGTGCACTGTCAGCAGAGCGGTAGCAAAGAATTATCAGGTCACTGCGCCGAATCATGATCTGGCGGCCTGGGAACAAGACATTTTGGAGATTGTCGAGCGGGAACAAGTTACCGACCTAATCCCGGCATCCGAAGAGATATGCCATGTAGCCGCATTGGCTCCGAAGCTGCCCGAGTCCGTGCGCTATGTTGGTCCCGCCATATCCTGGATTGAACAATGGCACGACAAACTTCGGTTTGTTGAGCACGCAATCGCTCGCGGCGTGACGGCGCCCTCCGTCTTTACGACTGCCGATCCCGAGACTCGTGCACTGCTGCGACAAACTGACTGTGTGCTGAAGCCTCGCCGTGGTTGTTCCGGGGCAGAAGTGTCTTTTCTATCCCGGGGCAGTTCTGTCCCTACTGCTTCGAACGACATGCTGCTGCAGCGCAAGGTGGACGGCACTCATTTGTGCACCCTCAGCTGGGTAGATGACGGAGTGGTAAAAGCCACTGCCAGTTATCGCGGCAGCACCCACAGCGGCACGGTGGCAGTCGGGTTCAAAAGCGCGCCCACGCCGTTTTCTGTAAAGCAGTGGATCGAACAGTTCGTAGCCGATACAGGCGCCACCGGCTTTCTCAGTTTCGACTTCATACTCGATCGAAGCGGCGTACCGTGGGGCATCGAATGCAACCCGAGGCTCAGTAGCGGAATACACTTTATCGGCGAGGCCTGGCTCGGACGCGCCGTAATAGGCGACTACAAGGGCCCCGCGCCCATTAGTCCCGCTGGAAAACGCGCTCAGTGGACATATTCCACGCTTACCGAGGCCTATAAATATCTTTTTCGGCTACAGATCCCACAACTGGTGAGCTGCTTGAGGGATCTGATCATCGCTCGCGATGCGGTCTGGTCTTGGCGCGACCCACTGCCCTTTTTGCTGATGACACCCTTGTGCTGGGAATTTATCTGGCGGTCCATCACCCAACGCATACCCATTGGCGAGGCGAGCCAATGCGACATTGCTTGGCACTGGTTCGCCCCTGAAAACCGAAGCGAAACCGATCTTATGCAGAGCGGTGACCAATATGGAGCATGACTTGATCTGCAGGACGGGTTGTCATGCGAGCGGCCGGACGGACGGTTTGCCCGGGGCTCAGCGTCCAGTCAAACTTGCGCACCAATTCTGCGAGAATCAGCACGCTCTCAGTCTGGGCAAACCCTGCTCCAACGCAAGTGTGGGGACCTTGTCCAAAGGGAATATAGGTGCCCTGAACCACGGAAGACTCCTGCTCGGGCAAAAAGCGCTCTGGCTTGAAGGCGTGAGGGTCAGGCCACCACTTGGAATGCCGCTGCAGAGTCCATGGGGCGATCATAACGAGAGCACCTTTTTTGAGTCGGCGTCCGGAAATCGTTGTCTCGCGAAGCGCCACTCTGGGCATGAACGTGATGGGCGGATAAAGGCGCAACGTTTCTTTAAAGAAAGCTTTCACCAGCGACAGCTGGCGCGTATGTTCAAAAGTCACGGGCTCGGTACCCACCACTTGGCTCACTTCATCGCGAAGCCGCGCGAG